>Ga0209006_10002341_pt1 | contig 17311 bp, 15 predicted proteins | sample JacPin_JW_Ref_O2_FD_188567 | JGI IMG/M metagenome (GOLD analysis project Ga0209006, IMG submission 188567) | Forest soil microbial communities from Algoma, Ontario, Canada - Jack Pine, Ontario site 1_JW_Ref_O2 (SPAdes) (version 2) | ecosystem: Environmental > Terrestrial > Soil > Boreal... | reverse complement strand
CAATCAAGTTACAAAGCGTTCATCGAGAGCGTCGGATGGAGAAGTAAGACGAATCCCGCGCGCGCCGCGTGCAGTCTGCCCAGGCGTTGAGCGCCGTCTTCATACATGCTATTTTTCTATAGCTGCCTGCCCGGGTGGCGGAATGGCAGACGCTGAGGACTTAAAATCCTCCGGGGATTTTTCCTCATGTGGGTTCGACTCCCACCCCGGGCACCAGTCTTTCTTATTGAAGCTGAATGAGTTGTTGGGCCGCTCTTTTCCGTGTACCTCTGGTGTACCCCAGTTTGCGAAAGAACGAGCGGATCGCGGCTCCAGGCGTTAGCCAAATCCGCTTCCAGTTGTTCCTGTCGCGAGCGCACCCACGGTGCGTAGTGCTTCTCGGTAATTCTCACGCTTTGGTGGCCCAGCAAAATCGAGACTCGTTCGATGGGAACTCCAGCAAGAAGCAATTCAACAGCGAACGTGTCGCGGAACCGGTGCGCATGTCCATTCGGAACGTTTGCGAGTTTGAAGAGTTTGCGCAATCGCGTTTGCCAGCTCCGCACGATGCTTTCTAGCTTTCCCCTTCCGCTCCAGAAGAAAAACTTCTCTGTGACTTTTGGCGTTGCTTCCAACGCCGATAAGACAAATCCCGGAAGGATTGTGTTCACTGGGACGCCCGTCTTCTGCGTGTAGAGGAAGAGACGGTTGCCTTCGAGCCTATCTGTGCTGAAGTTGACCCCATCTCCAATTCGCATCCCGCTGTAACGAAGTAGAAGAACAAGACCGCGAATGCGCCGTCCATTCTCGATCCCGTGACTCGGCATCTCTTCTTTGTATCGGTCAGCTGCTGCGAGAATTCGCACCATCTCTTCGCGGCCAAATGGAAGGGTAGGACAGAGAGTTATCTTCGGGGCCTTCAGATCGAGTGCCGGATTTTCGGTTACCCACTTGCGTTTTTGAGCGAAGCGAAAGAATGCGCGCAACCGTTCGAGTTTCTTGGCGCTCGAACGGGGACCATCTTTCCATTCGGAACGAAATTGACTCACCTTCGACAAGTCAAAGTCGGCAAGGACACGAAGACCGCGTCGTTGGGCGAATTCTTCCATTTGGCGGTTCAACAACTTGTATTTTCGTGCCGTAGAGTCGTTAAGTTTGCGAGCCTCGATGTCCGCTAGGAATTCCTTCCATGCTTCCTGCGTAGATTTCCTTGTGAGCTGGGATGTGCGGCGATTTTCTATCTCCCATTCTCGGCGATCCGGCAGGGGGGGCACATCTTATTCTCGCAATCGGACATTTATGTCCTTTTTGTGGAATATAGTCTTATTCATAAATCTTCAAAACGACGTATATGTCCTTTATTCGAAGTATGTTAACATGAGCGGTGGGGGCTAATCGTGGAGATTGCAAAGCAAATTGCGAAATACGAAGACAAGGGGTTCACTCGCGAACAGGCGGAAGTCAACACACTAATGGAACATGCGGCGGTAACGATTTTCAGCGATTTCCCCGACGCGTTTGTTCTCTTCGGAGGTGCCACGCTCGTCCTGTACCACGAAAGTGTGCGACATTCGGCTGACCTTGACCTGCTGTATCGTGCCGCCGCGCCTCCTCGCCCGAGGAGATCATCGCATCCTTACAACGCGACCTAACTCCTGTGGCAGAGATCATGGAGTTGCGTCGGCTTCATTTTCAACTAGACCTTTCTAACAGCAAGGAAGGAAGGATTTTTGTAACCGCTGGGGCGGACCGGCGACTATTTCGAGTTGACCTAACACGCTTGGGTTCGGCAATCGAGAGCGAGATTGAGAATCACCCTGTCGAAGGAGAATCCGGTCTCTCCGCGGTCGTAAAGTCGGTGACTAAGGAACTCCTTCTCCTTCAAAAAGCAGAAGCATTTCTGATGCGGCGTTCCGTCAAAGCTAGAGACGCTTATGACATTCAGCTGCTCAACGAAACTGGAGCTGTGCTCAGCCCCAACTTGCGGGCCCACCTCCAGGATACAATCCTCGGAAACGAGATTGATTCAGAAACTATTTCAAACCGAATAGATCGAATTGCTGTGGACATTTGCCGCTTGGAACTCAAACCCATATTACCGGCAAACATCTACTCAACTCTTGAGGAGGCCCAATTCGAACCCCTTAGAAATGCACTCAGAGATTTGTACAAGGAATGGCTATGACAAATCTAAAGACAAAACGGCTTGATTGGTCCCAGGTTCTCAGGGATCAGGCTCGAATAACGGATGTTCTTCTAGCAGACGAGCTGGCTTCCAAACTTAATCTCCCTGCTGGTTCCATTTCGAAAGCATTATCCCGCTTGGAAAAGCGTGGTCTTATCACGCGAGTGGCAGACGGGGTGTACCTGAATAAATTGGTGCGAGATCATTCGGCGACTGACTTCATCACTGTTCTCAAGCCGAATTCCTATGTGTCCCTTGAATCGGCGCTCAATCATTGGGGACTAAGTACGCAGAGCCCAGTGACTCTGACCTGCGTAACTACAGGTAAGCCCAAGGAATACAGAGCGCCAGAGTTCGCGATCACGTTCAGAACCATCTCAAAGAGGCTCTTCTGGGGTTTTGTCGAGAAACAGACTCGTTACTCGAAATACCGCATTGCAGAACCCGAGAAGGCGTTGCTGGACTGGATTTATCTTTCGTTGCAGACAGGTCTCACACCACATCTCGACGAGATCGATTTCAAGGTGGTAGACAAACACAAACTGGTCAAATATGCAGACAAGTATCCCGGCACGGTTCGAAACACACTTATGCATTCACTTGCATTTGAACATTTTGCAGCTTGAACTAGCAGCTCTTGTCGTTTACAAGTTTGGTCGCTGAGGCCAGCAAACCAGATACCGATGAAACCACAGAACGAAACAACCTCGACAGATTTCGTACGACCTTTATATCCTCCCTATCTTTTCCGAGTGCCAAACTGTGAACGGTCAAACGTCTACGACAGACAGGAGCTCTACGAACAAGTGTGGAGTGAGCCCGTTGCAAAGATCGCTCCGTCCTATGGGATTTCAGATGTGGCTCTAGCAAAGATCTGCAGGAAGCTCCATATTCCACTGCCGGGACGCGGCTACTGGGCTAAACGCGCTCACGGACACTCGGTCAGGCGTGCGCCGCTTCCACAGCTATCAAATGTTCCAGTCATCACAAGAAGGAGGATCATGGAGAACCGGATGGCCGCGCCACGGGTCGGAACGAAGTCTGGAGGGAGCTTCTCTAACTGCTCTATCCGAATCAGCTCGGGCCCCTTCTCTTCCTCCGTCGGCCGCTCCACCTGATGGGAATACAGGTAAGTCAACACCGTACAAGGCTTGTTGCGGTGACTCCCCTTTGAAGTCCTGATCGATGCTGAGGTTGTATTCGTAATATGGGAAAAAGAGCGGAAAGCGGTGCCAGCCGCTATCCCAAAAGTGATGCGGAGAGTTGGGATGTAAGGAAGCTTGTATTTCGATTTCTGGAGTACCCGGCAAGCACAAGTGGTCTCGCTCCACGACAGTTGAGAGAACTTCCTTGGCCTCATCAATGGAGATGGCACCTTCAACAAGCTTGAAATCTCCGTAATCCGCTTGCACGCCAATCGACCGAACTTCGGCTTTGTGCAGAGGGAGCAGGAACGAGCAGACGTTGCGCCATTTCTTTTTGTCGTATCCCTTTCCTATAGCCGAAGCGAAAAGAACGTCGCCGTACAGACCTGACCGCTTGTCCCACGTGCCGAACAATTCCTTCAGGACAAGTTTGCTGTTCTCGCGTTGGGCGTCAGAGATCATCTGATGGTCCTCCGTTCCGAGTGCTGAAACATGTTTCAAATAGGCATCAAATGAGGCCGCGAGCATCTGCATAAATCGCCAGCACAACTTCCAGAGCTTGGACAACTGGCAAAAGCTGTGCCATCGTTTTCATTTTTGCCTGTAGTGTGGGCAACCTCTGATTCTCTGGAACGCCTGTGACCAGCATCTCTGCGATCAACTCCCCTGCGACTTTGAAGTGAGTAGCGCCAATTACGGCACCGAACTCAAGAACACCCAGCCTATCGTACGACAAACCATCTACGGCACGGCTGACGGCCTCGGGTAAAACATGGCCGCCCATTGCGTTCCGTATTTCTTTCGTGAGCGATGCAGCGGCATTCAGCTTTGATGAGATTTGTCTTATTAGATTCTGCTCAGTTAGCGAGCTTCGCCGGAAGATTCGCTTGAACTCGAGGCTAGAGCGAATGGTAGTCAGCGTTCCTTGAATTTCCCAAAGCGTCCTAACCGAGCTTCGGAAAAAATACATTCGCCGCCAAGCATCGGAATGGACATCCAGCAACGCGATGGAACTCGCGTGCAAACCCCGTAGTTCGAGCATAAAATCTTCACGCAAGATACTCAGCCTGGCCATAGAAGCCGCGAGCGGATCGCCCGCAGGGAACCACCTCCCAAGTCTCACGACGCGGATATAGGTTGTTGTTCCGGGGATTCCCTTTTTTCCAGGGAGCCTTTTGTGCTTTCGGACCATCGCTTGCCCCCCATTCATCACCGTGTAGGTCAGTACCTGCGAGTAACATTTTATTGGTGTATTATCCGACCCGAACAATGGCCTTCACCATCGCCAAGAAATCGCAATCCGCATGAATCTGAAACCGCCGACCTGCTGCGCTGGCCAAGGCAACCATCCCGCGAGATTCGGTCGCCAGATCATTTCCTTTTTGTCGATTTCCCACCAAACAGCGGCTCCGCTAACGTCGGCCGGGTGTTTGCTCACACCGGCTCCATCGTATGGCATCACGTAATGCCGGTCAGCGTCGAGGTCGTCGTAATGAAACTTCACCTCATCCGGCGACGAAAGCTTTGGTCATCGGTAGTCAGGGCAGTTAGTGCACTCAATTCCCACGTCGGTTTGGAAGCGCATCTTCGCAGACAGCCAACAAAAAAGAGAAAGAGGCCTTGGTGCCGCTCTTTTTTTGCCTTAGTTGAAGTCGTTGTCGCGCTCGTGCTCGTGTTGCACAACAACCAGCGAGCGGGTTCCGGGCTGTAACACTTGGAAGGTTTTCAGGTACTCGATGATCGAGTCGCGGTCGTAGTCACTCAGCGTGTTGAACGCTTTTTGCGATGCGGCGGCTTCGCCGTTGTGGGCGCCGATAGATTCGCGGATGGTCGTGAACTTGCCGTGGTGCATGTAGGGTCCTTCGTTAGCAAAGCCCCAGAGTTTGCGGGTCAGAAAGAACTGGTTCCCCGCGGCAAACTGCGGCGACGTGGTGGCCACGTCCTGGTTCAACGCCTCACCGTTCGGATCTTGAGCATTAACACAAAGATTGTGGAGTTTTAGGTCCGTGAATGCCGGCACCCAGACCACTCCGTTGCGGTCGGGCTTCAGCCTCGGTCCGGGCAATTGGTCACTGGTCAGATCCACGTTCAGCGAGGGCGCTTGGCCTACTTGTAGATTGCCTGGAGGATTGTACGGGCTCGGCTCCGAGTAAATCCATCCCTTGTTGTAGAGCGGCAAACTCGGAATGTGGCATGACGCGCAGCCCACTTGCTTGAAAAGCTGCTGTCCATTGGCCACCGCGCGTTGCACATCCGGATCATCGGAGATGACCTGGCCCGGAACGGGTAGGGTAGCCTGGTACACCGTTACCGCAGTGATGTCCGCGCGCGTGAGTTCGTCGACGAACCCGTCGCCGTCCTCATCGACGCCCGCGCCAAAACGTTCCGAGGACTGCATACCGTGATGCTGGTTGAAAGCGTTGTTGGTAAATTGCCGCAGCGACACGACCGATGACGCTTGTTGAAAGGGCATAAGAATCAGAGTCGGTGGTGCGCTGACATTCGCGCGGCCCAAGCTTAGCGCCGTGATGCCTTCGACCTTCGAAGTGTCCCAGGTTCCATCGGCGTTGCGCGAGAGCATGCCGAAATTGACTCCGTTCGCTGTTAGTGCAATCGATTTCCCCGGCTGCAGCGAGTTGCGTTCCTCCTGGAGCGCGGCCGTCATTTGGCGCGCGAGCATCTCGATGAATCCCGAGCCGTTCATGCTGACGGTCTTGCGTTCGTTGGCAATGTCTTGCAGGGTGGTGAACTGACCGTTCTCGGCTACTGCGCCGCGCAGCGGAATTCCGTCGTTATGGTCGAACGTGGCGAAATCGAAGCGATTGCCTTCTACAAAGACTGCCGTCACACGATCCCCGCCGCCACCGACGAAAGGCTCGTTGTGGCAGCCGGAGCAGGAGTTCGAATCGGGGCCGGAGACGCGGTTGAAGTTTCTCGGGAAAACGAGAGGGCTGGAAGGATCGGACAGCGTGGGGGTCGAGGAGCCGGTTCCTTTGCTGAGCGGTCGCCCGGCACCTTCTTGCACGGTCCATTTGGCCTCAAAAATCTTGTCTCCGAAAGCGATCAACCGCTGAATCGAGAGTTCAAACTCTTCACCGTCTTTCAAATGACGGGCCAGTGCGACCTCTTTTCCGATCAGGCTGCGCGTCTGAGCCACCACGACGGCGGCAAGCGACAGGCTTGCGCCAAACACAACTGTTCCAACAAACCAGCAGGACGCCGAAGACTTCATGGAAAGTTCCTTTCTGCTCAGTTCACTTCGGGGTAGTGAGAACGGCGCGAAATCCCGCAAATACTCGCCGGACAATTCCTTGCCGCCAATACGGAGTTCACCCTAGGGCTAGCTGGGGCATCCCTTAGTTTGGGCGTAGCAGCCCTGTCGATCCGGGACTGACTTTTGGAATGGCGCAAAGCTCCTAGAATCCAGTCCGCGACTCCGCGGCACTGCCGCAATGAGATGAAAACATTTCATTCTGGGCAGCGGGGAGGCGCGCTTCTGATGTCTGCCTTCACAAATTTCAGCATTTCGTCGTCGCTCAAGTGACCAGAACTATGTTTTTGAGAGCGCAGACAATGGCCCCAACGCAAGTAGGAGTGCGACGCTACGAATTATCATTGAGATCGTTTACTCCAAGAGCCACGACGAGTCAGGACGCCGACCTTGCCGTGGCGTAACTGATTCTACTCCCGCCCCAGGCACCCATTTTTTTCTCTTTTGTTTTGAATCAGTTGACGCGTTCTCGTTCGCCGCGTAGCTTTGCTCCGACAAGAACGCAAGGGCTCTACATTTACACTCGGGACGCCTTCGAGCTTCACTTCGTCATTCAGGGCGCCTTCACGATTATGTTCGGAATGTTCCGCTCGCGCAGCATGGCATTGAAAGCCGCCACGTCCGTCGCCACGAGCTGTTGCATCTCCTGTTGCAAAGCATCGCCTTGCTTCTTTAACTCCACTTGCACCGCCGCCTGTTGGGTCGTAGGCGGAAAGTCAGAGGAACCGCTCACTTCGGCCGCCAGGTAACTGATTTTTTGCAATAGCATGGGCGGATATCGCACGTCATCCTGGCCTCTTCCGGTCGCTTTCAGCTGCAGCACCTTTCCTTCGGCGCCGGTCAATTTCTCCGCCAACTCGTCAGCTGCCTTTCGAATCGCTTTCGATGCGTCATCCGTTCCCAATTGCTTTTCGAGGCTGGCGATCTGGGCACGAACGGATTCGATTTGATTGACGCTTTCCGCCAAAGCGTTCATCTCATCGCGAAGCGCAGAAACCAATTGAAGTTGGGTTTGGATGTCGCTATCGGTCCCCGTCGAATGCGGATCCTTAAGCACGTTGACCTTCTCAGTGGACTTCTCATCGCCCACCTTCAGCGTGACGGTATACGTTCCAGGCGGTACAAGCAGCGAAACGCGGCCCACGGCTGGAGCAGCCCGCCAGCCCTCCGCGCCCAACGGTACGTCCGGCGAATAGGTAGGCGCAGTTCTTAATTTGATCTCCGTGCTCGGCTCGCCTCGCAGATCCCACCACAAACGATTGATACCAGGCTTCGCTTCACAGGGCGGCGGACCACCGCCTCCTTCTTCGCCCCCGCCCCCACCTCCTCCCGGACCACCAGGCCCTCCAGCTCGCCGGGCGCCTTCAGTTCGCGGCGCATGGCATTCCAGCACGCGTACAACTTTATCGCTCGCGTCGCTGATCGTGATGGTGGCGCGCTCTTTCTCGCCCAGCTTGGACTTTAGATAAAAGTTGATGGCCGCGCCGTACAGCGGATTGCGCCCCGCCGTCGGGTCATACGAAACACCCGCAGGCTGTGCCACAGGCCGAAAGCGATAAGTGTTACGCGGAGCGAACAGATGAGCATTAGACGCCAGCACTTCCGAGGTCAACTGTTGCAGCGGAGTAATGTCATCCAAAATCCAGAATCCCCGCCCGTAAGTAGCCAAGGCCAAATCATGAAAGCGTTCCTGCACCGCAATCCAATAGACCGGCGCGTGCGGCAGGGCAGGTTGGAGGGGCTGCCAATTCTTTCCGTCGTCGAAAGAAACGAAGAGCGCGTTTTCCGTGCCCAAATACAACAAACCTTTGCGCACGGGATCCTCTCGCACGCAATGTGCATAGCTCAACATGCCATGTGGAATTCCATTCGTGATCGCCGTCCACGTCTTGCCGTAATCCGCGGTCTTGTAAACGAACGGATCGCGATTGTTCATCTGATGGCCGTCCACGGTTATGTAAGCGGTCCCAGCATCGTAGTGCGAGGCTTCAATGTTGCTTACCGTGCCCCATTCCAGAAGGTTGGGAATATTCTTCGTTACATTCGTCCACGTCTTTCCCCCGTCGCGCGTGATTTGAACGAGCCCATCATTGGTCCCGGCCCAGATCGTGCCCGCTTCCTTCGGCGACTCCGCAATGGCGAAAACCGTCCCCGCGTATTCCACGCCGATGTCGTCCGGAGTCAGCCCGCCCGAAATCCCTTGCCGGCTTTTGTCGTTTCGCGTCAGGTCGGGACTGATAATCTGCCAGCTATTGCCGCCGTCCGTTGTAACGTGAACGAACTGGCTTCCCACGTAAAGCTTGTTATGGTCGTGAGGAGAAATCGTGATCGGGAATTCCCAATTAAAACGATATTTCACTTCGCCCGCGGTTGCACCCGCGACATCTTCTGGCCACACCTCGACTTCACGCGCCTGCCGGTTCCGTTCATCGAAACGCGCCATCGCGCCGCCGACGCTCCCCGAACCCGTCCCGCTCGACCAGATGATGTTGTTGTCCACCGGATCGGGAGTCGCGAATCCGCTTTCGCTTCCGCCAACCGGGTGCCACACGCTGCGAGGAATCTGCCCGCCTTGGCCCCCGCCCCCACCGCCAAACCCGCCGAACTGCAAACTGTTACTCGGTCCGCGATACGACGGCCCGTCCTGCTTGTTTCCATAAACGAAGTAGGGAATTTGGTCGTCCAGTGTCACGTGATAAATTTGCGCGATCGGCAGTGAAACGTGGTCCCAACTGTGGCCGCGATTCACCGAAATGCTCGCCCCCGCGTCGTTCACCACCGCCATGCGATCCCCATTCGTCGGATCAATCCACATCTCGTGATTGTCCCCGCCCGGGCTCGACGGCATCGCCGTCAGCGTGTGGCCGCCATCAATCGTCCTCGAAAATGCCGCCGTGAAGAAATACACTTCGTTCTCATTGTCAGGAGAAATTTCTTCGCGCGTGTAGTAGTGCGTGCGTCCGCGAACCTGCCTGTCGGAATTGACCAACTGCCAATTCTCTCCTCCGTCGTCGGAACGCCACAGTTGACCGCTCTGCGTGGGCTTGCCGTCCATGGGCACTCCGTCGCCAGTTTCGATCAGCGCGTAAACGCGGTTTGAGTCGCGTTGTGCCACGCGCACCGCAATCCTTCCCACAGGTGGCTTCGGCAGGCCATGACCTTCCAAACGTTTCCAAGTCGCTCCACCGTCCGTGGATTTAAACAACCCGCTGCCCGGTCCGCCGCTCGTGCGCCCCCAAGTGTGAATCTCGAGTTGCCACATCCCCGCAAACAAAATGCGCGAATTGTTCGGATCCATGGCCATGTCCGAGCAACCCGTATTTTCATCGACAAAAAGAACCTTTTCCCAATTCTTGCCGCCATCGATCGTGCGAAACACGCCTCGCTCCGGCTGTGGCCCATAGGAATGGCCGAGCGCGCAAGCAAGCACCGTATCCGGATTGTGCTGGTCAATCAGCACGTTGCTGATCCGGCCAGTCTTCTCGAGTCCCATCAGCGTCCACGTCTTGCCCGCGTCCGTCGACTTGTAAATTCCATTGCCCACGGAAATGTGGCTTCGGATGAACGATTCGCCCGTTCCGGCCCAGACGATATTCGGATCACTCGCTGCCACTGCCAGCGATCCAATCGAGGAGACCGGCTGTGAATCAAAAATAGGGTCCCAGTGCAGGCCGCCATCGGTCGACTTGAAAATCCCTCCCGACGCCGCGCCCACGTAATAAATGTACGGGCTGCCAGGCACTCCAGCTACCGCGGTCGCCCGATTCCCAACCGGACCGATGTAGCGAAACTGCAGTTGGCTGTAGACATCCGGATTGATCTGCGGCTGTTGCGCCCAGAGTTGATGCGCGGCGCCGAGCAGCGCGACTACCGAAGCTAGTACAACACGAGCCACTCGCTCTGACATGGTCAACCTCACTCTCAAATTTTTGCCTGGGATTGCGCGGATGATACCGAGAGGACGTTCTCAGGTCAATGGTCGTTTGAATAGGTTCGTTTGAATAGGTGTCGTTTGAATAGGTTCGTTTGAATAGGTTGTTTGAATAGGTCGTGAGGGAGGGTGTTGACCGCCGGCGGATACTCACTCATCCGCGCGCCTGCATTCCGAGACACGCTCTGCTCGCACGACTCGGCCGGACTGAACTCCCGGCGGATATGGATTCAGGCGTGACCGCCGCGCGCAACTTGCGGGCCTAGTTTTGTTAGTCGCGCGGGAAATCCACCTCGTCGTAGACTTTCTCGCCCCGCAGAACGTCCTCGTCGCCATCGTCCCACCCCTGGTTGGAAGACACAGTGTAGGAAACGGCAGCGTCGTTGTCCGGATTAGCAAGGACATGAAATTGCACACCGTTGAAATAGCTTTGGCCAGGAAGGAAGCCGCTGATGAGGTTTGTGCCGTCAACGGTAACTTGAAAGTCAGCGATCAGGTTGGGGCCGCCGACCGGAACGCTGAGGTCGTAGGTCACCTTTACACTCGCGTGGTCTTTCTCAAACTTGATGTGATAGGTGATGGGATCAGCGCCGTTTGACATGCGAAAGTCCTCCCGAGGCATCGGTACATGGCCGCAAATTTGGGCTATGGTACAGGCATTGTCGCGTTTTGGACAGCCACCAAGAGGTGTCGTCGTGCGGCAGTTTCAACCGGAGGCGAGGTCCGCAACCAGCGGCTTGTCAAAGAGTGCCATCTCCTCGGCTGTCGGCACTTGGAATATTTCGATCCATCGGGACACTGCGTCTCGTTCTATGGGGGGCTTTTCGACGCCCCGGCGTTGAATCCTCTCGAAGAGGACATCCGCCGGCGCAGAGACATAATGCAACTCGACGGCAGCGGCAAGGGCTCGAGCTCCGAGCCGCAAGGTATCCCGCTCGGCCCTTCCCCAGGTGCCCCATTCGATGATTACGGTAAGGCCGCGTGCGAGGAGTTCCTGAGCGAACTTCCACTGCAGCGCTTCGATCTTGGCGCGCCTTTCTTCATCCCAACGGTTTAGTGAAAGAGCATCTATCCACTCATCGGGAGAAAAACGAACCCCGCGGAGCCTGCTTTCAAGCGCCTTGGCAAGTGTGGTCTTACCCGAACCCGGCAACCCGCATACAATAATCAATCTCGATTCAGTGCCGGCTCGTTCCATAAGTAGATTATCCCCGATGAATGGTTTTCTTGTACCAGGAGCTTTCACGCCGGAAACGGCAACTGGATTTTTTACCTTTCTGTTTTCTTTTTTTTCTTGATAATATATTACCCTATTTATATAGTATCTACTATATAGCACTGAGAATAAATCTCAGAGTCGCCCCCGGGTGTCTCTCCCCGGGCCAAGAGGTGATCTCCAGACACGATTCAGCACAGTCTTGGCAGGAATTTGCCTTATCGACGGCCCTCTTCTTCTACACTTTCTGTGACTCAACGGCCCTTGTTCCACCGGGCCCATTGAACGGCGTGTCTCGAAGATGCATTCTCCGGAACGTTGAGGGGGATTAGGTGGCTACTAGCGACAACTTCGACCTCATTGTAATCGGGTGCGGACCGGCCGGAGAAAAGGCAGGCGCGCAAGCCGCCTATTTTGGCAAGCGTGTCGCCGTCATCGAGCGCGCCACGCACATGGGCGGAAGCTGCATCAACACCGGCACGGTCCCCAGCAAGACGCTGCGCGAATCGGCGCTGTATTTTTCGGGTCTGAATCAACGCGGGCTCTACGGTATCGACTACTCGCTGAAAGAAAACCTCACCATCCAGGATTTTATGCATCATGAGCGCGCCGTTGTCGAAATGGAGCGCGAGCGCATCCTCAAAAATCTCGAACTACATCGCATCGAGCTCGTTCGCGGCCAGGCAGCCTTCGAGGACGCGCACACCGTCGCGGTCACAAATGCGAAGGGCACACGCCGTCTTCGCGGCGAGATTATTCTCATCGCCACCGGATCGAAGCCGCACCGCCCTCTCGAAATCTCCTTTGACGACGTCCACACTTTCGATTCGGACACGTTTCTTCAAATGGACCGCATTCCGAAAAGCCTCGCCGTCATCGGTGGTGGCGTCATCGGCTGCGAATACGCATCGATTTTCATCGCGCTCGGAGTCGAAGTCACGCTTGTCGACGGTCGCGACCGGCTGCTGCCGTTTCTCGACGCAGAAATCTCCGATCGTCTCCGCGACCGTCTCACAGCTCTCGGCATGCGCTTCCTGTTCAATGAACGTCCCGTCAAAGTAGAAAATTCATCCGCAGGCGTTCGCCTTTCGATGAAGAGCGGCAAGACGCTAGAGACCGATGCCGCACTCTTTGCGGCAGGCCGCCGCGCCGCAATCGACGGACTCGCTTTGGACAAGGCCGGCCTGGCCATCAACGATCGCGGATACATTCCCGTTGACGATAACTATCGCAGCTCTGTTCCAAGTATTTATGCGGCTGGCGACGTAATTGGATTCCCCGCGCTGGCCTCGACTTCCATGGAGCAAGGGCGCGTTGCCGTCTGTCACGCCTTCGCCTTCAAATACAAACAACGCGTCGCGTCCATGCTTCCAATGGGCATTTACACCATTCCAGAAATCTCCGCTGCCGGAGAAACGGAAGAGTCCTGCAAGGAAAAAAAAATCGACTATTGCGTGGGCCGCGCCCACTACGAAAACAACGCCCGCGGCCACATTATTGGAGACACCGCCGGAATGCTTAAACTCATCTTCGCCCGCGCGGACCGTAAGCTCCTTGGCGTAAGTCTGATCGGCGAGAGCGCCACCGAACTCATCCACATCGGCCTGATGATTCTCGATAACGGCCAGTCCATCGACGAATTCATCCAGCAGGTCTTCAACTATCCGACGCTCAGCGAAACCTACAAGTACGCGGCCTACGACGGCCTCGGCAATCTCGCCGGCCACAAACTTCGCGAAGGCTAGCCGCCGCGAACATCTTCTGGCATTCTCAACCTTGTGAGCAAAATGAAGCTGGGAGTCTCATTCCTGTCGATTTCGGCTATCGCCGCCGCGCTGATCCTGCTCTCTTGCCAAGCCGGAAGCCAGCCTAGCTCACAGCCCGGCGCACAGGGACAGACATCTCCGCATGCCTATCTTGGATTCGATCTGAATATTTTCCCCGGCAAGGAAGCGCTCCCGGTTTTGCGCAAGACTTTCGCCTTCAGCAGCTATTGGCTCAGCCCGCCGCCGGGCGAAAAGAACAACACGTGGGTCGGGAACGGACAACGCGAAGCGCTGCAGTCCCAAGGATTTGGGTTTCTGCTTCTCTATCGCGGCCCTCTGAGTCGCGAACTCAAGAACGAAGCGGCAGCGGTGCAGAGGGGAACTCTCGACGCGCGCGCCGCGGCTTCTGTCGCAAAGAGCGAGGGCTTTCCAGCGCAAGCGATCATTTTTCTTGATGTTGAAGAAGGCGGCCGTCTTTCCGCGGCGTATCACGCTTATTTGCGCGCTTGGACCGCAGAACTCTCACGGGCCGGATATCGTTCTGGCGCGTACTGCTCTGGTATGCCTGTGAAAGAGGAACCGGGCGCCACGATCACAACCGCGGACGACATTCGCGCGCATGCACCCTCGGCGGATTTCATTTATTTCATTTTCAACGACGCCTGTCCACCTTCGCCAGGTTGCACCTATCCGCCGAATCCGCCGTCCCCAGCGGCCGGCGGCATTCCCTACGCGTCGGTCTGGCAATACGCGCAGTCACCGCGCCGCAAGGAGCTCACCGCTCACTGTGCCCCGGGTTATCACACGGACGGCAATTGCTACGCCCCCGGTGATACGGCACACGCATGGCTTCTCGACATAGACTCCGCCGCTTCGCCCGATCCGTCGAGTGGGAGGTAGCCTTCCAATGCAAGAGGGCGGCGCATCGCCACCCTCTTGCAGCAACTCAATTCGCGAGCAGCTTAGATCTGTCCCATGCCGCCGTCCACGTGCAACTCCTCGCCGGTAATGTACGACGCATCCGACGAAGCAAGAAAGGCCACGGCTCCGGCAACTTCTTCGGATTGTCCCAGCCGTTTCATCGGCACGCTTCCACCGACGTTCTTAATGAAATCGTCGATCGCCTCTTGTGGCAATCCGGTGCGTCCAAAGATAGGAGTCACGATCGGCCCCGGTGCAACAGCGTTCACGCGGATCCCGCGGCCGGCCAGCTCAGCCGCGCTTGTGCGCGCCAAGGACCGCAGCGCCGCTTTGGTCGCTGAGTAGGCGCTCGTTCCTGGTGTTCCTTTGATGCCTGCGACGCTGGTATTCAAAATGATCGAAGCGCCATCGTTAAGGTGCGGAATGGCCTTCTGAATCGTGAAGTACGCGCCCTTCACGTTGGTCGAGAAATTCTCATCGAACAGGCTCTCGGTGGTCTCGGAAAAAGGAGCGAACTTCGCCACGCCGGCGTTCACAAAAAGAACGTCGATCTTTCCGAATTTCTTCTGCACCGCGGCGTAAATCTTGTCGATGTCTGCCAGCTTGGAAACATCCGACTGGATCGCCAGGACGCCATTGCCGAGAGCTTTCGCCGCCTCGTCCAGTGTCTTCTGGTTGCGTCCAGCAATAGCCACGCGGGCTCCTTCTTCGAGCAAGCGCTTTGCCGAGGCCAGCCCGATGCCGCTGTTGCCACCGGTCACTACCGCTACTTTTCCTTCGAGTCTTTTCATGGTGTTCTCCGTTCTTCCTATTCGCTGGGAATCCGTAACCTGGGAATCGGGCAGCCTTGCCCTCTCTTAGGTTTCGATACTTAGATGAACATCGAAATAATTGGTTGCAATGTATTTTCGGTTGGGTGCGGGAAGCCGGCGAATGATTGGCAAGATTGCCGCAGAGTTCGCTACACTAAAACTCTGGACCATGGACCGCGCTCGGATTGAAAAGATTTCAAAAGCTTTGGGCGATGAGACTCGTCTCATGATTTTTGAGGCCATTTCCCGGAATAAACGTAAACACATGAATTGCGGGGACATAGTGTCCCTGCAAGGCGTTACGCCCGCCACCGTCTCTCACCATTTGAAAATCCTTAACGAAGCCGGTTTGGTCGAATGCCACAAGGAAGGCCAATTTGTTTACAGCCATAGTGTGCCCGGAGTTGTGCAGGAGTACTCCGAAGCCCTCGCGCAAATGGCTCGTGGCAAGAAGGGATCGCGCAAGCGTTGAAGTGCGCTTAGTCCGTAGGATTCCGGGGAAATTTGAAGTAGGGAAGCCGCACTCCGTTGATCGAAATCTGGTCCGCGCGGATACTGGCCGGTGCTTCAAATCCTTTCGTGCCGCCGTTCGTCACGTAATCGTCTTCGTCCACGCCGTCGCCGCTGACACCGAGCCCGCCCACGAGCGTGCCGCTGCGATATAGCCCCGCGCTGCCCGGAAAGAAAACAATTCCGCTCTTGTTGGCGTTGGCAGGTCCTGCCTGTATCCCCTGCGTGCAAGGATTAGCTAGGTCTTGCAAATAAAGATTGAAAAATGGCCCAGCCGCGGAGCCATCAATCCCCGGCGGAAAAAAGGGCTGCGAGCCAAAGCTGATCGTGCGGTTCGTAACGGCCGTGCCCATCGGCACCTGGTTCAAATCCGCCGCGGCCCGCGCGGAACTGTTGAAGTACACCATGTTTCGCGCTTTGCTCGCCGCTACATCGATGCTGAAGACTGTCGAGTCCTGCATTCGCCTTAAGCCGATGATCGTGCCATCCAAATCGGCAACCGCAATCACCATCCGAGCTCGCGAGCCAATCGGCAATCGAATCGCGGCGCGCGTGACGTTCGCGGTCGCTTCCGCATTGTCCAAAACAGTTTGCACGTCCGTTGCACTCAGCCCTCCGAGCGGCCCCGCGGCGGGTGTGATCAGATCGCCTTCGAGCGGCTGCCCCGCGCTGTTCGCAGGCGCAATGAAAAACGAACCCGCGCCGGCGACCGGTCCGGCGGAGGCACTGGCCGGCAGCGATGTCTGCGTAACGAACGGAAGCGCGACTCCGCCGATGAAAACCACTCCCGGAGCAGCCGGTGTCGGTCCAAACGAATCCGACGGCCCAGTGCGTTGCGTCGTCGATCCGGCAAACGCCGCATATTCGGCTATATTCGGATCGCTCGAGGAAGTAACCACTCCAATTCCGCCGACAACCACATTCTGATAAAAAATCGGCACGCCGCCCGGATTAACAGCCAATGGACTCGAGTCCATCGCATCGGCTTTGCCGGTTAGAACGCCGGGTCCAAATCCTCCGCCCAGCGCGAGCGATGGAGGAATCTGGCTTTGAAATGCCGCGCTGCTCACGAGCGTACAGCCGCGATTTGTGTTCTCGATGCCATACAAGTCGGCAGGCGGCTGATTCGTCACGCCGGGAGGAAAATGAATACCACTGATGAAGCGCACTGTGCGTGAAGAAAGCGGCGCCTGATCATTGCTGAAGAACGCTCCGGTCCGCGCCAGTGCAACGGCCAAATCGTTCGCGTCGAGCGTCTGTCCAAAATTCCCGATCGCCGTAGCTGGTGCGTTTTGTGTGCGAAACACACCCAGCACGAATCCTGCCCGGTCCACCACCGCCGCGACCATATCGACGTTCGCGGAATTTACCGCCGCCTGCACGATTTTCTGCACGTCGGCGACCTGGGCCGCGTTGCGGCCCCTGGTATCGCGCATCGAGGCGTAAACCGTGTGGCCTGCCTTGGCCAGTGCGTTGGCGGAAAGCCGGCCGAAGCCGCTGGAAGCACCAGTGATAACGATAACCTGTTTCATGACACGCAGCCTTTTCCGAGAGAGGTTGATTTTAGAATGCAGG
>Ga0209006_10002340_pt1 | contig 17312 bp, 11 predicted proteins | sample JacPin_JW_Ref_O2_FD_188567 | JGI IMG/M metagenome (GOLD analysis project Ga0209006, IMG submission 188567) | Forest soil microbial communities from Algoma, Ontario, Canada - Jack Pine, Ontario site 1_JW_Ref_O2 (SPAdes) (version 2) | ecosystem: Environmental > Terrestrial > Soil > Boreal... | reverse complement strand
CTTCCTGCGCAGTGTATCCGTAGTAGCGCGTGGGGCCAATGACTTTCAAACCCTTGCCCGCGTACTCCGAGCGAAGTTGCGTGATGATGGGAGCTTCGGCCTTGCAATCTCCGCACCAGTGGGCCCAGAAAAACAGCAACACGGGCGAACCCTTGAGCTGAGCATCGGGAGTCAAGGCCGCGCCCAACGTTTGATCGGCTTTTAAAGCGGGCGCTGCTTTACCCTCGATCGACAGCAGATTCAGATTCTTCTGCAGACGCGCTCGTATCGAGGTGCTTGAGTAGGTCTTTAGCGCAGTCTGCAACACGGCAACGGCCTGGGTTCTTTGGCCCTGGGCCGCGAGCGCTTGCGACTCGACTTCGAGGGACGCGCCCAGCGCGATCGGCAAATGCGGTTCGGCGTCGAGCGAGCGTTGTTTCAGAAGCTCGGCAGCCATCGTCTTGGTCTGCTTGGCGTAACCGAGGGCCTGCGCATACTGACGTTGCTGCATCGCGCCGCGGCCCAGCCACGAGTAGGCTTCCAGATATTCCGGATTGATGCCCTGCTGGCCGCGAAAAGAATTGAGCGCCGACTCGGCTGCCGAAAAATTGTTTTGCGCCAGATCGGCGCGGACATCGTCCACGATTCCAGCCCATGCTGAAGAGGTGAGCGCGAGTGTAATGAGCAGGGTCCGAAAGCGCATGGGTTAATGATGATTGTTTTCTGGAAAAGTGGCAAATCGATTGGAGCACTGAGAGATTGAGGGTTCGTAATTTGGTAATTGAAGGGCGACAGCGGCGCAACCATAACATGACATGTTTTCAGTTGTTTAGGCGTTCCCACCCGCGAATTATGTGGCAATTCTCGTGCAATTTGCGTTAAAATTGGGTTGCGTTTGACTTTAGAGTTTATCCGCAGTACAAGCATCTCCGCTTAACCCAGCGTGTGACCTGCCTGCAGAAGAACCCTGAAAGATTCAGCGCTACATCAACACAAAGGAACATTGCATCAACATGGAAACCGGAACAGTGAAGTGGTTTAACGACGCTAAGGGGTACGGGTTCATCAGCCGCCAAAATGGCGAGGATGTATTCGTGCATTTCTCCGCCATTCAGGCCAGTGGCTTTCGCAGCCTGCAGGAAGGTCAGCAAGTACAGTTCGACGTAGTCAAAGGGCCGAAGGGCTGGCAAGCGGAGAACGTCAAGGGAGTCTAGTAAACCGCTTCACAGGGTAACAATTCGCAATGAGGGCGGCCAGAAATGGCCGCCCCTAGTTTTTGGCGTCCAGTTTTCTTCAGCCTGTTGCATCACTCGCAGAGGAGTTCCACGAGTCTGGATCCGTCAGTCGAACGGCGATGTTCCGCGAACTGACCAGCGAATCGCCGAGCTAGAAACCTTATGGGCTACTAAGCGTACAGGTCAATCAGCCGCCCGCTCCAGCTAGAGGGGCCGGCCGCGTAGGAAAGGTAATGGGCGATCGCTGTGCTTCCGATAGGGCCGCTCCAGGCCCATCCGGAGACATACTCCCAGCCCGAGCGCCCCGTCTCGTCGCTCTGGGATTCCTCCACGGGCGTTCCGTTGATGCGATTCGCCTCCCCCCGGCGCGTCGAAGACGACCAGGCGAAAGCGTCAGCGGAGGGAACAAGACCAATTTGGCCGGACCGCGTAATGATCGCTCTCTGAGTCGGAGGGGCGAGGCTGGTCGACACATCCGGAGCCTGCGACGGTTCGACCGGATTCACCGCCGCCGGGAGCAGTTTAATCGACATGGGGAATCAGGTTGCCCACTCTCAAATCTATCGGCAGTTCCGGCCGATCTAAAGAACACGGCGGTACTTTAGCGCCGCGCCGTGGGACTCATCCCCCGTCTCGGACTTAGTTGTAGCTAACGGACAATCTTCCATCACTCTGACGAATCTTGCGTTGGCCCTTTCAGCACCTCGGCTGATGGCACGTTCGCCTTCTGGAATGTGCATTGATCTTGATAGTACGTTACGATATAGTACGTAAAGTACGTATGTATATTTGAGGCCGACTTAACTGAAATGAGTGAAAAAAAGATTCCTGCGCTCGGTTACGCCCTGCTCGGTCTGCTGCAGCCGCAGCCTCAGTCGGGATATGACCTGCGCAAGATATTCTCTTCGACCTCGATGAAGACTTACAGCGACAGTCCAGGAGCGATTTATCCCGCGCTGCAGCGACTGGAAAAGCAAGGGCTGATTCGCGGCAAAGTGGAGAATGGCGTGGGTTTGCGGCGGCGGCAGCTTTTCCGAGTGACGCCAGCCGGTCTGTCCGCGCTCAGAAAGTGGATCGAGCGTCCCGTCACGCGCGGGGATCTGGTGTGGGGCCAGCAGGAAATCATGCTGCGCTTCGCCTTCGCCCATAGCGCCGCCGGCGCGGACGCCGCGATCGCACTCCTGAGATCGCTCGAGGCCGAACTCAAGACGTATATCTCGGCGCTCTATGAAGAGTTGGACAAGATGAAGGAGTTCGTTCCGATTTCTGGAAGATTGGCGTTCGAGTGCGGTATCCGCGGAAATGAGTGCCTGCTGTCGTGGGCGGACTCTGCGATTGCAGATTACGAAAACGAAATCAAGGGAGGAACGCGATGAGCTTCTCGAAAATACTTGTGCGCACACTGCTGGCTTTCGTGGCGACAGTCGTGGTGCAAGCGGTCGCCGGGATTCTGGTTCCAATGCAGCCCTTCGCCGCGCCCCACATGATGTTGTGGCTGATGGCAAGCAACGCGTTGACGGTGGCGGCTCTTGCCGTCGTGGCGTCGCGTTCGGAGTGGCGAGGCTGGCGTCTGGGAGCGGCGGTCGCCGCCATTCCGCTCGTCCTCGCCTTCATCAATTTCATTGATGGGGTCGTCTATTTGCCCAACGCGCACCTGGACTGGGGCAGAATATTTCTGTTCATGCTGGTTTCGGCTGTACTGTCCGTTCCAGTGTGGGCGCTACTTTTCGGCCGCGGCAAAGAAATATCGATCGAACACCGGCTCCCGACAAGATCGTGGGGAGAGCATGCATGGCGATTTCTGCTCGCGGATCTGCTTTATCTCGTGCTGTACTTCGTGGCGGGATCGATCATCTATCCGTACATCAGAAACTTCTATACGACGCAGCACGTGCCGCCGTTTCTCAACATCGTCGCATTGCAGTTTCTTATTCGCGGACCGATGTTCGTGCTGTGTTGCCTCGGGCTGGTACGCATGATTGGCCTTCCTGGGATGCGCGGTGCGATCGTGGCCGGCGTGGTTTTCGCGGTGTTGAGCGGAGTGGCGCCGTTGCTCATACCGAATCCAGTTTTTCCTGACGTGGTTCGCTGGGCGCATCTGTGCGAAGTCAGCAGCGAAAATTTTGTACTCATTGCTTTCGTCGCGTGGGTTTGGGGAATGCCGGGGCGGAATTTGGCTCGGGTCACCGCAGCGGCATAGTTCACCGCCCTGCGATCCCGGATTAGCTAGCCGGGATCCTTCGACTACATTGTTGTCCTTTTTCAAAGGACAACAATTTCGCTCAGGATGACGAACCTTTGATTGAGTCGCACCCGCCGCCAGCATTACTGCTGCATGTCTCGCATCAGCACGACGTCGGAATCGTTGTGGCCGTGAACGAGCGCGAGTTTGCGCCCGTCGGGGGAGAAGCGGAAGTCCCAGATGTGCTCGGTTTTGAATGACGTGAGCTGCTTACCGGGCGAACCGTCGAGCGATTGCTGCCAGAGATTGTCAACGCCGTCGGAGCGAACAGCATAGATCAGCCCCTTACCATCGCGAGAAAACCGCATGACATCGGTCACTCGCTGCTTCTCGAACGGAAGCATGGTGCGGGTTGCGCCGGTGTTCGCGTCAATCAGTGCGATTTTTGTCTGGTGGCCTGCGGCATGGTCGACGGTGGCAAAGGAGGCTGTGGCGCCGTCGGGAGAAACGTCGGCCCAACCAGCAGCGCTCAAGTCGCTGACTTTCTGCGATGGACCGCCGTCGATCGACACCCTCCACAGTTTGCTGGTGCCGCTTTCCAGGTAATAAACCCATTTCGAATCCGGAGCGCAGAACGGATCGTACTCGGCCTTGTCACCGGAAAGCTGCTTCAGATTTCCTCCGGAAGCATCTGCGCGCCACACATTGATTGTGCCGGCGCCGCCGCGCAGACCCATCAGAAAAACGACATAGCGACCATCGGCGCACTGACTGGGATCCCCGTTCGCAGAATTTTCCTGCGTAGCAAAGACTCCTTTGGCTCCGGAATCGACGTTGGTCCAGTGCAACGCGTTCTCGCGGTCGTCGATGATGCGGCCGTCGAGGGTCCAGGTCAAATTAGTATTGGCCGGAACCGCGGCTACGATGTGAGCGTCCGCGACGTCTGAGCTGCTTGGCGCCACGATGAGATTCCAGCGCTGCTCGGTGAGGATGGTCGCCAGGACTTGTCCAGTGGCGGCCAGGCTTAGAGCGGAGTAGCTGTTCGTGTCGCGCGTAACCGGCGTGAGCTTGCCTTCGGGATACGACACGAAGGCGATCTGCGTGCGCGTGTAGTTGGTGGAACTTTGGCTATCGAGCACCAGCAGGCCGCGGCCATCGGCGATCCACAACGGTTCGATCACGGAGTCCCCGGAGTTGAAGAGCGGCCGCTGCTTGCCATCGCTGACATCTACTGCCACCAATCCCGACACTGAACTTCCCGGCTGAACTCCGTCGCAGACAATCGTTCTTCCGTCCGGCGACCAGGCGGGCCGGTTGATCCCCCGCGTATTCGGACCGGCGCTGAGTGTAGTTTCTTCGCCGCTTTGCATCGAACGGACGATGAGACGGTACTTGCCCGGATCCGGATTGTCGTAGCGCATGAATGCGATCTTCGAGCCGTCGGGCGAAAATGTGATATTGGAATCCACGTCTTCGGCCAGGCGCTCGGGCACGCCGCCGAGGACTGGCGCGCGATACAGAAATTGGAGTTCCGCGTTTCCTGGATCGCTGCGTACGAAATAGAGATAGTTGCCGTCGGGCGAGAAGCGCAGACCGTTGTAGCCAACATCGGCCGGAGGTTCCACCTGTGTGATGCTGTTGGTTGGGACGTTCCGCAACGATAGGCTAACCAGGCCATTGCTTCGAACCAGTGTGAGAATGTATTTTCCGTCCGGCGAGATCGCAACCAGCGCGGCGTCGCCCGTCTCCGTTACCTTGTTCACGGAAAAATTCTGGAACGGCGTTGTCCGGTTCCGGCCCAGCCACGAGTAAATGCCGTATGCGGCAGCCAGCAGCACGGCAACGCCGAGAACGACACCGAGGCTGGCGCCGAACTTATGACGTCCGGCGGCCGCGGCCACCGCCGAACCTGAGGAGGTCCGTGCTAATTCTGCCTGCGAAAGTGAACCGGTGGATGGCGATGCGGAGAGCGCCGATTGGACCGCCGTTGAAAGCGAAGAACCTGCGGCAGTCTTTCTGCCGGATTCGACATCGCGCTTTAGACGCTTGAGATCGCCGCGCAGGTCAGCGGCCGACTGGTAACGCAGGTCGCGATCTTTTTCCAGAAGCTTCTCGATAATTTCCTGAAGTTTAGGCGGAAGCGTGGAGTTCAGTTGCAGCGCGGGAACCGGATCTAACTCGAGAATGGCGTGAAAAATGACCGCCGACGTCATGCCCGTAAACGGCATCTTGCCCGTCGCCATCTGATAGATCACCGTGCCGAGAGAAAAAAGATCGGTGCGCGTGTCGAGATCTTCGCCGCGAGCCTGCTCGGGCGACATGTAGGAGATCGTGCCCACAGTCGCGCCGGGACTGGTCAGATGCGCCGGGTTCGGCGAGTCTTGCGTCGCGCCGCCGATGGTTTCCATCCCGGGCTCCGGGCGCATCAGCTTAGCCAATCCGAAATCCAGGACTTTGACCACGGCGCGCTGCGTCAGGAAAATGTTCGCCGGCTTGATATCGCGATGAATGATTCCTTTGGAGTGAGCGGCGTCGAGCGCGTCGGCGAGTTGGATTGCAACCTCGAGCAAGCGGTCGATCGGCATTAGACCGGAGAGGAGTTTGTGGTCGAGGCTCTGCCCGTCGAGCAACTCCATCGCGATGAACGATTGCGTTTCGCCGGATGCACCTGCCGCATTTTCAACCGCGTAGATGGTGCAGATATTGGGATGGTTGAGCGCCGACGCAGTTCTCGCCTCGAGCAGAAAACGGTCAAGAGAGTTCTGCTCGCGCGACAACTGGGGTGGCAGGAATTTCAGCGCGACCTTTCGTCCCAGGGTCAGGTCTTCGGCCTCGTAGACCACGCCCATACCGCCGCTGCCTAACCGGCCGGTGATGCGGTAGTGCGAGATAGTCTGGTTGATCATGTGTGGATGATCATGCCGCGATGATCCAGTGTGGGGGATCAGCAAGCGGCAATCAACTGCACATCTTAGGAGGGACGGGAGAGACAGTCAACGTGGGTCGAGCTGCGATGTGGATTCTAGACGGTGGAGGCCTGTTCGGCGGCGTTGACGGAATCGAAGAAGCGGAAGAATTGCTCGACGCGAGTGACACTCAAGGCGTCATGCACGCGCTTGCTCACGCCAACCAGCGCCAGCTTTCGTCCCGAATGCTGCCGAGTGACATAGGCGCCGACCAGAGCGCCGATCCCCGCCGAATCCACGTAGGGCACGTTGGTGAAATCGATAATCAGACAAGCCGACTGATCTGCCCGCACGGTCGCCTGGAAATCGAATACGGTGGGCAGAACCAGTCCGCCGGTAAGTGTCAGAACCCTGTGTCCAGCTTGGCTTCCCGGCTGATCGTCGATCCGAAGCGTGTCTTTAGACATCCGAAAATATTAACGCCGGAGTAATCCGTCAATTGTTAACACCGTGTTAATTTCCCTGTGGAAGCTGGGTTTCCGACGTCAGTTACGGCGATTCTGTTCTTTCTCCAGGCGCTGCACCATGTTCTTCGGGAGTCCATGCAACAGCTCTAAGAACGCGGCGTTCGTCCAACCAAAACCAACCACGTTCATTTCGTAACCCAGTTCGACGTGCGCTTCGGAAGACCGCGTCACCACGTTGTACTTCTCGCGAATGTTGCCGTCGCGCCGGAAGTTCTCGGCAACGGTCGAAAGGAACTCGTAGGAAATACGGTCGGCGTCGGCGTTGAAACCATAACGGCGCAGTCCGTCGATGACGAGCATTTCAATGTTGCCCCAGCCATAAGGCAGATCCCATTGTGCGCCGGAGTCGACCGTGCTCATTGGAACGCCGCCGGGCCGCTCGAAAGCTCTTAAGTTGCCCGCCACTGCGTTCGCCTGCTCGGGTGTCGCGAGGCCGGCCCACAACGGATAAAACGTGGTCGCATACTTGTAGTTCGACATGCGGCCGGTCTGGAAGTTGTAATCGAAAAACATTCCGTGCTGCGCGTTCCAGAGGAAGCGACTGATGAGCCGCTTGCGCGCTTCGGCTCGGCTGCTCCATTTTTTAGCATCGGCTGCATGCCCCATCCACAGGCTGATTTGCTCCATGTCTTTCTCGGTTTTGTAGAGCAGGCTGTTCAGGCATACAGGAGCGAAATGGTGAGTAGCGGCGCCAAAAGGGCCGAAGCGAAAACTCACATCGAAACCGGACTCGCGCATCGAACGGTCGCCTTTGTAGTAGTCAGCGCTGAGTCGGAATTGTCGCGGCTTCTCGCATCCCGGTTGTGGCGTAGCAGCCTCCGCGGCTGCGGCCGGAGTGTCGCATACCTGCAGAGCGTAAGGCGCACCTGCGACCGCCAGCGACGCACCCGGCTTGTCTTCGACAATGTATCCGTCCGATTCCGCGGGATGAAAAAAGAAATATCCCGCCACCTTGCGGTAGAAACCGGATTCGTCCTGCACCGCCTCGGCCGGCGGTCCTTCGCCAAAATCGTAGTAGCGGGAGAGTCCGGTCTGGCCAGCCAGATGAGGATCGTGCGTCCACATCGCATAATCCTTTTCCAAGTCGGTATAGGCGCGCTCGATCCAGGCGCGATCCGCTTGATCGTCTTTTTTCTGATCTCCTTCGCGATCTACTTTCTGACCGCGCGGCTTTTGCATGGCGCGGTATGTGTCGACGAACATCGAACTGAGAAACGGCGGTTGCGAGCGCGTCAGATAGTAAGTGCGATTGGCGTTTAACATGTCGCCGTAATGCTCGATTTCGAAAAAGAAGTTGTCGACCATTCCGCGCGCCAGTTCCACGCGGCCGGCACGAAGCAGTCCGCGGATGATGAAGTAACTGTCCCATCCATACATTTCGTTGAAGCGTCCGCCAGGAACCACGTATTTGTTTTCGAGATAGAGCAAACCGTGCGGCTGGATTTTGCTCGTATCGATTTCGCCCAGACGATGAATTTCTGCGGGCAAATGTTCGACGCGCACATTGCACGCGGCAGTCAGTTCCTGCACGGCGGTCGGTTCCGGGAAGCCGGCGGGCAAATATAAAACCGGCGCGACTTTTATTTTTGGATCTACGACGCTCTGGCAGTCAGTCATGGAACGGGTCAGAGTGTCCCAGGCGGAAGAAATGTAGGCGAGAATCGGCTTGAGGCCGGCGCCAGGCTGCGTGGTCTGTGATGGGGCGGGAGTGCCATGCGCCAGGAACCCGCAGAAAACTGCGAACACAATCGCACGCAAAGGCAGTCCAGAAAAGAGTCGCGACATTCGACAGGGCGGGATACTCAAGCGCCTCCGATGTAAGACTTCGTGATCATAAACTCGCTCACGGAGCCGCACAACGAATTTGCTCAGCCCGAGCCGAAGGCGGTTTTGTTCGTGAACGATCCAAAAGCGCATGAACCGCAAAGATGGCAAAGAAAATCCGCGAAGGACGCAGCGAGAACCAAACTGAGGCACTATCGCCTGTCGTAACGTAAGTGCCGCGCATGACTTCGTAGTTTATGCTGTTAGCTTCATTTTCCAGGGGGCTCACCGATGCGATCACACACCGTCCTCCGTCTGCTTATATGCTCCGTTTTTCTTTCCGCCTGCGCCGGTTGGAGTCAGATTCCAGAAAGCACTTATCAGGAATTGCATTGGCGCATGATCGGACCGTTTCGCGGCGGGCGCACTCGCGCCGCTTCTGGCGTCGCAAGCCAGCCCAACGTTTTTTATGTAGGTCAAGTCAATGGCGGAGTCTGGAAATCTGACGACTACGGACGCACCTGGAATCCGATTTTCGACGACCAGCCGACGCAGTCGATCGGAGCGATTGCCGTTGCGCCATCCGATCCAAACATTGTTTATGTGGGCAGCGGCGAAGGACTGCATCGTCCCGATCTCTCGGTAGGAAATGGAATCTACAAATCGACGGATGCGGGCAAGACCTGGAAACATCTCGGCCTCGATGATGCGCAGCAGATTCCCGCGCTGGCCGTCGATCCGCGCGATCCCACCCGCGTGTTCGCCGCTGTCCTCGGGCATCCGTACGGACCGAGCGAAGAACGAGGCATCTATCGCTCGACCGACGGCGGCCAGAATTGGCAGAAAGTCATTTCGAAAGATGAAAACACCGGCGGATGCGATGTTGAAATCGACCCATCGAATCCTGACACGGTTTATGCGTCGATGTGGGAGGTACGCGAAGGCCCGTGGGAGGATGCGAACGAATTTAACGGCAGCGGCGGCGGATTGTTCAAGTCGACCGATGGCGGAAGCACCTGGCATCCGCTCACCAATGGACTTCCGAAAGATCTGGCACAGATTTATGTCGCGATCGCGCCGAGTGACACCAAGCGGCTTTATGCGACGCTTGGGACAGCGTCGGGAAAGTTAAATGTGTATCGCTCTGACGACGCAGGCGAGACTTGGGCCAAGACCACAGACGATCCCCGGCCGTCAGGACGCATTGGCGGCGGCGATTTACCGGTGCCGCGAGTTGATCCCAAAAATCCTGACATTCTCTACGTTGCCAGCACGGTGACCATGCGCTCGACTGACGGCGGCAAAACATGGGCGGGATTTCGTGGCGCGCCCGGCGGCGACGATTATCAGAATCTTTGGATCAATCCGAATGACGGCAAGACAATTCTTCTGGTCAGCGATCAGGGCGCGATCGTCACCGTGAACGGCGGCGCGAGCTGGAGTTCCTGGTATAACCAGCCGACAGCGCAGCTTTACCACGCGATCACGACAAACACTTTCCCATACAAAGTTTGCGGCGGCCAGCAGGAGAGTGGATCAGTCTGTATTTCAAGCCGAGGCAGCGACGGAGCGATCACGTTTCGGGACTGGCATCCGATCGGTGTGATCGAGTACGGATACGTCGCTCCCGACCCGCTCAATCCCGACCTGATCTATGGCGCCGGCAGAAGCGAGGTCACGCGTTACCACTGGTCAACAGGCGAACTGCAGAACATCACGCCGATTCCGGTTCGCAATTCGAAGTACCGAACTAATCGCACCGAACCGATCATGTTTTCGCCCGAAGATCCGCACCTTCTTTACTACGCGAGCAATGTCCTGTTCAAAACAATCGACGGCGGGAACTCGTGGCAGGCCATCAGCCCCGACTTGACGCGTGAAAAACCGGAGTTACCGTCGAGCGTAGGAACACTTTTCAACAAAGGGATCGAAAAGCAGCGTGGGGTGATTTACGCGCTCGCGCCTTCGTTCAAGGAAATCAATACGCTCTGGGCGGGCACAGACGACGGCCAGATCTGGAACACTCGTGACGGCGGCAAAAACTGGGGCAATATCACTCCTCCGGAACTGACCGCATGGAGTAAGGTGACGCAGCTTTCCGCCTCGCATTTCGATGAGCAAACTGCATATGCGTCGGTGAGCCGCTTCCGCATCAACGATATGCGTCCGTACATTTACCGCACGCACGATGGCGGCAAGACTTGGAAGCTGATCACGGGTGGTCTGCCCGACTTCGGGCCCGTGGATACGGTGCGCGAAGATCCGATCCGCAAAGGCCTGCTCTTCGCGGGCACGGAGAATGCGGTCTGGGTTTCATTCGACGACGGAAATCAATGGCAGTCGCTGCAATTGAATTTGCCGCACACTTCGATGCGCGATCTCTGGATTCACGAGAACGATCTTATCGTCGCCACACACGGGCGTGCGTTCTGGATTCTGGATGACATCGCGCCGCTGCGGGAGGTATCGGCCGCGCTGGCGAATTCGGCGCACCTGTTCAAGCCCTCTCCGGCCTATCGCGTGCAGCGCGACATCAACACCGATACGCCGCTGCCTCCCGACGAACCGGCGGGAAAGAACCCTCCCGATGGCGCGCTGCTCGACTATTACTTGCCGGCCGCCGCAGGCACGGTCACGCTCGAAATTCTCAATGCACAGAATCACCTCGTGCGGAAATTCTCGAGCAGCGACCAGCCAGATGTGAGCGAAGAAGATTTACGGAAACAACTAATTCCGATGTATTGGATACGCCCGGCACGTCAACTCTCGGCCGCGGCCGGCATGCATCGCTGGATCTGGGATTTGCATTACCCGTCGCCGGCAACCAACCGGCACGACTTCCCCATCGCCGCCATTCCGCACGACACGCCGCGATATCCTCTGGGGCCGACCGCCGTGCCCGGCAGTTACATGATCCGGCTGACGGTCGACGGGAAATCATTCTCGGCGCCGCTCATCGTGAAAATGGACCCGCGCATCAAGACTTCACCGGCAGGCCTGCTCAAGAAATTTCAGGTCGAAACGCGGCTGGCATTGCTGCTCAGCGAATCGGCGGAAGCCGTAGGGCTGGCCGGTTCGATCCACGAACAACTGGAGAAGCTCGAAGCCAAGGAGAACTCTGCCACAGACGAGGCCCGGGAGGCCTTCGAGAAAAAGCTGAAGGCACTGCAAGGGGGTGCGGGTGGTTTCGCCGCGCCTCCGTCGAAAGAGGCCACACTCAGCAGCGTCAATGGAGAAGCCGGGACGCTGTATCAACAGGTGTGGGGCGCGGACGCCGAGCCGACGTCTTCTCAAATGCAGGCAATCGCCACGACGGAACGCGAAAGTGAAGACGTGCTGAAGCGCTGGAATGCTTTCAAAAATACCGATCTGCCGGCTTTCAATCGCGCTCTGCACGAGGCGAACGTTCCCGAGATCAAGCCTGAGGTCGAGTCTCTGCAGGAAGAGACTCAGATCGACGAAGACTGATCTGGCGCGATCGCGGCGGGATGGGCAGGTTCGCAAGATCCTGCAACCGGCCGGAAACGATTTCGCATTTCCCATCACCATCTACACAATGATTCCGATTCTGCCCAAACTTGTTTTTCGCCGCATCGATCCGCGATATATAATCCTCCGCACTTGGGGAGTTCGGATGAAGCAGTTCCTTCCTGGTCTCGGGGTTAGTCGGGGTCCACATCTCAACCAGCTTTCCAACCACATTAATTGAGACGAGGTTCAGGTCATGAAAGTGTTTCGTTCGCTCGGAATATTCCTGTTGGCTCTGCAGTTCGGAACCGGCGCGGCGGTTTCGCAAACATTCACCGCTGGGAAATGGACAGCGATCACCAACGCTCCACCAACTGGCGTCGGTCACATCATGCTTCTGACCGATGGCTCCGTGTTGGCGATCAATTCGGGCTGCGACGCAACCGGCAACTGGTATCGCCTGGTACCGGATAAGACCGGCAGCTACCTCAACGGAAAATGGTCGGCGGCGGGAACCCTGCCGGCAGGCTATAACCCTCTTTACTTCTCGTCGCAGGTAGTACCGAGCGGCGCCGTTGTGGTCTTGGGCGGAGAATACAATGCCTGCAATTCGGTGTGGACCAATCTCGGCGCACTCTACAGTCCGTGGACGAACAAATGGACCTCGCTAGCCGCACCGGCCGGTTGGACCACGGTCGGCGATGCGCAAAGCACCATTCTTCCCAACGGAAAAATGATGCAGGCGAATTGCTGCACGACAGAAGAAGCCATCCTCACGCTCAACGCAGGAGTTCCGACCTGGACGTCGACCGGCACCGGCAAAGCTGACTGGAATGACGAAGAAGGTTGGACGATGCTGCCGGGCGGAAAAATTCTGACGGTCGACACTTACGTAAACGGCGGCTGCTGCGCCGAGGGATTCCAAATCTACAATCCTTCGACCGGCGCGTGGACAACGCCCTCCGGAACGACCACGGTAAATCTGGTCGATCCCAGTTCGAGCGAGCTTGGACCCGCCGCGTTGCTTCCAAACGGAACGGTATTCGCCGTGGGAGCGACTACCAATAACGCGGTTTATACCATCTCGACCGGCAAGTGGGCTACGGCTCCCAAGTTCGGCAGCACCCTCGACACCGCCGATGGACCAGCCGCCGTGCTGCCCGACGGCAATCTTCTGATCGACACCAGCCCCGGCGTGTTCAACACCGGAACGAAGTTCTTCGAGTGGGATGGCTCCAAATTGCACTCGGTATCGGGGCCCGGCTCGAACGCCAGCATCGACAGTTCGTATTACGGTCACATGGTGGTGCTGCCGACCGGCCAGGTGATGTTCACGGATTTCTCCTCCACAGTTGAGGTCTACACGCCGGCTGGAACTCCATGCACCGGTTGTGCGCCTGCAGTCACGACGGTTGCTGCGACTCTTACGCACGGCAGCACGAACAATGTGATCAAGGGCACGCAGTTCAACGGAGTGACACAAGGCGCTTACTACGGCGATGACGATCAGAGCTTCACGAACTTTCCGCTGGTGCGCATCACCGACTCCGCCGGCAAGGTCGTGTATTGCCGAACGCATGGCTGGCTGGGTGGCGTAGCGACGGGAACAAAAGTTGTTTCGTCGGAGTTTGATATACCGGCCAGCATTGCTTCCGGCGCCGCGAGTCTGGAAGTAGTTGCAAACGGGATCGCCTCTGCCCCGGTGGCTGTCACGATCGATTAGGTCGCTGGTTTGAAGTGCGCAATCTCCAGGCGCCGCGTTGCCGATTGATTACGCGGGAAGCGGCGCCTGTTTTCAAACTTTGCCGTTCTGAATCTTGTTTTTCCTGAATCCTGGCTGTCATGCAGACCGATGTCCGGTCCTGGAAGATCATCATGAAGTGGGCTCATGTTCTCGCGCTGAATGTTCTTTCGTTGCGATCTCTCGCATTCGTCATTCTTATTGCGGCATCCTCAACGATTTCCGCTGCCGGAGATCGTTCCGATCCGGTTCCCGACTCGACTCCTGCAGCGACCCGACCATATCTGATCACCAATGACGACCAGCCGCCGAAAGTTCCGACGTCGAGCACGCTGTTCAGGCTCGCTCCGAACGGACTACCCGAAGATGCGACTCGCGTCAGCCTGGGAGGCGTGGGCGCGGGCGGAGGATACTTTGCCGCCAGCCGCGTCAGCGTGCTGCACAGCGCGACTGCGGCTTGTGCTTTCCTTTCCATTGGCAGCAGTGGCGAGATCAGCGCCCTTGATCTGCACACGCAACGCGACATTGGCGATTTTGCCGCCGCGTCTACAGACAGCGGGCGCGCCAACGGAATCGGCCTGGTGAACAACGGAACTTATCTGTACGCCAGCTTTTCCAGCTCCAACACGATTGCCACCTTCAGCGTGCTCTCCGGATGCGGATTGCAGTTCCTTGGCGACATTACTCCTCTGGGCAAGCATCAAGGGAACGTGAAGGGGATGGCAGTGCACGGCAACGTTCTTGTTGTGGCCTACGGTGAAGGTTCGATCGAATCGTTCAACGTTGCGGCCGGCGTTCCGGTGGCGAACGATGACTTGCAGAACTCCACTGGCTATGCTCTCGACCGTTTCCCGAGCGCGGTCGACATCAGCCCCGACGGTCGCTTTGCGATCTTCGGCGACATGTCGAGCACCGCGACGGTTGAGGTTTCTGATATTTCCAGCGGCAAGCTAAAAAAGACGGTCCTCTACAACCTGGGTTCTCAGAATGACGCCAGCAATGTTCTCTTCAGCCCTGACGGATCACTGATCTACGTCGCGAACACTGGCTCGGGCAAAGTCACGGCAGCATTCTTCGACACTGCCAGCGGCAAAGTCTCACTGGGGTGCATCTCGGAAACGCTGAAGGGTTTCAATAACACCTGGACGTTTCTTGCCGGTCCGGTAACTGAGCAGACGTCCGGCACGGGATCGGTTCTGTATCTGGCCGAGTTCGGCTCTCCGTCGAGTATCGCTGTGATCGACGTTTCTTCCAGCGGCGGCCAGTGCAGTCTGAAAGAGAAACCGGCGTCCCCCATTGTCGCCGGTAGCAATTCTCTGCTGTCGATCGGCATGTATCCGCCGCGGCCGTTCTAGCACGATCATTCGCAACCGCGGTTTATAAAAAGACAAAAGTTGAGGGAGTATCCAATATGTGCAGAATTCCGAAATTCGCGTCGGTGGCGTTGTTGTTGCTGGGATGGACGCTCGTCACAGCCTCCGCCCAAACAAATTGCCCAACGCGACCGCCCGCAGGAAGTGTGGTGCTCAATCCCCTGGACCTGAGCAGTCAGAACGGCACGCTGCAGCTTGGGCTCACGCTGCGCAACGGCGCCGACTCGCTGGGCTACATGCACTATTGCTTCGAGTACTCAGCTGCAACGGGTAAGGTGGAAGCGCCCACGTTGCGAGTGAATCCCGGCGACACGCTGACGCTCGACCTGACCAACCAGCTTAACGTACCGTCGCCCGTCGCGACCGAGAGACTGCCGCGCATGGAAGGCATGGACGAGATGGACCCCGCGGGTACCGCGACCGATCCCTGCCAGAGTAAAGTGGTGAACTTCAACACTACCAACATTCACTTTCATGGGCTGAACATTCCGCCGGTCTGTCATCAGGATGATGTTTTGAATACGCTGGTCCAGCCCAGCAGCACTCCCTTCCGCTATCAGATTCAGATTCCAGCTAACGAGCCGCCGGGACTGTATTGGTATCATCCGCATCCGCACGGATTCACCACGTTTCAAGTGAACGGCGGCGCAGCCGGGGCCATCGTTGTCGGCGGCATGGAAAAGGTCAAACCGCAGGTAGCGGGCCTCACCGAGCGCGTCTTTCTAGTTCGTCAGCAATTTCTAAAGCCGGGTGCGTGGATTCCGGGGCCGTTTCAGTTCTCGCTCAACTTTCAGCCGGCCATTTCGCCTGGCGCGGCCGCGCCCGTGATCCAGATGAAGCCGGAGGAAAAGCAGTTCTGGCGCGTGGCCAATGCGTCGACGCAAGCCTTTCTAGCGCTGCAGGTTCTGTTCGGGACGACCCCGCAAAAGCTGGAACTGATCGCGATCGATGGCGTTCCGGTGCCGGACGAACCCATACTGACGACGATCAACCTGCCTCCTGCCGGCCGCGCGGAATTCATCGTGACCGGGCCGCCCGCGGGGACGACTGCCAGCTTTGTGACTGCCGGCTACAATACCGGACCCATCGGCAACGCGAACACATTTCAGTTGCTCGGCGATATCGTTCCGACGGCGAATCCGGTGCAGGCATCTTCAACCACCGTTCCAGCCGCGCCATCCGTGCCTGCGGTGGCGCAGCGATTCTCTGGTCTCGCGACGATGAAGCCGACGACGCAGCGAAAACTTTATCTCTCGGAAGCGGCCCAAGGCACGAATCCGCCTCTGAGCTTCTTCCTTACGGTGGAAGGACAGCAGCCGAAAATCTTCAAAGCAGATGAGCCGCCGGCGATTGTGACGCACGTTGGAGCCGTCGAGGACTGGACCGTCGAAAATCGCACCTCGGAAGAGCACGCGTTTCACATGCACCAGATTCACTTTCTGGTGGTCGCTGTCGACGGAGTACCGCTGGCGAATCCCCGCATGCGCGACACGGTGAACGTCCCTTTCTGGGGCGGTAAAGGCCCGTACCACAGCGTCACGCTGCGCATGGATTTTCGCGATCCGAATATCGCTGGAACGTTCGTGTATCACTGCCACGTGCTGGCGCATGAAGATTCCGGCATGATGGCGAAGGTTCGCGTCGACCCGTAGGCGAGGGCATTCTAAGAATTCAATCCGAAGACTTGCCACCGGCAAGAAGCAGGTTCCTCGGCGCTCTCTCCGCGCTGTGCGCGGCTGCGAGCGCTCGGAATGACAATTCATAGAGTACGCACGGCGCTAGACCTTCAAATCCTCAACCGCGCGCTGCAACTCGGCCGCGATTTTCTCTGGCTCTATCCCCGCTGGAAATTTCTTCACTTCTCCAATGCTCACCGTAATCGCCCAGGGCGCGGCAAACTTTCTGCCTGCCTGCTTCAATTCGAACAAGCCGTCGATTCGCATCGGTAACACGGGGATTCCAAGATTCACTGCCAGCAGTCCGATACCGGCGCGAAACGGATTCGTCTTTCCGTCGGTCGTATGCCGGCCTTCGGGAAAAACCAGCACGCTGTAGCCGCGATCGACCGCCTCGCCGGCGTAGGCAAAGCTTCGCCGGAAACCAGCCTCACGCGGCAAAGGAAAAAGGTTCAGCAAAG
>Ga0209006_10002339_pt1 | contig 17312 bp, 11 predicted proteins | sample JacPin_JW_Ref_O2_FD_188567 | JGI IMG/M metagenome (GOLD analysis project Ga0209006, IMG submission 188567) | Forest soil microbial communities from Algoma, Ontario, Canada - Jack Pine, Ontario site 1_JW_Ref_O2 (SPAdes) (version 2) | ecosystem: Environmental > Terrestrial > Soil > Boreal... | reverse complement strand
AGAAGCGTTGACGCATGTAGAGCATCCTCCTTGGCTCTTGAGTGCTGACGCAGTCCAAATCGCTGGGCGGCAGGCGCTGCTTTCTGCGCAGTCCTTAAAAGTTCGCGGAGCCGCTGGCCCACAATGAGGACCTCACTCGGCTGAATCGTTGAAGCAGACAAGTTCCAGCTTTGCTTGACCGTGCCGATTCCCCGCTTTTCTTGATCCCAACAGATGTGCAGTGTCGGGTCCCAGTTCCCGGCCGTTGGAATAGTAATGTCGATCTCGGCCGGCACGGTTTGACGATTTGTGGAGATAGGTTCTATCCGCGCATTCCATTCCCGGTTGAGTGCATTGAGATCGTTTTTCAGCCAGGTTTCGATGGCGGTGAGAAAACCGATGACTTCCTCCTTGCCGACCTTCATGGCACGGCGCACAGCACCCTCCCATGGGCTCGTGTTCAGCATGGCTGCCTCAATCAGACCCTTCCCGCCAAGCAGCAGGCCGCTGCACTGCGGCCCACTAAGCCCCTTCCCGCCCCCAAAATTCCAAGGCAAGGGCAGCGACCGTCAGGCAACCGCAAAGCTGGTTTTTCATCTCTCTCCCATGACCGACACCACTGCGCCACGCTCTAGCGGAGGCAGCGTGAATTCGACGCGATCCCCGCGCTTTTCTCCATGGACAACTTGCGTTTCGCCGAGGAACGAGAGATACGACAGCGAATGACCCATCGCGGCTGGCATTCTGATGCGGATGCTATTGACAGGTGTCGGAACGGCAACCTTATCCGGGACTAGTCCGCCGAAATTGACAAGGTAGATATGTGGCGCTCCGTTCACGGTGGCGAAATTCGCCGCCACGGTAGGTGGAGCGTCTAGTTGGATACCATCATTCGCGCCCAAGGCATTTAATAGTTCCCGAGGAGGATTGGCCGAGCCCGCGGCGAATCCAGCCTGCAACGCGTTGTAGTACTCCCGCGCCGGATCGGGTGACAAAACTATCTTTTGGGGCGATTGCGGAACTCCGGAAGAATCCTCTCCCAGGACAACCAGCCGCCCGCCCCGCTCAGCGAAAGTCTTAATCTCTTGCCGCTCGGTTTCATTCAGTACGCTCACGCTTGGCAGAACTAGAGTCTCGCCGTGAAACTCTGCCAGGGTTCTCGGCGTGACCACCTGTAATGCCCGGTGCTGCTGGACGAGCAGTACTAATGCACCCCGATAAGAAGGAAGAAATTCCCTCGCGTCGTAATCGCGGCTCTTCGGGGAGAAATACACACCCACGGGATGCATCGGGGTTCGGGGTGAATATAAGGCCTTTTCGTTCTTCTCGATCCACTCAAAAATCTGCTTACGGGTCGCGAGATCATTCGATCCGGCCATCGAATGTCCTGGAGCATCCCAGAAATTCGCTCCCGCCATCACGATGGAGTTGGCCAGATTCTTCATAGGCTCCGGCGCAGTGACACCTTTTTCTCCATCCCAGGAATAGTTCAAGATCCAGCTGGCCTTGCCCTGCGCAAAAGCCCGAAACGATAGCATGCCTGCCTGATACAAGAACCAGTCCACCTGTGAGCGCGAGGCCGCCATATGCCCGCCATTGCCGAACTCGTACTCGTGGGCGATGACGTCCACCACGTCGTACATTTCGTAAACGTCCGCCCCAACTCGCGGCGCTTCTTCTTCGATTCCCGGATAAATCTCGGGAATCAACAGGATTTCAGGATTTACAGTTCGGGCAGTGTCGCGAATCTCCTTAACAAAATTCGTCATCGTCTCGATCCGGAAATCAATCCATTTACGAAAATTAGTGTCCTCGAAATCGCCCAATTTAACGTCTTTCTTTGCATCCAGCCCGGTCTTTTCTCGAAAGGCGGCGACGGTGTAATCGTCAAAACTCGCCCAGCTTTCTTCCCAACCATCGAAGTGCGTCATCCAGTAGGGGATGTCCACATAAATTCCGTCAATGCCCGTGGCTGCGATTTCGCGCACTCGCTGCATGTATTGCTTGCGCCACGGTTTCGCGTAAGGAGTGATCCACACATCCTCATCGCCCTGTCTGATCCAGAATGCCGCGCCGCCAGTAAACACTGCCGGCTCCCCCGTGATCTTTCGCTGGATCCAATCCGGATGATCTTTCAGCACCGTATGCGCGAATTTGTCTGCATTGGCTGTGATGCACTCCGTGCCGGCGATGTACACAAAGGCCTTATTGTTAGCCTTGTGCACCTGCTCCGCTACTTGGCGAATGACTGCAAGTTTGGCTGTAGGGTCGAGGAAGCTTTCATAGCGCCCGGGAATGTCATTGTCCACTTCAATCCCGTATACATGGTCGTCGGCCGCTTTGCCGGCGATTTGATCCATACCGTTGCGGTTCAAACTGTAGGCACCGATGCGAACGGTGTGCGTCCAATTCTGCTTGGATTCCTGCGCGGGGGAATTAGTCAACAGGCCGGTAACAAGCGCGACAAAATAGCACACTGATGAGAGCTTCATATCCCCGACATTCTCCCGTTTCACTCGGCTATGGTTGGACCTTCGACTTGGCTGCAGCCTTCCGCGTGCATCTTCACCATCCGGTTTGCAGCCCCATGGGCACAGTCGACTGAAGAGAGGCATGAGTTCAGACGGTCCCGAATGCCTAGTCCTGAACCAAGACCATATTGATCAAAGTTGCGTGGGGGAATACAAGGGGGCCGAGGTCCCCAGCATCCCCGTTTTGACGAACTCAAAGCATCTCGCACGGTGCCTCTTTGGATTTAGAACCGGAACCTTAATCCGGTCCGTGTGTGGCGCGGGTTGTTCTGCTGTTAATCTGACCAAAATCCGGGTTGCCAAACCGTATTACTGGGGCGCAGCCTGAACAGCCACGTGTAGCTCAACGCCTTTCGCTTCTATTCTCTTCTGCAAATACTCGCTGACGACAACCTGCGAAAGCGCTGAAAATATTTGACAGCTCTGATACACCCGAGCTTAATTGGTTGTCAATCGAAATGTAACGGAATACTTCGAAACGATGCCTCTTCTTCTCTCCCCTCAATGAGATTTGCCAACCACTCACATAATTCCCGTCGAGGGAACGGCGCCGATTGAGACCCTAGTTGTGGGATTTCACGGCCGGTGTTTCCCGGCTGGGTTCGCTACTTGGAATAAGGGACATACCCTGCGGTTTTCGTGCGGAGGCGGTATACAGAAGTAGTGGCTGTGATGTAGAGAGCACGGTAGTCGTTATCCCCCCAAGCGAGATTTGCCGGTTGTTCTGGAAGAGTGATGGTGCCTAGGTGCTGGCCATTGGCATTCCACACCCATATACCTTTCGGGCCAGTGACGTAGAGGTTGCCATCCATGTCGACCTTCATGCCGTCGGGGACACCCTCGTCATGTTCTCCCGGTTCTGCGCCAAAAATCCGACCATTTGCAAGCATGCCATGGGATGTAACCTCGTACACGTGGATGTTCTTTTGCTCGCTATCGTCGACATAAAAATGTTTGCCATCGGGCGAGAAGGCTAGGCCATTCGGTTCGCTCAAGTCCTTGACGAGAAGCATCAGTTCCCCGTTTTTGTCCAATCGGTAAACGCCTTGAAATGGGAGTTCCTGTTTTTCGCCGCGTGCCAGATCCATATTTGGATCCGTGAAATACAGGGCGCCGTCGGGTCCGACCGTCACATCGTTTGGAGTATTCAATTTCTTGCCTTCGTAGCTGTTAGCCAGGATGTTGTATTTTCCAGCCGGGGTGATTTCAACCAGGGCCCGCAGGACACTTGAGCAGTCAATCAGGCGGTGCTGCCGGTCGAAAGTGTTCCCATCAGGATCGCCTATCGCGATTACTGCTTCTTTCCTGCCGCCCGGGTATACGCGATAGATTTTGTTGCCCTTCTCGTCACTCACGTAGAGAAACCCGCTCGGATCCCACACGGGACCTTCAGTAAACCTGAATCCGCCGGCAATCGTCTCCAATCTGGTGTCGCGACTTATGAGACTCCAAAAACTAGGATCCTGCGCCTCCAAGGCAAATGTTCGTCCCGCCACCTGTGCTGTGCCTGAAACGCAGAGCAGCAAACATGTCAGGACAGAAACCGTAATCCGGAAACTGCGTTTCATTGAACTGGCACCCTCAGCAAAATACCGCACTCTCTTCTAATCAGGGAAAATCCTCGAGATCTGAGTGCTATTGCTTGACGGCGATCACGGAGACCTCAATGCGCGCATGGTTTACCAAAGCCGCTGCCTGAATTGTGGCACGGGCGGGCTTCGGATCAGGCATGAGCTCCTTGTACACTTTGTTCATGTCCCCAAACTCCTGAATATCTGCCAGATAGACGGTCACGGAGACGATGTCGGACATTTCGAATCCCGCGGTCTTAAGCACTTTCTGAATATTTTCAAGTGCCGCTTTCGTCTCGGCCGCAATCCCGCCGGCCGCCAGTTTGCCCTCCTCATCGGATCCTTCCTGTCCGGCCACATACAGAGTTTTTCCTGCAATCACCCCGTCGCTGAAGGGAAGGCCCTTGCCGCCGGCAAGATTGACGTGCTTGTGCTTCTCGGCGTAGCAGTTCGAACTGGCGATTAGTCCCCATGCGAACACGATGAATACGGCGACGGCGCCCGGGAACAGTCGTTGTGGCGTTTTCATTTTTTGATGTCCTTTCGCGTGAAATGAGTTCTTATGTCTTTCCGGAACGCAACTCGCATTAAAGTTTCGAACTGTATCGTACAATGTTTCGGATTGGTATTTTCCATTTCATAATATATCTTTCTAGCGGATCCCTGACTGGCGGAATTCTTACTTGCGGGCGGCTGTGCCCGACACAGCTCTGAGAATTTTATTCGCAGCTCGAAAGAATCAAGGGAAGCGGAAATGAAAAAGCTGTTTTTAGGCAGGGGAAAAGAACACGACATGGGGAGAGCGATGAATACCGATTTTCGCCACAAAGCGGCGTCTGCTTTTCATTTGTTGCTCGCGGCTGTTTGCAGTTTGGCCGTGTCGCAAGGATGTGAAAGACAAGCCGCCAACACCCCCGCCACTTCCGAGCAATCCAAACCCACCACGGCCACTGTTTCTCAGGTGGAGGTTCAGCCCGCGGGAGCAGGGCCGCTTGTGATAAAGACTTCAGTAGCCGAGTATGATGTCACGTCGCGTGGCTACGTGCAGGCCTTCCTGCTGCGCGACGGCCAACGTCTCACCCTGGACGATCCGACGTCCAATACAGCGGGTGGCGGAGTCACTCTGGATGGGAAACCGGTGCGCGATTTCAGATTTGATTTGAGCCGGGCGGCAGTCGCAAACGCCGTTGGCAAACTCGGCGCTCTTGGCAAGCGTATTGATGTGCCTGCTCACAGCGCAACATCTGGTTTGGACGAAACGCTTTCCATCGAGGTATATGACGACTTTCCCAACATGGCGTTGGTAACGGCGTCTTACAAGAACAGCGGAGCGAAAGACATCACACTCGATCGTGTGAGCACGCAAGAACATCGCATCAATGCTTCGCTGACCGACAAGATGGTCGCTCCGCACAAGCTGTGGTCTTTTGAGGGCGCAAGTTTCACCTGGGGACAGGATGAAGTCCTAGAGATTCCTCGAAAGTTCTCCCGCCCAAATCTTATGGGCGGAACGGTGCCGAAGGAAGGCACGGGCGGCGGAATTCCGGTGAACGCTTTCTGGACGGCGAACGTCGGCGAAGCCATCGGTCACATTGAAACTCTACCCTTACTGTTGTCTTTGCCCGTGAGTGTTGCGGCGGACCAGCGAATTGAGACCAGCCTCACATTGGAACCCAAAACTATTCTTAAGCCGGGTGATTCCTTTGCGACTCCCCGTACTTTTGTCGCCGTGTATCACGGCGATTTCTATGAACCTCTGCGAACGTATTCGCTGGCTTTGCAAAAGGAAGGGTGGACGCCGGCTAAGCCGAACGACCAGGACTACGGGATTGCCTGGTGCGGCTGGGGCTATGAGTTCAACGTAACTCCAGCGCAGATGCTTGGCACCATACCGAAGTTGAAGGAAATGGGAATCAAGTGGGCCACGCTCGACGACCGTTGGTTCACGACCTATGGCGACTGGGATCCGCGTCCGGAAACCTTTCCCGGCGATTCCATCAAGAAAATGGCGGATGATTTCCACAAGCAGGGCATCTATGCGCAGCTCTGGTGGTATCCACTGGTGGTGGAAGACGGACACGGCAGGTGGGAATCGCACAAATACATTGTTTCGAAGGTGGTGAAGGAGCATCCGGACTGGCTCGTGCTGGGCAAGGATGGCAAGCCCGCGCGCGTGTTCCGCGGCTTAGCCATGCTCGATCCGTCGCTGCCAGAAGTGCAGGAATACCACAAAAAGTTGACGGAAAAGTTCATCCGCGACTGGGGTTTCGACGGACACAAGCTGGACAACATTTATTCCGTGCCGGCCTGCTACAACCCGAAGCATCATCATAAATCGCCGCAGGAATCCACCAACGCGATGGCGGATGTGTATAAGGTCATCTACCAGACGACCCGGGCCCTGAAGCCGGAGAGCGTCACGCAAATCTGTCCGTGCGGCACGACGCCGAACCTGGCGTGGTTGGGTGCGATGGACCAGGCGGTTACCGCCGATCCGGTAGGAGCTGTGCAGGTGCGCCGCCGCATTAAGTGGTACAAGGCGCTACTTGGACCGAATTCTGCAATCTATGGAGACCATGTCGAGCTCTCCGATATGAAACTGCTCAAGCCAGGTGAATATGCGGAAGTGGGTCAAGACTTCGCCTCCACAGTCGGAACAGGTGGAGTAGTGGGCACGAAGTTTACCTGGGGCGATTCGAATCCGAAATTTCAGAGAACTGCCCTGACTCCTGAGAAAGAAGACCACTGGAAGAAGTGGACGGCGTTGTACAACTCCAAGATGCTCTCGAAAGGGGAGTTCAAGGATTTGTACGTCTACGGCTACGACGCGCCCGAGGCCTACGCGATTGAGAAGGACAGCAAGATGTATTACGCCTTCTACTCCCCGAAAGCGGATGCTGAGTGGAAAGGCAAAATTGAACTACGCGGGCTCACTCCTGGGAAGTATCGCATCCATGATTATGCTAACGACAAGGATCTGGGCGAGATCGATGCGGCCCGCCCTTCCCTGGAGGCGCAGTTTACCGGCAGCCTGTTGCTCGAAGCTGACCGAGAGTAGATGGGTCTGCTTCATAAGGAGGGTTACGGAGGGTGAAGTATTCAAGACTTCCTTCTTCCAAGCCAAGTGAAGCTTCCGTTTTCCAATCGTCGCGAAACCAGAAGCGTCCAAGGGATTGCGAGGAATGGCAATTGACCGGGAGCGGGCCAATCGAAGGAACGAACTGCGACGCGCCGGTCTTCACCTCCGGTCTTCACCTCCGGTCTTCACCTCGCCGTTCCTGGCGCGTTCGACGCGCGACTCGTGCACTTGCAGCATGCTGTTTGGTTCAAAACCGGGAGAGATCCAAAGCGCACTTCCGTGTTTTGTGGGCCTCCGCTTCGCTCCAGGCGAGGCCATTCGCCGATTGCGCAGCCGCGCCTGCCACGATCCCCACGACCCCCACTCCGCGTAGCCCCTCCCGTCGATTGATCACACACTTTTCTCCTCCATCCGGCCGGACGTTCCGATTCGAACGCTGGAATGTCCAATCGGATGCCTATACCCGTCCACCTCCGCCGCCCCCAGCGGAATGAAAACTGCTCCGAAGTGCGCCCCGGGCAAAAGAAAAGAACAACAACAGCAGATTACAGAAAGCGAAAGGAATGTCATAGCCAGCAACATCCGCCCCCGACAAGGGCATCACTCGCCCGCAACCGGGAGAGACCATATACACTGCGATTCTGTTTGCCATCACCGCTTCTACGTTTGACGCCACCATCGCCTGAAAGCAGGATATCCCAATCCAAACTGGATAGCCCTGCCGTAGCGGTTGTTACTGCTCCCGGACCATCCTCAACCTGGGGCTGGGTTGCGCAAAATTTCATCTGCTCATCGGTTAAAGAAAGCTGCCAGCGGAACTCCCGCTGCTCCTCTGCCGTCATTTTCATGGTGTGGAAGGGTTTTCTTTATACTGGACAAGCAAAACCAAAAGATATAAAACGATGCCACAAGAAAACGACTCAAGAGCAATTTCGCCTCGATCGACGTCAAGGCGGAAACGACTTAAAGAAGCCTGGAGAGCAGGGGTGCAGAAGAGTTGACGCCAAGGGGTCGTAATCGACAGTACATCTTGTCCGCGGAGGAGAATCACCCGTGAGGAAGACTACCTTAGCTGTTGTTTTTCTATGGCTGGTCGGCGCCGCGGTGACAGGTCTGGCGCAGGTCGATACCGGGACCGTGGTTGGAACCATCAAGGACGCAAGTGGCGCAGTGGTGCCGAACGCCACCGCAACCGCTACGAACGTGGACACCGGCATCAAGACCGCCGTCAAAAGCGCCTCCGATGGCAACTATGTGATTACTCCAGTCAAGATTGGGAGATATTCTATTTCAGCTGAGGCGGCTGGCTTTCGGACAGAAGTCCGCCAAAACATCGTGCTGGATGTGCAACAGACTATTCGGCTTGATTTCAGTCTTCGAGTTGGTTCGGTTACCGAAACTACCAACGTTACTGGAGACGCTCCACTGCTGGACACGCAGGACGCGTCCTTGGGCGACGTAGTCGCCAGCCAGCAAATAGAGCAGTTACCCCTGAACGGGCGGCGTTACACCGACTTAGCTACGCTCACCGCTGGAGTCACTAAGATCACAGAAGGACCGGTTGATGGCAGCAGTTCGCCAACCAACGGGAATGCCGGCGGAAATTTCTCCGTCAATGGAACCCGAGGGGACCAGAACAATTTCATTCTGGACGGAATTGACAACAACTCCAACGACAACGGCGACCTGGCGATATTGAGCAGCGTAGATGCCGTCGCCGAATTCAAGATTCAGACGTCGAATTACTCGGCTGAGTTTGGACGGAGTGGAGGTGGCGTAGTCAACGCCACCACCAAGTCGGGGACGAACCAAATCCACGGAAGCGCCTGGGAGTTCCTGCGCAACGAGGCCCTCGATGCCGCGCAATACGGTTTTGGCACGGCTCAGCCCAAAGCGCCTCACAAGCAGAATCAGTTCGGAGTCACTGTGGGCGGGCCGATCGTAAAAGATAAGCTATTCTTCTTTGGCGACTACGAAGGCACGCGGATTCACTCGGCGCAAACCGACATCGCCACCGTGCCGACCCAGAAAGAAACCACGGGAGATTTCAGCGACCTTCTGAACCCCGTCGTGCAGACAGGTCTGGATGGGCTGGGCCGACCAATTTACCAGGGCGAGATTTACAATCCCGCGACCACTCGTACTGCCCCAAATGGTTCCACGGTGCGAGACGGCTTCGGATTCGATGTGACGACCGGCCAGCCCATCCAGGGACAAGCAAACATCATTCCCGGAGGCATGAGTCAACTGGGTCTGAATTACGCGGCCCTCTATCCGGTCGTCACGACACCCGGAGGTGGCAACTATAGCGTGAATGCCTTGGGTACCAACCGGGTAGATCAGATGGATGTGCGAGTGGACGAGAACGTCTCGTCCAAGATGCAACTGTTTGAACGGTTTTCCTTGAGCCAGAGTCAGCGCTTTCAAGCGCCGGTATTCTCAGGAATTGCTGACGGAGGAAATTACAACACTGGCAATCGGCCTCTCACCACGCGCGGTTTCGTGCTCGGCTCCACCAATGTAATCAGCCCGACCCTGGTGAACTCACTCCGCGTCGGATTCAACCGCAGCCATTACATTGCCAACATCCCCACTTACGGCCAGAATCAACCGCCCGCAGCATTGCAATTTCCTGGCGTTCCCAACAATCCATCCGTCAACGGACTGACGCATTTTGGGTTTAGCGGGTACCAGGGACTGGGCGAACCCCTTTTCACGCCTACCAAGAGCACCAGCCAGGTGATCCAGGTCAGCGATACGATCAGCTACGTACGTGGAAGACACTTGCTCAAGGCGGGGCCGCAGATCCGGTTTGACCAGTTCAATCTGCTGCAGATTGCTCAACCCCGGGGCAACGTTCAATTCACCGGTCAATTCACGGCGGTGGATCCTGGCAACCAGCAGGGCAGCGGCAACGCGATCGCCGACATGCTGCTGGGCTTTCCCATTTCTGCCAGAATTTCCACGGTCACGGCCTTCCACAATCGCCAGCATTCTTACGGGGCGTTTGTCACCGACACTTACAAGGCGGCCCAGAACTTGACGCTGGACCTTGGGTTGCGTTACGACTACGCCACACCGTTCTATGAGGCAGACAACCGGGAGAGCAATTTCGACTACACTACCGGAAAAATCATCCCCGCCGGCACGCCGGGCTACCCCAAGAATCTAGCGAATGTGGACAAGGCCGATTTTGCACCCCGCATCGGACTGTCGTATAACCCATTCCCGTCTCGTCCGCTGGTTGTTCGCGCCGGATACGGGCGCTTCTTTATCTTTAACGAAATCCGGACCGGCGATCCGCTGCAACTCGATTACAATCTGCCGTTCTTTTTCGAGCCCAGCTTCCAAAGCGATGGACTGACGCCCGCGATGACTCCCGGTGGCACGCCTGTAACGTTGGCGACCGGTTTCCCGCCTCTGGATCCAACCCAGGCACTGTCCGGCGTTACCAGCCAGGATTGGCGCCAGCATACCGGTGTTTATGACGAGTGGAACCTGGACATCGAGTACCAATTGCCCGGCAATATCCTGATTACTCCCGCTTACGTGGGCACCAAAGGAACTCATCTTCAGTCTCTCGTCGATCGGAACCAGATTCCCACTCCACAGCCGACGTTTAATCAGGCGTTGCGACCCTATCCCCAATTTGGGCCTTTCACCTCGATCGAGAATCGCGGCAACTCCACCTATCACGCGTTTCAACTGAAGGCAGAAAAGCGAACCGGCCACGGCCTCTATTTCTTGAGCGCCTTCACATTCAGCAAGAGCATCAATGACCAGCCGGAGATTTGCTGCAACGCCCCCTGGCCGCAGAACAGCTACAATCTCGCCGCCGAAAAAGGGCTCTCGGATTTTGACAACCGTAAGCGCTGGGTCACGAGCGTGGATTACGCCCTGCCGGTCGGGAAGGGGCAAAAATTCTTAGACCACGGTGGCCCAATGGACCTGGCGTTCGGTGGATGGCACCTCGGAGGCATCATCACCTTCCGTTCGGGCTTTCCTTTCTCCCCGCAAATAGGAACTGGCGATCCGACCAACACAGGGTCTCAGGGGCTGCTGCGGGCCGATCGAATCGGCAGCGGCCATGTTGCGCATCCCAGCCCAAGTTTGTGGTTTAACATAAACGACTTTCCGGTTCCTGTAGGACACTTCGGCGATGCCGGGAAAAACATTCTGGAGGGTCCGGGGGAGAAAGGTGTGGACCTTTCTGCCCGAAAAATCTTCAGCATCCACGAACGGATTCGACTCGAGTTTCGCGCAGAATTCTTTAACGCCTTCAACCATGCGGTTTTCTCTCAGCCGGACCCGTTCGTCACGGACGGTCCTGGAACTGCGGCCGTTATCACGTCCACCGTAATCCCGCAGCGTCAGATTCAGTTTGCACTGAAGTTGGAGTTCTAGCCTTCTGAGCTCGCACGGGCGATGGGGGAAAGGATCTCTGGGAAATTACGAGGCAGCTCGCAAATGGCGCGGACCATTAGCTAACCCGCTATCTACGAGGCGCTGATGTCGTCATGGATGACTGATCTGTTGTGGGTAGCGCGCCGAAAATAGAAATTACCTGCAAAAGGTAAGGAGGATCCATCTTCGATGCAGCGTAGAGACTTTCTCAAAAGCAGTGTTGCCTTGACTGTGGCGGCTGAATTCGGAATCAGCAAAGCGCAGGGACTCGTCTCCGCTCACAATTGGGGAAAATACGACTTTGGTTCTGGGCCTCCCGTGACCGATCGCCTTAATCAGGGCCCTTTCCCTCAATATTCACCCGATGCCGTCATTCCTACCGACGAAGTGGTAATGACCACCACGTCCACCGAAGATGTCGTGCCGAATTATGGCAAAGGGTTGGTCACCTATATCACGGCAGACAGTGGTACCGATGAAATCAAATCGGACAACATTCCCCAGGCGATCGAGGATCTGGTTCGATTTCCCTTGGGCCAGCAGCTTTATATCCGCCCGACGTGGAGGGAAGTTCAGCCGCGACCTGGACGTCTGGAGATGCCCGACTACCTGAAGCTCGTGTTTGACTTGGCGAAGAAGAACAACAAACGGGTCGGATTGCGAATTCAGATGTGCGCACCGGACTACACTCACGACGCTGCGCTGCCGGATTTTGTTCTCGACAAAGTGCCGAAAGTTGATCTGGTGCTTAGTGATCGGGAAAGCAGCGCTTCGGCACAAAGGTACTTGAAGAATCCGCATTCGCGCTATCAGCCCCGTTATGACCATCCATTTTTCCAGCAGGCTTTCAAAGAGTTGGTCGGTCAACTCGCGGCGGAATTCGATGGCAGCCCGCTCATCGAGTTTATTGACACCTTCATGTACGGCTTCTGGGGAGAAGGGCATACCTGGCCATTCGGCAACAATCCTTTCCCTGATTACCTGACGGCAGAGCGCACCTGGACCAATATGCTCGAAGTTCAGATCGAGCACTTCAAAAAGACTCCCCTGTTGACCAACACTCAACCGGATTACAGTCGTGTCGGCAATTCAGAACTGCTAGATCGCACGGTCCGCAGCAATAACTGGATTCGCAGCGACACTATTTTTATCGAGAATGAGCAGATTGAGGCGCTCAGCAATCGCCCGCCGTGGATCGCCGCATTGCTCGAGCAAGGGATTCCTGGGAAGCCTCCCGATCCAAATGCCTCGCATGAAGCTGTCTCGCCGGCGGAGAACATGATCGCTCACGTAATCGATATCGGGGCAAACTACTGGTCGCTTTGGAACTTTCACCAGATCAGTGCAAAAAATCTGACGACTTACTATCAGGCTTATCCGGCAGCGTTTGACCGGATCAATCGCCGGATTGGCTATCGCGTGAGGCCGTCGTTTATCTGGAGCTACAAGGATGGCGATCAGTTGGGATTGATCGTCGGTTTTGCCAATGACGGCATCGCGGGTGTGCCGGGCGTGTTGCGGGTGACCGTCGAGGCGGAGGATGGAAAGGTGCTGCAGAGCGGTTGTCTGGACGCTGGCTATCCCCTGCCGGGCAAGATTCGGCAGGCACAGTTTGTGGTGCCGAACGTCAAGGATTGGAAGGGATTGAAACTTAGAGCTGAAGTCGAAGTAAAAGCAATGCGTTATCCAGTGCGCTGGGCTTGTCATCAGAAGCTGAACGACGACGGCTCGCTCACCCTGCGCCCCAACCTCCGTCAGGATGTTTAGCGCCTGCAGTGGTTGCGAGGAAAATCCCGATCATGAGACGGAGAGGTTCGGAGGGCAGACCATGCGGCGACGAGATTTTGTAAAGGCGGGAGCAATGCTTGCTGGCGCCAGCAGTCTCATGCGTCCACCTATGTGGGCGGATGTGCCCGACCATATGTGGGAGGGCTATCCATTTCCCTCGCCCCAAGTGACTGATCGGCTTGACCAAGGGCCATTTGGCATTGATCAGGATGAAGGCTGGTTCACGATCTTCGCAACCCAGCCGTCTCGCGATCACATCCGGAATTTTGGCGCCGGTCTGGTCGGCTATACATGGGAGGAAAATGGGCCGGCGCTCGGAGTGCAGTGCGGCAGGGAAACGTTGGAACAAAGCGTGGAAAAAATGGCTTCCTTGCCATTTGTGGATGTGTTGTACATCCGCTGCGACTGGCGCGACGTCCAAACCGGCCCCGGCAAGTTGAACTTATCCCCGGTTTGGGAGATCACATTCGACGCGGCCAAGCGCCACAATCTGGGGGTTGCATTCCGAATCCAGCTCTCCAGTCCAAATATCCAACCGCAAAAGCTTTCGTTGCCGGATTTTCTACAGGACAAAGTACCCATCGTCAACATTGGCAACAAATCCAAGGAGCACCAAGCCCAGTTCGATTTCCGTGAACCGCGTTACGATTCTCCAGAATTCCAGAAGGCGTTTGCCGAATTGAATGAACTGCTCGCCGCGAAATTCGGGGACAACCCGCGTTTGGAGTACATGGACTTGATGATGTACGGATTTTGGGGGGAAGGTCACACCAACGACATCCCCGGTCCATTCCCCGATTATTTGACTGCGGAGAAGACTTTGGTAGGCATGACACAACTCCAGATCGATACCTGGAAAAAGACTCCTCTCGCGGTGAACACTGAGCCCGACATCAGCCATGTAGGCAACCGGCAAGTGCAGGATCTCGCCGTGCGCTCCGGGTGCTGGTTGCGCTCGGACAGCTTGATCATGGATGAGCCCATTCAGATCGAAGAACTGGCGCACCGCCCGCCCTGGCTTGCCACCATACTCGAGGACGGCGCCAACCGGCATTACGTGCTCTCCGACTTCGCCGACGAGGAGCAAGCTTGCTTAAGCAAGCTTTCGCCAGCGATGCTGGCGTTTGTTGGACACGACAAAGAATTTCAGCCCACCGATGACTACCCTCACCAGATCGGAGGCCCGATCAATCGTCCTTATCGCGAGAGTGCTGGCTTCCATGCCTTGGACATTGGCACAAGCTACTTTGGGCTCTGGACTGAGGCGGATAACATTCGGCGTTATTACGAGAAGCATCCTGATTCGCTTAAGGCCATGGAGCAAAGGCTTGGTTATCGTGTGCGTCCATCGCTAATTTGGCAGCGAAAGCGCCATGACACCATGGAACTGATTTTGGGAATCGTCAATGATGGCGTGGCCGGTGTGCCGGGAGTACTCGGTGTCTACGCAGAGAGTTTGGATGGCCGGGTCAGGGTCGGAGGAAATCTCGATGCAGGCCAACCCTATGCAGGACAGTTCCGGCAAGCCTCCCTCATTCTGCCGAAAGGAATGGACGGCCAGCAGATCAAACTGCGGGCTGAATTGGACGTCAAGGGGCTGAAGCGACCCGCCCGCTGGGCGTGTGACCACCCAACGAATCCTGACGGCTCCCTCACGATTCGTCTGAAGAAGGGCAGTGACTCGGGCTGGAGAAAGGGAGTATAGGTTCCCGTTCCTCCCCGCGCCTTGGCGCTCATAGGCAGGGCGAGAGACCAGGATTCACAGCATCGAATATAAGGAGAATTCACATTGGTTGAGCATGGGCTTCTCCATGGCGTGAATAACCGGCGATCGTTCATCAAGTTCTTTGGCGCAGCCCCTCTGTTTGTCACCATTGCCTCACGCAGTGTTGCGAGCACGGTGGCCGCGACTGCCGGAAGATCTGCTTCCGCGGACGTTTACACCCGTCTTGGGGTCCGGCCATTTATTAACGCGCGGGGAACGTGGACCTACCTCAGCGGCTCGCTCGAACTGCCGGAGGTGCGGCGCGCGGTAGAGGCTGCATCCCGGCATTTTGTCGACATGTTTGAACTGCAGCGCGCCGCAGGAAAACGGCTGGCGGAACTGTCCGGGGCAGAATCTGGAATGGTTACATCCGGCTCGGCGGGTGCAATGGCGGTGGCGACGGCGGCTTGCATAGCTGGGTCTAATCCCAAAAATGTTTGGCAACTGCCCGACACCACCGGATTGAAGGAAGAGGTAGTTATGCTGGGAGGCCGGAGCGCATTCGATAGCGCGATCCGGCTGGCTGGAGGCAAGTTGGTGCTCGCCCACGGGCTGGAAGATCTGGAGTCGGCCATTCACGCGCGAACGGCTATGGTCTACACAACTTGGCGAGACGACCGTCTTCAGAAGGCGCTGGAAATCACACGCAAGGCGGGGATCCCAATGCTGCTGGACGATGCAGCCGGCATTCCCCCGTTTGAGAATCTCACGCGCTACTCAAAACTAGGTGTTGACCTCTATTGTTTCAGCGGCGGAAAAGGTCTGCGAGGCCCGCAATGTTCCGGAATACTGTTAGGACGGAAGGATTTGATCGACGCGGCCCTGGCGAATAACAGTCCATGGGAGGGCGCCGTATGCAGGTCCTTGAAGGTAGGCAAGGAAGAGATTGTCGGCATACTTGCGGCAGTTGAGTATTGGTCGCATGCGGACCTCGAAGCACTAAATAGAGAGTGGAAGAGTCGGGTCGAACGCATCGCGAAGTTGGTGCAAACCGTGCCGGGAGTTACAACCTCCATAGAGATCCCGAAAGGGGGCAACAGCTATCCGACTCTGACCGTGATATGGGATGAAGATCGGTTCGGTTTGACAGTGGCTCAATGCGACCAACACCTGCGGGAGGGGCAACCCCGTATTGAAGTACTGACGAGTAATAATCCGAGTCTGGTTCGGGTTGTCCGGGAAGGCAATGACACCAAAACAAAGCAGGCTCGTCCGAATCAATTGAAAATTGTCTCAATGACCTTACGAGCAGGTGAAGATCTCACCGTCGGCAATCGTCTGCGCCAGATTCTGGCCAATGCGCGGAGACAAACGGCGTGAGCGGTGTTTGGGGACAGCAGAGAGCGCCAGCCACGACGCGGCCTGCCCGGATTCGTCGCCACCTGCCAGGCCGATCCTGCCAGAGGGGTGCCGCAGCACGAACCGGATTCCCTTCCAAGCAGAAGATTCTCGAAGCGCGTGATCGTGTGCTCGCCAACGATCCCCAATTGCATCTGGTGGGGGTCCATCTCATAAGCGCTTCTATCAGAAGGTCATAAAAGTCAAGGCCGACGTGGCGGCCCTCCATTGTTTGATCTCCTTTTTGGTTGCGTTTGGGGCGTCAGGTCCCTCCGTCTCTTGTTCTTTGTGGCTTTCGCCACATTTTCGACAGAAAATCTTGCGTCAGGATCGCGCAGGAGCGACGACTGGCAACTCGGTCGACCGAGAGTACCCCCCGTTTTGTCCCTCTTGCCGTGAAACCTTGCTTGTTTTCTTCCGTGCTGCATAACAGCTCCGGGGTGACTTGCGGGGCGGTCAAGGGCGCCGCCGAAGGGCGGCGTTCATCTTGACCCTTGACAACCCCGCAAGTCACTTCACCATCGAGCTGGGAACGAAGCGAAACGCAGTTCAGTGGAACTTTGTTTCTTAGCGGAGTGGGTCGACTTTTTCTGGAGCGCCATCGTTGGCTTCCAAACTCCGCCTTTTGGCATTCGATCATCATCTTTGATCTTTGTCGTGTCGGCCACAGAACATCATTGATCCGCTTCGCACCAAGTGCTACGAGAAACTCTGGTCGACGCCGCCCCCCGTTGCCGGGCTTCTATCCGCACTCTGAATGGGCTTCTGGGGCCGGTGCAAGTTGGGGTTCGATCCTAAGCCCAGGTCCATCACTAATGTGGATGAACCCGGGATTGTTGGGTGCTGCTATCTAGCGT
>Ga0209006_10002338_pt1 | contig 17315 bp, 21 predicted proteins | sample JacPin_JW_Ref_O2_FD_188567 | JGI IMG/M metagenome (GOLD analysis project Ga0209006, IMG submission 188567) | Forest soil microbial communities from Algoma, Ontario, Canada - Jack Pine, Ontario site 1_JW_Ref_O2 (SPAdes) (version 2) | ecosystem: Environmental > Terrestrial > Soil > Boreal... | reverse complement strand
AAGGCAATAACAAGATGGTCAGCGAGCAGGCGACGCCGGACGGAAGTGACATTGCTGCGTTGGATGGACACACCAAGAAAATTCTCGCCGAGTACGGTTTCACGCCGCCAGCGAAGTAATCATTTTGTTCTGAAAATTCGCCTTGCACGTCAGTCTGCGTGGGGCGCATAAACAATTCTCCCGATGTAAGATACTTGTCTGCGAATTCATTCGCCTACAGGTGGGGATACGTTTATGGCGCACACGGTTTTTTGCGTAAAGCTGAAAAAAGATTTGCCGGGACTGGATGAGCCTCCGTTCGACAACGACCTCGGGCGCAAGGTGTATGACAATGTTTCCGAGCCGGCCTGGAGGATGTGGGTGGAGCACTGCAAGATGTTGTTGAACGAATACCGGCTGAATCCGGCGCGGCGCGAGGATCAGGAAGTGATTGTGAAGCAGATGGAGCAGTATTTCTTTGGCGAAGGCTCGGCGGTGCCCAAGGAGTATGTGCCTCCGGCGCCGAAGTAGTTTTCAGGAATTACGAATTTAAGAGTTGCGAATTAAGAATTGCGAATTGAGAAGCCCTCGCGAAGGTCGACCCGACGCGGGGGCTTTTCTTTACATTCTCGGGAGAACAGCGATGTACCCCGGGCTGGTGATTGCGTGGGGCGATCCCGGAGCCTGGCCGAAGCTCACGGGAGTGACGGTGAATACATACAACTTTCCCGCGGACTGGCTGATGGCGTAGAGGTGATTGTCGTTGTCCCAGAGGATTTGGTCGATGCCGTCGGTGGCGAGTAGATAGGTGTAGTGGGTTAAAGGGTTCGCGCCATTGAAATGGAAAATTTGCAGCCCTTTCGATCCGGCCACGGCAAGCAGTTTCCCTGAAGGCGAAGCCACCATCGCATTCAGGCTTCCCGCGGCAACTTTCGGCATATTCTCGTAGGTACTGGTCGTTGCCAGATTACCGGAACTATCGGCGGTGTAGACGCCGAGTTGCGTTGGGCCGATCACGGTCATTCCATCTTCAGTCGGCGTGAGCGACACGGCAACGTCGTTCGTCTTGTCGGTTGCAGCCAGATACGGACAGTAACCCCCGGTTGCCGCGACCGGAATCGGGGGGTTGAGGTTCAAGTCGGTGAGCGACCCGTCGCCGCTCCGACTGAAACCGTAGATGTTTTGAAACCCGTGATAACAGGAAGAGCCGTAACCCGCCACATTGCTGCCGATGAAACTGAGCGGAGTTTCGAATTCGGGGCTGGCTGAGGTTGTAGCGCCGAGAAAACTCAACGCTCCCGTCGATTGGTTCACGTCGAAGAACTGGTAGGTGTTGTTCGCGCCATTGTTTCCGTAAATGTCTTCGTCATAGAGAGTGGCGCCGGTGCGATCAAGGAACAGGTTGACTGGGCCGCCGTCATTGTAGCCGTTTAACTCTTGCGCGTTGATTGAAGACACCTTTGTTAACGCGCCATTCGCAGCGATGGAGAACGAGTAAATATCGACCGTATCGCTGGAGAAAAGCCACTTTTTACTCACTGTTATGTATGCGCCGTTCTCGGCGAATGGCGAACCGGGTACGGGAGTGAAGGTTCCGTTGGGCGCGGCGGCGTAGGCGTTGATCTGTTCACCTCCGCTACTCGTGCCGCTGGAAACATAGATATAGGCGACGGCGGATTTGGCGCCTTGCGCATAGAGTGACGCGCCAGTTGCGAAGAGTATCGCGAAAGCCGAAGCGGCAAAGGAAATCGCTCCCAGGCCTTTTGTCCGGTGATTCATATTGTGGGATCTCCTGTTTGCGGTCGCTTTGCGGAGCGAACATGAGATGCCGCGCCTGATTGAGAGTTTGCTTCTGAACGCGGGCCCGGAATATACGGTGATATCCGCGACGACCTAGGGTAACTTCGTTAGTAACCGCTGCACTGATTTTGATGCAATGTTCATCAACCCGTAACATTCCCTTGTTAGAAACGAGATATGGATCTGCACGTGTACAACACGTTGATCCTCTCCGACCTGCACCTGGGTGCAGAAACCAGCCACGCGCGTGAAGCGACGCAACTGTTGAAGCAAAGCCGCTTTGAGCGGTTGATTTTGTTGGGCGACATTTTTGCCGACCTGAATTTTGCGCGGCTCACCAAAGATCACTGGAAGTTTCTCGGCTACATTCGCAAGCTCTCGAATCCCAAGCGCAAAGTCGAAGTGGTTTGGGTCGAGGGGAACCATGACCACGGGCTGACCGACATTATGTCGCACCTGGTTGGTGTCCGGGTTTATCAGGAATACGAATGGCGCTATCGCGACCTACGGCACATTGCGATTCATGGTCATCAGTTCGATGGATTTCAGGTGAACCGATTGCAGTTGAGCCGGCTGGGAACGTCTCTGTACTTGCAGTTGCAGAAACTGGATTTCAAGAACAAGCCGGTGGTGAGGCTGATTGACCGGCTGAATACGCGTTGGCTGCGCATGTCGGCGAAGGTGGCGTCGGGTGCGCTGGCGCATGCGCGCTACCACGGCGCCGACCGTATTTTTTGCGGGCATACGCACGAAGCTACGCACGTGCAGCGGGACGGCGTTGAATATTTCAACTCCGGCGGGTGGGTCGATTCGAAGCTGACGTATCTGACGATCGATGAAGAGGGGGTACGCATCCATGAGTTTAACGAACATGAATACAACGAACATGAAGTCGCCAAACACGAATCCGACAAGCACGAATCCGATGAGCGCGAATGCAACGAACGAGCTAACCATCGTGATTCCGGCGAAGAACGAGGCGAAGCTGATTCCGCGGCTGCTGACTTCACTGACGAATCAGGATTACTCGAAGATGCGGAATACGAGAGTGTTGGTCGCTGATGCGAATTCGACCGACGGCACTGCGGAGATTGTGCTGGGTTTTCGCGATCGCTTGAATGTCTGCGTGATCCGCGGCGGAATGCCTTCAGTGGGGCGCAACCAGGGCGCGAGCCAGGCGGATACCGACTACGTTTTGTTCCTGGATGCCGATATAGAACTTGGACATCCATCGGTGATTCGGAGAGCGGTGGAACTGGCGCAGCGCAAGCAACTGCATTGCGTGACCACAAACATTATTTGCCGCGACGGAAGCTGGATCGACAAGTTGTTCTACGGGGCGAACGATTTGTTTCAGTACTTGTCGCGGCTGCACCATCCGTTTGCTACAGGAATGTTCATGCTGTTCGAGCGCAAGAAATTCTGGGAACTCGGCGGATTTCACGAGCAGGTGGTGTTCGCCGAAGACTATCTTCTGAGCCAGCAGGTGGCGCGCAGCCGCTTTGGCATTGTGCGCGGAGGAGTGTTCACGACGAACCGGCGGTTCAAGAAGATGGGACATCTGCGGGTGGGATGGCTGTTTTTGCGAACGGCAATGAATTACTGGAACGAGAAGTTTTTCTTGCGCGACCACAAGTATTGGCAAGCGGGGCCGGATAGTCCGCCGCAGGCTTGATTTTTATTCACGACTTTTCAGTGGCCACACGGGCAGGATCCAGACAACCAACTGGATCCTGTTTAGCTTTTGCGGAAGGCTTCAAACGCCGAGGCCGCAAAGAACGCCGAGAACAGATTGGCGAAGTTCGCGGCCTCTGGGATTAAACTTGCTCTTAGAAGCGCAGCACAATTCCAGTCGACAACCGCACATTGTTTTGTGTGCTGCCGAAGAACCGGGTTTGCACGTAGTCGCCCTCAAAACGCCAGGCGATGGGCCGGATGATGCGGTAGTCGAGGCCGCCGCCCAGTGCGGTCGCGAATGAAGTATCGTTTCCAATCCCGTTTGTGCTGACATGGCCGGCGCCAAACAGGGCCTCGGCGAAGGGACGGAATTTCCCGACTGAGGCGGAGACGCGCGGGCCGAACAAGTAATTCTGCTCATGCACGTTGACGTTCGCTGTGACCGGGCATCCGACGCCGGGACAAGAGGAGCGTGAAATTCTCAGAACCGTAGTTCTGGCTGAAATCCGCGACAATGCCAATGAAGGGCAGCACTTTGCCTTCGAAGGAAGCTTCCCAGCCGTTGGTATTGGCTGCATCCACGGAGGAAATATCGGTGTGGTAATAGGTGTAACCGAAAAAGACGTTGCCGGAGGTGGGAACCTGAGCCGCGGCCAGGCTTCCCAGAATGAAGGTGAGGAAAATGACGGTGAGGAATGTGCGCATGGGGCATCCTGCCTTTCTATGAGAGTTTCTTAGACGTTCCGGAACATTGATTGAACACGGACTCTGTAGGTTTAGTTGCGCGGGGCAGGAAATGGGCTGGCGCGGAAGATCGACTTGAAGGCAGAGCGCGTGCAGGCGCGGCCGGGAACCGCGCCCTTTAAGAAGGTAGCGGGGGAGTTAGAAGCGCCAGACCAAGCCGGTTGAGGCGCGTATCTCGATTTCGCGGGCGCTCAGATAGCGGGTGTTGACGTAATCGCCCTGCACGCGCCAGGAAAAGTTCTTAAAGCGCCAGACGTGGAGAGACAATTTTCGGTCCACGCCGCCGCCAAAATCGATGGCCACGGGGTTATAGGTGGTGCCGTCGGTGGTGATGCGCTGGAGGCCCCCTAAAGCGTGAACAAATGGCCGCCAATTTCCGTATGTCTTAGAGAAGCGTGGCCCGATCAGGAAATTGTATTGGGTGATGCCGGGGCGGTAGAAACCGCTGGCGTCGAGGGCGACGCTGAGAAAAGGAAAGCGGGATAAAGGAAAATCTTCGGCGGAGGCGTTGAAGCCCCAGATGTCATATTTGTTAACCACAATTTCGGACAGCGAGTGGGAGCCTCCGACGTAGACGTTCCCTTTAGGAAGAAGCTGGGCAGAAGAGGGCAGAGCGAACAGGATGAGGCAAATGGAACTCAGCACAGCGGCTGCAATTTTTGACACGCACAATTCCTTTCCCGGTCGACGCCGGCTCAAAAGTGCTGCTCAGTCAGTGAAATCCGTTAGATGCAGTGTACCGGATGGTCAAGATGTACTGGGTGACAAATTTTGTCCATCTTTCGGACAGCGGAATATGGTTCAACAAGGGAACTTGAACTTATTTTTACCGATTATTTACGCTCCCGAAACCGGGGGCGGTGCGTCTATCCACTAGAATGGAAGACAGCAATCCACAATGGCAATCGTCGTGGCAACCGGCTGATTTGGCTGCCCTTTACCTTCATAAGGAGTCTACGTTGAAGCTCACTTTGGAAACGCGCAATCGTGGTGACGTTATGGTCGTGTACTGCCAGGGCCGCCTCGTGTATCGCGATGAGGCTGTGGCGCTGTCGCGTGTCGTTGCCGATGTTGTCAAAAGCACTAACAAGGTCGTGCTGGACCTGGAGGGAGTGAGTTCCATCGACAGTGCGGGGATGGGCGAACTGGCTTTCCTGCACAGTTGGTCGCAGTCGCGCAATGTGAGCTTGAAGTGTGCCTCGCCCACCCCGCTGGTTCGCGATTTGCTGGGCCTGACGAACCTCGACCGTGTTCTGGATCTGCATTCTTCGCTGTCGGGCGCGTTGGAATCCTTTCGCGAGAGTCACCAATGCGAAGAGCAGGTTTGTTAGATCGAAGAGCAGAGCGAACGAGTTGCGGTAAGAGTCAAAGGGGAAGCACGAATGAGCTGCTTCCTCTTTTTCTTTTTTTCTTCTTCGCGAATTCTAATTCTCGCGCTGGAAGCGATAGCGTCCCTTACGCTTGAAGGCGACGGCTTCCGCCACTTTGAGGAAGGCTCGGGCCGCGTGCGAAATGCTGGCTTGCTTACGATAAATCAGGCGTAGTTTTCTCTTCAATTGCAGTTCGCGCACCGGGATGCGGATCAGTTCTCCGCGCGCCAACTCGGTTTCCACGCTGATTTCAGGCACGAACGCCACGCCGTTACCGAGGGCTACGAATTGCTTGATGGCTTGCAGAGTGGGAAGCTCGAGATCCATATGGAGCGGAGTCTTGTGCGTCTTGAACGATTGCAGCACCTTCTCCCGATAGGGAGAAGAAACGATGTGCGCAACGAAGGATTCGGCGCCCAGTTGACTGATGCTGACTTGTGGCGAGCTGGCAAGAGGATGGTCGGGGGGCACGACAAAGACAAGTTCGTCGAGGTAGACGACGACTGAGTGTAGGTTAGGTTCCTGCGGCGCGTAGGAAAGAACGCCGAGTTCGGCGCCGTAGCGCAGGACATCGTCGGGAATGTGGCTGCCCAGCGAACGTTGTACCGTGATCTTGATCATGGGGTGCAGGCGGCGGAATTCCGCCAGAATGGGAAGCAGATACAACGAAGTGAACTCGTTGGCGGCGATCACCAGCTTCCCTTTTTGCAATTCGCGAAGATCGGAAAGAGATTCGGTCGCCTCGCGGCGCAGGTTCACCAGCCTCTCCGCGTACTCGTGCAATGTCTGGCCGGCGTCGGTGAGGACACCATCACGCGAGGAGCGGTCAAAAAGCGATTCTCCCAGCTCTTCTTCCAGCTTGTGAATGGTCTGGCTGACCGCGGACTGGGTGCGGTGGAGTTTTTCTGCGGCGCGAGAGAAACGGCCTTCGCGGGCAACAGCGAGGAAGACTTCCAGTTGAGAGAGCTCCATGGGCGGCCTTTCGGGAAATTCAAGAGCCATTAGGCAGGCTTATTATAGTAGTGTATCTACTGATACTGTAATAATTATAAGTTTTGCTTCTGGTGTGGGAATTCCGTAAAATCAAAGTTCGGCTCGGTTGATGCCGTTTTTATAGGAGAGTTCTGAACGTTTTTATAGGAGTTCTGAACATGGAACGGGCGCGAATCAGAGTTTTCGACACTACCCTTCGCGATGGCGAACAGTCGCCGGGTTGCAGCATGAACCATCCGGAAAAGCTCCGGCTGGCGCATCAACTGGACCGGCTTGGCGTGGACGTAATCGAGGCTGGCTTTCCCATTTCGTCCGATGGTGACTTCGATGCCGTGCGCGCGATTGCAGCGGTGATTCGGCGGCCGATCATCGCGGGGCTGGCACGGGCTCATCGCGCCGATATTGAGCGCGCATGGGAGGCTTTGAAGGACGCGGCCCATCCGCGCATTCACGTATTCCTGGCGACCTCCGACATTCATTTGCAATATAAGCTGCGCATGACGCGCGACCAGTGCGTGGCGGCGGCGCGCGATTCCGTTCGTCTGGCGAAATCGCTGTGCGACGATGTCGAATTTTCTCCGGAAGATGCGACCAGAACCGATCCCGACTTTCTGTGCCACGTGCTCGATGCAGTGGTCGAGGCTGGAGCGACTACGCTGAATATTCCCGACACAGTCGGCTATAGCATGCCCTTGGAGTTTGGGGAATTGATCGCGACTATTCGGCAGCGAGTCAGGGGAATCGAGAAAGTAACGATCTCCGCGCATTGCCACAACGATTTGGGATTGGCAGTTGCCAATGCGTTGGCGGCGATTGCGACAGGCGCGCGGCAGGTGGAGTGCACCATTAACGGGATTGGCGAGCGCGCCGGCAATGCATCACTGGAGGAAATTGTAATGGCCATGCGGGTCCGGCCGGACCGCTATCCATTTGATACGGGTATCGCCGCCGAGCAGCTATTTTCCGCCAGCCAGATGCTGAGCGAGATCACGGGCGTTCCCGTGCAGCCTAACAAAGCGATTACCGGGCGCAATGCATTCGCGCACGAGGCGGGCATTCATCAGGATGGAGTGCTGAAAAATCCGCTAACTTACGAAATCATGACGCCGAAATCGGTGGGAGTGCCGGATTCCAAGCTGGTTTTAGGCAAACATTCTGGACGCCACGCGCTCGGCATGCGGTGCGAGCAGCTCGGTTATCAATTCGACCGGCGGGCGCTCGACGACATTTACCGGCGCTTTGTGCAGTTGGCGGACAAGATCAAGCATGTGGAAGATCATCACTTGCTGGAATTGATTCGGGAAACGCACAAGCCAGCGGCCTCGGAGACATCCCTGCCGGAGCCGATTCCCGGAGTGCTGGCGGCCGCGTCGCTGGGGGCTCAGCATGCGCCGCAGTTTTTGAATTCGCAGCCGGTGGAGACGTTCGCGGTTCCGATTCCCGCCGCCTCAGAACAGCAACACGAACAGGAAGATTATTTGTGGGGCGTGTAGAAATCGTACCGCGGCAACCCTACAGTCAAGGCGCGGGATCCGGCTTGGGCAATGCCGCCGGCTGATGCTGGTAGGTCAACCGTTGCTCTCTGAGCGTGTATTTTGCCAGGCAGTAGAGGGCGCGGAAGCCATCCTTCCAGCCGATTTTCTTTCCTTCTTCGTACGTGCGACCCCAATAACTGATGCCGACTTCGTAGACGCGCAGGCGGCGCTTGGCGATCTTCACGGTGATTTCCGGTTCGAAGCCGAAGCGATTTTCTTCGATTGGGATGGACTGGATGATCTCGCGGCGGAAGACTTTGTAGCAGGTTTCCATGTCGCTGAGGTTCATGTTGGTGAGCGCGTTGGACAGCAGCGTGAGAACCCAATTGCCGACCGAGTGCCAGAAATAAAGCACGCGATGCGGGGCGCCGCCGAGGAAGCGCGATCCGTAGACCACGTCGGCCTTGCCTTGGATCAATGGCCCCAGCAGCAGTGGATATTCGGCGGGATCGTATTCGAGATCAGCGTCCTGGATGACGACGTAATCTCCCGTGGACTGTTCGATACCGCGGCGTAGCGCAGCGCCTTTTCCCATATTCTTCGGCTGGAAATAACTTTTGAGCTGCGGATACTGGGTTTGCAACTCAGTCAGAATTTCGCGGGAGCGGTCGCGGGAGCCATCGTCTACGCAGATGAGTTCAATGTCCAGCGGCACGGCGAGCACGCTTTCGACCACGGTGCGCAACGTGGCCTCCTCGTTGTAGACGGGCATGACGACGGAGAGTTTCATGGGTTTTGGTTACTGTCACAGTAAAAGGGTGCGGGGAAAGCGTCAAGACGTTATGCGGTGTCTTGAGCTGTGCGCGCCTGGGGCAAGTCAAAATCAAAAGCAGCGGACAGGAGGGTCCGCTCCACACGACCTCTTCTCTTACGATCAGCGAACCGCCGGCTCTGTGGCTGATTCAGCCGCGAGGACGATGTTTGGATGGAATAGCGTTCCGGCGACGCGGGTAGCGATCGCGATCAGGTCCCTTTGGCCGCAGAACACCTTGACCAGTCGCGCCCGCGAGAGTTCCGGAAGATTCACGGACCTGCCGTTGCGAATACGGGCGACGGTAGCTTCGTCAGCGGTCACTGCGGGCATGTGCGGCAGGAGTAACCGCGGGTGAAGGAAGAGATCGGTGATTGGTGACCAGTGCCCAGAAGTACCTTGCTCGACCGATTCTGCCTTCTGCATTTCGCCAATCCGATCGAGCGTCTTCGCATCTTCGATTTTGAATTCGGCGACGGCAGTCCGGCGCAAAGACTCCAGATGAGCGCCGCAGCCCAGCTTTGCGCCCATCTCGTGAGCCACCGAGCGGATATATGTGCCTGAAGAGACGCGGGAGTTGAAGCGGACGCGGTCGCCGCTGACTTCTTCGATGTCGAACTGCTTGATCTCCACCTGCAAGCTCTTCAGGACTACTTCTTTGTGTTTGCGCGCCAGCTTGTAGGCTGGAACTCCCTGGATTTTCTTTGCGGAAAAAGGCGGCGGCATCTGCTCGATCACTCCGCGGAACTGTGCGGCCAGAGCTTCCACTTCGCCCAGATCGAGAATCACATCTTGAGCCATGCTGGTCGGTTCGCCTTCCGCGTCGTATGTATCGGTCGCGAATCCGAAGCGAATCACACCCGCATAACTTTTTTCCGCGGCCGCGTAGAACTGGGCGAGGCGCGTGTAGTTGCCGACCACAACGGGCAGGACTCCGGTGGCGAGTGGGTCCAGCGTGCCCAGATGCCCGACGGAGCGCTGGTCCAGAATGCGGCGCACGCGATTGACCACGTCATGCGAGGTCAATCCGGCGGGCTTATCGACGATGAGAATGCCGTTCATGGGGAAGATTTGGTAATTTGGTGATTGAGTAATTGGGGAATTGAAAATCTAGAGTACGGGTTTGTCTTGGCTCTTCGCAGCTTCGTTTTTTAATTTCGAAATTACTCGATTACCAAATTACAAGATTCCTCCATGCTTCCCATCAAGGACGATCAGCCGATCTTTAGCACGCCGTTCATCACTTATTTTCTGATCGCCTTCAACCTGCTGATTTTTCTTTTCGAATCGAGCCTCGATCCGGACAGCCTCAAAACTTTTTTCAACCAATTCGCGATCATTCCCTCGCATCTGTCGGCGTTTCTGGCGGGCTCGCCAAAATACTCGCTGGGGGCGGTCGTTTTGCCATTTTTCACGTCGATGTTTCTGCACGGCTCGTGGCCGCACGTCATCGGCAATATGTGGTTCCTTTATATTTTCGGCGACAATGTCGAGGATTATCTAGGGCACTTCAACTATCTCACGTTCTACCTGCTTTCGGGGCTGGTGGCGATGGCGTGCCAGGTGGCGATGGACGTCCACTCGCGGGTGCCCAACCTTGGTGCCAGCGGAGCCATTGCCGGCGTGCTGGGCGCATATTTTATTCTCTATCCGCGGGCGCGGGTACTAACCTGGATTTTCGTTATCGTAATTTATCTGCCCGCCTGGGTCATCCTCGGATACTGGTTCGTTTTTCAGTTCGTTTCCGGTGCGGCAACCTCTCTCATCTACGAAGGCCGCAGCGCAGGGGGCGGCATCGCGTTTTGGGCACACGTAGGCGGCTTCGTTGCGGGCGTCGGCCTGATCAAACTTTTTCCGCAACGAAGACGGCGGTATCCTTACGCGATGCAGTAGCCCGCTCCGAGTCTTACTTCTTGGGACGCGACTCCGGCGGCACCATTCCTGCCACGCGGTAATAGACGACCAGTTGGCCGTAGTGTTCGCCGTCGTGCTCGATGATGCCGTTGGCGAAATCTCCAATGGTGGTCTGTTCCGGTGCGAAGGGATTGACGACGACTTCAGACATGCCTTTGTCGCCCTTGGCTTTGATAGCGGCTGCGCCGTCGGCGAAGGATTTTTTCACGAACGCGACGAGTTCGGCTTTGCTTTTGTACTTGGGGTTTTCATCGACCTTCGATTTATCGCCGCGCGCGAGATTAGTGAAATAGTAATTAGCGCCCGCCGCATGCAGCAATTGTTCGGCGAAGGTTCGCTGCGTCGGCGCGGCCTTGAAACCGTACTTGTCTTCAGGAAAGTCTTCCGCCATGGCGATGAGTTTGCGGCCAATATCGTTCCAGGAATCAAGTGTGGCTTGGGCGGGGCCGGGATAGGGTTTGATGTGTACTTCTTTTTTCGCGGCCATCGCGTCGTTTTGCGCGCAGACCGACAGGCTGACAACTAAAGCGAATACAGGAACAAACCACGCTCTGTTCATAACAGCTCCTCATTTCGATATCGTTTTGGTCGCCGTAATCTTAGCCGGAAGTGGCGCGAGTGGCAATCTGGTGGGACGACAACGCTACCGCGTGAGGCAAAACGCTTTCAGAGGGTTCCGGCGCTGGGCAATATCTCCAGGTTTTCGACGGCGGCATTCGGCGGCAGCAGAATGGCCTGCACCACGATTTGCGCCACGCTTGCGGCGGAAATCATCTTGCGCCGCGGCGCGCCGGGCCAGAGCGTCTTCCAGATGTCGGTATCCGTCGCGCCGGGAAGCAGGCCGATGACGCGAATGCCCTTGCGACGCAATTCTTCGCGCAGCGTATTGGTGAATCCCAGCGCGCCGTGCTTGGATGCGTTGTAGGCGGCAGATCCGGCGAAGACGCGCGTGGCCGCGATGGATAGATTATTCACGATCGTGCCGCCACGTTTCATTCTTCGCAGCGCGGCCTGTGTGACCAGAAACATTGCGTCGAGATTCGTAGCCATGACGTCCTTCCACACAGAATATGGCAACTGCTCGACCGGAAAGCCAGCGTGGGCTATGCCGGCATTGTTGATGAGAATATCGATGCGCTTGGTGTGTTTGCGGATGAAGCGAAATAGGGCGTCGACGGACTGAAGATCGCGCACGTCGCAAGCATGCGCCGTGACCTTCACTTGCACACGAGCCAGTTCCCTGCTGACGCGGGTAAGCGCGGCTTCGTCGCGCGCGCTAAGGATCAGATTGCAACCCTGCGCAGCTAGGGCTCGCGCAATTGCCAGACCGATTCCGCGCGATGCGCCGGTGATGAGGGCTGTTTGATTCTGGAGAGGTTTGCCGGCGGGCTGTTCTGGTGGTTTTCTTTTCATCGGCAAACTTCGCGCGCTGCGCACGGGACAGCCCCTTCGGCCTTGCTCAGGGCAGGCTAGGCGGCTGTCCCCACATGTCCTGCTACACGCCGTTGGGCCGCTGGCGAATCAGAGACAGGAATTCCGAGCGAGTCTCTTCTTCGTTGCGGAAGCAGCCAAGCATGGAAGACGTCACCGCGGCCGAGTGCTGTTTTTCCACTCCGCGCATCATCATGCAGAGATGGCGAGCCTCGATGACTACGCCCACGCCCTGCGGCTCGACAACATTTTGGATCGCTTCGGCAATTTGTGTGGTTAGGCGCTCCTGAATTTGAAGGCGGCGGGAGAAGACTTCGATCAGCCGCGGGATTTTGCTCAGACCAATGACTCGCCCTTTCGGAATGTAGGCCACGTGTACCTTGCCGAAGAACGGCAGCATGTGGTGTTCGCAGAGGCTGAACATTTCCACGTCTTTGACAATGACCATCTCGTCATAAGTCACGGTGAACAGCGCGTTCTTGAGCATGGCCTCGGGATCTTCGCTGTAGCCCTTGGTCAGGAATTTCATGGCTTTGTGGACGCGCTCGGGCGTCCGTGCGAGGCCCTCGCGGCTCGGTTCTTCTCCCAGGCGAACGAGTATTTCCTGGATCAGATCTTCAAAGCTGGCGCTCGTTAGAGTCGCTGGCTCGGTGCCGGGCTGGGTGGTCGTATCTCTCATGTTTGCGTTCCGATCTACTTCCGAATCTCCGCCCCGCCCGCGTATTCGAAAGAATTCAACATAGTTTCGCCAATCCTTACTCTTTCCAGATGCGCCAGGCGGAAGCCTTGCTGCAATATTTGAAAGATCTCGACGCACAGATTCTCGGTGGTTGGTACTGTCTTGGAGAATTCTGGTGTCATGTTCAAATTCTGTAAATCGTAGCGGGCGAGCACTTCCCTTCGCACAAAGCCGTCCAGATCTACGAGATTGCAAACCATGCCGGTGCGCTCATCAACCGGGCCGCTCACCGTGACCTCAAGCGCGTAGTTATGTCCATGGCCGTGGGGATTGTTGCACTTGCCGTAGATCGCCAGATTTTCTTCCACCGACATCGCGTCGCTATGCAGGCGGTGCGAAGCGGAGAACATGTAGCGGCGCGTGAGATGGGCTTTCATGAGTTCGGCTCTTAGCTCTTAGCTCTTAGCTCTAGCTTCTTGATTCGTGGGCTTAGTCCTCTCCGTAGAAGTCCACAAACAGATCAGGAGTTTCATAAACTCGCACGCGGTGCAGTCGAGCTTTCTCCAGTTTACCGGCCAGGCGTTGCCAGACTGCTATCGCGATATTCTCTGTTGTCGGAATTTTTCTGGCGAACTCGGGAACTTCTTTGTTCAAAAAACGATGATCCATCGCATCGAGAACTTCGTTGTTCATGACTTCTTTAAGCTGCTTTAGATCGACCACGAAGCCGGAGCGGGGTTCGACTTCGCCCTTCACAGTCACTTCGAGTGTGTAGTTGTGGCCGTGGCCGTTCGGGTTGTTGCACTTGCCGAACGTGCGCAGGTTCTCTTCCGGAGTGAAGTCCGGGTTGTGATAGAAGTGCGATGCGGCGAATTCGGCTTTACGTGTGAGATAGACCATGAAAGTCAGTTGCCAGTTGTTAGTGGTCAGTGCTTAGCTATTAGTTCCCGGTTTTTAGTTCTTACCCCAGGCTGCGTTGCGCGTGAGGCTTGCCGGTCTGGCTGTATGGCTTCATGCCCGGCATACTGGCGGCCCTTCCAGCCTACGGCGTTGCGGCGATGGGCCGAAGCCGAGCGAAATAGAAAATAGACGAACATCGGCAGTCCAAGCGTCATCGCGAGTAACTCGCAATCGACGTCAAAATGAGCGCGACGAACATAAAAATATAACTTCGTAAAGGGCAGAACCAAAACCACAACCGCGAGCGCTCTCACGATCGACAGACCGCGCAGAAAAAGCAAAACTCCGCACAGCAGCGCGGCCCACGACAGCAACCACGTCAACAATATTTGCACGGCGAGCCTGCGTGGGCGGGGAAAAACAATTTTCAGGCTTCTGGTCCAGCCGTCGCGGAGCTGAGCGTAGCCGCGATACATGCGTGTGCGCACCGCGTCTCCGCCATAGCGAAAGAAAATTCTCCGACCTGCCCGCTTGACCTTGCGGGCAAGCGCCAGGTCTTCGAGCAATTCTCCAGCCACCGCCGCGTGGCCGCCGATGGCGTCATAAATATCGCGGCGAATGAGAATGTACTGGCCGTTGGCCGCCGCTGCTGGAGAGTTGGGGTCGCTGACATCGGATGGACGATAGTGCGACGCGAGTGCGGCAAAGACCACTGGCATGACGGCTTTCTCCCAAAAAGTCTCTACAACCTGTTCGGGAGAGTAGGAGAGCATCACGGCGTCCTGCCGTTTTGCTTCGCCCAGGCTGCGCGCCAGCGACCCCGGAAGATGCACGGTGTCGGCATCGGTAAAGAGCAGCCATTCGCCGCGGGCCTGCCTCGCTCCCGCCGCGACGGCATTGTTCTTGCCCGTCCAGCCTTGAGGCAACGGACCGGCCCCGATCACGCGAACACCGGCGAACGATGCCGCAATCTCGCGGGTGCGGTCAGTGGAGTGGTCATCGACTACCATAATTTCGAAAGCCGGTCGATCCGTCTCCTCTTCTGATGGTCTTTGTCCAACCAGCGATGCGAGGCACGATCCCAGGCAAACTTCTTCGTTGCGCGCGGGTACGATCACTGTCACCACTGGCGCTGACCGATCCCGCTCTGGAGTTATCCCACTCATATGCGCAATCCGTTATTATAGATGCGTGCGACTTCCCTCTCGCTTTTGCGGCGCGTTTCTCGGATTGACCTTGTTTCTGGTCGGTTCCGGCTGCTCGCGCGGCTCGCGGCCCCCGGGCATCGGCGCAAACGCTCCCGATTTCACCTTGCAGGACGCCGACCGCAAGATCGCGCTCAACCAATTTCGCGGGCAGGTTGTCGTTCTCAATTTCTGGGCGACGTTTTGCGCGCCCTGCGTCGAGGAAATGCCGTCGTTAGTCGAGATGCAGCGGCGGATGAGAGCTAAGGGCATCGAAGTAGTTGCCGTGAGCGTGGACGAGGACGGAAACGCCTATCACCAGTTTGTGACAGAGCACAACATTGACCTGGTCACTGTGCGCGACCCCAGGCAGACGATTGCGGGTCTGTATGGCACATTCAAGTTTCCCGAGACCTATGTCATCGACCGCAACGGCGTGATGCGGCGCAAGTTTATCGGCGCGGTTGACTGGACCGAGCCGGATATTACCGAGTTCCTCGGCAAGCTCTAGATCTCGCAAGCACCCAAGAAAACATTCTTATCGACCAGTGCACCGAAAGATGACTCGGTGTAGAATTCCTGACGTTTCCCGAGTCTAATAAGAATCCCGTTTTTCTGGCGCGCGAAAGGAACAAAGCCTATGAGTGACCATCTAAAGAAAGATGCATTTTCACGGCGGGGATTTTTGGGAATGGGTTCTGCGGCGCTGGCAGCGGCTGGAATGCTTTCGGCCGCAGACGCGGCCGCCCAGGCCAAGGACGATCATGGCGCCAAACCGTATCCCACTAAGGATGATCGCAGCGCCAGCGCTCCCGGTCCGGGCAACGCTGCGATTGACGAACAGAATCCGGATTCGTTTCTCCCGCCGCAGACCGATGCGGGCGGTGTGCAGACCTTCAAATATCCTTTCGGGATTTCGCATAAGCGTATGCAGGAAGGTGGATGGTCGCGCGAGGTGACCGTGCGCGAATTGGCGGTTTCCAAGTCGATTGCCGGCGTTGACATGCGCTTGACTGCGGGAGGCATTCGCGAACTGCACTGGCACACAGCGGCTGAGTGGGCGTTCATGTTGTATGGAAACGCGCGCATTACGGGATTGGATTCCGACGGAAAAGGATTCGTCACGGATATCACGGAAGGCGATCTGTGGTATTTCCCCACGGGAATTCCGCATTCCATTCAGGGCCTCGCTCCTGACGGTTGCGAGTTTCTGCTGGTGTTTGACGATGGAAACTTTTCCGAATACGAAACCGTCTTGCTCACCGATTGGATGGCTCACACGCCGCATGACGTGCTCGCGCAAAATTTCGGCGTGAGTCCGGAAGCCATGGAAAAGATGGTGAGACGCGAGAAATTCATTTTTCAGGCACCGGTTCCCGGCCCGCTGGCTGCGGATCAGGCGGCGGCTTACGGATCACGCGGTGCGTCGCCGATTGACTTTGCCTTCCGCGTGGCGCAGCAGAAAGTTACCAAGCGGACCAAAGGCGGTGAGGTGCGCATCGTCGATTCCAGCACGTTCAAGATCTCGACGACGATGGCGGCGGCGATCGTCACCGTGCATCCCGGAGGCATACGCGAACTGCACTGGCACCAGAATGCCGACGAGTGGCAGTACTACATCAGCGGCAAAGGAAGAATGACCGTCTTCGCCACCGGCGGCCGCGCGCGCACCATGGACTTTCAAGCGGGCGATGTCGGCTATATACAGAAGACGCTACCGCATTACATTCAGAACACCGGCGATACCGACCTGAAATTTCTGGAGATGTTCAAGAGCAGCATGTATCAGGATCTGGCGCTCTCGGAATGGCTCACTCATTTGCCGCCGGATTTGGTGCTGGCGCACCTGGGCATTGACAAGGCTACGCTCGATGCCATGCCGAAGGATGAAGTCGTGGTCATGCCGAAATAGGCTCGGGGCGGGCTTTTCGGGGTGATTGGTGCCGTGTAGAGTGCTCACTTTCGGCTTCCGCCGGGAGAATTACTCCGTTGCACTTTTCTGCCCAGCCGCCGCGGTTTCGGCGCTACAATGCCAACGTGTTCTGGCCGGAGGTTGAAGTCCACAGGTCGTAGTAAGAGTCCTCGCGTCTCCCGCGTCGAAGGAATTGGAAGGAAGATCATGATGAAAAAAAGCACACTCGTCACGCTGTTGTTGTCCGCCGCAATCGCGCTGCCCGCATTCGCGCAAAATAATGGTGGAGGGGCGCCGCCGGCCGCCACCGGGCCGGGCGGAGGCTCTTCTACAAAATCGCACTCTTCCGGATCTCAGTCCGCCGATAAGGAAGATTTCTGGGCCGGCGACGAACCTGGATCGGCTTGGCTGATTCTGCATCCCTTTGCCAGCAAGCAATATGTGAA
>Ga0209006_10002337_pt1 | contig 17317 bp, 16 predicted proteins | sample JacPin_JW_Ref_O2_FD_188567 | JGI IMG/M metagenome (GOLD analysis project Ga0209006, IMG submission 188567) | Forest soil microbial communities from Algoma, Ontario, Canada - Jack Pine, Ontario site 1_JW_Ref_O2 (SPAdes) (version 2) | ecosystem: Environmental > Terrestrial > Soil > Boreal... | reverse complement strand
CGCGGCGGATGTAGTCGAGCCACATCGACTGACCGTAGTTGAGCAATTCTTTCAGCGGATTGGCTTTCGCGGTTTCGAGTACTCCAGTGGGTTGCATAGATGATCTCCAAATCTCACAATTCGAATTTCACAATTCCGATCTCACTCGTGGAGACGTAGCTGGCTACGTCTGTTGGGCGCCGCACGCGGAGATGTAACAAGTTACGTCTCTACGGTTTGGCTAGTGCTGCTCGGGCTTCTGCCAGGACCGCGTCTACGGTGAAGCCGAACTTTTTCAGCAAATCTTTCAGCGGAGCCGAAGCTCCGAAACGGTGCATACCGATGCTGCGTCCCTTCAGGCCGACGTAACGCTCCCAGCCGAAGGTGGACGCCATCTCAACGGAAACTCGCGCCGTAACCGCTGCGGGCAGCACGCTCTCTTTGTATGCCGCGTCCTGCTCCGCGAAGATTTCCCACGACGGCATGCTCACCACTCGGGCGTTAATGCCTTCTGTTTTCAGTTTTTCGTAGGCGTCCACGCACAACGACAACTCGCTTCCGGTGCCCATCAAAATCACGTCTGGTTTGCCGGCCGGGGCGTCGGCTAGAACGTAAGCGCCTTTGGCTACGCCGGCTGCGGACGCGTATTTTGTGCGGTCGAACGTGGGCATCGCCTGCCGCGTCAGGACCAGCGTGGCTGGACGGTGCGTCTGCTGGATTGCAATTTTCCAGACTTCCACCGCTTCGTTGGCATCTCCGGGACGCAGCACCAGCATGTTGGGCATGGCCCGTAACGATGCGATCTGTTCGATGGGCTCATGCGTGGGGCCGTCTTCGCCTACTCCGATGGAATCGTGGGTCATCACGTAGAGGGCGGGAATTTCCATCAGCGCGGCCAGCCGCATGCTGGGACGCATGTAATCGGTGAAGTTGAAAAATGTCGCGCCAAAGGCCCGCAGGTTGGACAGGACCATCCCGCTCACGGCCGCGCCCATGGCGTGTTCGCGCACGCCGAAGTGCAGGTTTCGTCCGCCGTAGCTGAACGACTGGAAATCGCCCGCGCCCTCGACTGTGAGGGTCACTTTGTTCGACTTAGCCAGGTCGGCCGAGCCGCCGATGAGCCACGGAATGTTCTGCGCCAGCGCATTCAAAACTTTGCCGCTGCTTTCGCGCGTGGCAATACCTTTGGCGTCCGCCGGGAAGGTGGGCAGGTTCTTGTCCCAGCCGCTGGGCAGTTCACGATGCTGCATCTCCTCGAGTTGCTGCGCAAGATCGGGATATTTCTTGGCGTAGTCTGCAAAGTTTTTATCCCACTGCGTGCGCAGGTCGCGTCCCCGCTTGCCGATGCCTTCCTGAAAGTGCTCGTAGACGCCTTCGGGAACCAGGAACTTGGCATCTTCGGGCCAGCCGTAGAACTTTTTCACCAGACGTACTTCCGCTTCGCCCAGCGGTTCGCCGTGCGCTTCGAAAGTATCCTGCTTGTGCGGGGAGCCGTATCCGATGTGGCTGTCGACGATGATGAGCGTGGGCCGGGTTTTCGTATTGAGGAAAGTGCCGTAGGCCTTCGCCAGCGCGTCGAGGTCATTGGCGTCGCCGACGTGCGTGATGTTCCAACCGTAGCCGAGGAAGCGGCTCGCCACGTTTTCGCTGAACGACCAATCCGCCGGGCCGTCGAGGGTGACGCGGTTGTTGTCGTAGATCCAGCACAGGTTCGAAAGCTTGAGATGTCCGGCCAATGAGGCCGCTTCGCTGGCCACGCCTTCCATGAAATCGCCGTCTCCGCAGATGGCGTAGACGTTGAAGTTGAATAGATCGAATCCGGGGCGGTTAAAATGCTCACCCAGCCACCTGCTGGCCATGGCCATGCCGACGCTGTTGCCCGCGCCCTGGCCTAAGGGTCCAGTGGTGGTCTCCACGCCGGTGGTGATGTGCGATTCGGGATGGCCGGGGGTACGGCTGCCGAGCTGGCGGAAACGCTTGATCTCGTCGAGCGAGACGGAAAGATCTTTCGAAACTTCGCCCTCCGCATTGGCCGCGCGCACTCCCGTTAAGTGGAGGAGAGCATAGAGCAACATGGAAGCGTGTCCGGCCGAGAGCACGAAGCGATCGCGATTGGGCCACAGGGGAGCCTGCGGGTCGTAGCGCAGAAAATCCTGCCAAAGCGAGTAGCCGACCGCGGCCAGACCCATCGGCGCGCCGGGGTGGCCGGAATTAGCCTGTTGCACGGCGTCAATGGCCAGAGTTCGAATCGTGTTGATGGACAGCGTTTCCAGTTGCTTCCCGGTCACTAACGTCTGTTCACTGACTGCCATGCGACTTGGCTCCTCTCGCCGAACCGCTCGCCAATCTCCGAATGGCGCCCGCCGGCTTTTGGGTATAAATCGTTAGAGTTCCCGGCTGGGAGAAGGGTTCAGTACAAAAGAAAGTGTATCAAGTTCCGCGGGGGCGCGGTCGGGTGGGATTGTGAAAATCAATTAACGCAGGATTTACGAAGCAAGATTCCTGAACGCAGGGCCTGCTATTTCAGCATCTGCAGGTAAGTGCTTTCGCTGCGGGAATTCTGGGTGGCTTCCATGGCGTACTTGAGGAACTGGCGAAGGCTTTCGCGCTCGGTCGGCTCCATGCTGCCAAAGCGCACGCGGACGCCGGCAGAAGCGCTACGAGTGACGACTCCGCTGAGGGCGAAGCCTTTGACCCAGATCTTGCCGTTGGCGACCCACAGTCCGATCTCGACTTTGGCGCCGGCTCGAATCGGGCGGGCGGTTTCAACGAGGCATCCGCCCACGCTGGTATTGCTGAGATTACCCCATACTGGGGTGGTGGCCTCATCGACGCGCAGTTCTACCGCAACAAAGCACTTGATGCGGGGATAGCGGCGGCGGTCGTCGGCCGAACTGGGATAGAACACGTTGGGCTCAAACGGCGGTGACGCCGAAGCCGGTGTGGGCACAGGGTGCGATTCTTCCAAAGAGAGCACGCTCGAAGAAGGAGCGGATTTTCGCTCGCTGGCGGCCTGCGCTTTGATCGCGCGCATGGTCTTGAGCAGCGTCTCTTCGCGCTTTTCGGCGGGCGCTTCGCGGTAGGCCTGGAGCAGTTTTCCCACGTGCCGCACCAGGTCCGGATCCGACAGCAATTTAGTCCAGTCCGTTCCCATGGCTTCTGACTTCGCAATGCTCATACGATCAAGGCCACTTTCCTGAAATTTGCCTAAAATGCCCGGTTCCATGCTGACGCGAAAGTCACCTGTGTTCAAGATGACGGAAGTTACCTCTGTTTGCCTGTGGGCCTAGTCAAAGTCAGCGCGTTCCAACCCGTGGATGAGTTGCTTGAGGACGCCGGTTTGTTCGCTGGTGAGCGAAAAAAACTCGAAACCGTAGTGATATCCCCTGCGATGGCGGAGCACGCTGCGTACTTCCCAGGGTGCAGGCAAACCGGGGAGGGTAAAGTTCAGGGACACGACCTCGCCGGAAGCTAGTTCGGCAGCGAGCAGCACCCCGATGCCGGCCTCGGACAGGTCTTTGCAATGAGCCTGCAGGCTCTCGTAGCGGCCGGCGGCCAGCAACTTCACCAGCACCGGGAAGCTGGAACGGTAGCGCGGGGTCCGTCTGAGACGACGGCCCGGCGCGCTGGTAAAGGCTCTCCCCGGCTTGGCTGACATGGTCTTCGCTTTCTTATTATTAATTCTTAATGCGGTGATTGGGGGCTTAAGCTAGGGCTGAAACGTGAGTTGCACGATCTCCACGGTTTCGCCTGATGAAACCTCAAACTTCCACTTCGAAACCGCATCGGCGGCGGCCTGGACCAATACTGGATTTCCCCCGAGCGCTCGTGTGGATTTCACGGCGCCATCGGCTTTGACCCCGACCTCCAACTTAACCGCCCCCTGAAGATGCATTCTTCTGGCCAGTTCCGGATATGTCGGCGCGATTTTGCTGATAATCCTGCGCTCAGGATGAGGCTGAGCGGCGGCGCGCGGCAGCGGAAGCAGCGCCCACCCAACCACGGTTACCACGGCCAGAAATGTGGTCACTCTTTGCTGCATCGAACGGCGCATCGAACCCTACCCTCCCGGTTTAAGTTACCGACAGTTTATGGAGTGCAGGGATGGGAATAAAGTTCCGAAAGTGCTTGCCAGAACGTGCATGGCACGTTGGTGGTGGGCACGAGCAACCGGCGAGAACTTAACGAACGACCTGGAGAGCAGTCCTGGCGACCAATCTTGGCCACCGATCTTTGCGAGCAGTCTTGCCGAACAATATAATTCCGACTCCTCCCTCTTCGCCTTGATTTCGATGGCGAGAGGAGGGCGAGTGGCAAATGGTTTTGCATCGCAGGGAGGGCAAGTGGAATCAAAATTTGATTATTAGGGCACACATCATTAGGGCACACCACGAGAGAGCAAGCGTCCGGGGTCCAGTCTCAAGCGGGACGCTTTCACGGCTAAAAATGCTGCGTTTGAAAAATCTAAGAGGAATTTTCTTCGTCATAACGATGTCGCTGATGGCTGCTCCTGTGCTTTTTTCGCAGGCGTCGGGAACGCCTCCGCCTAATATTTCTGTACCCGGGTCGCAGAATCCGTTTCAGGGAAGCGAACCCGAAGGCAAGGCCACCGGCGCTGTCCTGCAAATTGATCTCCGGGATGCGATCGACCGCGGCTTACGCAATAATCTTGGTCTGCTGCTGGCCGGGGACCAAACCATGCAGGCGAATGGCGAAAGATGGAAAGAACTCAGCAACCTGTTGCCGAATTTCTCGGCTGGCGTCATCGAGGATGCTCAAACCACGAGCCTCACAGCGTTGGGTTTTAAGGGTAATCTGTTTCCATTTCCCCTGCCGCGCGTGATTGGGCCGTTCAACTATCTGGACGTGCGGGCGAACTTCAGCCAGTCGCTGTTCAACTACAAAGATCTTGAGAAGGAGCGCGCGGCCGCCGAGAGCCTTAAGGCGTCACGGTTGAGCTACAAAGATGCACGCGAGTTCGTGGTTCTGGTGGTGGGGAATTCTTACCTGTTGTCCATCTCCGCGGCGGCTCGGGTTGAAACCGCCCAGGCGCAGTTGAAAAATGCGCAGGCGCTTTACGACAAGGCGGACGATCAGCTGAAGGCGGGATTGAGTCCGGCCATTGATAAGCTCCGCGCCCAGGTCGAATTGCAGACCCGCCAGCAACAACTTATCTCGGCCAGCAACGACCTGGCCAAGCAGAAGCTGAGTCTGGCGCGCGCGATTGGCTTGCCTCCGGGGCAGGAATTTGCGCTCACGGACAGCGCTCCGTACCGGGAGTTTACGCCATTGCCGATGGAGACCTATCTGCAGCATGCCTACACTTCGCGTCCGGACTATCAGGCGGCCCTGGCGCACGTGCGGGCCGCGGAATTGTCGCGACGCTCCGCTACGGCCGGGCATTATCCTTCGCTGGATATGAGTGGGAACGTCGGAGATATCGGTGTGACGCCGGCGCATTCGAACGGAACCTGGCAAGTGCAGGGCGGGCTGACGATCCCGATTTTTGCCGGAGGAAAGACTCACAGCGACGTGCTGGAAGCGGAGTCCCAGTTGAGGCAGGCTCGTTCGCAACTTGGCGACCTCGGTGGGCGCATCGACTACGAAGTGCGGACCGCGCTGCTTGATTTGCACACCGCCGCAGAACAAGTGGAAGTGGCTCGCAGTTCCGTGGAATTGGCCGAACAGACCCTGACCCAATCGCAGGACCGTTTTACAGCCGGGGTGGCGGACAATCTGGAAGTGGTGCAGGCCCAGGAATCTGTGGCCAACGCGCATGAGAATTACATTCAGAGCCTGTACGGTCACAATCTGGCCAAGATCGAGTTGGCGCGCGCGATTGGCGATGCGGAAGAAGGCGTCAAACGATATTTGAAAGGCAGCCAATAGCTTATGGAACAAACAACCCAAAGTCCTCCGGCAACGGAAAAAAGCGGGGCTGATAATAGCGCTGCTCCCGCGGCGAATGGGAGCCAGACGACGCCCTTGCCGTCGACGGAAAAAGATTTTCAAAGATCGCCGCGTGCGAGAGACGGCGCCGCGTTTCGCGTCGCGGTGGGCGTCCTGGTGGTGGTACTGCTGGTGGCCGCATTCTTCGTCTACCGGCATGTGAGCAGTTATGAAAACACCGATGACGCCCAGGTGGACGGGCATCTGAATTCGATCAGCGCACGCATTTCCGGTCACGTGATCAAGCTCAATGTGCTGGATAACCAATATGTGCAAGCGGGCACGGTGTTGGTGGAAATCGATCCCGCGGATTATCAGGTAGCCTACGACCGCGCCAAAGCTGATTTTGAAGACGCCCAGGCGGCGGCAATCGCTGCCGGCGTGAACGTGCCCATTACCGCGGTCAACACCACGAGTCAAGTCTCGGTCACCGGCGCGGATGTAGAAAACGCGCGCGCTGGAATTCAGGCTGCGAAACAGCAATTTGAAGCCGCCAAAGCGCAGCTGCAGGAAGCCGACGCGAACAACGTGAAGGCGCAAAATGACCTGGTGCGTTACAAGCAACTGGTCGACAAACAGGAAATTTCGCAGCAGCAATTTGACCAGGCGATCGCTGCCGCAAAAGCCAGCGCGGCCGCTGTGGAAGGCGCGCGGGCCAGTTCTGAAGCCGCACAGCAGCAGGTGACCGAAGCGCAAGGCAAACTGGTGCAGGCGGAAGCCGGCGCGCGCTACGCCCAGACCGCGCCCCAGCAAGTGCAGATCGTGAAAGCTCGAGCTACTTCCGCGCTGGCCGAGGCCCAACGCAAGAAAGCTGATCTCGATCAGGCGGCGTTGAACCTGCAATATACGAAGATCATCGCCCCTGTGAGCGGAGGCGTGAGCAGCCGCACCGTTGAGGTGGGACAAAACGTGGTTCCGGGGCAGGAACTCATGAAGCTCATTCCCCTCGAAGATGTCTGGATTACCGCCAACTTCAAAGAAACGCAGCTCCGCGAGATGAAAGTCGGCCAGCCCGTCACCATTGAAGTTGACGCTGATGGCAAAACTTATAATGGCAAAGTCGATAGTATCGCCGACGCCAGTGGCTCCCGTTTCAGTCTTCTGCCTCCCGAAAACGCTACGGGAAACTATGTGAAAGTCGTGCAACGCATCCCGGTGAAGATTGCGCTGGATCCCGGAGAAAATAAAGACCATCTCCTGCGGCCAGGCATGTCAGTTACTCCCAAGGTGTGGATTCGGAAATGAGCGCGGCGTCGGCAACGCTTAACGAGGCCCAAGCCGAGGCTTGGCGTCCGGCGGTTAATCCGTGGATTATCGCTCTCGCCGTTACGCTGGCGACGTTCATGGAGGTGCTCGACACTTCCATCGCGAACGTGGCCCTGCCCCACATCGCGGGTAGTCTTTCCGCCGGTCAGGATGAGAGCACCTGGGTGCTCACGTCTTATCTGGTATCGAATGCCATCGTGCTGCCGCTGAGCGGATGGCTCTCGTCCATCCTTGGCCGCAAGAATTTCTACATGAGCTGCGTCGCACTGTTCACCGTGAGTTCCTTCCTGTGCGGACTGGCACCGAATTTGACGGTGCTGATCATTTGCCGCGTCCTGCAGGGAATTGGCGGCGGAGGTCTGCAGCCCAGCGAGCAGGCCATTCTGGCTGACACATTTCCGCCAGCCAAGCGAGGCATGGCGTTCGCTGTTTACGGCATCGCGGTGGTTACGGCTCCCGCGATCGGCCCCACACTCGGCGGCTGGATTACCGACAATTTCACCTGGCGCTGGATTTTTTTCATCAACATTCCCGTCGGCATTCTTTCCCTGCTGCTGACTTCGCGGCTCATCCAGGATCCGCCTTATTTCAAGCGCCGCAAACTCAAAGAGACGCGGATCGACTACATTGGCCTCGGCCTCGTGGCTCTCGGCCTGGGCACTCTGCAGGTGATCCTCGACAAAGGCCAGCGCGAAGACTGGTTCGAATCCCACTTCATCGTGATTCTCTCGGTGATTAGCGCGGCTTCCCTGATCTTCGTAGTTTTCTGGGAATGGAGACAACACGATCCCATTATCGATCTGCATTTGTTTCGCGACCGCACGTTCGCCGTCTCCAACCTGCTGATGTTCATGCTGGGATTTGCGTTGCTGGGCAGCACCCTGCTGCTGCCGTTGTTCATGCAGACCCTGCTGGGGTATTCCGCGGAACAGGCGGGCCTGGCCTTGATGCCGGGCGGATTCTGCATCATGCTGCTGCTGCCGCTCGTGGGGTTTTTGCTTTCGCGCTACAATCCGCGCTGGCTTCTGGTCTTCGGTCTTGCCGTGCTATCGCTCTCATTGTTCCACATGACCAGCTTTGATTTGGAGCTGGACTTCCGCACGGCAGTCATGGCTCGCATATTTCAAGCGGTGGGCATGGCGTTTCTGTTTGTTCCCATCAATACCGCGGCCTACGCTTTTCTGCCAAGAAGCAAGAACAACGCGGCTTCCGGACTGATGAACCTGGCTCGCAACATTGGCGGAAGTGTCGGAATTTCCGTGGTCACTACCATGCTCGACCGGCGCGCCCAGGTGCACCAGAATTTTCTGGTCAGCCATCTTGGCGCGAGTAATGCCGCGCTGCAAGCGCGACTAAGGGCTTTAGGCACGCTGATGCAGTCACACGGCGGTGGGCCGCCCGGCTCGTCTCCCGCACCCTTCGCGTTCATTCAGGCACTCGTGCAGCGCCAGGCGGCGATGCTCGCCTATGTCGACTGCTTCGCGCTGCTCGGGGTCTGCATCCTCGTGATGATCCCGGCCGTGTTCCTGATGAAAAATGCCAAACCCAGCGGGGGAATCGCTGTACACTAGGGCACCAGCATGTTCCGCCTGATTACGATCGAGCGCGAGTACGGATGTGGCGCTGGCGCCATCGCGGAACAACTGGCCCGCCATCTGGGCTGGAAGCTGTGGGACCAACTGCTTACCGAAGAGATTGCCCGCGAAGCTCACGTTTCCGCGTCAGCCGTGAAACGCTGCGACGAAAAAGTGGACGGACGCCTCTATCGCCTCGCGAAATCTTTCTGGCGCGGAAGTTACGATCGCGGCGCCCCGTCCGGCACTCAGGCCTTCGACGCCGATTGCATGATGGAGATGGTGCAGGAGATTCTGAACCGGGTTACTGCCGAGGGAAGTGCCGTGGTAGTGGGGCGCGGCGCTCCTTACCTGTTACGCGAGCGCCCCGACGCCTTTCACATTTTTCTTTATGCGCCCCGCGCCGAGAAGATCCGTCGGCTGCGCGAGGAAAGCCATACCCTGCAGGAAGCCGAGGATCTCGTTGACACGATTGACCGCGAACGCATGGCCTACGTGAAACACTACTTCAATGCCGACTGGCCGACGCGCTCTCTCTATCACGTCATGCTCAATACAGCTGTGGGCAATGAGCCCGTCATCTCGACCATTCTTACCACCATGCATCTGGTCGAGGGCCGTCCGAAAGCCACGGATTACGAGCCCACGCGCATTCCGGCGACACCCTAAATCCCTTTCGCCTTATCGCGCGGCCACCGGCACAACTCGTGTGGCCACGGGTGCCTCACCCGTGCAGTTTTCAATCCGGGCCGCCGTTTTGCCCCCACTCCGCCCCTCGACTCATCAGCCTGCAGGCCGAACTATCCTCTGCGGAGCAGGACAGCAATCCTCCGCACAAACGTCCGCCCGCGGCCCGAGCGCTCCCTCAGCTCGCCTCTCTGCCCCCGGATTCGCGCGCTCGAGAATCAACTCGCGAATCATCGCAACAAACTTGGGATGCACGCCTACCGTCTTCGCCCGCGTCATTGGCAGGGACAAAGAATCGCAAAGCTCGCGAGCCTCCACGTCGAGGTCGTAGACCACTTCCATATGGTCGGAGATGAAACCGATCGGCGCGAGCACCACGGCACTCGCAAGATTCTGTGTCTTCACCGCGCCCAGGTAATCCAGAATATCCGGCTCGAGCCACGGCTGACCGGGAGCTCCGCTGCGGCTTTGGTAAACCAGTGCATCATTGCGGACGCCCAACTTCTGTGAGACCAGCCGCCGCACTTCTTCCAGTTGCTGCACATAATCACTGGTAGCCGCCATGGAAACTGGAACACTGTGCGCGGTGTAGACGACCTGAACATTCTGCGGGGCATCCGGCGGCAGACCGAGCGGCACCGCGGCCAGCGCCTCGCCGACGCGCTCCGCCGTGGCGTCTATGAATTCGGGATGGTTGAAGAACGCGCGCAGCTTATCGACTTCAGGCGCGCCCTCGCCAACTTCCCGTCGCGCCTGGGCGATGTTCTCGCAGTACTGACGACATCCGGAGTAAGAACTGTAGGCCGAGGTCACGAACCCGAGCGCACGCCGTACGCCGTCCTTCTTCATCTGCAGCAAAGTCTCCGGCAGCAGCGGATGCCAGTTGCGATTTCCCCAATACACCGGCAGTTTCGCAGAATGTTGTTCGAGTTCCGCTTTCAGCGCGACAACGAGTTCGTGCGTTTGCTGGTTAATGGGGCTCTTGCCACCGAAGTGGTAGTAATGTTCCGCGACGGCCAGCAGACGTTCCCGCGGCACGTTGCGCCCGCGCAGCACATTTTCCAGGAAGGGAATCACATCATCAGGCGATTCCGGTCCGCCGAAAGAAACAACCAGAATGGCGTCGTAAGTCATGCGTTTGGTTTAAGAATAGCTTGTGAATATCTTACGAAAAAAAGTTCGCTCCAGAATGATCTTGTGGGTGGGTTCTTGTCTACAGATCCTTAGCCTTCTGTCGCGCGTCCCGTACAAGCATGGAATGGGACAAGCTGTATTGCCGGCTATGAGGGAAACTAACCTCTTGTCGTGGTGTTCTAGTATAGATGGCAATGCACCGTCTCCTGCTGGCGGATGATTCGGAGGCAGTGCGGCTAGCCATCAAGTCGTTGCTGCAACGGCTCGCTCCGGAGTGGGAGGTTTGCGGTGAAACCTCCCAGGCTGAGCAAGCCGTCCGGATGGGCGAAGAGCTCAGACCCGACGTCATGCTCATTGACCTGTCTATTTCAGAGTCAAAAGGGTTGTGGGTGGCGAAGACCCTTAAGAGCAGAGCGCCTTTTTGCCGAGCTATTCTCATCAGCGAGCAACATCCGACGATCATGGCACGCCTGGAGGCGGAATCCGGTTTCGTATGCCTGGCGAAAACGCAACTCGCTTCGGGGCTGGTTCCGGTACTGCGACGCGATACCAAAACGGACTAGCAAGCGGCTACAGTCAACCCTGTATTCCACCGGGCAATTGCTGTGGGTTAGATTGTCGGCGTCCCAGACCTGTCCCATGCTGGAGGATCAATGAGTTCCGCTACTGCTCTTAACGTGATCGCAGACGCCAGCGTCCCACTGGACAGGGATGTTTTTTTGCGGACTCTGATACGCGAACTCGCCGGGACTCTCGAAGAAGTTGTAGGACTGAAGGAAGCATCGGGTTATATCAGCGTCGTCGGGCGGAAAATCGGCGAACAGATGAACCGCGATTACAAAGCCGCACTCGGCACTTCGAATCTGACACGGGAGCAGGTCGCGGCGGTGTTGGTCGATCTTAAGCGGCGTATCCAGGGCGATTTTTATGTCATCGAGGAAAGCGATGAAAAGATCGTGCTCGGCAACCGGCTCTGTCCCTTTGCTGAGAAAGTGATCGGCCGGCCTTCGATGTGCATGATGACTTCCAATGTTTTTGGCGACATCGCGGCGGAAAATCTGGGCTACGCCAAGGTAGTGCTGAACCAGACGATTGCCCAGGGCGATCCCGGCTGTGTCGTCACCGTCTATCTGCGTCAATCCGCGGAATCGGATGCAGCTCCCGGCCGCGAATATTTCCAATGAAACCGCAATGCCTATCGGGGAACGCGACAAAAAGCTCATCGATGCATTTCCCGAAGCGCTCCTGCTCGTCGAAAAGCAGGGAAGGATTTTGTCTGCGAACAAGGCGGCGTTCGAACTCCTCGGCTGCCCTCTCGACCGGCTTGCGGGCCGAGATCTTTCGGCGCTCATAACCGTTGATCCCTCCCAACTTGACCTTTATCTTCTCGCATGCTCGCGCGCGGCTCAATTTCACATTGGGTCATTTCAGGTAAGGAGCGATACGGGTCAGCAGATTGCCTGCCGCTTCGACGGCGCTCTCCTTCCCTGGACGGGTGAAAATATTCTTCTTCTACGCCTCACGCCTCGGACGACTTCAAGCACGCCCTTCATTGCTCTGAACGAACAGATCGAATCCCTGAACAGAGCCCGGCACGGTCTCGAAAATGAGGTCAAGTTACGCACGGTCGAACTGCTCGATGCCCAGGTAAAGTTGCAACAGCTTTCCGCGAAACTGATGCTGGCTCAGGATGAGGAGCGCAGACGACTCGCGCGTGACCTCCACGACAGCACAGGTCAGACGCTGACCGCGATACAGCTCAATCTGAGCGTGCTGCTGAATGAGTTCTCGCTTTCACCGGAAAATCGCGCTCGTATCGAGCAAACCGTGGCCCTTACAAACCATGCGATGGCCGAGGTCAGGACCATCTCCCACCTTTTGCACCCTCCCATGCTCGACGAAGCAGGCCTTTGTATGGCGCTTCGGACCTTTGTCGAAGGCTTTGAGGAGCGCAGCCGAATCGCCGTTGCCACGGATTTGCCGGCCAACTTCGAGCGTCTCAGCCCGGAGATGGAAACGGCGCTTTTCCGGATTGTGCAGGAGTGCCTCACCAACGTTCATAGGCACTCCGGGAGCAAAGAGGCTTCGATCCGGCTCGCACGGGAGAACGGCTGTGTTGTGCTCGAAGTTGCGGACATCGGCCGGGGTTTGTCTCCGGCAAATAACGGATCGTCGCAAAAAACTGGCGTGGGCATTCGCGGGATGCAGGAGCGCGTCCGCCTGCTCAACGGCGTCATGGAATTTCTTGATGTGCGGCCAGGAACATGTGTCCGCATTAAGCTGCCCAGCCCACCCCAAACCTCAAGTGACCCAGATGCGGTTCTCGTTGCCGCCGGAAAGGCTGAAGTCAATGCCAATTAGGATTTTCGTGGCGGACGATCACGACATCGTTCGCGAAGGGGTCAAGTCATTGCTGAAGAGCCGCCCCGACTGGACGATTTGCGGCGAAGCATCAGACGGAATACAAGCGGAGTCACGGATTGAGAAGGTAGACTGCGACATCGCAGTTCTCGACATCAGCATGCCGGGGAAGAGCGGGCTTGAAGTGGCGGCTGCGGTCAGCCGCAAGCATCCGGAGATAAAGATTTTGATTTTCACGATGCATAGCGGCAAGACTCTTCACGGCGCCGCCCGCGGGGCCGGCGCGCACGGCGTGGTGCAAAAATCGTTTGCTTCCCGCGATCTCATTCGAGCGATCGAGGCGCTGATCGACGGGGGCAACTTCTTTCCGGACGATTCAACTCTGTCCTCCGGTGCATCCCCGCGGTCAAGTTTCAGCTTTGTTTTTTTTCGCACGCCGGGCTTGGGCTTCGCCTAAAGTGCCGAATGTCTTCTTCGCTGAGGTATGTGCGAGATAAGAGCTGCCATCCGCTAATGAGCGCAGTGGACCAACCCTTTTGTGAGTCTTGCATTCGGTACTCTATGCCGCCGACCACGCGGAGCGATCCGGGGTGGAGTAACTGAGCATGGCCTGCTTCAATTGTGAATCCACTTCGTCCGCGATGGTGATCACGTCCAGGAGCACCTTGCTGAAATCTACTTTGGACAGATTGTTTTGAATGGTGTTGAAGATGCTGACCTGGAGGATGCGCGACTCCTCCACCAGCATCGCGGCGGTATAGCCTTGCCTGCGCCGCAGATCTCCGTGCGCCCGTGCCGACATGGAAGCGTCGGCGCTTGCGGTGCGTGGCAGGCGCAAGCGGAAAATCAAGTCGGCGATGAGATTGGGAAGATGGCCGGTGCGGTCCTCAAAGCTCAGCGGGATGCAGGTCAACTCCGTGTCGCTCTCCACCATCGCCATCCAGGCTTGAATCGTAGCGCTCAGGTCATGTTCCAGTATGGAGGCCACGCTCTCCGTGGGCAGGGGCCTGCTGGTCCTTGGGTGCGCGAGCTTGTTGCGGATGGCTTGCCGAAGGGATGCAACCTGGATTGGTTTCGTCAGGATTTCATCTGCCTGTAAGCGGATGGCGGACAAAGCCTCATCCAGCGCCGGGTAGCCGCTGAGCACCAGGGTGACAGCTTCCGGGTTGGTGTGGCGCATGGCGCTGACCACGGTAAAACCATCACCGGCATGTGGCATATGCAGGTCGGAAAGCACTGCGTCAAACGTCTCTGTAGCGATGTAATGCAGCGCGTCGCGCACGTTCGAAACGGCAACTACGCTAAAGCCATCCCGCTCCATGGTTGCCTGTAACATTTCGCGGACGGCGTCGTCGTCCTCGGCCAGTAGGATTCTAGGCATACTTCCACTCCTTCCCCCGCCCTGAGAGGTCTCGTGCTTTTCAAATGTACTTAAGAATTGTAAATAGGCCTGGTGATCTCCGACTGTTCATAATTGCACACTCCTGAGGTGCATAGGCTGGTCCACGATTGGTTCCTCTGCCGGATGTATGACGGCATACTCGGTGAGTTCGAGAGTGATATGCCGACTTTGTGTCAGATTAGACCGAATTCGCACGCATTTGCTGTTTCTGGGGGCGATTGTGAGCATTACAGACCAGCCCTCGGGCTAGCCTTCCCTCATTATTGACTGTGGGTAGCTCTCCAGTCAGGACGGCCTTTGACGAAGCAAATTACGATCGGGAAAAGAAAATCTGATTTTAGTCCCCACGCCTTCTTATCCACCGTTGGAAAGGGCAGGGAGATGATGTCCTTTCAAAAGAAGGAGACTATCTTCGCCCAAGGTGACTCCAGGGACGGCCTATTCTTCGTCCAAACCGGGAAGGTGCAGCTGAGCGTGGTATCGGAAGGCGGGAAAGAAGCAACCCTTGGTATTTTAGGAGAAGGCGATTTCTTCGGAGAAGGTGGTTTGGCCGGGCAGCCCCTACGTATGTCGTCTGCAACCGCGTTGACAGACTGCGTCCTGCTGCACGTCGAGCGGAAGACGATGGTGCATGCCATGAACCTGGAACCAAAACTGTCGGCCGTGTTCGTTAAATACCTGCTGAAACGGAACATCCGGTATCAGGACGACCTGGTCGATCAACTTTTCAATTCCAGCGAAAAGCGGCTGGCTCGGGTTCTTCTGTTGATGGCGCAATTCGGCAAAGAGGGGGCCCCGGAAATTTCAATCCCAAGACTAAGTCAGGAGACTCTAGCGGAGATGGTCGGCACGACACGCTCGCGGGTCAGTTTCTTCATGAACCGATTCAGGGAGGAAGGGTTCATCAACTACCGCCATGGGAATAATTTACACGTTCACAGTTCGCTACTTAATGTTCTTCTCCATGATGACGACGGAGTCGACACGACTCGGAGCGCCACGAATCACACGGCCCGCGCCAGCAAAGCCGCGCAACCTCCTCGGGAGCCCGGCGAGCCCCCTGACAAAGATCGTGCCAGGAGACCACTCCTGTCCGCCCTTCCACTACGTCGTAAGTGACGGCGCACTGTGTCGGCTGGGCCGGATGGCCGTATGCAGGTGTCACCGACGCCCAGCCGCAGCTGGTTTGAAACGTTTCAAGTTAGTGGGAAAGAAACTCATCCGAGCCGGTTTTGCTCTTGTCATCCTGATAAAACCAAAACCGATTGTTCGGGAAAGCGCGGGCCGGTGCTACCGGCGGGTACGCTCACCACGTTTTTCCGTACTGGTGGTTGGCCCGATCTTTTCCGGGATAGCGTCATGCGGCGGTCCAACCGAATTGCGCTTCTTCAACTCGGTGGGGAGCAGTACTTTTTTCGGCGCGGACCGCAGCCCGTCGACTCTCTGCAACAACAAACGGGCAGCGGTCGCGCCCACCTGATATCCCGGCTGGTAAACAGAGGTTAAAGAAGGATCGGTGAACTTCGTAAACTCCAGGCTGTCAAAACCGGCAATCGACAAATCTTCGGGACATCGTAAGCCTAGTTCACGAGCAGCCTGCAGTACACCAAAAGCCATAAGGTCGTTGCAGGCAAAAATCGCAGTGGGGCGCGGGAGCATGCGCAGAAGCCGGAGCGCCACCTGGTAACCACTCGCCGTATCGAAGCGCGCCTCCTGGACAAACTCGGGCTCAATTTCTATGCCGGCTTCGTTTAGCGCGCGCGTAAAACCCTTCAAACGTTCGGCCGCATTAGTCAACTTCAAGGGCCCGGCGATGACGGCCAAACGTTTGTGGCCCATCTGAATCAAATGCCGCGTGGCCAGATAAGAACCTTCCGCATTGGCCACCAGGACGGCATCGCCCTTCCAGCCATCGGGGACGCGGTCAATACAAACCACCGGAACTGAAGCCGACGCATAGTCTCGGAGATGACTCGCGATATCCGGACCCGCGGCCGGAATGATCAATAGTCCGGCGATGTGATAAGAGCGCAATTCGCGAACGTAGGACTCTTCCTTGGAAGGATCGTTGTCCGCGTTGCAGAGAATCACGCGGAACGAGCGTTTGTAGGCCACGTCTTCGACGCCCCGAACGACGCCTGGGAAAAATGGGTTGGTGATATCCGGAATCACCATTCCGAGCATGTTGGTCCGGTTTTTCCGGAGTCCCTGCGCCAAGGCACTGGGCTGATAGCCCATGCTGCGAATGGCCTCGAGCACACGCTCTCGCAGCTTCGGCCGAACGGTCGCGGTTTCGTTGATGACGTGCGACACGGTGCCGATCGAGACGTCGGCCCGCTCCGCGATTTGCCGCATGGTCACAGGTGCTGTCATGGTTTGCCGACTTCAGGCTTGCCCCGTTGAGGCACAAGTGAGCTGTGGCGCTCGGAATTACCGAGCGTGGGCGGCCAGATTACTATCGTTGCGTTCTTTATTATTAAGACTTTTATCGTGACCATTATCGTTGCCATTATTATCGTTGCGATTATGGCGAATCTACGACGCAGCGGAATCCCACTCCCCCGGAACGGTCCATGCTGGGGGAGACCAGCAGCAGCTTGCCATGCTCGTTCAACTTATACGCCTGAGGAAAGTACCAGATCGAGCCTTGCGGTTGATAGTAACTGCCGCCGCGCAGAATACCGCCGCGTGTGTGCTCATCGGTAAACTCCTCAGTCCATTGCCACACATTTCCTACTAAGTCCATCACGCCGAATGGACTGGCTCCCTTCGGATGTCCATCTACTGGATCCGGACCTCGCATGGTGCGTGACAGGTCAGGTAGCGGCACAGCGTTGTCATCCCACTCGTTGCCCCAGGGATAGAGGCGGCCATCTGCGCCCTGGGCAGCGTACTGCCACTCCCACTCGTGGGGCAGGCGCTTTCCAGCCCAACTCGCATAGGCGCGCGCGTCTTGCTGGGAGAC
>Ga0209006_10002336_pt1 | contig 17318 bp, 28 predicted proteins | sample JacPin_JW_Ref_O2_FD_188567 | JGI IMG/M metagenome (GOLD analysis project Ga0209006, IMG submission 188567) | Forest soil microbial communities from Algoma, Ontario, Canada - Jack Pine, Ontario site 1_JW_Ref_O2 (SPAdes) (version 2) | ecosystem: Environmental > Terrestrial > Soil > Boreal... | reverse complement strand
GCAATACCGATTTTCGACGAAGATCACCACCTTGATTCCGATACATCGTCCATACACCATCTGAGTTCAGTATCTAGGCCAGCAATACCACCCCGCTTCATTTGAAATTTGGGATATGCAGACGAATGCAGTTCAAAGTAATCTTCGCAGTGTTCGGACGCGATTAGAGTATTCCCGAGATGGGATGTTCGTCTCGAAGTATAATCTGATACCTGTGTCATGGAAAGGCATATACTGAATAATCAATCCATATATAATTTCCAGCTTCCGTCGATTTTAGAGTAATCGGGGAATAGAACGTAAGTCAGTGTCAGGCAACATGACGACCAAATCTTTACAAGGTCGATTCTACGACCTACATAATCAATTGCAACGTGCTCCATGGACTTCACGAAGAGTCCCTAAATAATTTATTCGCTACTGGAGTCGTTCAGGATACCAAACAAATTCTAAGCCACCTTCCTTGCTCCCCAAACAAGAGGCCCAGAAGACGGCGCAGTCACCACCCTTCGTGTCCTCCAAACAGATTCTACAGACTCGGGAGATCGACCAAGTAGACCTGGTCCCACTGGCGGAAAATGCGACACATCGTCAGTGCTTATCGGTTTTACATCATCCGGGGCAGACAACAGCGACATCTGGACGTCTTCGCTCGAAGTAGAAGGCAACGGTTGCAAGAAGGATGTGGAGGACGATGCCAGAACAGCAGCACTGGCAGTTAGCTGGTCGAAACCACTTTCGAAGACATCATCGTCTCGGACTTGAGTACTTTCATCCTTCTTTTCCTCTTTCTCAGCCTCGTCTCGGCTGACCATGAGCAGATACTGAATGGCCTCCGTTTCGCTCAGCCCAAGGCTCTCGAGCAGTGCGCGCTGCTCCTTCTCCCGTCCACGTGCACGCGCCAAGTACTTGCGCTCCTCCTCTTGCTCAAGACGTGATTGACAGATCGTCTCTTTCAGCTCTTGCATCCCTACGAATTCGTCAGCTAACGAAAGACAAACACACAAGCAACCCCTGACTCACGATGATACTTGGCTGCTGCGGCTTGACCTTTCTTTCCCCTTTTCACAGCAGCATTCCTCTTAGCGCCAGCCCTCCTACATTGGATCTCTCCTACCTGCCATGTCATGATTTGATCTCCAGCCGCTGCCACGAACATCTCACTCTCTGGCCCTAGTAGAATCTGCTTGATACCACCCTCACCATCCTCTCCCATGTTCCTCCGTGGCACAGCAAACTCGCGTAAACGCTCGAAAGTTAACGCGTGCCAAACGTTTATCGTCCCAAGCGATGAACCAACCACGAGCACCACGCCGTTCCATGCGAGCGCACTGACACTTGAGTTGTCGGAATTGGCCTCGAACTTACGTAGGGGGTGTTCTCCGGATGGACTGCGCCAATTGTACATGCTCACACACCCCATTTGATCTCCAGCGATGACGAGACTCGGTTCCTTGCTTGATCGCGAAAAGCATGGAAGGATGGCAGTGATAGACCCGAATGTAGCATCTCCGAAGGGAGAGACCTCGACCTCTCTTGTGGTCATGTCAAACTGCATCCGATAAAAGTGGGGATGGTCTTCATAGGACACCAGTACAGCGACGACGGTGGATGTGTAGTCGATATGGAGAGTAGTGGGCGCGTGAGTAGAATCACCATGAAGTGGACATGACACCGGAATCTCATCGACGGCGGGAATTGATTCTTCATTCGATAACAATGATGCAAAGCCACTCCATAAGATGATGTCGCCACTCTGCATTGCACCCACGACAATATCCTTTTCGAATGCAACCTTGACGCACGGATCCGAGACTAACACACCGGAGACGGTGTCAGATGTCCACAAGCAAGTCAATCGTTTGGCGTGCCACAATTTTACTTTCCCATCGGCACCGCCAGTCACAACCGTCGGCAGGTGTTTCCTGCCATCCTGTTTCCCCCATACGGCATCAACGACAGGGCCATCGTGCTGGTCCTCAACCCTGCACCGAACCAATTTTGCTCCAACTCTACCACCACTATCCATCACCTTGCTGGCAGTCGTCACGGCAACTTCACCGGTCAACAACCCCCACGCAATGTGCGCCGTTCCGCCGTCAGAGGTGAGCGCGCACGTTGACACGTTTAACGGGAGATCTGGGTTCAGGTTGCGGATGGCGATAGGTGTGTCAGAAGGGTTCAGAGAGTCGCGGAGAATCTTGCCGGTAAGTAAGAATGAACGAGAGACAAGACCAGATTGTACGTAGGAAGTGAGGAGAGCGTGCGACGGCATGAGATGTATACTCGAAATGGGCGAGTTGCGTGGGATATGGGTGATGGTTCCGTTGCGAGACCATTCCCATCGTCTACGCACAGATGTCACGTCAATGGTTAGTTTTTATGATGGAGAGGAATTCACCTTGCAATTTCATAGCGAAAAATGAATTCGCTTCTCCAAGTGATTTTAACCCTCCTTGGGACAAGAGTGTTGACGTGGCAAATATCGCTTTCGGGTGCGATACCAAAATAATGATAGGCAAAGGCTCGACACCAAGTATTGTCATCCTCTACGTGTCTGAGTAGTGACTTGCTGACTCTGGATAGAATAAGAAGAGATGGTGGGTCGAGGAAGGATGTGATGTGAGTGAGTGACTCGGTTGGAAGGTCAAGCAAGATGCAGAGTTTTCCATGTTGGATTGGCTGGTCTGGGGTCGATTGAACGGTTGATTTGGATGAAACTTTGGTCTTTTTGTGAGCTTCAGTAGGGCGATTGTGCATAAAATTGGGGGTTTGATTTCAGTGAACCAGCGAACGAGTTCGAGGCAAGATTTAGGGTCACAAATGTGACTGTCACGCTGATATAGATATAGATCTATTTGAGGCTATGAGATGGTGAATGGTAAACTGACTTCACTGCTTTGGGGTGAGAGGAATCAAGACGAACGGGGCTGCAAGCTTGGCCGTTCAACACACAGGTCGCTGCACTAATAGCCTCAAGTGAAGGGTGCGTTGAAAATCAAAAAGTCACATCTGTGACATTCATCATTTGAACATGGAGGGACCGAAAGCTGCTAAGTACGTGTCTCGCCAAATCTCCACCTCACTCACTCATCCCCCGTCTACAAACAGGAAACGAAAAATTACCGACAAGTCAATTCCAAATGTCCTTCTTCAAAACCCTGACTTCGAGGTCGACTCGCGAATGTACCAAGATTTACTCGACATGGAACGTAGACTCGACTGGACAATGGTACGGAAAAAAGTAGAAGTGCAGGACGCGTTGGCAAGAAATCCTACGGTGCGTTCTCTTTATTTCTCTCTTTTTTCTCTTGGTTCCCCTCATATTTTGTACCAAATACAGACGACGCGAACATTGCGAATTTTCACCAGCCACACCGTCTCTGGGCAATCATGGCAGACCAACGCAGAGCCAAACGACACTAATCTCAACTTCGAGACCGGGGAAAATATCCCCGCATGGTCATTCAAAATCGAGGGGAGGCTTCTGGAGGTGTGTGTGCTGTGTTCTATAGATGGTGTTTTCCCGCGTTCGTGTCAGTTACTGACCTAAGTATTCCAAGTCACCGTCTCAACGCACGAGAGACAAAGTTCCACAACGCAAGTTTTCCACCTTCATAAGGAGAATGGTCGTAGAGTTGGAGCGCGATCCCGCGTTATTCCCAGACGGGAATGTCGTTGAGGTTCCCGTCCTGCTTCCCCTCTATCATCTTCCCACTCAAATTCGATGTTAATTCCAGTGGCCCCATACTTCCGGCTCCCAAAATCCTGCACTAGATGGCTTTACGATTCGACGAACGGGGGACACACCAACAGGGATCAGGGCTGTCATCTACCTTGATCATTGTCCAGAGCAGTTCAAAGTCTTACCGGAACTCGGTAGGACTATTCCTGCTCTACTTCTTCATGATATTCACTGCTCTTTCAGGAAATGTAATTGGCATAAAGGAGGACAGCCGGATAGGCGTCATACAGGCCCTTTGGAATTACATCAAGATACAAGGCCTGCAGGATAAAATGGACAGGCGAATGATTCGCGCCGACGATCAACTGAGACCCGTACGCAGTATTATTTTCTTACATTTCTACTCCCATATCTATCTATCAAAAATAGATATTCAACGCTGATTCATTACCATTCCAAAAACTCCCTGAAACCGTGAATCGCTTTCTCACGGTACCCGATCCCATCATTATCCACCACAGTGTCGATCCCGCCCAGGTACCCCCCGAACATCCATCAGCCTGGGACGTCGAAATCAAGACCGAAGATACCATGCTCAAGACTCGCATGTCCGCCATGGTACATATGAGCAAAGAAAGCGCGCAAGACCTTGCCAAATTAGACGAGGAGGTGCGTTTATATTATGGCAACAACAAGCGGTCGCGTTCGTGATGCTCATCGCCCTTTTTTTTGCCGCCACAGATTGCCCTCCGTGCGCAATCACTACACAACTCTCACCTCAAACGAACGTTCCTGCTGTCATTTGCAAACGACCCGGTGCAATTCATACACACTTGGCTGGAGTCGCAGTCGCGTGATCTAGAGTGCGTACTGGGCAGCGGACCGAGCGAAGGCGCGACTGTCCGGACTGAGGAGTTAAGGAGGAGTGAATTTTTCAGACTTCCGTGGGTTGAGGAGGCTGTTGCTGTGCAGGAAGGAATGCGGTTAGCTGCTAAAGGCATGTCATAAAGAATCGAGATTGCATTGGGCTGGTCACTTAAATAATAAATAAACTTGCGCGACTTGTGCCATGGAAGAATGTACAATTTATTCGGTTGCATCTACAGGCATGTATGTAATACAGTATGTACCGTACTGGTTCCTGGTTCCAGTCTGGGATGTTACTTCAAGACACGCTGAGAGATTGTCTCTGGGGAGATATTGCTGGGGGAAATAGTGGAAGATCTTGGAAGAGATTTGGAAGAAAGGGCGGATATAGAGGAAGATACTGTAGGGTGAACGATCGGCAACGTGGTCTTCAGCGACGCTAGTTTTGCTTGCGTCTCCCGCATCTCCTCCTCCCACCCTTCCCAAACTTCCGGGTGCTCAATAAAATACTGACGGCAATCGTGGCATCTAATATAATAGGCCGTATCCTTTGCGCCGAAACCTAGTAATTCACTGAGGAAGCCGACGGTCGATGTTATTACGATCATCATGACGGAGATGATACTCACAATTCGGGTAGTACATCGCCAATCGCGTCCAGGTCTCCATCGGGCATACAATCTTCGCAAAACGCTTGCGGACAGGTCTGACATCTGGAGAAGGGTTGAATGGCAGAAAGAAGTAATAATCATGACGCAAACCTAAAGAGCATTCCACCTCCTTCCGCAGTTGTGCGACTGCAAACGCTACAGGCGTGCTGACTGCAACGTACCATTCCACTGACTTTAGAGATGCCATGACATTTTGCATGGAAAACTGCAAATGTCTCAGAAGGTGCGACCTCGGACGAAACTTGTGTCACTCACCCCGAGGACAACCAAAGCACAGGACAAGCTCCCCACCGTCTCGACAATAGATACACCAGTCTTCCCAATCAAATTTATTCTTCTTTTTATCTGGTAGACGTTTCCCCGTAGAAACCTGCCCACGCCGAAAACTCGTCAAAAGCCTGATTACTTGTGATGACAGTGACGTACCAATTCGGGCCCAATGTGCGCACCTATCATCGGAATCCCATCTACCATCACAATCTTGTCCACCCTGGCACGCTTTTGCACCCCCCGCCACTCGGTCGCAATGCTTTTGTTGCTTTGGGCGCGATTCACCATCTTGCCCTCGAACAACCGACACCGCACCTGTGCAACGCCACTGAGAAGTTGTCTCTCCTCTTCTTCTGCATCTTTAAGCAGGGTCCTGCGTTCCTCGGTATCCGGATCCTCCTTGACCTCTTGCTTCATCTTTGCCACGCGAACTTCTTCCAGCGACCGGGAATGCTGTAAAATGTCTGCAATCTTCGCGTCCAGGAACTGCGCCAAGTCCATGCCATCGTTTACGTTTAACAGCACACTACTACCTCTCCGCAAAATGTCCAAAAGTTCACTGGACCGGAGTGACGAATTTTCGGCAGCAGAAGAGTTGTCAGATTCCATGACCTTCATGGAAAGAAACAGCTTGCGGCGGATTCGATCGAGCATTTGGTCCTCGACACTTCCACGACAGACGAGTTGGTAAACCTGAAAGCGATGAGGCAATCTTGTCCGTTCGATTTTCTGCGTAGACTTACCTTGACAACCTTGGTTTGACCAATGCGATGAGCTCGCGCGATAGCTTGCAAGTCATTCTGCCCACAGTCAGTTGGGAAACGCGTCTCTGCTAAAGAAAGATACGCACTTGAGGATTCCAATCGGAATCGCACATGATCACGGTCGTCGCCTTGGTCAAATTAATTCCTAAAAATATTTGGACGCCGAACTAGAATCCTAGAGAAAACTATCCTCACCAAGTCCTCCAGCTTTTGTGGATATCAAGAACACTTGGTAGGCTGCAAGTCTTTTCGTGAGACACATGCAAGTTGGGATCAGGCAGAACTTACGAGATTTTTCTTGTTGAAACTGTAGGTTAATTATCCCCTCGTCAGCAGTGTGCGCTTCAGAGCTGTCAAAACACGCACAAGTTTGATATCCAGGGTACGACGTGGCCGCCGCGTCGAGCCATCTAGTCTCGCATATGGTATTGAACGGAGTGCCATGAAATCTTCCAACAAATCAAGCATCCTAATATCAGGCAGGATACATGAGTTAGAAGTACATGGCGACGGAGAGGTTCTATAGTGCACCCTGTCCATTGCTGTCGTTGTCGCGTCGTCAGCTTCACGCCGTGCAAGACTGGGACTAGGACTCACTGAGAATATGAGAACCCGCTCGCCTGCCGGTAGGATATCCGCGAGGAGCTTGTCTATCATAGTCAACTTCGACGACCCCGCAACAATGTGCTCGCCAATAATAAACGGATCGGGCTCTACGTCCGGAAGGAGATACGGACTAATGTCGAAAGAAGATTATAAACATGTCAAGAGGACAAAAATATTACTGACTGGTCACAAACTTGTCGGAGTTGTAGCAAGAGATTCATAAGCTTCTTCCACACCGCTGCGTGAGCCGTCAGTGAGGAACCACTAGCGTGTTATAGGACATACGAGTTCCTTGCTTGCCCTCGACAACCCTTCTCTGGCACTGATTTTCTAGATGTGCTAAAACTTCTCTTCGTCCTTGGTTGGCAGCTCCATTTTCGGGATCGATCTTGGTGGTGAAGATCTGTTGTAGGTTCAGCGTATCCATCCTTGTCAGCAGCTTGTACGTCCAAAACCTCTGTAGTTCTGATAATGGTAGGAAAACCGTCAAGGTCTCCTTCGGTGGGACATCCACTTCGACATTCGCTTTCGTCCGGCGGAGCATGACAGTAGAAAGTAAATTCTGCGCCGCTGTGATGAAGGGAAGCGAATATTTCCCATGCTCCAAGTCGAACGAGTTCTTGAAGAGTCTTTCTGTGGCTTCCGTAAACACGCTTGGGTAGAGCCAATGAAGCAGCCCCCAGAGCTCGGTGAGATTATTTTGGACTGGCGTCCCAGTAAGGACTAAGAAAAAAAAATCAGTAGGTTGCGTTCGCACAAGAGTACTGACACGCACTTAAGCGGAATAAACTGCCGATTCCTTGAAGTCTGTGTGCGATGTTGGTCTCAGAGTTCTTGATTTTGTGGCCCTCGTCGAGAACGCAATATGTCCAACGGTGACTCTTGAACCAGGTATCTTCGAGTACATACGAATCATAGGTGGTTACGCATATATCGAACAACTCTTTGCCAGTCCGAAAAGAGTCTTTCAGACGATTTCGTTCGGATACAGTGCCATGAAAACGAATCGCTCGGAATGAAGGGGTCCAGCGGGCAATTTCCTGAGGGCTGAGATGAGGTTGAGGGCGGATGCAAATGTTGTTGTACTTACAGCTAGCCAAGACGAGAGTACAGATAGTGGGCAGATAATAAGATGGGGGTCTTGTGCGCCTATTGGGAATGAATGATCAACCCACTTACTCAAGAGATGAGCACGTCACCTTTTCTCGTTTCTTTTATGTACGCGAAGAGGGCCAGAGTCTTTGGCCCGAGTCAACTATATCGATTTGCATCTAATTCTTAACTTACCTGAAGGGTCTTTCCGAGACCCATCCTGTTGAATTGTAAGGCTGCCATTCAGTTAGAATATTTAATGACGAGAACTCACTCGTCTCCCAATATACAATTCATACCTATGGGGACAGAGGCCTCAGAAAGGCACGAGGATACCAAAGGTTACATACCATTGTTATACATCCATGTCAAATACGCTAAACCTTCAAGCTTTGCGTGTGGCTCAAAAACATTGCACATTAATCAAGGTAATTCTGGCTGACCTGGTAGTCCTTCATAGTGCCACCTTGTACAAGTGCTGGTTGCTCTTCCACCGACTGACGAGCTACGTACACGCCATTATCCTTGGACTCATCAACTTCTTTCCGAAGATTGGCGGATAAAGAACTTGAGGATGGCAGGAGTGGTGCAAAAAGATGACGGTGGCGGTGAAACCAACGTGCCCTCGCAGCTTCTAACGAGTGTTTTCTCGTGCTTATGGTAATAGTAATCTATCAAACAATTCTGGTCAGAACACGTCGCTGGTCTGTGTGGAAGGAAATACTACCCACAGCCCTCTGATTATCCATTTTATGCCTTGTTGCAGCCATTTTACGCGCCTCGTCAGTATTCCCTGTCGAAATGGTCCTGGTTCGCTTTCCTTTCCGAGGGATAATGGTGGTGGTAGAATGGTTCGCGCGTCGTGTCCGCTGGGTAGGTGGACTCAACGCAGTCATGACATCGAGCTCATCGTCTGTATCTGACTCTGAGCTAGAAGGAACGTACAGCGCATCGGAAGACATGGTGGCAAGATGTTTGAGAGGGGAATTTGTTTATGGGGACTTTATGGGGATTTTGTTTTCGATTAAGGATTTAGGGCAAGCGCGAACGCGAAAGTGCTTATGTAAGTACATCTAACACTGCTTCGTTATCGATGGCGAACTCAGAGAATGGTAAGTACTGAAGGTACTGAAGCTTTAGCAAGACAATGACCTTTGACTTTGGTATAAGTTCTTGTCGGCGTCATTGGCGGCAGTGGATTATACCATCTAGACAACCTCACAGTCGTGTGAGTGCTTTTCGTTCTGAGCTACAGAGCGAAAACCAACTTTCAGCCCCACCCAGCAACCGAGTAAATCCAGAAACCGTGCGTTAATCTGCCTTCAATCGACTGTATGTATCGTGAAAGTAACCGTAATAAATAGCCCTGGGGATACCCAAGCTCCCCAATCACCATTTCGTCCCTTCCTTCTGGCACCCGCATCGCATTTCTAGCGCGACATGGTACAAGACATACTATTTCTCCATCGGCGGTACCTTCCCGCGCAAACATTGCCGCCCTCAAGTCGCTTGGTGTCCGTGCCATCCTCGCTTTTTCAGCTGTTGGCTCCCTCCGGGAAGAAATCGCACCAGGATCATTCGTCCTCCCCACGCAGATCATCGATCGCACAAAGGGAATCCGCCCAGCGAGTTTCTTCGAAGGCACCAGCGTGGTTGCACACGCGGCATTTGGTGATCCGTTTAGTTTGAAGCTCATAGAGTGGCTAGAGGGTAGAGTGAAGAAAGCGCTGGAGGAGAAAGCGAAGGGCGTACGCCTCTTTACTGGGAAGTGTATTGTTTGTATGGAAGGGCCGCAATTCTCCACCAGAGCAGAGAGTATAATGTATCGACAGTGGGGCGGAGACTTGATCAATATGAGCGTTCTCCCCGAAGCCAAGTTGGCAAGAGAGGCGGAGCTTAGGTGCGTTACTCTGCTACCGATGATTCACTTGAATAACGTTTAATTGGATGGCTATTTGGGTAGTTACGCCCTCATAGCCACTGCTACTGACTACGATGCCTGGCGGCCGCATTCCGACACTGTTACTGTTTCAGATGTCTTCAATACACTCAAGGCAAACGCGGACACGTCACGTCATGTTGCTGCCACTATTCTGGACGACCTAGTGAAGGCGGTAACATGCGAACAGGGTAGCAGTGCCGTTTCCGATATACTGTCCGAAGAAGTAGGGTCGATGGAGTTTTCGATCATGCCCCATTCGGATATAAACCAGAACCCTGACGATGTGGAGAAGCTCAGTTATATTTTGCCCCAGTATTTTGGAAGGGAGGGATCGTGATTTTGGAGACTTGATATTGCAGGTTCACCCTCGATCTTCAATAGAGGGCATTCTGTGCCCTGACCTAAGACGTTAGACGTTTGCTCAAAGAAACACGCGTATTACAATCAAGTTGCATGGTCACGTGAGGTAGGAGTCCTTGGACTTGAACTGTGTCAGAGTCACTGAACGCCCATTATGACAGGTATCATATCTGAGGACCTCCAAAAACTGAGGGCAGCGATCTCGCTCAATGCGCCATATTGTAACGGTATCTGTTCACTACCTGCAGATTCTTTCACCCTCTACTATGGCAAAGAAGAAGCCAGGTGAGCGCTTCGCCGCAAGACCCCTATCTGACACAATGTATGACCCGCATACTTAGGCGCATAGATCTCTCTGCAGCATCTGATTCTGAGCTAGAACGTCTTTCCAAAGCGTGTCAGCCAGCCACGTTTGGTGTAAATCAACAAGACGTCCATGATGAATCCTATAGGAAGGCCGGGAAAATGGACGTCTCCGATTTTGCAGCAAAATTCAATCTTGAGCGCTCTGGGATTCTCGAGCAAATTCATTCTCATATCTTGGAGGGCCATGATGTCAAGAAGACGATCGACGCAGAGTTGTACAAGTTGAATGTGTACGGTACGTTCATAGTTGGCCAGTCACCTTATGTTCACAGTTCTATTTATGTCCTGAAGGTCCAGGTTCATTCTTCAAGTCCCACAAAGATACTCCTCGCGGTGAAACTATGTTCGCTTCCTTGGTCATCGTCTTCCCTACCCTCCATGACGGTGGTTCCCTCATGCTTCGTCATGAGGGGAAGGAGTGGTCCTTTGACTCCGCAAGAGACGTCACCAGTCAATCGAGTCCATCAATCGCATACATTGCATTCTACAGTGATGTCGAGCATGAGGTCATGCCAGTTAAGACTGGATACCGAGTGACGTTGACATACAACCTGTATTTCAGCACTCGGAATCTGGCCGATCATGTGGTTGCTTCCTCCGAACACTCTTTCCAATCCACCCTTTCGGAACTACTGAGCGATGCACAGTTCTTGCCTGAGGGAGGATGTATCGGGTTCGGACTACGATACCAGTACCCCATCGAGTCGCCTGGCTCGCCCCATGCAAGTGATCTAGAGTCCATGCTAAATTACCTCAAGGGCAGCGACGCCGTAGTGAAGAAAATTTGCGAAACGCTATCTTTGGAATGCTCCCTCCAAATCATATACCGTGGTGACGAAGAGAATGTGATGGTCGACCACGCTGTCCACTTGGACAGATATGGAAAAATTGATCGCAGCATAGATGAGTTGCTGCGGGAGGATGAATGGGGTGTTTTCGTCAGAGCCGGTTCGTGGAAAGGCAGCTGGGAAGATAGCAATCATGAGCGCCAGAACGGTGTCACGCAAATCTGGTGGATAACAGACATGACGCCATGCAACGAAGTCCACACGCCCTACACTGCTTATGGTAACTCAGCTTCGCTTGATTATCTCTACGGAAGATTAGCCTTGATCGTCCATATCGGACCATCCAACCAGCGTGCGGTTAATTCAACGGTTTGATAGTTCTCGTTCACAATAGTAGCGGAATGAATGTAAGTATCGAAGAATTCAAAAGGATGTCCTTGCCTTTACTGGCTGCAAAACGTACACGAAAAATGATTGGAATATGGAGGGAAGATACAACAAAAATTACACGCCAACGCGCAGAAGCTCCTCCTGCGCCGTCATCAAGCGATCCCGCTGTTTTTGTAGTACATCACGACGTGTGGAGATATGAGTGGGCTCCTGGATGAGGTCCCTACAAAGCTGTTGTCCATTGGTTCCATCAATCTTAAGACCTGTGTACAGGGCTGCTTCAATCCCTCGTGCCGCACCAAGCACAAATTCGTGATCGATCGCTAATGGAACGAGATCAGTGAATCTTTTGTACGCAACTGGATGTTTGCATGTGAACACATTGAAATTTGCTTCGACAGAAACAGGACACGAACCTTGGAAGTATGCGCGAACACCCGCCATGATGTTGATTGTTGGCTCCCGGGGATCAGGTGGCAGCAATTTTGCAAGGTCTATGGGCTTGGCACCAGTGATCCCAATTTGCGGCAAAACAGACAAAACTTGAGATACCCCATTTTGCATTTCGCTGGGGGATTTGGCAGGCGAGTACAGCTGGAGACGAGTAAGGAGCACATCTTCGCCATTTTGGTGACAACCTCGATAGAAGGACAAGAATTTATCCTTGTAATCGCCATAGTAGTGAGTATTGAGAGTGAACGCTCTCCTTTCAATGTCCATTAACCAGTTGATCTTTTCTATTGTTTTGTCTTGACACCGCTTCATGTGTTCGGAGACGACAAACCTGGAAAGACGAGAATGAACGATGAAGAGAAGTCCGTCACTAGCGAGACGAGTACTCACATGACCATTCGTTGAAAAACACCGTGTCCAAAATGTCCAAAATGTTGAAGCACGATTTTTTGAACGTATTCCGTTTGAATGGTATTTATAGCGTCAAAGAGGTTGAGGGCAGGGTCCAGCCATTTTGTAGTAGCTGACGATATATATGCTTGCTGGACAGCGAACGGATAATTGTCTGGTAGCTCCCGGGTGAGTGCCCTGTCGATACGCATCAAGAAATTGATTCGGAAACGAAAAAAAAAGTTCCATCATACATTCGCGCGCGGTCATAGACCTCATCAAGATAGATTTCATCAGCAGTGTTGTTGAGAGTGCTCTCATCTTCGTTCTCCTCGTTGGACAAGAAGTCTGCCTTAGGAAACGTGTGGGTGTCAGCGAATTTCCTCTCGTAAGGTCGGAATCTCGGCGCTGTAGCTCTTATGGCCTTCCTGAAACGTAGTTGGGCGCTCCGAATGGATTGCAGCAACCCGTCTTTTTCGGGAGTCCCTTCAACGTGCCGAGAGAGGTCACGGGCGAAATTCCCAACAAGATGGAGGACTTCTCCAAAAGGGTCCGTGGACGGTGGTTTGGGGAGTTGTCGGATACTGTCTTCTGTCTTGCGAAGAAGTTTCTGGAGCTCTTCGTGAATCTCCGGAAGTCTAGTGACGAGTTCAGAATACAAAACACAAGCCAAATAAGACAACTGACCTTTTAGAGATGAGTTCGGACAGAATGACGCTCAAACGCTCCGTCAAGTTGCTGGTACGAAGGTTGGCCTGGTATGCGCTCTCCAAAGATGACCAAGGCACATTCATAGAGAAATATTCGTTCTCCTGCGCCCGAGCCTCGGCCCAAGAGACACCCTGCGCCAGGGTTTTTGAGTTCGGCTGCTTGACGCAGTACCAGCCATTTTCTAGGCTCTCTGATTCGTTTCTGATAAATCTGAGCCAGCGTTCTTCTTCGCCCGGGGGGATCCTATCAGGCTTGGTGAGGACACCTAGATATGTAACATACATCATGAGTTGCGAGGGTAGTAGTGATATCCAATGCTGGAACTGACCAATGGTGCGTTTTCCATTGGGGTCATATATTTTCGCGAGGTGGTGTGCACCTTGATTCTCGAAATCAGCTTAAATAAAATATTTGTCATTCGTTGGTTAGGCTCGTCTCGCGGATCGAAGTTATACCTACTTTCGCATGCCACAGTGGAAAGGATCAGGCAACTGGGCTTGGAAATATATGACGTTACAAGATTCTTGACCATCTCAATGTCGCTATTATTCCCATCCTTGCCCACGCTAGCTATGAGACCTAGATGCAAGGAATCAATGGTGGAGGAAAACTATTTTACAAGGTCACACTTACCAGGCAAGTCACAAAATGACAGATCTGCGACATCCTTTCCACTGATTTGGAGTGAGACGCAGTTGTTGGAGAAGGTCAACTCCCGCGCATCAGAGTCTGGATCATCATCACCAAGGAACTGACGATACGGAGTGGAGGGATTCAAAATGGCTCTTTGCGCCCTTCTGATCCGTTCTTCGACTTCGGCTTTGTTGTAGATGGTGGGGCCAAACAATTCATTACGTGCCTGCCCCAAGGGTTGTCCGTTGGCATCAGTGATAAAACGAATGGAGACTACACATTTCCATGTAGTGTTGGAAAAGGACAGCCTGCATTCCGTCGGACAGCTAGAAAATATCCAGTCATTATCAAGCCTTCAAAGAAAGGAATGCGATGGACACTTACCGCGTGCAAGTCCCTGCTGCACGAGGCAAAGTGATGCCTGAGATAGACTCAATAAGTGAAGATTTCCCGGCACTTTGGGCACCTATTACAGCGATCTGTGGGAGATCCATGTCTGTCTGGACACTTTTATCAAAGAATGCAGGTCACACAATTTGCGAGTAAAGAATTCATGTAGCTACGTACCCCGTGCTATGCAGTCGGTTGACGAGGTCGAGCATGCGGCGGCGGCCATCTGAAAGTTGAGGGTCTGAGAGTCCAACCCCAACTTCATCGTCACTTTTGAGAGAGTATGTCGACTCTGGAGTGGACGGAGCGGTTTTGTGGTTCATAGACATGGTGAGCGAGATAGTTGAGAACTTGAAGGCTTCGAGGAGATTCACCTTAAATTTGGGCATCCACAAAGGAAAAAGGACTGTTTATATAGTCAAAACGGCTGGAGCCATTGTCCTAAAAATGCCGTGGTCGCAAGAAACGCACCTCGAAATGAGATTTTAGACCCTAAAACAGGTAATCACGCTGTGAGGGATCCACAAAGAACGCCACAATCGTGAACGCCGTGATGTACGTACTCATCGAACGTTGATGTCTGAGTCTGCAAAGGCAAATCCGATTCCGAAAACAAGGAGTTGACACAAAGTAACTTTTCTGCTTACTTTCGCTAACTTTTTTCCAGTTGGTGCCTATCTGAAAGTTAGGTGAAGCTGTTACTTTTGTACCAGCGTTGCAGATAGGCGAATGGACTTTTCCGCGAGGCCACTCGACTCTCAGAGTGATTCGAATCACGGCATCCCTAAGTCAAAACATACAGGATGTATTATCACAGAGGTACATCTGGATCAGAATTTATTCGTTATATGTCATATACGAGTAACATCTCGTGGTTTTCCCTTCCCTGCTGATACCCGTGCGTGAAGTACCTCTGCTTCATCATGCCGTCCTTGGGCCTCATAAAGAGATGCGAGGCCACGCATAGAGTTGATCGTGTACGGGTGATTGGGCCCGAGACACTTCTCCTTTCCAGCTAATGCTCGTTGAAATAGTGCTTCAGCCTCTTCGTATTGTCTTTGCAACTCGTAAACATGTGCAAGGTTGTTGACTGAAGTGAGTGTATCGGGGTGGTCGGTCCCGAGATGCTTCTCCATTCCGGCTAATGCTCGCCGACACAGTGCTTCAGCCTCTTCGTATCGTCCTTGTGACATGTAAACAAGTGCAAGGTTGTTGACTGAAATGAATGTATCAGGGTGATCAGTCCCGAGATGTTTCTCCGTTCCCAATAATGCTCGCCGAAACAGCGCTTCAGCCTCTTCGTATCGTCCTTGCGACTTTTTACAGGTCGCAAGGTTGTTGACTGAAATGAGTGTATCACGGTGATCGGTCCCGAGATGTTTCTCCATTCCCACTAATGCTCGCCGAAACAGTGCTTCAGCCTCTTCGTATCGTCCTTGTGACATGTAAACAAGTGCAAGGCTGTTGACTGAAATGAGTGTAGAGGGGTGATCGGTTCCGAGATATTTCTCCATTCCCACTAATGCTCGCCGAAACAGTGCTTCAGCCTCGCCGTATCGTCCTTGCAACGTGTAAACAAGTGCAAGGTTGTTGAGTGAAGCGAGTGTAGAGAGGTGATCGGTCCCGAGATGTTTCTCATGGCCTGCTAATGCTCGCCGAAACAGTGCTTCAGCCTCGCCGTATCGTCCTTGCAACTTGTAAACAAGTGCGAGGTTGTCGACTGAAGCGAGTGTATCGGGGTGATCGGTCCCGAGACGTTTCTCCTTTCCAACTAATGCGCGCTGAGAAAGTCTTACAGCCTCATCGTATCGTCCTTGCGACTCGTAAACACTTGCAAGGCCGTCCATTGAGTGGAGCGTAGTCAGGTGATCCGCCTTCAGATGCATCTCGCAGCTTGATAATGTTCGCTGAAGGAGAGCTTGAGCCTCGTCGTATCTTCCTCGAAGCTTCATATATCTTGCAACCCGCACATTGGCCTGACTCAACTCCAGATTAACACCATGCGCATCATCCCATGTCTTGTCCAACGAACGTAAATGTGGGATGAACTCTTCACATTCCTCCCATGCCTCTGGCGAGTCCATGTCTTCTATCAGCCGCAATGCGCCACAGACAAGTGACACCGATAACTGGAGCCAATCTCGGTATGTTTCTTCTTTCCTCGCAGCATCTTGCATCATGAATTCGATTAGATCGTGCATCCACAGCGAAGAGGTCCCACCATCGGATCGCCGTTCAATCAAGGACAGGCTTTGAAGCTTCTGTAAGGCCGTTTGGAATTTGATTGGTGAGGTGATCAGTATCGTGAGTGAGTGGAACCGTGAGGATACAAGTGGTGTTTTCGTGCGGTCATCCATCCGAGGTTTGTGTAACATGGTATTCGATTTTGATGTGGATGGCTCCTCGTGTAAGCGCAGCCACTCTTTGGCCCCGTGAACGACCATCTCTAATGGGATATTTTCCGGATCGAGGAACGAAAGAACTTTCAAAAGATTGCCGACATCGTGAGACTCTCCGTTCAATTTTTCGAACTGGCGGGAAAACGTCGCCGCTACAGATCGCTCTTCATGAATGCTAAGCTCACTCTCCCATCCTATTGCCTATCACTATTCGTGAGCACTCGAGTTCGATATACATAAACTATACTCCACGTACCTCTATTCTGCTTTCATCGCTCTTGTATAATTTAACCATATCGTCAAGCGTTGTTGTAGTCTCTTTAATAAAACATGCCGCTTGGGCGACCGCAAGAGGTAGACGACCAACCGATTCGACTAATTGCTCAGCGTGACTCGACTGGACAGGCGTAATTGTTTCTGAACGTATGCCGGCGTCATTGAATAGAAGATTGATCGAATCATGTAGGTTTGGCGTCATGAGTTTGAGAGTAGAATTCGGAGTTCGAGTGATGATGGTCACAGCTTCGGCAACAGCCACGGT
>Ga0209006_10002335_pt1 | contig 17321 bp, 14 predicted proteins | sample JacPin_JW_Ref_O2_FD_188567 | JGI IMG/M metagenome (GOLD analysis project Ga0209006, IMG submission 188567) | Forest soil microbial communities from Algoma, Ontario, Canada - Jack Pine, Ontario site 1_JW_Ref_O2 (SPAdes) (version 2) | ecosystem: Environmental > Terrestrial > Soil > Boreal... | reverse complement strand
GCCTCGAAGAAATCTGAACACTCGCCGCGTCTGGCACGTTCCGCGGCAAAGTAAAGGGAAAAATGCCAACAGCAACACTCGCTGCACCTATTTTGCTGGTCAACGATCTGCTCACCGGAGCGGAATGGAGCCCCGCGCAAACGCGCGAACTCCTGCAACTCGCCGCGGACATCAAGTCGCAGCCCGCCCGCTACGACTCCACCCTGCGCGGCAAATTTCTCGCGCTGATCTTTGAGAAGCCCTCGCTCCGCACTCGCGTCACCTTCGAGGTCGGCATTCAAAGCATGGGCGGCTCCGTCGTCTTCCTGGACCACACGCAAGCGCGCCTCGGAGAGCGCGAATCCATCGCCGACGTCGCGCGCAACCTCGAGCGCTGGGTCCACGGCATCGTCGCTCGTGTCTACGAGCAGCGCGTGCTCGAGCAAATGGCCGCCAGCGCCAAGATCCCCGTGATCAACGCGCTTTCCGACCGTTTTCATCCGTGCCAGGCGCTCGCCGATTTCCTCACCCTCGAAGAAAAGTTTGGCGCGCTCCGCGGCTTCAAGCTCGCCTACGTCGGCGACGGGAACAACGTCTGCCACTCGCTGATTTTTCTGGCCGCGCGTCTGGGCCTGAATCTGCGCATCGCCGCGCCGCCGAACTACGAGCCGGCGCCGGAAGTTCTCGCCGAAGCCAAGCGCGTCGCTCGCGAGACGCGCGCAAAGATCGAAATGTTCGCCGACCCGCGCGAAGCGGTGGCTGGCGCGCAGGGCGTCTACACCGATGCCTGGACCAGCATGGGCTTTGAAGCGGAGGAGAGAGTGCGGAACGCCGTGTTCGCCCCTTACCAGGTGAACCGGGAGCTGATGGCGCTCGCTGCGCCGGATGCCGTGTTCATGCACTGTCTTCCGGCGCACCGTGGCTCGGAAGTCACCGCCGAAATTCTCGATGGACCGCAATCGGTGGTCCTCGACCAATCCGAAAACCGCATGTACGCGCAAAAAGCAATCCTGCAAGCGCTCTTCAGTTGAGCGCTCCTCGATTACGCCCGTCGCCCATCGCCGCCACCGCATCTCGCCGCGCACCCACCGATTGGCAACCGGTCGGCATGGCACCAGCCACTATTGTGCGACGACCTGTTGCCGCTCTCAGCCCTTTCAGAGAGCGGGGTTTAGATGCAACCAAGGCGCAAGACAAAACGTCAGCGCGAACCGTTGCATATTCGTTGTCAGAAACCCGATCAATTCCCATACAATTCCTAATTGACTAAAAAAATAGAGAGGCTTTGTGAAAACGCAGCAAACTAAACCCAAAAAAGTCGTTCTCGCGTACTCCGGGGGCTTGGACACCTCCATCATCATCCCGTGGTTGAAAGAAACCTACGGCTGCGAAGTGATCGCCATGATCGGCGACGTCGGTCAGCAGGAAGACCTGCAAGCCGCCTACAAAAAAGCGCTAGCCACCGGCGCGTCGAGCGCCACCATCGAAGACCTGCGTGAAGAATTCGTTCGCGACTACATCTGGCCTACGCTGCGCGCGGGCGCGGTGTACGAGCACACCTACCTGCTCGGTACGTCAATGGCGCGTCCGGTCATCGCCAAACGCCAAGCCGAAATCGCGCTGAAACTCGGTGCCGACGGCCTTGCCCACGGCTGCACCGGCAAAGGCAACGATCAGGTGCGCTTCGAGCTGGCCTACAAAGCCATCGCGCCCAATGTACAGATCATTGCCCCATGGCGCGAGTGGGACATCGACTCGCGCGAAGACGCCATCGCCTACGCCGAAAAGCACCACGTCCCGGTCGAACAAAGCAAAAAGAACATCTACAGCCGCGATCGCAACATCTGGCACCTCAGCCACGAAGGCGGCGAGCTCGAAGATCCCGCCAATGCTCCTAACGAAGCGATGTGGCAATGGATCGCGTCGCCGGAAAAGGCTCCGGAAAAAGGCGAAGAGGTTGAGATCGGTTTTGAGTCCGGCACGCCCGTTTCCGTCAATGGCGCGAAGCTTGGCCCCGTCGATCTGCTCAACAAGCTCAACGAAATCGCGGCACGCAACGGAATCGGCCGCACCGATCTCGTCGAAAATCGACTCGTCGGCATGAAATCCCGCGGCGCGTACGAAACTCCCGGCGGCACGCTGCTGATCAAGGCGCATCAGGAACTCGAGCGGCTGACGGTCGATCGCGAAACCTCGCACTTCATGCAATCGTTGTCGCACCGCTACGCCGAACTCGTCTACAACGGCGTATGGTTCTCGACTTTGCGCGAATCGCTCGACGGCTTCTTCAAAGTCGCGCAACAATTCGTCACCGGTACCGTCGGCCTGAAATTGTGGAAGGGCACACTCAACGTTACTTCGCGCAAGTCGCCCTTCTCTTTGTATCGCGCCGATCTGGCCAGCTTTACCATGGGCCGCTACAATCCCAAGGACGCGGAGGGCTTCATCAATCTCTTTGCGCTCCCCGTGACCGCGCGCCCCAAAGCAAAAGCCGAAGGCGGCAAGAACTAGGTATCTGTGTACGGGCGCAGCAATGCTGTGCCCCAGCTTGGCACGCTGTCAGCATCGAAGACTGACTTTGTTTTTGAAATTGCAGATGACCGACTCGCCCAAATCCGACCGCAAAGACGACCGCCTCTGGGGCGGCCGTTTCGAGCGCGAGCCCGACAGAGCGTTCGACGCGTTCCAGCGTTCGTTTTCGTTCGACCGGCGGCTGCTGCCGTATGAGCTGGCCGTCGACCGCGCGTGGGCGCGTGCCTTGGAAAAGGTCGGCATCCTCACCGAAGTCGAAGTTCACGACACGATCAAAGCGCTCGAAGCGATCGCTTCGGAACTTGACGGCGATCCAACTTTTCTGGATGGTTCGACGGCGGAGGACGTGCATCATTTCGTCGAAAGTGCGCTGGTGCACGAACTCGGCGCGCTCGGCTGGAAGCTTCACACCGGCCGGAGCCGCAACGAACTCGTCGCGACTGATTTCCGATTGTTTGTGATCGACGCTGCGGCGAGCCTACAGCACCAAATCATCGAATTTCTGGCCGTAATCCTCGAACAGGCAAAAAAGAATTTCGGCGTTCCGATGGCGGGCATGACGCACATGCAGCACGCTCAGCCGATCCTGCTCTCGCATTTTCTGCTAGCTCACGCCGAAGCATTTTCGCGCGACATAACCCGGCTGCAACACGCCGCCGAAGGCGCCGACGCCTGCCCGATGGGCTCTGGCGCGCTCGCCGGCAACAGTTTCGGCATCGATCGCGAAGGCATCGCGCGCGACCTCGGCTTTTCGCGCATCACCGCCAACAGCCTCGATGCTGTGAGCGATCGCGACTTCGCTCTCGATTACCTCGCTGCGCTTAGCGGAATCGCCACGCACCTCTCGCGGCTCGCCGAAGACTTCGTCATCTTCGCGTCGCAGGAGTTCGCTTACGTCATCCTGCCCGACGAATACGCAACCGGCAGCAGCCTGATGCCACAGAAGAAAAATCCCGACTCCTGGGAATTGATTCGCGGCAAAACCGGACGCATCCACGGCGCTCTGCTCGGCCTGCTCACTACGCTGAAAGGCTTGCCGACAAGCTATCAGCGCGACTTGCAGGAAGACAAGGAAGCGCTCTTCGCCGCTCACGATCAAATCGTGGCCATGCTCGCCATCGCCACCGGCGCGTTTGCGGCCACGAAATTTAATGGAGATAGATTGCGCGCCGCCGCGTCGAATCCTGTACTGTTTGCAACAGAGGGCGCAGACTACCTCGTGCGTCGCGGGCTGCCTTTCCGCCAGGCGCATGACGTCATCGGCAAGGTTTTGCGTGAAGCCGAACGGCAAAATAGGCCTTGGACGCAGCTTTCGCTCGAAGACGTACAGAAAATTTCACCACTCTTCGACAAAGATTTTCTTTCCGGGCTCACCGTCGAGGAAGCCATCGCGACGAAATCAGTCCCTGGAGGAACGGCGGCGGACTCGGTAAAATTAGCGATTGCCGCGCTGCAAGAACGCATTAATATGTTGCACTCGAGTTTGCAGTCGAAGTTGCAGCAGAAGTCGGTTTCCGAAACGGAAGCTTCCGAAGCGAAGTTGAAAGTCAAAACTCAAATAGGAGAATGAAATGAGTACCCATGTCGTCGATTTAAAACAGCAAGCATTCGCGGACCTCGCGGAGGATCGGGGGTTACTTCCGGCGGTCTGAAGCTAACACCTCAAGAAACGGCGGTAGCAGCAACGGTTCCAGCGCCAACAAAACCGTGGCAGCCTCGGGACCAGGCAACATCGAAGTTGGTTCAGAAATTCGTAAGATCATCGCTTCAAAGCATGAACGCAAACCTTCCACGAAAAAGAGCGAGCAAAAAGCAGTGGACATGAAGCACGCTCTGTCTGAAGCAGCACTTCCACGAGGATTTCGATTCGCGGCAACGGCGTGCGGCCTAAAAAAAACGGGCGCGCTCGATCTCGCCATGTTTACCAGCGAGGTTCCAGCGTCGGCCGCGGCCGTATTCACGCAAAATCTCGTCGTTGCGCCGCCGGTGCTCGTATCGAAGGCGAATCTTCGTTCGTCGAAGGGGCGCATGCGCGGCGTGGTGATCAACGCCGGCAACGCAAATTGCGCCACCGGCGAAGAAGGACGCGCCGCGGCTCAACGCACCGTCGAAGAAGCGGCGAAACACGTCGAGTGCAAACCGCACGAGTTGTTCGTTTGCTCGACCGGCGTGATCGGCGTGCCGCTCGCGGTGGATAAAATTCTGCGCCGCTTGCCGCAACTCGCGCGGCAACAGAGGCCGTCGGCGCGATCGTTCGCGGAAGTTTCGCTGGCGATCTGTACGACCGACACGCAGCCAAAAACGGCGGCGGCTTCGTTCAAGATGGCCGGGCGCCGCGTGCATCTGGTCGGATGCGCGAAAGGCGCGGGCATGATTCATCCGAATATGGCGACGACGCTCGCGTTTGTCGCGACGGATGCGAACATCGCGCCGGGGTTGTTGCAGAAAACGCTGCGCGACGTGACGACGCGCACATTCAACTCCATCTCGATCGACGGCGACACTTCGACGAACGATACGCTTCTCGTCTTGGCAAACGGACAAGCAGGCGCGCCGGCAATCGCGGCGGGCACAAAAGCGCATCGCGATTTCGCCGCCGCGCTCGAAGATGTTTGCCATTCGCTCGCGCTGCAAATCGTCGCCGATGGCGAGGGTGCTCAGCGCGTGATCGAAATCGAGGTCCGCGGCGCGAAGAGCGAACCGGCGGCGCGTCAGATCGCGCAGACGATCGCGACTTCACCGCTGGTGAAGACGGCATTCGCGGGCGGCGATCCCAACTGGGGTCGCGTGTTCGCGGCGGCTGGGCGGTCGGGCGTGAAGTTCGATCCGCATCGCGTCGACATCACGATGGCTGGAATTCACGTGCTCAGCCGCGGCAAGCCGCTCGATTTCAACGAACGCGCGGCAAGCAATCGGCTGCTCACTCCGCATGTCCACATCGTCGTCGATCTAAACGCAGGCCGCGCCGCAGCCCGTTACTGGACCTGCGACTTCACCGCCGAATACGTCCGCATCAACGCGTCGTATCGCACGTAGTTCGACTGCTTGTCAAACCAAAAAGGGGCAAGGGAAACCGTGCCCCTTTTGCATTTCTGTCGGCTGGGATGATTAATCCCAGCGCCAATTTGCGAATTGCTCGCGCAACGCAGTTTTCTTGAATTTACCAACGCTGGTGCGTGGGATTTCGCTCATGAACACGAATGCGTCGGGCAGCTGCCACTTCGCGAAAGTCTTCGCGAGGTAGGAGCGAAGCTCCTCGGACGTCGCCGCGGCGCCATCCTTCAGCACGACTGCCGCCAGCGGCCGCTCCTGCCACTTGGGATGCGGCACGCCGATCACCGCAGCTTCCTTCACCGCCGGATGCCCCATCAGCGTATTTTCCAGATCGACCGAACTGATCCACTCTCCGCCCGACTTCACCAGGTCTTTCGCGCGATCGACAATCTTGATGTAGCCCTCTTCGTCCATGGTGGCGACGTCGCCGGTACGAAACCAGCCATCGGCCGTCCAGCGATGCGCTTGGTCGGGCGCGTTGTAATAGCTACCGGCGATCCACGGTCCGCGAATCTCAAGTTCACCCGAAGTCTTTCCATCGCGCGGAGCCTCAACCGTGTTCGCGCAATCTTCGTCAGCAGGATTTTCGGGCCGCATGACGCGAAGCTCGACCAACGGCACTCCGAGCCCCTGCTTGGCGCGAACTTCATATAGCGCGTCTTCGCCGTACTCCTGCATATGCGATTTGACCAAAGGCGCAGTTGCGAGCGGCGAAGTTTCGGTCATCCCCCACGCGTGCATGATGTGAATCCCGCGCTTGTCGAGCCCGCGAATCAGACCCAGCGGCGGAGCAGTGCCTCCGCATAGCGCACGCAGCGGTGGAAATTTCCATCGCTCGGGGTATTTCTCGAGCGCACACAAAACGTTCAGCCAAATCGTCGGCACTCCCGCCGCAAACGTGACGCCATGTTCGACGATCGCATCGAGAATCGTTTCCGGATCCAGGTTCGGCCCGAGAAAAACGAACTTCGCGCCGGTGATCGCAGCGGCGTGAGAGAAACCCCATCCGTTGGCGTGAAAAAGAGGCACAACTGGAAGAATCACGTCGTTGTGACTCAGCGCAAAGCAGTCGGCCATGGTGAGCGTCAGGCCGTGGAGCACCAGCGAGCGATGCGAGTAGACGACGGCTTTCGACGCGCCGGTCGTGCCTGAAGTGAAGAACATCGAAGCGCCATCGTTCTCGTCGAGTTTGGGATACACAAAATCGTCGCCTTCGTTCGCGATCAGTTCGTCGAAATCGAGATACTCCGGGGGAACGTCGCCGCCCGCGTAGCGATTGGCGATCACTTTCTCAAAAGAGGCGCCAGCCGCCCGCAGGGATTCGTAAACCGGAAGCAAAGCATCATCGACAATCAAGAATCGCGAGCCGGCATGCTTCACAATCGCAGCAAGTTCCTGTGGATGAAGCCGCAGATTGAGTGGATTGATGATGCCGCCGCCACAAGGAATGCCGAAGAAACAGTGCATGTGCGTAGCGTGGGTCCACATCATCGTGCTGACGCGGTCGCCGGGCCTCAACCCAAGCCGAATCAAGGCGGAAGCCAAGCGGCGAGCTCGCCGATGAAAATCCGCGTAAGTCGTGCGCGTCACCGTGCCGCGCGGACAGCGAGATATCATTTCCGCGCGCGCAAAGAGAAACCCGGCCCGATCCAACAGATGCGGCAGGGTCAGCGGGAAATCCATCATTGTGCCGCGCATGCAAAAAACCTCGGAGGCGAAGAAACCTGCAGTTGAATCGACAAAGTCTGGTGGGCTCCCGTCGCAGGGCAGCCCGTCTCACCGCGCGGGATGTTAGCACGACGGCAAAAGCTAAGCTCCCACACCACCTGTCCTAGTGGGCAAAGGTTGTACCCCAATGCAAAAACGTTTCCGTTGCAAAACCAGTTAATTTTCGAGACGATTCCCCTGACCGCTGAAGCGCCTGTCTCGCGCCCGTGGTGGCTCGGCTACCCGGACTGCCCGTGTACGACGCTCGTACTTCGGCGCGCTCCGCGACTCGCTACTGGGTTCCGGGCAGAAGGAGCAGGCAGGTGAAGAAGCTCTATATCGGGAATCTTCCGTTTTCCGCGACGGAAGATCAGCTTCACGAGTATTTCTCTCAAATCGGTGTAACTCCCTCGGGTGTCAATCTGATTCGGGATCGTTTCACGGGCCAGTCGCGTGGATTTGCATTCGTTGAGTTGAGCAATGACGACGATGCCGACCGCGCGGTCAACTCGCTGAACGGCCAGAATTTCGGCGGACGCAACCTGGTGGTGAACGAAGCGAGGCCGCAGGCTGAACGCGGTGGTGGTGGCGGTGGTGGACGCGGCGGCGGCGGTGGCGGTTATGGCGGCGGGCGCGGTGGCCACGGGGGTGGCGGCGGCGGGCGCGGCGGACACGGTGGCGGTGGTGGTGGACGCGGTGGTGATCGTGGTGGTGGTGGCGACCGCGGCGACCGCGGAAATCGCTGGTAAACGCCGACTTGTAATCGCCAACTTGTAATCGAAAGAGCAGTCCTTCGATAACCCTCTCGATCGGTGCGACCCTATTCCCAGGGGGTCGCTGAAGCACCCTCCCAGAAGTAAAGCGCGGAATCTCTGCGTCCGAAATCCACAGAAAAAGTCTTCGCGAATTTTTCGCTGGTAAAAGTCTGGTTATTGCGCTTAGTATATCGCCGCTTCGTGACGACTTCGCGGGAACAAACAGGTCGAACGATTTCAGCGCAGCGGCTGACGGAATTTCCGTCGGCCCTGACGCGGCGGCCTCCCTCCCATTTCCCGGCGACGACTTGTCAGATCCGGCGTCAAAGTATTGAGGACGATATATCGCGTCCTGGCGGAGCTGTGCTTCGTTACGTCTTTCGTGGGATAGAAGGCAATTGATAGCGCTACGGGGCCGTGGGGCGGCTGTTGAAAAGTCGCGAAACAAATAACCCCGTAACGTGTTTGATACAACAGAGTTGGAAATGCTTCGTGTATATAGGTCTGGCGAGTATGTTTAGCAGGCCGAGCGGGAATATTTGAAGCTCGCTAGGAGTAACAGGAATACAGCATTTCGCCGGTAAGCGTCAGGTGACGCAATGCCACCGTGCGAACCGAAACGGCATCCAATGCAGCAACGTTTACGTACTCTGGATGCATCGAGGTTGGGAAGGTTCAAGTTTTGGCGGAAATGAATTCGTTGAAGTCAAACAGGTCTGGCAGCGAGAAACGAATGACCACTTGGCACAAACGCGATTGGCAACAGTTCTATGAATTGGCGCGCCGGCCATGGCAGCGGCATCGCCCGCCCCGTCCCGTCTATCCGACGGGATTGAACCGTGTGCTCCCCGCACAAGGTTTCAGCCTTTCCGAGCTGGATGACGCCGGTGTCGACCTCGATCAGGCCGAGCGGCTTGGTTTGCCCGTGGATGCGGGACGCATCGGCGCCTACGGGCCCAACGTGACCGTGTTGCGTGATTTTGTGCGCAGCTCGCGCCAGCCGCTGTAATTTTCCCCTCTCAAAATTTCGCGTCTGATTTCATCACTTCATGTCGCAGTTTCTTCGCGTTCCGGGCACCCCGTCTGTACACGTCTTCGGTGACTTCGTCCTCTGACAGCTAGCTGTACTGAAACCGCCCAAATTCGTCTATCATCACATCGGCAAAACCGCTCGACCTCGTTCTTCAATTTCGCCGGAGGCTTCCATGTTGGCGTCCCGTGCTTACAAGATTGTGATGGTTTCTTTCGTTGTGCTGATCGTGGCAGGAATTGTGATCACGTCTGCCGAAAATCGATCGAAGGCCGTAGCCGCTAGCACCACCGCGACTGCCGCCGCCCCGCCCAGCGGTTGTCCCAGCAACGACACGGGTCTGAAGTTGCCGACCGGCTTTTGCGCGACGATCTTCGCCGAAGGCGTTGGCCACACGCGCCACATCGTTGTCGCGTCTGACGGCACCGTCTACGCGAACACCTGGTCGGGCGAATATTTCGGCAACGACAAGACGCACGAAGGCAGCTTCCTGGTCGCGATGCAGGACAAGAGCGGCTCCGGCAAAGCCGACACCATCGAGCGCTTCGGTGGAACTGAGCAATCCGGCGATAAGGGCGGTACCGGCATCGGCATCTACAACGGATCGATCTACGCTGAAACAAACGATCGCATTGTGAAATACGCGCTCACTCCCGGCTCGATCGTTCCCACGGGTTCGGCCGTCACCGTCGTCTCCGACCTCCCGCTCGGCGGCGATCATCCGATGCATCCCTTCATCATCACCAGCGACGGCTCGCTCCTCGTCGACGTCGCCAGCGCGACGAACTCCTGCCAGGCGAAAAACCGCACGCTCAAATCACCCGGCGACAATCCCTGCAAAGAGCTCGAAACGCGCGGCGGCATCTGGCGCTATGACGCAAACAAAACCGACCAGAAATTTTCGACCTCCGATCGTTACGCCACCGGCATCCGCAATGGCGAAGGTTTCGCCATCGACGCCAGCGGACAGGTTTTCGTAACGCAACACGGTCGCGATCAACTCCACACGAACTGGCCGGAGATCTTCAAGGCGCCGGACCTCGAGGCGACTCTGCCCGCCGAGGAAGTCCTGGCATTGAACAAGGGCGGCGACTACGGCTGGCCTTACTGCTTCTACGACAACTTTCAGAAAAAGCTGATTCTCGCACCTGAATATGGTGGCGATAGCAAGAAAGCCGGCCTCTGCGCCGATAAAACCGGACCCGCCGCGGCATTCCCAGCGCACTGGGGACCGAACGGCATGACCCGCTACGACAAAGACAAATTCCCTGCCCGCTATCGCGAAGGACTTTTCATCGCGTTCCACGGCTCGTGGAATCGCGCGCCGTATCCGCAAGGCGGATACAACATCGTGTTCCAGCCGATGTCGGGCGCGAAGGCTTCGGCAAAATGCGAAATTTTCGCCGACGGTTTTGCCGGTGCGATCAAAACGCCCGAGAAAGCGGACCACCGCCCCGACGGCGTCGCCGCCGCACCCGATGGCGCACTCTTTATTTCTGACGACATCAAGGGCCGCATCTATCGCGTGACGTGGAACGGCGGCTCAGCCGACGGCACCGCCGGAGTAACGGCGTGCCCAAGCCTCACGGCCGGCGCCGGTGCGCTCGAGAAGGCCGCCGCGAATCCGCCCGAAGGTACGAATCCCGACGCAGGCGCTCCCGTGCCGAAGGGCGCAACATCCGCAATGGTCGCAGCAGGCGACAAGCTCTACCACGCCAATGCATGCATCGGCTGCCACGGCGACAGCGGCCAGGGCACCACGATCGGGCCTCCATTGGTCACGAAGGAGTGGCTCTGGAGCGACGGCAGCCTGGCTGGGATCTCAAAGACGATCACCGACGGCGTAGCGCAACCCAAAAAATATCGCAGTCCAATGCCCGCAATGGGCGGCGCACAACTCACCCCGCAACAAGTGAAGGAAGTCGCATCCTACGTCTGGAGCATCAGCCACCACTGACGCCCACGCACGAATGACGGCCTACCCACGAATCGTGTTAAATCACTCCCGCGGAAATCAACGCCTCCGCGGGAGTCGTTTTTTGGAATCGAGCACGAACCTGTAGGGGCACGGCACCGCCGTGCCCGTCTGACTCCGTTTTGCGGGGGGTACGCAAGAATGATGAAACTTTGGATTCGCAACGCCCGACGTCGCCTGAATCTCCTCGTCGGCATCTTCGCGATTTTGTTTCTTGCGAGCACATCTCCCGCACAAATACCAAACTACTCCATCCAAGCTATCCGCATCGCCGACTCCCCCGGCGACTCCGTCTCAGAAATGGCGATCGGCGCGCCGAAAGACGAAAAGATCGACACAATGTACGCCGTGTGGCTCATCCGCGGCGGCGGCCACAACATTTTGTTCGACAGCGGATTTCACCGCGATCGATGGTTCAAGCTGTGGACGATCAAGGATTATCTGCGCCCCGATGAAGCGGTGAAACTCGCCGGCGTTCAACCCGAAGAAATCACCGACATCGTCGTCAGCCACGCCCACTGGGATCACATGGGCGGCATCGACCTCTTCCCCAAAGCAACCATCTGGATTCAAAAGGAAGAATTTCGGTACTACACCGGCGACGCCTGGCAACCCGGCGGACAACACGGCGGCATCGACCCGGACGACATTCAGGAACTGGTTAAGCTCAACACGGAAGGCCGCGTTCGCTTGGTCAATGGCGACAACGTCGAGATCCTTCCCGGCGTCCGCGCATACACCGGCGGCCGTCACACATACGCCTCGCAATATATTCTCGTCGAAGGAAGCCCACGATTCGTTCTTGCTTCAGACAACGCATGCCTCTACCGAAGCCTGATCGAAGGAAAAGCTTCCGCAACGTTCAGCGAAGCGGATTATCCCGCCAGCATCGCCGCCCAAAAACGAATGATCGAACTCGCCGGCTCCATCGACCGCGTCGTCCCCGGCCACGACTCCCTCCAATTCAAAAAATTCAAAACCGAAGGCCGCATCACCCAAATCCGCTAGCGCAACGGATCGGCGCCGCGCGCAAACGCAACACAAACACGAACCCGCAAACACACTTACTGCTTCTTTCCCTCCACCGCCGAAGTCTTGATCACCGTAATGTTAAACGTCTTATCGTCGCGCTCCTGCACCGTCACCTTCTCCCCCTGCTTCTTCTCCTCAAACGCCTGCATGAAATCCGGATCCTCCCACGCCCCATCCTCCACTTCATCCCAGCTGTAGAGCGCATAATCCCCCGGCGCGACCTGCTTGATCTTGAAAACTCCGTGTTGATCCGTCCGCTCCGTCCGATACAAATCATGCCGATCCCGATGCTTCGCATCCGGCACAAGCACCACCCAAACGCCAACCACCGGCAACCCATTTTCATCCGTCGCCGTACCTTCCACCTGCGCCCCTTGCGCACTCAACGTAAACTCGAGCGTCGCATTCGACCCGGCCCGCGGCGTAAATCCCTGCTCGAGCACATCGACGCCGCCATAGTCCGCCGCCTTCACATAACCGTTGTTGCTCAGCCCTTCCACATTGATCCGCATCGCGCCGTCGGAAAGGTGGTTCCATGTGAACGATCCATCGCGGTCGATGCTTGCGTAACCGCCGGTCATTTCGCTTTGACCATCTACGCGCCCCATCAAAAACAAATTGTCCTCAATATGCCCGGGAGTGCCGTCCCAGCGAACATGTCCCGACACGCTAAAGCCCCTTGAGATGACCAGTTGCAGCCCATCAATATCGGCGTCCCCTACATCAATGCTCTGGGTGACCGCATGCTCCTCGTCTCCGTTATGAATGAGTGCCTGGATCGTGTACGCGCCCGGTGCGACTCCCGGCAAAGCGAATGTCCCGTCTTTCTTCACCTCATTGTTCGGCCCAAAAGTCATCGAGTCGCTTTGAATCACTCCTCCGCGCGGCATGATGAACACCATTGGATGCTCGACCCGTTTTGGATCGGGAATCGTGTTCACTACCCTCCCCTTCACTCGATACACAGCAGTCGGCCGCATCATGAAATCCATTGACGGAATCTCTTCTCCCGATTTCACCGTGATCGACTGCGCTTTCGTCGCGTCGTAGGTGCCGGGATAGTAGGTCAGCACGTAATTTTCTTTCAGGCTGTCGGCGCCGTTGTAATCGAAGTCTTCATCGAATCCGGCATGGATCGCGCCCGGATGATACGTGACCGAAATGAAATAGCGCCCCGGTGCCAGACCGAACAGCCGATACTCGCCGAGATCATTTGTGGAATTCATCCCCGCCGGCGTGAGCTTGCGCTTGCCGTTCGAGTAAGAAGAGCGCAGCGCCGTCACGTGCGCCCACGAAATCGGCTCTCCATCTTCGTCTTCGATTCGACCCGCAATCGTCGCCGACGGGATCAAGCGAAACAGCAAATCCTTCATTTCCTGCCCGCCCTTTAGCGTGAGTGTCGCTCCGGGTCCGGTCACCGTGCGCTGTCCGTATTCCTGCGTAACGTAGTTGTTCCGCGCAACGCGCAGCCGGTATTGCCCCGGAAGAATTCCCCGAAATTGGAAATGGCCGTCGGCCTCGGATCGAATCGTCACCTCGGCACGCGAGCGATCGTCAACGCTATTCAGCGTCACGAGCGCCTTCTTCAGCGGAACGCTTCCCGCCATCGCCACAACCAGCCCCGAAATCGTGCAGTCCTGTTGTTTCTCGTTGGCGGCAGCGTTTGCTGAAGCGGGCGGCGCAGTTTGGCTCTGGGGATTCGCCTGAGCAAACGTCGACGCCTCAACCGCTGCGAGCAAGAACATCAACGCAATCAAGAACGTGGGCCGCTGACGAAACATGAAGGCACCTGGTGAACCGGAGTATACGACACGGGACGTATCGAGGTGTGCCACGGGTTGCCCGAGTGCGGGCAGCCATTTGCCGCCATTGGCTGGCACGGTTGGCGTTAGGCGTAGCCTGTTTGTAGCCTCGCCCGGATACGGTAAAATAGAGGCTTCGCGGCCCTTACCGGGCCGCACGTCACCATGGCCTCACCCTTCAACATCATCTCGAACGCTCCCGGCACCGCCCTCCCCGTCCCGTCGCCGACCGCCCATCCGCGCCCCGACTGGCTCCGCGTTAAATTCTTCGGCGGCGAGCGCTACCAGGATCTCAAACGCATCATGCGCACACTCGACCTCCACACCGTCTGCGAGAGCGCCCGCTGCCCCAACATGGGCGAGTGCTGGGAACACGGAACCGCCACATTTATGATTCTTGGCGACATTTGCACGCGCGCCTGCGGATTCTGCGCCGTACCGTCGGGCAAGCCGGTCGGCCCGCCGGATGAAGAAGAGCCCCTACGCGTCGCCGAAGCCGTCGCGCGCATGGGTTTGCGCTACGCGGTCGTAACTTCCGTCAACCGCGACGACCAGAAAGACGGCGGCGCTCACATCTTCGCGCGCACCATCGAAGAAATTCGCAATCGCGTCCCCGGCTGCAAAGTGGAAGTCCTGATTCCCGATTTTCGCGGTGACTGGGACGCGCTCAACGTCGTTCTGGCAACAAAGCCCGACGTCCTGAATCACAACACCGAAACAGTTCCGCGCCTGTACCGCCAGGTACGCAAAGGCGCCGTCTACGAGCGCTCTCTGGAATTGCTCCGCCGCTCCAAAGAAATGCATCCCGACGTCCCGACGAAAACCGGCCTGATGCTCGGCCTCGGCGAAGAAAAAAACGAGGTCCTCGCCACTCTCCAGGATCTCGCCGCGCAAGGCACCGACATCCTGACGCTCGGCCAATACTTACAGCCGACGCGCGATCATCTCCCGATCATCCGCTACCTGCATCCCGATGAATTCGCCGAATTTAAAATCGCCGGTGAAGCCATGGGTTTCAAACACGTCGAAGCCGGCCCACTCGTCCGCTCTTCCTACCACGCTTTCGAGCAAACCGAATCCGCAATTAAGTAGATGAAGTAGGAACCAACCCGAGTATTACGTCGCGCGGAAGATCAGCGCGCTGATCTGCGTCCAGAAAAATACCGCGAGCGCCATGGAAAGTCCCGCATCAACGAGCGAAGCGATGGAAACCCAGTCGCGCGGCTTCTGATCGCACTTCCGCAACAGAAAAACCGCAATGAGCTCGAACAGGCCTGCCGCAATCAGCAACCAGACGTAAATCTGAATCGGCTCCAGCCGGATACGCCACGAACTTCGTGCGATGTAATCGCCACCCAGCGCCAAACTCCACAAAGCCCACAACACGAGAGGAAAGAAGGTCACCACTACGCCGACTCCCAGGCGCATCAACCGCTCGAATGGAGTCGCCTTGCCCGCTTCTACTTTCGCTTCTGGCACCAGGGGATGAGCCTTGACGTTCATTTGGGCGCGACGCTGCTCCAGTCCGTGAACGGTACCGGCCGCCCGCTTCGGACCACCGACGGGATCACGTGATCGAATCCTTTATGGTCCTTTGCCGAATAATCTAATTTCAGTTGAGGCCCCAGGCCCACGTCAAGCTGATGAATCGCCTCGATGCCGCGAATCAAACCGTCGCGGGTCAATTCCTTGCCGGCGCGTTTCAGCCCTTCCACCAGAACCATCGCATCCACAAACCCTTCAAGGCTGACGAAGTTGGGCCGCTGAGTCGGAGCATACTGCGTGAGCGCGCGGCGATAAAGCGCAACCGTCTTCAGGTCTGTCAGGTAGTACGGCGGCACCACCTGGGTGATCACCATGCCGTCGGCATCCGCGCCTGCCTGCTCAATCAATTCTTCGGTGCCGACGAACGAAACCGTCAGGAACAGTGGCTTCCAGTTCGCCGCATGCGCCTGTTTCAGGATCGGCGCTACCGTATTCGGCGGGCCGACCACCACGACCGCTTGAGGATTCACCGCGCGTACCGTGTTGATCGCTGCGCCTACGTTCGACGTTTGGCGTTCGTAGGACGCCACAGCGGCCGGCTCTGCGCCGTGCGCCTTGAGCGCATCCTTCACGCCATCGAGCACGGCGGCTCCGAAGGCGTCGTCGGGGTAGATCACGCCGATCTTTTTGTAAGCGAGGCCATTCCACATGCCGTCGATCTGTTCGCGTGTCTCGTCGAAATACGATGCGCGCACATTGATTACCCAGTGCCGCAGAGGTACGTACAGGGTTTGTGCGCCGGTGAACAGCCCGACCAGTGGCACCTTGTTTTCTTCGGCCAGCGGCAAATACTTCACCGCCGTCGGTGTGCCCACAAAAAATCCGAGCGCAAAAACTTTCTCGGCCATGAGCTTGTCGAAGCAGCCCTGCGTTTTGGCGGGATCGTAACTGTCGTCGCTAGCGATGAGATGAAGTTTGCGCCCATGAACGCCGCCTTCGTCATTGATCATCGAAAAATAGATCTTCGCGCCGGCAACCATCTCGGTGCCCAGCGATTTCGACGGTCCTTCGAGCGCCGAACAGGAACCGATCAGGATCTCGTTTTCGGTAACGCCGGGAGCATTTTGCGCGGCGACGGGTGCCGCGCCCGCAATGAGGCATGCACACACCGCGAAGAACCCCAGGACTGGGCCGAGGTTTCCGAATCTCATTTTTTCGCTCCACACCAGGCGAACTGTGGCCGACCAGGAAGAAACTCAAACTAAAACTTGTGATAATTGATGTTGCAGGCCGATCACAGGGCTGTCAACGCGGCTGAAACTCGAAGACGCGAACCGGTAAGCCATCATGACCACGGTCCAAAAAACAAAAACGCCCCGGAGCATTTTGCTCAGGGGCGTCAGGAAGCTATGACGACTAAGAGGCTTAGGCGCGGGCGGCAGCTGCGGCAGCGGCCTTCTTTGCGGCTTTCGCGGCGGTCGATGCCTTGCGGCGGCGCTTCGTCTTCGGCGGGGTGGCCGGAGCTTCGCCGATCAATTCAGCCGTCATGATGCTGGTTACGAAGAGCTTGGCGCCGTGATCGTCGAAGTCCACGGAGGTGCGCTCGCCATCAGAGGCGGTGACGACTCCCAATCCATAAACTTCATGCTTGATTGTCTGACCTTCTGCCATTGCTTGCACGATGTCCTCCTGGACTCTGACTGGAAACGAAACTTTTTTGATGGGAGCCTCAAGCCGGAGCCGAGGCTCCCGATTGGCTAGAGGCTGGTAACGTTCTCTGCCTGAAGGCCCTTGGGGCCCTTCTTAACTTCAAACTCCACTGCCTGGCCTTCGTTGAGGGACTTATAGCCGTCCATCATGATCGCCGAGAAGTGGACGAAAACATCCTCTCCTGTTTGCCGCTGGATGAAGCCGTAGCCCTTTGAAGCATTGAACCACTTCACTGTGCCTTGTTCCTTCACCGCTACTAC
>Ga0209006_10002334_pt1 | contig 17323 bp, 15 predicted proteins | sample JacPin_JW_Ref_O2_FD_188567 | JGI IMG/M metagenome (GOLD analysis project Ga0209006, IMG submission 188567) | Forest soil microbial communities from Algoma, Ontario, Canada - Jack Pine, Ontario site 1_JW_Ref_O2 (SPAdes) (version 2) | ecosystem: Environmental > Terrestrial > Soil > Boreal... | reverse complement strand
TCCAGAATCGACTCCACGCGCCCGTTGATCGAGGTCTGGATTGGCTCGTTTCTTTTCGCGATCTCCACGTCTCCACGCAGAGCCAGCAGGATCTCGCGATTCTTCTGCTCTATCTGATCTGCCGTCGCTCCCAATTCTTTTTCCGCTGCCGGGGTCTCGCGTAGCGCAGCGTGAATTTTCTTCATCCGCGCATCGACATCTTCGGCCGTTTCCAACGCTCCATATACTGCCCGATAGAGCCGCGCCGTTTTGCGAAGGAGTTCCTCCTGCGCCGTCCGATCCGCTGGAGTCATCAGCGACGCGCCTTCCGTCGTCACTTTGAACGACTGCGGGCCGCCCACTTCGGTCACCGCTCCATCGACTTTTTCGAACATGCGCACCGAATATGTTCCGGCAATCACCAGCGGCCCTTGCCCGGTGGCAGACGGATAATCCTCATCCTCTTCTGTCGCTCGTCGTTCCGGAACTCTCGGGGCCGAATAGCGCAAATCCCAGGCCACGCGCTGGAATCCGGCGTCGGCCGAGCCTTCCACCTGCCGGATGGCTGCGCCGCTCTCGTCGTAGACCACGAAATACAACTCGGGTTTTGTCTCTTCCGCTTCCGCCCGTAACTCGTCGTTCGAGGGATAGCGCAGCGTCTCTTTTTTCTTTGCCGCCTCTTTCTCGGCGTCCTGGCGCATTTCTTTTTTCGTCTTGATCTTTTCCTTTAAGTAGGTCGTAAACACTGCGCCATACGGCGGGTTCGGCGCGGTGAAATACCCGTCGCCCTGAAATCCTTTGTCGCGCCCGCCCAGCGGATGCCGCTCGATAAACATCAGCGCATCCTTCACCGGGAACATAGTTGCAGTCTGCTCCACTGACTCGGGCTTGATTTGCCGTAGCGGGGAGATATCGTCGAGCACATAGAATCCGCGCCCAAACGTCGCGATCACCAGATCGCCCTCGCGCGCCTGGATCGCCATATCGCGGACGGAGATCGTCGGGAGGCCGCCCTTCAGTTTCACCCAATGCGTCCCGCTGTCGATGGTGAAGAACGCGCCAAACTCCGTGCCCACAAACAGAAGATTCGGATTCACCGTATCTTCCGCGAAGGCCAGCACGGGACCGTTCTCCGGCAGGTCGCCGGCGATCGAAGTCCAGGTCTTGCCCGCATCCGTCGACTTCAGCAGATATGGTTTGAAGTCTTCTTCCTTGTGATGATCGAAGGCCGCATACGCTGTGTTCGCGTCGAAGTTTGATGCCGCTAGCCGGCTCACATACGTCGTCTCCGGCACACCGGTAAACTTTTCGTACTTCGTCCAGTTCGTCCCGCCGTCGCTCGTCACCTGAACCAATCCATCGTCGGTTCCGACGTAAATTAATCCTTCCTTTTTTGGAGACTCCGACAGCGCGGTAATATTTCCGTAAAACGAGGTCGACGAATTCTTTCCCACCGCGTCGGGCCCCCACACTTTTTCCATCACCGGCAGCTTGTTGCGGTCGATCTGGCGGGTCAAATCGCCCGAGATCTCCTTCCAGGTATCGCCGCGATCGTCCGAGCGAAATAATTTGTTGGCGGCAAAATACAGGCGCGTGTGAGAGTGCGGGCTGATGATGATCGGCGAATCCCAGTTCCAGCGCAGCGGGGCCTCGCCTTTGCCTTGCAGCGGCTGGAGCGCCAGCTCCTGCCCGGTGGCCTTGTCGAAGCGGATCAGCCCGCCGTATTGCGACTCCGAATAAATCGTATTCGGATCGACGGGATCCACGCGCGACTGGAAGCCATCCCCGCCCGTGGTCACAAACCAATCGGAGTTTACAATGCCGCTCACGCTGTGGGTGCGCGTCGGCCCGCACCAGGAAAAATAGTCCTGCGTTCCTCCGCACACGTTGTAAAAGGGCAGGGAATTATCCAGCGCCAGATCGTAGAACTGCATCGTCGGCAGGTTCGCCTTGAACTGCCAGGACTTCGCATCGTCCCAGGTTTCCGCCATTCCGCCATCCGACCCGAGCAGCCAATGCCGCGTATCTTCGGGATCGATCCAGAGCGCGTGATTATCCCCGTGATGATTCTTCTCATTCACCGTGTGCAGCGACTTGCCGCCGTCGAGAGACTCGTGCAACTCCACGTTCATTACGAAAATGCGGTCTACATTCTTGGGATCGGGCACGACTCGCGCGTAATACATTGCGCCGGAGTCGAACTCGTTCCTCCGCTCCCACGTCGCGCCTTTGTCATTCGAGCGAAAGATGCCGCCCTTGCCATCCGCGGCCTCAATGGTCGCATACACCACATTCGGATCGGCCGGAGAAATCGCCAGCCCAATCCGTCCCATATCCACGCTGGGCAATCCTGACTTCAACTTGTTCCAGGTCGCGCCCGCGTCGGTTGATTTATAAATCGCGCTCTCCGGGCCGCCATCGATCAGGGTAAAAACGTGCCGCCGCCGCTGGTACGCTGTGGCATAAAGGATGTCCGGATTCGACGGGTCCATCGCCACATCCACGACACCGGTGTTCTCGCTGATGGCGAGGATTGTCTTCCAGTTCTTTCCTCCGTCGGTCGTCTTGTACAAGCCGCGATCACCGCCCGGACCCCACAGCGGACCTTCCGCCGCCACGTAAACGACCTTCGAATCCCGGGGATCGATCACCATCCGCCCGATATGTTCCGACTTCTTCAACCCAAGATTCGACCAACTCTTGCCGCCATCATCCGACCGGTAAATTCCGTCGCCATAGCTCACGCTGCGCTGCGCATTCGCTTCGCCCGATCCCACCCACACCACAGACGCATCGTTCGGATCGAGCGCGACCCATCCAATCGAATACGATCCCTCGCCATCGAAGACTGGAGTCCAAGTCGTTCCGTCGTTCACCGTCTTCCATACGCCGCCCGACGCCACGCCAACATAAAACTCATACTTGTTCCGGGGATTCACCGCGATCGACATTACGCGTCCCGACTCCGCGCCCGGCCCGATTGAGCGGAACTTCAGCCCGGCGAAGGTGTCGGCATTCATCCCCGGCTTTTTCTCTTCTTCTTTTTTCGGTGAATCTTTCGCCTCTTCCTTCTTCTGCTCTTTTTTCTGTGCCTGCTTCTGCTCTTGTTTCGACGTTTGTTTCGTCGCCGGCGTGTCGGGAGAAGACTTTTCCTGCGCCTGGACGGTGATCAAGGCGAGGAACGAAATAAAAAATGCGAAAAAGAAAATGGCGGATCGCTTCATGGAAGACTCCCAAATAGATTGTGCTGTTCCGAGGCTCTTTTACGCGCGGGGCGGGGCTCGCGCACCGCGTTTCGCTACTATTTGCGGTAATTCTCGGAACCGATATGTATACAGGAAGTGAGGTTCGCGGGAGAAGCAGAAATCTACGAGCGCGGGAGACTGTCGAAAAAACGCTTCCGCCTTCTTCGGAGCTCCGCGCCGGTGATTGGCACATTCTTGCTCACCTGCTGCGCAACTGAATTTAATTTGATTCTTCCACGCTATATCCGCGGGGAATTCCCATTGCACGTGACGGCTTATTACAAAAGAAAAGGCCGCAGGCATTTCGCCTGCGGCCCATGTATTTTTTTGAGCACTACCAGATCAGAGTCACCACGCCGGCCATCGCGATTGAATTCGCGTTGTGAATAATGAAGGTGTCGGTGCCGGCGACCTGGATGTCCACCAGATGGCTGTAGTCCAGATACACGATGTGCGTCCCCGCCGTCCCGCTGAAGCCCGAGGTAATCGCCGCCGAAGCCGGCGACTCGATCCCGGTCCACTCCAGGAAGCTGGAAGGCACATGCAGCATGGCCACCTGGCCTACGCCGCGATAGCCGAGGTTATTTTGTACGCCCATCACCAGCACGGGAACGCTCTCCGCGGGGTTGACTGCCGTGCTTGAGGCGCCCGCAGCCAAGTTGTAGGAGATCTTCGTGGCGTTCGGAGTGGTAATGGTTTGAGTGGCATGCATGGAGATATTCAGTGCTACCACGGCCACAACAGCGGCCAGCAGCAGCGTCGATATGCGGGACAATCTTGCGTCTTTCATTCGGTAGCCCTCCGTAGATTTATTGTTTGGCCCTGATATGTCAGGGGCTAGGACGAAGTCGCGCACTTGCCGTGGGCCTTCGTCGATTATCGTTGAGTGGCCGCGGCCTGGTACACCTTTGGCCGCTCTTCTTGCCACATGCCCCCTCATTTCTTAGAAAATCCGTTAAGAAATCCGGCGCGTCTGTCGTTATCCCCTCAGCGCCACTAGCAGCGTTCGCCGGTAGTAAACGCCCAGAGCCAACGCGCCTCCAAGGGTGAGAAGGCCGGAAGCGCCTTGCATCCAGCGCTCGCGCCGTACCAGCGCATCGGGCCGGAGAGTCGCCGCCTGGGCGCTGCTGATTGGCGGCATCACGAACGCGTTGTTTTCGATCTTCAAACGCGGCGACGCCATTTCCACCAGCAACCCCGTCGCGAATATTGCCCACAGACACAAAACGAGCCACGATTGCTGCATTCCCGGCAACGAGTTCTGCTGCGTTTGGTTTTGCATTTTCAAGCTATTCTCCTTTTCTCGATAGATAGTGCGAAGGCATGCGGTAACGTTTCAAGAAAGCGCGGCAAAATTTCGATATCTCAAACTTTGTGAGGATCGGTGCAAGGAACGGGTCTGTAGCGGAGCTCCCCCGGCCCCGCTACCCGTGCCATCTTGATTCGCGGCGCTGGAATCTCAGGCTCTACTTGGAATAACGGGAAGCGCGCAGGAAACACGACACGCGTCGGAAGAAAAGTTTGTATCTCGGAGTGGTGCCTTGGGTGGGGCGGGACTCACTCCTGCGAACGTGGGACGGCAGAATCTAACCTACAACGACGATCCGATTGATCCGTTAAAATCCCACCATGCCTCGCAAGTCTCACGGACACGATCCTCATAACCGCCCGCAGAAAAATTATTGCTTCGCCTGCGGCCCCGACAATCCTGACGGTATGCACCTCAAGTTTGCGTTGGATGAAGCCCGGCAGACCTTCGTCTGCCGCTTTCGTCTACCCAAGCGCTATAGCGGACCGCCCGGCCACTGCCACGGCGGCATCATCGCTACCATCCTCGACGACGCTATGGGCAAGGTCAATAAACTGCGCAACGTTGTCGCGCTCACCCGCGAGATGACGGTTGAATATCTCAAGCCGGTGCCGCTGCAAAAGCCGCTGCGTGTCGAAGGCAGGGAAGTTTCGGTTCAGGGACGCCAGCACGTCAACGCGGCCGAAATTACCAATGAAAAAGGGGAAGTTCTTGCGCGTAGCCGGGGCGTCTTTATCGTGATCGATCCGGAGAAGATGTTCGCGAAATACGTGAAGAAGCAGGGGAAGAAGTAGGAACAGAATCGCTGATGTCGGTGGAATACAGCGCGGTGATCCCCGCTTCCCGCCGCGTTGGCGGGAAGCAGGAATAAGGCCGCAAACAATTACTCGCCTTCTTTGCGCTCTTCGGCAACCACCGCATACTTCTTTACGGTCGCCAGGAATATCTTGCTACCTGAAGTGGGTGCGGTCTTGCCCGAGAGGATGAACTGGAACGGAATGATCTTCCCGTACAGCACGGCAGTCTCATCGCGATCCTGCTTAATCGACGCACCGTTCAGATCGATTCCGGCGAAGAGGCCACGCGCGCGCGAATAGGTGAGGATTTCCGCTTTCAGCTTCCAATCCGTATCGCCTTCCACTTCGCGCCCAACCGGCCCGGCCGCTCCACTCGCTTCTGCGCCAATCTTGAACTTGCTCGTCAGCAGGTTGTCCATTCCTTTTTGGTTCATCACCAGCATCACCAGATCGATCGCCTGACCGCCCAGCTGCAGCCCCCAGCTTCCGCCCGTAATGGAAACAGGCGCCGGTGCGCTCCAGCCGTTTCGCGCGCTGTTGGTTGTGCGGCAGGTCGCAACGCCTTTGCCATGGCGTCCGCCGAAACCTACGGCGATATTGATCATCGACGGAATCACGATCACGCATTTCGCGTCGCTCAGAATCTTGGTTGGAATCCCTTTATCGGGCGTGCCCATGATTTCGTTGAGCACGTTGGCCGAAGTGTCGAGGCGCTTGACGATGTCAGGCGCAGTCTGCGGATTGTTGGTGTCAAACTTGGCCGGCGGCGTTGGCTTGCTGTCGCCCTGTTGCGCCGAGCCCAGCGTGGAAAAGCCTACTAGCAACATGGTGGTGAGTAGAACGGTAGAAACGGATTTCATGAGTTCCCCTTTTCGCCTAGAGATACGATTTTGTTTGAGGTTACGCGGAACGGTGGCTCGATCCCATGCGGCCTGGACAGTAAAGAATTAGATATTTGTACTCACACGCCCATCCGATCTCACCCATGTCGTGGCTTATCCAGCAGTACCGCGAATCGTGAACGAGCTGTAAAATGAAATAGAGAGCCGCACGCCCAGGCCGCGGCCTAATCTTCGCCACAGCGAAAAGGTTCCGCTCAAAGCTGAGAACTGACAGCTGAAAGCCGAAAAGGTTCCCAATATGTCTACCAACAACGGCAATACCACTACTCTCCGCCTCAAGACCGGCCTCGCCGAAATGCTCAAGGGCGGCGTCATCATGGACGTTACCGACGCGCAACAGGCCGTCATCGCGGAAAAAGCCGGAGCTGTTTCCGTCATGGCACTCGAACGCGTGCCTGCGCAGATCCGCGCCGAAGGCGGCGTTGCCCGCATGGCCTCGCCGAAAAAGATTCGCGAGATCATGGCCGCCGTGTCGATTCCGGTGATGGCGAAGTGCCGCATCGGACACTTTGCCGAAGCGCAGATTCTGCAGGAGCTCGGCGTCGACTACATTGATGAGTCCGAAGTGCTGACGCCCGCCGACGAAGCTCACCACGTCGACAAGCATGCCTTCACGACGCCCTTCGTCTGTGGCGCGCGCAATCTTGGAGAGGCCCTGCGCCGCATTGCTGAAGGCGCGGCTATGATCCGGACCAAGGGTGAGGCCGGTACCGGGGATGTCGTCCATGCCGTGAAGCACATGCGCCAGATTGTCCAGGAGATGAGAATCCTGACGGTTCTTGGCGAAGAAGAACTCTACGCGAAGGCCAAGGAGCACGGCGCGCCGTATGAATTGATCAAATTGGTTGCCAAATCCGGGAAGCTGCCCGTGCCGAATTTCTCCGCGGGAGGCATCGCCACGCCAGCCGACGCTTCACTCGTCATGCAGCTCGGAGCCGAAGCCGTGTTCGTCGGCTCAGGCATCTTCATGGGAAACCGTACCTCGTGCACCCATTCGCTGGATACTCATCCCTATGATGCGACCTGCGCCTTCGCTCCCGCGGCGGAAGCCGAAAAGCGCGCGCGGGCGATCGTTCTAGCCGCGACACACTATCAAGACCCGAAAGTATTGCTTGAAGTCAGTGAAAACTTGACCGGAGCGATGAAGGGTTTAGCGATTAGCGGGATTGATGAAGCGAATATGCTGCAAACCAGAGGCTGGTAGCGACCGTCGGGAAGCGGGTGATCCCATTCCAGCCGTTCGTGGCTGGAATGGGAACGCCAAATTCATGCCGCATCGCCTTGACCGATACCAGCGAAGTAACTCGAACAATCTACATACTGCCCGCTAATTTTGCCCGTCTGCCTCAACCGCAGTGCCTTTGCAATCAAGTACATAACGATTTGGCCAACATTGTGCCCCTGAAATTCACAGAATAGAGGAGGCTTCCAATGAAAGCGCGCCAAACCACGTCATGGCTATGGATGTTCTTGGCATTTTCCCTGCTGCTCGCTCCGGCTCTGTATGCCGACAACCCGGTGATGGGCGAAATCCAATTTGAAGGCAGGTCGAAGATTGAAAAAACTTCCGGAGTCTGGGTCGACGGCCAGTACGTCGGCTACCTCAAGGAATTGAAGGGCTCCAAAAAGGTAATGCTGCTGCCCGGTGATCACGTCATCAGCGTGCGCCAGGCCGGTTATCAGGATTTCAGCCAGCACATCGTCGTGCACCCCGGCGAGAAGCAGGTAGTTCAAGTGGCCATGCAGAAGGCTCCCGCCACTTCTATGCCCACAGTCACGGCGGAGGTCAAAATCTCGGTCAATCCTTCGCGTGCCGCAGTTTTTCTTGACGGGCAATTCATCGGACACGTCGGCGAATTTCAGGGCGCCGGCCGCGGCTTGCTGGTCGCTCCCGGAGAGCACAAGATCAAAATCGCGCTGCCCGGATATACGACTTTTGAGTCTGACATCAATCCGCTGGCCAATCAAAAAGTGGAGGTCAAAACGGAATTGCAGAAATCAGAGGAACCGCTCGCCGATCCCTCTCTACAACCGAAATAAAAGTGAACACCACCGGCGCCCCATTCAAGCCCGTCTTTGGCTTGAGTGGGGTAGTTTCTCGGTGCTCTGCTTGATCTTTCTCAACGTCTCCGGCAAAATCTCTCCCAATTGGGAATGATCTATCGCTCGGGAGGATTTATGACAAAAGCCCTGCGCAATGTACTTTGTAATGTAAAGCATAAAATGGACGTGTGCCCCTCTTTGTGATTTTTCGCAGAGCGGAAGAAGCGATGAGCTTGCTTATCCGCCTGACTGCTCGGCGAGATTGGTATCGACGCGGTCCAGCTCGCGCTCCAGTTCGCGCAAAACTTCATCGCTGATGCGCTGCTCGTTCCGCAGACGCACCGCCGTCTGGCGCTCGACCGTAAGTAACTCACGCGACATGCTAATGAACTTTTGTAGGGAGGATGGCGACGCCCCGGGCGCAGAAACGGTATTGAGAGCTTCCAGACGCCAGCGATATAGCCGCGCCAGGTCGTCATAGCTTTCGTTCAACCCGGGCGCTGCCGACTCCTGTGCTTTCTCCAGATGACTGAGAGCAGCCTGCAGCATGAACCGCCTGGCTTCGCTTTCTTCCGTGTGACGCTGGCCGCCTCCGGCCAGTCCCAGCGCGCGGATGACTGCCGGCAGGGTCAATCCCTGCAGCACCAGCGTCACCAGAATCACGCAAAAGGTTAGGAAGATAATCATGCTTCTCTGTTCAAAGCGCTCTCCATTACCCAGAACCTGCGGCAACCCGATCGCTGCCGCCAGCGAGATCACGCCCCGCATGCCAGTCCAGCCGATGACGAACATCTGCCGTGCGGTGGGTGTGCTTTCATTCTGATGCAACAGCTTTCTGCGAACAAAGTACGAGAACTGCGCGCCCGGATATACCCACATCAGGCGCAGCACGATCAGAAACGCGCTGAACACTCCACCGTAAATCAGCAGTGTGTGATGGTTGAGCTCGCGAATGGCGTCGAGGACCTGAGGCAGTTGCAGGCCAATGAGAACGAACACCAACCCATTGAGGATGAAAGTGAAAGATTCCCACACCGCCCACGCCTGCAGGCGCACGCCGGGGGAAAAGAAGTGCGAACTCTTCCGGCTCAGATAGAGGCCGCACACAACTACGGCCAGCACGCCCGAAGCATGCAGCGCCTCCGCGCTTAAGTATGCGACATACGGCGTCAGGATGCTCAGCGCGATTTCGATGGGACCATCGTCGATGCGGTCTTCGACCCAGCGAACAATTTCACCAATGACCAATCCAACCAGCATTCCCACCACGATCAGAAATGCGAACCGACCAAAGCCTGAGGCAACCGTGGGTCTCTGCTCGCCGACGAGCAGTGCCAAACCGAACTCGAGAGCCAGCAGGGCGCTGGCGTCATTGAGCAGGCTTTCGCCCTCCAGCACGTCGACGATGCGTTTGGGCAGGCCAATGCGCGTCGCGATCGCGGTGGCGGCGATCGCGTCGGTAGGCGCGACTACCGCGCCCAGAACCAGACCCACCCGCCAATCGAAGCCGGGAAGAAACCAGTGGCTGGCGTAAGCGACGCAGACCACGGTGAAGATCACCAATCCGAACGCCAGCCCCAGAATGCTGACCATGTTGTAGGAAAAATCACGCCAGGAAGTGAGCCACGCCGCGCTGTAGAGAAGGGGCGGCAGAATTACGAAGAAAACAATGTCGGGATTCAGCGAAATCTTCGGAATGCCTGGAACGAAACTCAGCAGAAGACCGCCAATGACGAGCACGATCGGATACGGCGTCTTCAGCTTTTGGGCCAGCGTGCCGAAGACTACGACAAAGAACAGCAGAAGAAGAAAAATGATTTCAACAGCGTGAATATCTGCGTTCATTGTTCATTCGAGACTGGTTTATTTAAGGCCCTGTTTTATAGGTACTTTGGCGCTAGCGATTCAGCGGACCGGCGGAACTCGAATAACGTTGGCCCGGCAATCCCGCAGATTTTGGCATGCCGTCGGCTTCAAATCCTTGGTCATGCAAAGCGATACTGCGGTCAGATAATTATTTCCGCAACTCACCGTCATATCGTCGTTGCGGAAGTTCGGATTCGCCTTCACGAATTCGCTCTTGACTTCTTGCGGCGCGACTGAAAAGTTTTCGCGCGGAGCCGCGAACCGTGCCGGAATCTTCACTGACGTGAAAGCCTGCCGTAGAAGTTTGAAGTAGCTTTCGGCATCGAGACCGCTGCAGGTTCCGTGCGTGCTCCATTCATGCGCGACTAACCCCGCGTCCGGCATAAGGTCCGCCATCTCTCCCGGATTAGCCAATCCCGGCGCATTCGAACAATGCTCCGGATATCCCTGGGCATATTGCGGCCACAGTCCATGCAGTACAAATCCATTGTGCCCCGATTGGCACTCCGGTTTCTCGGCGTGAGCCGGGGAGTGACAAAACTCCGGCGACCAAGAAAGTGTCAGCAAGTAGTAGTCGAACACTCCTGCCTGTCCTTGAGCGGCCTGAGAGCTGCGGTGCCTCGAAGCGCCCGCCGCCACGGCGATCAAAATCAGAAGCAACAACGCAATGAGCACGCGCGATTTCATCACTGGCCTCTTCACGAGATCTCGTCCAGTCCATCGGAGCCGCCCGCCAGCCAATAATCCCCGCGATTAATCGCCGGAGGCGTGTACCGGAGGCTGCGGATCATACCCACCACTTGTCCGCGATGGAACTGGGAGTGGTCCAAGACATGGCGCAAAATTTTCCAGCGAGTCAATAGCGCAATGCTTCCATCCGGAATCCGCACGAGAATTTCGGCTTCCAGTGCAATTTCTGTCTCGGACAACTCCTGCAGCCACTTCTCGTAGCCCTTCCAAAGATTGGGCCAAATTTGGCCCAATTCCACGAGTGAAGGCTTCGGTGCTTCTCCGGTCGGCAGCGTCCACTGTCCTCCCGCCGCGGTCGTGGTCAGGCAGTCGAGCCAGACTCTTTCTCCATCGCAGAAATGCCGCAGCGTGGCCAGGATGCTGGTATGCGAAATGTTGAGATCGCGCTCCAGTTCCTCGGCCGTCCGCGCGGCAGATGCCTCAAGCAATCGCCGATTTGACCACGCCGAGTAACGCAAATCAGAAACGAAAAACTGTTTTACAGAAAGTTTCGTCGCAGAGGACTGAAGTGACGCCATGCGGAAAGTATAAACTCCCGCTCTTGCCGGACGACCTGACGAGTGAGCTGAACGGTCATATTATTGAGCGGGAGGCACGCGATTGCCAGCCTGTCTGGCTGGCAATCGAAAAAACGCACGCACCTCAACTGGCGCCCGACAGGCGATGGAGCTACGGCGCGTGCTCCGAAGTCGCGGCGGCCTCGGCCGTTTACTTGTTTCCGGATTCTTGTTCCGGAGCCGGGAAGAATAAAAGTTCGCGCACCTCGCCGGCCACGTCGCAGGCGATGGCACCCTTCTTCGCCCAAGCGAGTGCCTCGTCCATATTGGCGGCTTCCAATATCCAAAAACCGCCGATGTGCTCCTTGGTCTCCTGGTACGGCCCGTCGGTGACGAGCACCTTGCCGTTGGACTGCTTCCGCAACGTCTTGGCATTGGCGGCCGGGGAAATACCGCAGGCGAACTTCCGCACGCCGGCAGCAATCATTTCGCGATTGACCGCGTGGATTTCCTCCATCATCGCTTCGGTTACGGTGGACGGGTCGAAGTTGTCGGGAAGATAGTTGGCAACCAGATATTGCGGCATGAGTGTTTTCTCCATTCTTTTATAACGGGTTTTTACTGTAACGCCTTAGGGCGGGGCGGGCCGGCCCTGGCTTCACCTCATAGTCGAACGGTCCCACCGGAATTCGACAGGTCGTCAATAAATTTTAGAGGCGATCTTTCAGAACTCGTTCCACGTTCCGTCGGCCTCGGAGAATGGCGACCGCATGAAGGGGCTTCGTCTCGGGCCGTAGACAATGAGATAGGAGTAAACGGGAAAGAACTTCACTGCTTCGGCGGTGAGATCCTTGCGCCAGCGGCCGATGCCCGGTTTTTTGGCCAGCGAAACCGCCCACATCTCCCATTCGCGACGCATTTCCTCAAATAGGCTGGGTGCCCCATTTCTCGCGTTCTTTGCGAGAAGTGGGGTTTTCGGCTTGAGCCCACAAGCCCTGCTAATGTTCATCCGTCACAGACATGATCTCGCATTTGTGCGTAGGGTTTCTTCATGCCCTGGAGCCTAAAGCGCTATTACGGCGCGGGAAGCCTCCATTTCATCACGTGGAGCTGCTACCGCCGCAAGCCGCTACTAGGCAATTCCGCGCGCCGCGATCTCGTATTGACTGTCATCGAGTTGATGCGCGTTCGCTACCGGTTTGCCGTGATCGGATACGTGGTCATGCCCGAACATGTACATCTGCTGATTTCAGAACCCTTCATTGGCGATCCCTCGAAAATAATTCAGGCCGTGAAGTTGAGCGTCTCGCGGCGGTTGGCGATTGCGGGAGAATCCTCCGGCCGGTTTTGGCAAAGTCGTTTCTATGATTTCAATCTGTGGAGCCAACAGAAAGAAGTTGAGAAGCTGAAGTACATGCATCGCAATCCGGTGGTGCGTGGACTGGTGGCGAGTCCGGAGGATTGGCGGTGGAGTAGCTACCGATCCTATGCATACGGAGAGGCGGGACTGGTTCGGATCAACGACTGGACTTGGTGGGAGGAGAAGATTCGGTGGAGCGCTGGCTGAGGATTGGTAAAGTGCCTGCGAAAAGCCCCACTTCTCGCAAAGAACGCGAGAAATGGGGCACCCGGCAGCCTAGCCTTGGAGTAGCGCAAGCGAAATAGAAGCGACGAGGGGGCCAGCCCCCGAGAAATGGGCCCTTGATAACCGACAAGACCAAGTCTGAAACGTTTCGACGTCACTCGTCACTAGTGAATGGAAGGAGCCTTCGAGGCATTCAAGATTAGGCGTCGGACTCTTCCATTCAATCTACTCCCGGTGAGGAGGTTCATGTATGAGCGGTGGTGGTGTAAAGGCAGCGTTGATTACTGTTGTGGGCGCCATAATCGTTGCGCTTATTGGATTGATCCGGAGGAAGTAATCTGACGATCTTTCCGTAACGACTGGCCGCTGGGCAGTTTTTTATTTCAACTGCCGAATGCGCTCTTGCAGGAATTGGCGCTCTGGTTCCTGTTGGGTTAGGGCCAGCGCCTTCTCATAGGAAGCACGGGCCTCGGCTGTTCTGCCGAGGCGGCGGCACATATCGGCGCGGGCGGAATGCGCCAGGTAGTAATTTGCCAGTTCGCCGTGTTCCAACACCGTGTCGATCTGCGCCAGACCAGCCTCTGGACCGTCGCACATAGCGATGGCCACGGCACGATTGAGCTCGACCACTGGCGAAGGCTGAATTTGTGTCAACTGATCGTAGAGCGCAACGATCTGCCGCCAGTCGGTTGCCGCGACTGATTCCGCCTCCGCATGAACGGCTGCGATCGCAGCCTGCAGCGCATAGGTGCCAAAGCGGCGGGACGTCATCTGGGACTGCAGGGCTTTCTCGAGCAATGCCACTCCCTCCGCGATCTGCTCTTTGTTCCAAAGCCCGCGGTCTTGATTCTCCAGCAAAATCAGCTCTCCGGTCGGAGAGGTTCTGGCGGCGCGGCGGGATTCCTGCAGCAACATCAGGGCCAGCAGCCCCATCACTTCCGGGCCCATGATTTCGGGATCTGGCCGGAGTTCGACCAGCAACCGGCCCAGTCGAATCGCCTCGCCGGTTAGCTCGGCGCGCGTAACTTCCGCTCCCGCGGCAGCCGAGTAACCCTCGTTAAAGACGAGATAGATAACCTGAAGCACCGCGCCCAGGCGCTCCGGCAATTCCTGCGGCGTGGGCACCTCGTAAGGAATCGGTGTCTCGCGAATCTTTGCCTTGGCGCGCACAATGCGCTGCGCCAGCGTGCGCGGAGTGGTGAGGAAGGCCTTTGCGATCTCCTCCGTGGTCAGGCCGCAGACTTCACGCAGGGTGAGCGCAACGCGCGCTTCCGGAGCCAGCAGTGGATGACAGCAGGTAAAAATGAGCCGGAGACGGTCGTCTTCGAGAGCATCCTCCTCATTTTTATTGCTCCCCGCTTCACTCGATATTTGCGCCGAGCTCGATTGCGTTTCAAGGTGTCGCGCGAGCTGGTCTTGCGATGCATCAAAGCGTGCCCGTCGACGCAGAGTGTCGATTGCTTTGAACCGGGCCGTCGAAATCAGCCATGGCCGCGGATTGCCGGGTACTCCACTCGTCGGCCACAGGCTCAGCGCAGCCGCAAAGGCTTCGTGCATCGCCTCCTCAGCCAGATCAAAATCACCGAGCAAGCGGATCAACGTTGCCAGGATTCGTCCCGAATCGACGCGATAAAGAGAGTCAAGCAATTCGCGTACCTGGTCATGCGTCGGATCATTGATTTGTTGGGGGGAAGGCTCGGGCATGGCTTGCTCGGACATGGTCTCGACCTTAGCAAACCAGTCTGTCGGGAATCAATTTTCGCAAACGGCGGCGTTGCTCTAGAGTCGAGAGCGATCTGGAAGTTGAACCACGAAAGGCGACGCGAGCGGAATAAGGCCAACGCTCATGCGGAATTCAAACCTGTCGCGGCTCGATCTCTAGGCAGCGCGACCAGAGCCGGCAGAGGGATCGTGTCCCACGATCGGATTCTGCCAGCCTCCTGGAGGAGTAACTCGCTCAATTTCTTTCGGCCCCCAGGTTTTAGGTTCATAGGAATAGATGGGGGTCACTTGTTTCAGCACCGGATCGACAATTCTCCAGGCCTGTTCGACGTAATCTTCGCGGGCAAACAAGGTCGCGTCGCCGGCCATGGCATCTCCAAGCACTCGTTCGTAGGCGCTCATTTCTTCGGCGTCGGGCGGCTTGATGGCAATCATTTCCGCGGGCAGACCAACTAACTTCTCGCCCGGCCCCATCACGGTCATGCCCAGAGCAATCGATACGTCGGGACTGATACGGAAGCGCAAGTAATTGGAGTGCAGAATCTCGGCAGGAATTTCGGTGGGCGGCTTCCGCAGCGTGCCCACGACTTCCGTAACGGTCACGGCCAACGACTTCCCCGCGCGAATGTAAAACGGAACGCCTTGCCAGCGCCATGAATTGACTTCGAGTCGAAGCGCGGCGAAGGTCTCAACTTTTGAACCAGGCGCTACTCCTTTTTCGTCAAGGTACCCGCGGAACTGTCCGCGGACGAGGTCATTTTCAGTCAGCGCCGGAATCGCTTTCAGCACCTTGACCTTTTCATCGCGAATGGATTCACTGTCCATTCCAACCGGAGGTTCCATGGCCAGATTGCAGAGCACCTGAAATAAATGATTCTGGATCACGTCGCGGATTGCGCCGGTTTGATCGTAGAAGCCGCCGCGGCCCTGGACGCCAAAATCCTCGGCCATGGTGATCTGCACGCTTTCAACATAGTTCCGGTTCCAGAACGCTTCCATGAACGCGTTGGCAAAACGGAAGACGAACATGTTCTGCACGGGCCGCTTGCCCAGGTAATGGTCGATGCGGAAAATTGCCGGTTCATCGAAGTGCCGCAGAAGAACCTGATTGAGATGCCGCGCCGATTCCAAGTCGTGCCCGAAGGGCTTCTCTACGATGATCCGGCCCTCGGTCGCGCTGCCGCAGCGGGGCAGGTGCTCCACGACAGTTTCGAACATGGCAGGAGGGACGGCCAGATAGTAGGCCGGCCGCTGCGCCGTTTTCATTTCCTTGGCGAGGGCTTCAAAGGTTGCCGGATCCTGATAGTCTCCATCGACATAGCGGAGCAGGCCGGATAGTTTCTGGAATGCTGCGGCATCGACTCCACCATGTTTTTCAAGGCTGTCGAGGGCGCGCGCCTTCAACTGTTCGAGCGTCCAACCGGCCTTGGCCACGCCAATCACCGGCACGTTGAGGTGACCGCGCTTCACCATGGCTTGCAGGGCAGGGAAGATCATCTTGTACGCGAGATCCCCGGTGGCACCGAAGAAAACCAGCACATCCGAATTCGTCACAATCATCTCCTTAAGCGGCCTTGGTCGTGCCGTCGGATTTTTCCAGGTGTCCGCCAAATTGAAAGCGCATCGCGGACAGAAGTTTGTCGGCGAAGTCCCCTTCACCCCGCGAACTGAATCGCTCGTAAAGCGCGCAGGTGAGGACGGGTGCGGGTACTGCTTCGTCAATTGCGGCTTTAATGGTCCAGCGCCCTTCGCCGGAATCAGAAACCCGTCCGGCAAACTTCGATAGATTCGGGTCCTGCAATAACGCGCTGGCCGTCAGGTCCAGCAACCAGGAAGCAATCACGCTGCCGCGACGCCATACCTCGGAGATGTCGCGGAGATTCAGGTCAAACTGATAGTGCTCGGGGTCACGCAATGGCGTCGTCTCAGCATCTGCCGCGGCGCCGGTCTGCTTGCCGATATTAGCCGAACGCAGAATACCCAGGCCCTCGGCGTATGCCGCCATCACGCCGTACTCGATCCCGTTGTGTACCATCTTGACGAAGTGCCCGGCGCCATTGGGTCCGCAGTGCAGGTAACCCTGCTCGGAGGTGCCGTCCAGTTTTTCTCTGCCGACAGTGCGCGGAATATCGCCGATGCCGGGCGCGAGCGCATTGAAAATCGGATCAAGATGCTTGACGACCTCATTCTCTCCGCCAATCATCATGCAATAACCACGCTCCAGGCCCCACACGCCACCGCTGGTACCGACGTCTACGTAATGGATCTTTGGCGACGCGAGTTCTTTGGCACGCCGGATGTCATCGATGTAATAGGAGTTGCCGCCGTCGATCAGGATGTCTCCCGCCTCCAGGTGAGGCAGCAGTTCTGTGATGGTTTCGTCCACAACCGCCGCCGGCACCATCAGCCAGATTGCGCGCGGCTTCGCCAGCTTGCTCACGAACTCCGCCAGCGACGCGGCGCCGGTCGCTTTATCCGCCACTAACTCGCCGACTGCTTGCTGCGACCTGTCGAATACGACGCAGCTGTGACCTTTATTGATGAGCCGCCGAACCATGTTGGCGCCCATCCTGCCCAGACCGATCATGCCGAGTTGCATTTCGAATCTCCTTAGGACTGCTTTGATTA
>Ga0209006_10002333_pt1 | contig 17325 bp, 30 predicted proteins | sample JacPin_JW_Ref_O2_FD_188567 | JGI IMG/M metagenome (GOLD analysis project Ga0209006, IMG submission 188567) | Forest soil microbial communities from Algoma, Ontario, Canada - Jack Pine, Ontario site 1_JW_Ref_O2 (SPAdes) (version 2) | ecosystem: Environmental > Terrestrial > Soil > Boreal... | reverse complement strand
CCCCTTTCTTCGTTTTTGTATGAATTCGTTTTGGGAGGCTTGGAAGTTGAGAGAGGAGAGCCAGCTCCCGATTACCTGACGCTCGTCATCTGAGGATGATTGTAGCGGACCGGGACATGGTAGGATGTACAGAACAACTTACTGGCGTCGAGAGCGGCCCTCACATTGTAGTTATAGTTAATCTGGTTGCCACTGACCGTCGAGATGGTGCTGTCCTTCACGATGACGGTTTGCGCGTTCGATATCCCGGTCGTGGTACTCATGACGTCGAATGGGTTGATTTTATGTACAGTTGTGACTAGCTGGAGCTGATACAATAATCGCTAAGAGGGAGAGGCGCTCAGAGGTAAGATTGAAGATGCGAAACGGACGAAAAGTAAAGTTGAACTAGGTGATGACTGAATCACGGATAAAACGCATGTGACCCACTGTCCAAGTCATCGTGGCATTCTGCTGTCGGTGTGAGCTTCTGGAGATACAAGCAGACGGTGATCTGTCTCAGGTGCGCTCCGCTCTAGAATGCACAACTTCTTCTGCTTCAGCATCGTCAATACATCGCTCAGCCTCCACCACTTTTGTTCTTTGATAACCGTCAAGTCCAATTTCCACCCTTCAAAGCCATATACGCTCCCTACATACTCCCACTCTTCACGCATACTCAACGATGAGCAAGGCTCCTCTGCGATCAAGTGTGTTATCTCCCTCGCAGCAGTCAGCTCCTGAAGGGAAAGAAATTCTGTCTTGTCATATGTCCAGTCCGTAGCGAAAATGGAAGAGTTGAAAAAAGGTCTATATGGTGGTGCGTGCGTTTGGAGGTAGAGTGAGGCTCCAGTTTGGGCAGCGAGGTTGGATATGTGGACATGTACTGCGAGGTATGTTAGAATGTGAGCAAACTTGATAAAGCTTTGGGAAATATTTTTACCATGTGGTCGATCATCGTATATTGAGTTGAACAAGGCCATGGCTTGCCCGCCTGGATAGTTATGAATTGAGGCTATTGTTTGGAGAGTCGTCAAGACAACATTGGCAAGGATCATGCCGATTGCGATGAGCGAGAAAAGATAGCCACGGACGTTCACTTTCCTGCGAGATGCCCTGATAATACAATAGTTGGTTCCAAGGGTTATCTGTAATAGAAAAAACAAACGCACATCCAGCTAGCACCTCGCGCGGCGGCTATATTGAAAAATGGGACAACATATATGATGAAGCGCCATTCTTTGTGGCCGAGGCAACTCATCAGACAAACGTACACGACGGGAGGGAGGATGAGAGTACGGATGCTGGGGTCGAGTACAATGCCAAGAAGGGAAAGTGGTAGAGAACTGAGGAGGAGTTTCGGTAAGAAAGACGTAAAGTATGTGTGGAGTGGCGAAATCTAGGTGGTGGTTTAGAGGGTAATCGCGTGAAGTCAACAAGATCTACTTACCCCCCAATCTGAACTTTTACCCTGGAATACATTGAAGTAAAAACCAGAAAATTCAGGCCAAAGAGGCCAGCGCTTCCAAAAGTACGAATCTGTGCCAACCGTGATGACTGCGAATGTACTGTAAAACACCCCGAAAGTATCTTTCATTAACGTACGAACCCAGGGAGAATACGCCGGATGTGATGGCTGCTTTTACAACACTCGAGAAGGATGTATACCCGAGCCAGAGAAATTGGAGGACAATGGGTGCCATGAGGAGAACTATTTCTGATCGGAAAACAACTGTCGCAAATGTAAGCAGAGCAATTGCTGCATGGATTTTCCTCCGACGGAGATTCGTTGCCTGGGGTTCCGAAAGAAGGATTAGGTACAATGCAATATTTACTGTCAGATAAGGAATTTAAACCTGCTCGATATAATACGTGACAAAGAAGCATACCGGGGTACAAAGCAAACATATTCGGTAATGTCCTACCCATCCAAAATGGAAGGTGGAATTGAGAGCAAGTTAAGAGGACGAAGAATACACCGGTCGAGTGACCGAAACGGCGAGAGACGGCCTGTCTGACGAGACCCAAAGCAGTCGCATTGACGGCAGCAAGCACCAAGCGTACTACAATCACCCATTAGCATTGTGCTTCGGGATATCAGGGAGTACGATAACCAGACTAACCGGCAATTTGGAGACCAAATTTGTCAGGCAATCGCGCCCAGCCCACCAGCTGAACGATGGGTTTTGTTATCCACGCAAGGACAATGCTGCCTAGAAAGGTTCTGGGAACCGCGCCAGGAAACACAAAGTGGTCGTACTTGGGTGACAGGTGAATAAAGGAACGTTAGAAATAGCCTTTCTGCGCACATTTTGAAGAGCGGCAGGGCCGACACCGTACATCAGAGCATCGTGGGTTGCATGCAAATTAAAACTTTCTTCAACCTTTGTGTATGGAACGAGCAGGACATGAATGCAAGCCGTAACCACGATTAGCTGGTTGAGGACGTTTCTACCCAACGGGAGCATTTTCTCGTCCTCCTGGTCGGTGTGGTCACGCACGTGGCAACTGCGTCTTGGTAGGCATCACCATCTCAATCCCTGAACCACCCATGTTTCTTCCAATAACTGTTATTGCTCTTGTGCTCCCAACGCATGCGGCGCTATCGTATAGAGGAGGTAACTTGACTCGTAGACCGGAAACTTTTTCAACATACGATCTTCCGGTATGTCCTCAAGTCAATCATGAAGTAATTCGGCCGGACTCTTACCTAGCTCCAAGTCGTTGGCGCACGTACCACCAGGTTCGCCTCTGCAACAACAGAACTCAAAAGTCCACTGAAACCATGTATACACACAGATAAATGTCCACCGTGCTTCAATTGTCTCTTGCCTGCATTCGTCTGTGGCCAGTTTGGAAAGTGTGATCCATACGACGGACAATGCAAGTGTCCTCCAGGCTGGGGTGGAGTCGACTGCCTCATCCCACGTATGGTTCATTTGTTGCCGAGGGTTCTTATTAATATTCTAATTTCTAACCTGGCCAAGAATGCGACTCCCTGGCCGACGGGGATCAACGCAAGTTACGCGAAGAGGGGAAATCATGCGACTGTAAAGATGGATGGGACGGAATAAACTGTAATGGTAGGTGCTGTGGTGTCTACTATACCTGCTTGGAACTGGGATTGAAGCAACCAGTCTGCAAGCGTGACGATGCGTGTATAGGATTTCCGTTGGCCGGCGGCATCTCTTCCATGGACATCGAGGAACCAGAGCAGGCCAACATGACTTGCTACAAAGGTGGCGAAACGGTATTTAGCAACCACCAAATGTGTAACGTTACGAGTGGGTGTTCCTCCGGAGTCCATTTATTCTTACTTGATTTATTCTTCTCCCAGATCGCAAAATTTTGGATATGCTTCCGGATCGCCCTCCACAGGTGACTTTCAGCTGTAACAGCACGTCCTCCACCTGCGACTTCCAATTCTGGACAGCGGAAGTCGAGTCGTTCTACTGTCTCCTAGATGGTTGCACTTCCGAAAACAAACCAGGCTACGAAACCAATTCCACGATTTATAATTGTAAACACATCAAATGTGCCTGTATACCCGGACGATTCATTTGCGGAGAGGACGGAAGCGTAGGTGAGTGCCGGAATAACAACCATTAGTACATCTGCGTCAGCAGACTCACGGTCGTAAATCATAGATATCAGTGATTTCCTGACGGAGGAGATTAGAGGTCCTGCTACATTTAGCTGCAAGTCGGGTGCAGGATGCAAATTCGAGGAACCGGCCATGAATCAACTTATCAACGACATCTTTGGAGATGGCTATATCACCTTGCAGTGTGAAGGCGGAGAATGCCTGCATTTTTCACAGGTACCTGGGTTTGTGGTAAGGCAGCAATTTTCACAACTCAGTGCCACCCCTTTGATCCCCGATTTCCCCAGCGCCCACCCAAGCCAGCCGACTATTTTTGGATTTTTAGCGCGGCGGGAGCGGGCTTGGTTGTCGTTTTGACCTCCGCAGGTGAGTTGTTTGTATCAATCTCAACTTCCAAAAATTATCATTCTTCACAATATGTAGCGTTATGGTACGCCGGACGGACCGGCAGTGATGACCTCGGATCTATACGCCTTCCTGACAACGAGGCGTCAAAACTGATGAACGATCATGTCCCCGCAAGTCTGCACTTCTCCAACCTCACTTACATTCTCGGGAATCGTACAATCCTCGATTCTATCTCAGGCGTCGTCAAACCTGGACAGGTGATGGCTATCATGGGAGCATCCGGAGCCGGCAAGTCGACATTCCTCGATATCCTCGCTCGCAAGCGTAAGAAGGGGGTAGTGAGCGGCACCACGCTGGTCAATGGAAGGGAGGTGAAGGACGAACAGTTCAAGACGGTCATGGGATTCGTGGACCAGGAAGATACCTTGATGAGTACATTGACAGTCTATGAAACTATATTGTACTCGGCGTTATTGCGTTTGCCTAGGGAGATGAGCTATGAGGCGAAGAAATTTAGGACGTTGGAGACTATGAACGAGTTGGGCATTCTGGGGATCAAAGATGCAAGGATCGGTGACTCAGGTATGCCGGGTTTTTATGTTTGTCTTGACATGATTGACACCACCTGGTGAAGGTCATCGCTCAATTTCCGGAGGCGAGAAGAGACGTGTGTCGATTGCGTGTGAACTTGTAACTAGCCCTTCCATCTTGTTCCTGGATGAACCAACAAGTGGTGAGCCAATGTATCGTGCCAATCTCATCAGTTCCAATGCGGATATGTCTTCACAGGTCTTGATGCGTACAATGCCTTTAATGTTGTCGAAAGCCTAGTCTCTCTGGCCCGCGCATACAACCGCACCGTTGTCTTTACGATTCACCAACCTCGCAGCAACATTGTTTCGCTATTTGACCAACTGATCGTCCTCGCTATGGGGAAGATGGTTTACTCGGGCGAGTTTTCCCGATGCCAAAACTACTTTGCCAGCATCGGGCAGCCATGCCCACCAGGCTTCAATATCGCCGATTTCCTAAGTGAGTACTGAGCCATCTTCATTTTCATATATGACTGATTAATGTGAACGTCTAGTTGACTTGACAATGCGCGCCGGAAGAGATCAACCAACCGAAGCCTCAACCACAGAGCCGCCCACACCAGTAGAGGACGAGGAACGTGCTGTTGGACGGCCTATGCATCTCTCTGTTCGGTCGCGTGGCTCTGGGCATTCTTCCCCAGAGGATGACACAGAACTACTGAGTCGGCCCAATTCGGCTGGGGGCTATATCAAACGCAAAACATCTCAACTCCTGGGCGTGGTCACGAATTTATCGCAACCGGGTATTGGAGATAGCCCGCTTGCGCCCATGCTGGCGTCGTTGGTAGAAGCATACGCTGCAAGTGATATTGCTACGGATATCAGAAATGACATGGTCGCCGTATCGGACACCCAGATAAACCGGATAGAGAATACTAATAGAGCTACAGGTGGTGGAGGCGAGTTACCGGACGTGGTTGAGAGCTCAGAGTTGATAGGTAGGAAACGGGCGAGCTGGGTGACACAATTTCGGATATTGAGTGGGAGAGCGTTCAAGAACCTTTACCGGGATCCGGCGCTCTTGACAGCCCATTACACGTCGTCGATTGCTTTGGCATGTAAGTCAGACATGTCAGTCATACGAAAGAGTTCACTAATTCTTTGATTCAGTGATATGTGGACTATTCTTCCACAATGTATCGTAAGAAGATAGTGAACTAGGCTCGAGTCCCAGTTTTGCTCACGTTCTCTCCTAGTAACGACATTGCTGGCTTTCAGAACCGGTTGGGTATGCCTTCACCGCGCCATCTATCCAGCCCGTTTTCTCACCGGTTCCTTGTTCAGGCGTCTTTTTCTTTACGTTAGCGCTTTTCGGTTTCTCTTGCCTGTCGAGCCTGGGCCTCTTCGCTAATGAGCGGATACTTTTCATGCGGGAAAGGTTGGTCTCTTTTTGTCAACACGAGCTGATACATGCTGATCTTTTTGCAGAGCCAATGGATACTACTCGTCTTTCACGTACTTCTCTTCAAAGGTTCGTTCGTACCAAGTCAATGTGATTGTTAATCATTGTTGGCTGGTAGGTTCTTTTTGATATTCTGCCTCTACGATTCGTGCCCCCGCTGGTGTTTGGGGGTATAGTCTATGGTCTTGTGGGCCTCGTACCGACTCTCCCTGGCTTCTGGAAGTTCCTATTGACACTGGTTTTATTCAATCTGACCACGGCGAGCGTCGTACTATGGCTTTCGATAGCGTTTGCCAGTATCAGTGTGGCTAGCTTGGTTGGGACGCTTGTGATGTTGTTCAAGTGCGTGGATTGATAATGTTCTGTAGATTTATATTAGGCTGTGCTGACCGGTTACGCAGTCTACTATTTACGGGTTTGCTGATCAATCGGGAAACAGTTGTGCCAGCTCTACAATGGTTGCACACAATCTCGTTCTTCCATGCTGCTTTTGAAGCGTTGGCTGTGAACGAATTGCGATACTTGCAACTGAAAGAAATCAAGGTCGGTCACATTCTGCGATCTGGATGAATTCTGCCCCTTCTAACCTTAACACACACAGTATGGAGTCGAGTTGGATGTTCCAGCTGCGACTATTCTCTCCGTGTTTGGTCTTCGAGCGCAGGTACAGTGTTTCTTGGGTTCTTCGTGTGATATGATGATAACAAAGCAAACCTCAGTCATTCTGGTGGCCCAACATTTCACTTCTTGGGATCTTCTTCGTTCTCTTCACGGTTGCGAGCTACTTACAGCTCCATTTCTTTGTTAAAGAAAAACGGTAGAAGTATCATTGAAGGAAGACTTATGTATACATACTACCCGTCGGCCAACCGCATTACTCGGCCGCGGATTCACGTAATGTTGTGTGAGAGAGAATTGCCCGGTCAGAATTTCAAACTCAACCGGCTTCGATAGGTCGTCGGGCTAACCCCAAATGTGGAACAAGCATGAAATAACAATTTATTATAAAATTCATTAATTAATTATTACCAAGGGTGCCCGCTCTCGTACCCAGTCTCCAATGGGCACCCGTTTGGTGGGTGAAGGCGCAGATGCATTCGCCCCTAGTTGGCCCAACGACCGCTGTTCATAAATCCTAATGGAAGCTGATGTGGCAGTCATTAGTGTCATTAGTGGTAGTCAAGCTAATCATGCATAAATATATCAACACGTGCCACAATCTAATATTAATCCAAATTTCCCTCCTTCGCCCCCCCATCCTGACTGTCCTTTCCTTCTCCCCACTGTCCTTACCATAAATCATGGTGTTTAACCTCCTCATCACTTCCCTCGTCATTTCTGCCTCTTTCTCCTCTGTCTCAGCAGTTTCGCGAGGTCTCGCCTGGGCTGCAGACAATCAATATGCTCACGATTTCGCCAACACACCCCTCGTAAAATGGTATTATCGTCAGTAGTCCCATCTCAAACTAACAAAAAAAAAACGTCTCTAAGCATAGTCCATTCATAGATTGGCAAGACACCATCGTTCCTCAAATGCCATCACATATCGAGTGGGTACCCATGTATTGGGGCCCTCAATACCAAAACCTCTGGAATCAGGTTGAAAGTCAAATGTACCAGCACCAGCCCAAAAATCTCTTGTGCATTAATGAACCCGACGTCTCGAGCCAATCCAACCTCTCCCCTTCTGATGCCGCCAACCTTTACATGAAGTATATATTCCCTTGGGCGAAGCGTGGTACCACCGTTTGCAGTCCTGCAATCATCTGGAATCTCGATTGGATGGCCGAGTTCCTTCAGGATATTAAGGACAGGGGAGGCTGGGTCGATCGCATCTGCCTTCATTGGTTTGCCTTGTTATATGTATCCAATCGGGTATCGACGCTTACTTGTATTCCCTCAGGTACGGCTCATGGAATGACATCGAAGGACTCAAATCCTACATAGAAACCGCACACGCCAGGTTCAATCAACGCATATGGGTCACTGAGCTCGGCATCACTGCTTCTTCTCATCCGTCGCAAGGACAAGTCTCCAATTTCATGATGGACGCCATCGGATGGATGGAGCAACAATCGTACATGGGACGTGTCTCTTGGTTCGGTCAGTTCGATCATCCTAGCTCTGTGTGTTTTTGCTCCCGCTTACGTTACCGTTCTATCGACAGGCGTCTTCGACAACACCAACCCCCCGGATAGTTATGCCACTGGATTGAACGGCCTACTCGGTTCTAACGGACAGCTCTCTGATCTGGGTTATTGGTGGGTCTTACCAGTTTACTTCTCGATATCACTTTGGAGACGAAACCGATCAAATGATTAGGTATGGGTACACCACCAAACCGAATAGGCGCGACCTCAGGGCCCGTCATCACATGCTTACGCGTGAAGACCTCGACGATAACCAGAACCACACCATCATACACTGCGACGAGTTTTGCCAGAAACGCAAGGCTCAGATCGAATCCTACCGCCAGTTAAACAGCACACTCGGATAATGAACGCTTTCATTAATTGGATTAATTTGATATACCCCGCGATTAGAAGACTGGTGGGATCATCCATTCTTTTTTTTTTCACATTCCCCCCTCCCCTTTTTTTGGTTTCTCTCTGGTCGGCTGCCGCGTACGCATTCTCTTGACGAAGTGCTTGCCGCCCACCTAGACTTTTCACGGGCGGCAGAGCCGTTATGTTATGATTGATTGAATCTTGGCTGGGCTTCCGCACTAGTATTTCACACATTCAATGAATATCATCATTATTCTTCTGATTCCGAATGATTTATTATTATATAAATGTTCCTATTTACAAAGGCCGTGTGTGTGTGTGTTTCCGAACATTGTCAACGCGAAATATCTCATTCACGCCGCGGATGCAGAACTGGGTCGCTCAAGGGCCTGCCAATCATCTATCGCTTCCGGAGGTGATGATATGTGGGCCACGCGGGGTGCTAAGAGTCGTTCGCGAAGAACGCAGCATAGTCGAACAAGGACAAAAATGATACAGGCAGCGACGAGAATGCCAAGAATGTAGACTGCAAGGAAGGCGTGCTCCTTTTGGGGGTCCAGAAACGAGTATGCTGATGGGGGAGGATTTGTGAATACACACAAATGAGAAATGAATGAGAAAAGACGCACTGTAGAATCCTTGAGTTGCATGAGTGATGTAGACTATGCCCAAGTAAGCAACGCCGAAGAAGATGACGAAGGGCAGGTGGATCCACGGAGCCGGTCCTACATGCGTGAATATGATTTCGAACAACACAAATGCGGTATTGAGTGCGTGTCGAGAGAGGTTAGCCCATGCTATATAATCAATCATATAAGAGTTTAGTTGGTTGGCGTTCATACGAGATAAGAGGTAATCCCTGGGGGGGCACTGACATGAGTATGGGGTAGCGAAGGTACTGGCAGACGCGAGTAGACTCCAATAAACGATCGTCACGAGTATGGCTGTTGGAAGACGTTTGGTTTATTTTCCGACAGGAGGGGGAGTAGTTGCTCACGCAAGGTTGTGATGGTTGAAAAAAGCAAAACATGTAAAAACTGGAGAAACTGTGGCCAACGCTGTAAGGGATATTTTTTCTTACTCCCGGTAGCGTAGAGAAGGGTTTGAACGCCCGCAGCCCAAAAATAAGAGCATATTCCGAGATAGGTTAAATCGGTGAAGTAGGAAAAATATCTGGGGGGGAGAATTGAGTGAGTGAATGATGAAGGAAGGTGTAGCTGTGAAACTGAACCTACGAGCGTGCATCATGAGTGATAACGATTTCCCAGATGAGAATGAAGAGCGAAGTGAAAAGAGCGTAGAACGCCAGCAATAACCGGATCGATGCGAGGACGATGGGCGAGAACACAGGAGATGTGACCCAGTTATTGTTTGAATCGAAAGGAACGTTAACGCCCAAATGTTGGTATAGTCTCGTCATCATCGTGAGTGGTGAGTGAACCTGCCTCGAGCAGAGTTGAATTTTTTTTTTAGGGTGCAAAGGCTCAGACAGCTAAATAAGTAGCGAAACAGAAGAAACACGTGGTTACGTAAATCCACCGATGCCCCCAAATTCACAGCTTTTCCTGTTGCTGTTGCGCGTTGATAGCACTCAAGTACGTATCTATGCAAAAATTACATATAATGTTATATATGGACAGATCATTGATCTCACTCACTCCAAAACAAACTGATGATTCCGACAAATACGAATCGGAGATGTTGAGGAACAAGCGAAAAGTTGATGATTTGGGTCGGTATGAAGACTCCCCTGTAGTAACAGTCGAATTTCAATATGCCGTGTGATCAGATGTATGTGGCGTACCAGTTACGAAGAAGAGTGGGAACATAAGCCTGTCCCATTTGTTCAACACTAGCAGATATACTGTAACCTCGACATACCACGCGAATACGCTCTTGCGCCTCAGCAAAGCCTCTGCCTTCTAGAAGTGTCATAGAGCCAAAGAAAAAACTGACAGCCACTTTTAGGTGTGTGTGGGTAACATTAACGAGCGAAGATGATTGCCGGAACGCATCCACAAACCGGGTGTCAGAACGGCTTGATCGAGATACACCTTCTCAGCAGCCACATATCAGAAACGGCATCATCGGATAGGAGCGAAGCATACTCTGTAGATCACGCCTTTTGTAGGCGTAGAGAACTTGATCCCGTTCAGAAATTGATACCATTTCGTCAGGAAAGGCCCGAACATTGCACCTGCAATGCAATTACGAACAAAAAAACATGATTATCATCGCCGGTCCTCACCGCCGTAAAAGGACAATCGGGCCGTACGCATGTACTGCGAAGAATGGGATTGACAATAAGTAAAGGAGGAAGGGGGAGCGACACTTACATCGTGATTTCTACCTTTCTTTTCAATAGCCTGCTGTGCTATTATGTCCCCCGCCCCGAACAAAACAACTGCAGTACTGCATTGCGCAAGCATCGGTCGCCGCAAGAGAACTGCACTAGGTGAATGACCAGATATATTTCAGACATGCGCTCAGGTAGTTCAATGACAGCAAAGCCAGTCGCGGGAAAGATTACCGCACTTGTAAGCTCGAAGAAGAGATGCCATCAGTCTTCAAAAGACCTGTGACTTGGCACGTGACTCACCTACTTTCGTGGCAAATGGAGGACTCACCAGACAGGCTTTTCGATGCTTACGAACAAGTTCGACCGTGTTTGCAACCAAAAGCTCTGTTACTGACATCGCATTCCTCCAGGATCTCCAACATATTCTTAGGAGCATTCGAGGAAACCTCGATGGCAAGATTCAGGAAGAGCGAGGAGGTGATTATTGTTAGTTTTTTGTCCATTGCGGCAACACTTGACTGGGATTCCTCTCGCTCTTTAGAGAAGAGGAAAGCTTCCCTAAGGAAGACTGAGATGGAGTTGGACGATGCGGACGAGTTGGTGCGTCACCGTGCTGCGGAAAAAAAAAGGGTGACACTCAAATCGCTCTTCACGATCCCCTGCAGGTCTCTCAAATGGAAATCGAGATCCAAGGATTACCTAGATCCATCAAACCACAATACCAAGCACGACTGAGATCCGTCAAAACCGACATCACACGGTGCAAGAAGCTTTCAAAAGACTTGCATACGCAAATTGCTCGCTCTGACTTGCTGGAAGGCGCACCCAGCTCTGATGAACCATACGGCCCAGCTAGCGATCGCACCCGTCTTTTAGCTGGAGTAGAAGTGCTCTCGAATAGCTCTCGAAGGCTAGCAGACTCACAGAGGATTGCCCTAGAGACTGAAGAACAAGGGACAGATATTCTCGTCCATCTAAGGGAACAGAGAGAGCAAATTGAAAATACACGAGATGTGGTAGGTGCTTTCCACTCTCGCAAAACTTGTACCATGTGCTTAGTAGCGGCTACAATCAGCTTCGCGGCGCAGATAGCTCAGTTGACCGTGCTTCTGGAATACTGAAGAAGATGATACGTCGGTGGGTTCGCGTCCTTGACGTGTTCTACGGAATCTTTACCGAACGGTTTTCACAACAGAATGTACCAGCAGCGCGTGATCATGATAGCCATAAGCATCTTTCTGGTGCTGTTGATTGCCCTCATACTCTGGTTCAAACTTGTTCGCTAGCTGGATTTGCCTCGGACATCTACATAAGTGCATGTGTATATACCCTGAATTATTATTGCCCTGTTCTTTGCGATAATATGTGCATCAGACACTGATCCATTGGGCTACAAAACCCCATCATTTTTGCTTCGCGACCTATGCATTATGTATTACAACCCGATACGGGGCTTTCGAATGGCAACGCTACTCCTTTTCATCAAAGTCCAAGGATACCGGATATCCTTGAAGCAATTAATGTTAAAACTCGGGGATACAGTGTGTACATACAGTGTGTACACTGCTTTCAACAAATTTCCCCGGACTTTTGCTTGGTCGCTAGTTTGGATCGATCGTCGAGGAACCAAGTATAGCGAAAGAGGGAACCAACCGCAAATTCGTGGAGAATCAATTCTCATGCAGGCTGGAGGAATCAGAGTCCGATGGAGCACCGTGGACCGTGACTTGCCTGATGTCGCCATTTCAGCGCCATCTTGCAAAAACTGACCGTGCTTTTCACCCAATGGTGGGCTTGGAGATTTTTTATATGTACGGGCTTTCAAAGCTTACCACTCATGAATACTTGTCCACCAGAATTGCATTCGTATATCTGTCAACTGGCATGTACCGACGATGGGCAGACAGCGCGTTCGCTCGCTCTCGTGTCAAAGTACCTGTGTGAAGTAGCCCGCCCATACCGATACCAATCCGTCGCCGTTACAGGAGCCGATCAAATCGTCGAGCTATACGCGAAATTGAAAGCCATCCCACCCCATATGCGTCGTATCCATCATCTCTTCCTATCGGAGCGGTCCCATCGCACGATCGAAGACCCCCATTACAAACGGGCTCCACACCACATGTGCGAAACGGAAACGACGTCTATCATCCAGCTGCTCACCTTGGCCGCGCAAACTCTTGAAACACTCACATTTGCCGTGCCCTATGCGACCACGAGCTGTACGCTAATAGCCACACTCTTTAGCATCGTCTTCCCGCGGCTTTTAGAACTCACGGTCATCGGTTATTACCCTTTCCCACATGTACCCGCTTCCCTACCCCGCCTTGAACGTCTCCATCTTCGGGGGAACAGAAATCCGCACGGACTGCTCCAAATGGGAACGCTGAATGCCGTATGCCCGAGACTGACGCATCTGAGGGTTTCAGACCTCAGCATGGCGGTATCGTTCGTTGATGAACTGGAGGAAGCACTGAATGGAGATCATGCGAACACTGGCAGCATTTGCAATCACCTCAGCCACGAAGCCGCAGATGCATGCCCCTGTACCTGTTCATTTCATCCCCCGTCCCAATTCCGAGCAAAAATTCCGCCTGAAGTCAAATGTCTTGTTATTCAACCTGGCCCCGAATTAAATTCTGAATTTGCAAGGCAGCACCGTATGTGCACGCTAAAGGATCGGGCGATGATGGAGCAGCTCATGAAGCTTCGGGAAGTAGATGAGAACATGAAGGGTGTACAGTATGTGTTGTTACAGCGAGGTGTGCCTGGTGAAGATCTGAGTGAGGTTGCACGCCGCGAATGGGCCGAGAGGTTAGATGGCCAGGATAGTTGCTGGAGAGTGGACCAGCAAGATGCTGGGTCTGCTTCCTAACGTCGATGATAACGTGTCTGCGAAAAGATCGCGAAGGCCCAAGGCATAACTTTTTGAATCCGGATAGGGTTGGCAGGTCGATTCGTCAGCCTTCAAATTTCGAAGTTGATCGGGGACTACGTATGTAGCTTTTGCTCTCGAGAGGATGTGCGATGGTCGCGTTCAACGGTCGCACCCAAACAAAGACACGTGATTAGTCCCACTTAAATTTTAAAACTCCGAATCGATGCCGACGGGTTGCGAAGGCTCCTGCCGCAGCCGCAGCGGTAGCGTCAATAACGAGTCATTGACCGTGCATTGATGCACCTCGAGAATAAAGTCTCTTCCCTCGGATGAACTTGGGGGGCAAGATCATGACACCCTCCCTTCATCCTGTTTGTGTTATTGTAAACCAGATATTGATCTTTGGTTCGTTGAGTTCCTGCTAGCATTTAGTGGCTAATCATTTCATATTTATTGCAGTGATCACCTTAGTCCTTGCTGTTCCTGTAGGTGGCATATATGTGCGCTGGAGGACCAACTACAAACCCAAGGTCGTGCAACTGGAAGGCACAGATGTTAATGAGAGGAAAGTATCCAACGTATTCCAGATGACAGCCAAAGTGTACAGAGTCGAGGTGAGTTTTCAGAAATCTGTAACTTCAGTGAATCTCAACTTGGTGCATACAGGGCTTGGGAGGTTTTTACAAAGGACTCAGTGAGTGACAATTTAGTCCGCTCGAATGATTTATCCATCGACTTTTCACAGTGCCGCAGCTTCTCGTTTCAGCGGTGATCATTCTCATATCCATCCCCCTCGACGCTGCCAAAGTCGATTACACCAACCTCTTACAACGCTTCTGGCGCCTTCCACAACCGGAACGCACTGTTATGCTTTCTATAGCTTGCACGGTGCCTGTCGTACTCTTTTCAGCCATCTTCCTTCCCCTCACCGTCATTATTGTCCGGTGAGTCCTCTCTCAGTCAAAGTCGATCTACTATTGCTAATTAAGCTGTCAGGGCGATCACAACGCCGTTTCGTCTACCATACTGCAAACCATTACTGTCACTGCGAATCCTTTTCACGCCCGCTGAACTCCGCCGCCCTTGGATCATATACAAGACGCCAGGCCTCTTTCTTACATTCGTCCTGAATTTTGCAATCGCAGAGGTGCTGGTATGGGTTCGCATGGTGCTTCTGGCTGGAAATGTTCCCGTATGGAAGATGTCACTGCTTACTTTGGCCTTCATGGTCTGCCTCGTTGCCGTTCCGCCGTCCGACGTAATAAGGACCAAGCTATGTGTGCAGCGTAATGATCCTGCGACATTGACGCTCCCTCATGTTGAAGGTGAGGGCCAGAGCCAGACGGCTGGACGCGACCTTGGCGTCCCCGAATATTCCTTTGGTGATGATGTCGTCCAGTAAGTCAAACCATCCAAGTCGATTCAGAAACCCTTGTGCCAGGGATCACCCGCATTTGGCTTCAAATACTGATAGTGACACCTTCCTTAGATTCCGAGAGGAGCCGTACACCGGACTCATTGACTGTGGGAAGAAAATCGCACAAGAGGAAGGATGGACGGCGTTGTTCCGCCTTTGGTGGATCGATGCTATTCTGCTGATTTTTGCAACTGGAGTGGCTGAGTTGTTGCTAGCAACTGCTGGGTTGTGAACGACGGGGCGTATAGTTTGTGATGAAACAAGAACGGACTAAGTACCAGTTTTGTATTTGTAAAGAACTGCCAATCACCCTGCTCACTCTAAAATCATCCATTCCCCTCGTGCATAAACACCCCACCAACTATCGACATCATCAAGCTTCGTTCGATTCTCGCTGCCTGTCCACATCATGGCTTACTGATATCTATATCAAGACCCATTCTGAGTAGAGAACATACGGGATCAGACTGGCAAACATGTACGTAAGTATATTTGATTTCCTCTTCCCTGATCGTCCTCGACATTCTTAACTCAGGCGCTCGTGGCTTTCTGAAATCGCCTATCCTGATGTAGAAACAGCAACAATGTGGAAACGGCAACAATAGAAAATGGCTCGGCATCATGTACGATTGAAATGAACAAATGCTCGTGGTGAGCGTCCTTATAAGTTTGACAAGGATGGAAGGAGACCTACGGATGTCCAATCACTTCAGCGCAAGATGAAAAGGTGAGTGTTATGGTTGTTCAACAAGCTTGTGGTATGGTGGGTTGGACGAGTCACTGACCGCCGATCTCATACCAGATTAATGGCTAGGCGCCAATTTAACTTGATCTAATCACATGTGGGAAATTTCGAACAATTTTATTTCAGTAAAACGGTAAAACGGGTGGCGTTTAGTATTTCGGTGACCACGCTCCATCAGCGCTATTCAGAACGGCCCATCGATAACCTTACTTGGAGGGATAAAGCTGCCGATATCTCGTTGTTTTGCACCCTGAGAAAGCCTCCCTGCACATCGTATCTCTCTGGCTCGTCTGATCTGCGGTGATTTTAGATTTTATCTCGTCCACTATGCTTGGTTGGATCCAAAGCAAACTGTTCTCGCCCGAGCCTCAAACCGCCATTGGTTACTCTGAAAGTACAACCGATGTAAACGATGGTGCTAAAATCGTACCCATCTCTGTCAACTACTTTCCCCACCGGTGAGTGAATGAATTACGACTCCATCTCAATAAACTCAACCGGTTAACGTGTTCAAATAGAAAATGCAACTATTCTTGCAAGTTTTGTTTTCACACGAGCAAGAATCTTTATATCCTACCGTTACCGGAAGCACAGCGAGCACTCCGACTCTTAGCACTTGCGGGAATGAAGAAACTTAACATCAGTGGCGGCGAGCCATTCCTCAAGCCCGAGTTCATTGGAGAGATATTCAAGTTTTGCAAGGAGGAACTCCATATCGAGTCCTGTTCGGTCGTCTGCAACGGGTCAAAAGTTACCGAGAAGTGGCTCGATATGTACGGGCAGTACCTTGATATCATGGCAATATCTTGTGATAGCTTTGATGACGAGACGAATGTCTTGCTCGGGAGGGCAGAGAACGGCCGAGGGACGCATACTAGAAGAGTGTTTCAGGTCGCCGATTGGTGCAGGGATAGACAAATCAGGGTGAAGATAAACTCGGTTATAACTAAGTAAGTATTCGGTGAGAGACAATCTGTTCGATCAAGCATCATTGACAAGTTTGGGGCCGTGCAGGGACAACGTCAAAGAGGATATGAACGAGAATATCGAAGCCATTTCTCCTTACCGATGGAAAGTATGTCGTACCCTATTCATTGTCCATTTATTACAGTTATCAAAACAAACGCAGGTCTTCCAGGTGCTGATTCTCGACGGCGAGAATAGTGGAGATAGCGGTTCTTTGCGTGACGCTCGAGACCTCACTATCACAGATGAGGAATTCAAAGGTTTTCTCGAGCGGCACTCCGGCCAGAAATGCCTTGTCCCGGAGAACAACCAATCGATGAAAGACTCTTATCTCAATCTAGACGAGGAAATGAGGTGAAATGGAATAGCCCCTGCACCCCCTTTATTACAATGCATACTCATCTATAATCCCACGCGCAGATTCTTGAACTCTCGAGATGGGGGAAAAAAACCTGGTCGGTCAATTCTGAAAGTGGGCGTACAAGAGGCGATGAAAGACGCGGGCTTCAACAATGACGAGTTTATCGCTCGGGGAGGCATCTTTAATTGGTCTCGGGACCACCCCCAGACAGAAACGATCGATTGGT
>Ga0209006_10002332_pt1 | contig 17330 bp, 10 predicted proteins | sample JacPin_JW_Ref_O2_FD_188567 | JGI IMG/M metagenome (GOLD analysis project Ga0209006, IMG submission 188567) | Forest soil microbial communities from Algoma, Ontario, Canada - Jack Pine, Ontario site 1_JW_Ref_O2 (SPAdes) (version 2) | ecosystem: Environmental > Terrestrial > Soil > Boreal... | reverse complement strand
ATTGAGCGCGAGCTCTTTTTGAAATTCGGCGATGGCTTCGGGGATTTGCGAGTGAAACAGGTAGATTTCGCCGAGCAGATTGTGAGCGAGAGGCAGCTTGGGATCGATGGATGCGGCTTTTTGCGCGTACTCTTCGGCGATCGGTCCGAAATCCTGACGGAGCAGCATGCGCGCGGTGAAGAGATACGCCGCGGCGGAGTCGGGCGGGACGTTGAACATTTTGGCGAAGGCGCCGCGGGCTTTTGGATAGTCTCGAATCTGGATGTAGCAGACGCCAAGGATGTAGGCGGCGTCGACGTTGGCGTTGGGAAACCAGGTCTGGACTTTTTCGAGGGGTGGAATGGCTTGATCGGGGCGACCGGCGAGATACGCGGATATGCCAAGAAGCTGGGTGGATTCAGCGTCTTTCGGATCTTCGGTTTCGGCTTTCTTTAGCGCGGCGATGGCTTTGAGGTAGTCGCCTTTTTTGTAGTAGGCGACGCCGAGTTCGTGCGAGAGGCCAGGGGTGGCGGGATTTTTTGCCCGGAGATCCTCCAGCGTGGCGATGGCGTCATCGAATTTTCCTTCGCGCAGGAGTTTGCGAGGTGTATCGAATTCCGAAGCAGACAATTCGTCGGGCGTGGCTGCTGCGGACGCGGAGCCGGCGGAGTTGGTCGCATCCGGCGAAGGAGCATCGGGTTTCGTCGCAGTCTGAGTCTGACCGAAGGCGAGGGGCGAGCTAAGACCAACGAAAAGAGCGCAGAGAGCGCAGCGAAATTGGAACTTTGATCGGAAATCGGACTTCGACATTGCGAATCTCGAGATAAATCGAACCAAGATTAGAACATAAAAAACGGGGAGCCCGCGAGGGCTCCCCGTCTTGTTTGGGGTGTGGTTGCTTTTCTTTGTTAGAAAGTCACGCGCAGACCGAACTGCAACTGGCGCATGCCGGTCGGCGAACCTGGCGAGCTGTCGGCTTCGATGTCGGTAATTTGACCGGCATTGCCGCCGCAGTCGACGCAAGTATTGCCCTGGTTGGAGTTGAAACCCAACACAGGATGGTTGAATACGTTAAAGGCATCGAAGCGGAACTGCGCCTTGATGCGCTCGGTGATGCCGAAGGTCTTGGAGAGGGCCATGTCGGAGAAGAACCCTCGCGGACCAAAGAAGGTGTCGAGGCCGGCGTTGCCGATCGCACCGCAAGCAGGCAGTGCGAACGCGCCCGACGTCGGACGAGCCAACGTGCAAGAGTCGACGCCCGCCTGGGCCGGACCTACGTTATAGGCCAGAGGAGCAACGGGGGTGAAGTCGTACCACTGTCCATTGACCTTCTTGGGGCCGACGCTGAACGACTGTCCTGGAACGAGGTTCGGGCGGCATGGGCCGGTATCTTCGATCAGGCCGCATTCGCCGATGCTGGCGGTCCATGGGAGACCGCTGCTGTAGTTGAGCGTGTTGGTGATTTGCCATCCGCCGACCAGCAGGTTCTCCACGCGGTTGGCGTTGCCGAGCAGCCACTTGCCTTTGCCTACCGGAAGCTCGTACACCGTACTGATCACGAAAACGTTGCGGCGGTTGTACTGATCGGGACCGTACGCGAGTTTCGGATCGACGGAGTAATAGTTGGAGTTATAGGCGTTGGAATGGCCATAAGTGTAGTGGGCCAAGAACTGGAGGCCATGGCTGAAGCGACGCTCGACCTTCATTTGAAGGGCTTCGTAGTTGCTGCTGGCGTCGTTGCCGAAGTAGGTCAAATCGACCGCGCAGCACGTGAGGGGAGCACCTAACGGAGTTGTGTAGCCCGGATAAGTGAACGATGGCACGCCGTTCTGGAAGAACGGACGGCGATCGGCTTGCGGAACGAACGGAACGAAACCGCTCGGGGCGCAGGTGGTCGGTGTCGCACAGGCGATGGGGTTGGTGCCGCCGCCGGCCGCAGGAGCATTGATGTTGTAGGACGGGCCGTCGGTGTTGAACGTGTGCGTGCCCTTATTGCCGATATAGGCGATTTCCACCGACATATTCGGAGTGACCTGTCGCTGGACGGTGGCGTTCCACGCGTCGAGAGTCGGCAAGCGTTGAATCGTCGGACGGATTCTCGAACTCGAGGTACCGTCGGGGCCTAGGAGCGGAAGCGTGCCGGCGGACGAAATGCCGGAGATTACCGGAGCGAAGTTGAACGCCGGTGCGCCTTGCGCCAGGGTGAAGACGGGACTCAGGTTGTTGGTCGCGGCAGGATTCAGGTTGGTGTCCTGAATCGTCTGGTTGGCGAGAACCGGCAGGTTCTGCGTCACGACGTGACCAAAGTTGGAGCCGAAGACGCCGATGTCGAAGCTGCGGCCATAGCCGAGGCGAACGACGGTCTTGGGATCGAACTGGTAAGCAACACCGATGCGAGGCGCGAACGCCTTGTATGTGTTGCTGATGTTTCCGTTGGTTCCGATATTGCCATAGCCGGCGACGCGGATGACGCCTTGATCGAGGTTGGCAAATCCGCCCTGGCCCTTGCCGTTGACGTATTCGGGATCGTAGATTTCCCAGCGCAGACCGTAGTTAAAGGTGAGCTTGGTGCTAATGCGCCAGGTGTCCTGGCCGTAGAAGAACCAGCGCTTCTGGCGCTCTGCGGCGTTCAAGCTGGTGCTGACGAAACGCTGGAGCTCGTTGACGTCGCCGAGCAAGAATGTGCCGAGCACCAAGCCGCCGTTGCCGGCGAGCGAGGTGTCGTTCGCGTCGAAGTTGAGTTCACCGGTGCGGTTGGCGTCGGACGGAACGCGGAGGTTCATCGCGTAACGGATGTCGGTGCCGAACTTGATCTGGTGGTTGCCCTTGATCTTGGTCCAGTTGTTGACGAACTGGAATTGCTGTTCGCTTTCGGTCAGCGGGCAATTGCAGCGGCCAACGTTAAGACCGTCGCCAAAGTTCGGCAAGCCTTCGGCCTGAGCGTTGGAGTTGTTGGTGCCGTTGATCGTCGGGAAGAAAGAGGACAAGCCGCCGGTCTCGGGAGTGCCGAGGTTCATTCCGGGAATGCCGAACGCGGTCATAGGGTTGCTGCTCGCGTCGGAATACGCGGTTTGCGGATTGTATTTGAAGTAGCCGAAGCGGAAGTCGGTCAGCAAGTTAGTGCCGATCGCTTTATCGAAGCCGGTTGCCAAGCTGTAGTTGTGAACAGTGGATTGGCCATTGAGACCGCCGGGGCCGAATCCGACGCCGCCAAGCGACCCGAGGCTGCCTTTGCCGTTCAGATTGAAGTAATCCAAGCTGAATCGGCCGAATACCTGGTAGCCGTGGGGCGCGTTGTAGTCGATGCGCGTGTCGAAGGCGTTTTGGTTGAAATTGCCGGAACCGGACCCGACGAAGTTGTTGCTGAGCGCCGAGGTCTGAGGATTTGGAAACTCAGCCAGGACCGCAGCGGCTTGCGGCGAAATCATGCCGATGGGAATCATGTTGCCGGCGAATGCCGTGCGGCCAGTGCCATCGAGCGGATTGCCGGTCTTGGGATTGTAGACTTGACCGCCGCCCTGCACGTTGCCGAGATACTGGCTCAGGTCGCAGAAGCCGGGAGTGGCGCTCGTGCCATTCGTGGCGGGATTGCAGGTGCTGAGCACTTCCGCTGTCGGGATAGTCAGCTGGTTCGAGGTGCCGCTGACTTCGCGAACGCCCTGATAGTCGCCGAAGAAGAAGAGTTTGTCCTTAATGATCGGGCCGCCGGCTGCAACGCCGAAGTCCTTGTAGCTGAAGAGTGGTAGTGCGACATCAGGTGCCTGCGTGAACGGATCGCGAGCCTGTTGGCCATCGCCGCGGTAGTTATAGAAGCCGCTGCCGTGGAGTTCGTTGGTGCCGGACTTGGTTTGAACGGTAATCACGCCCGCGGTGGCTTTGCCGAACTCAGCGTCGTAGTTTTGAAGAGCGATCTTGGTTTCCTGAATGGCGTCGAGATTGGGATTGACGACAATGATTCCCAAAATGGGATCCTGGTTGTCGGTGCCATCGAGTTGGAAGGACGTGCCGCTGAAGTGCTGGCCGTCAACGAAGATTTGCTGCGCGCCCTGAGGGTTCTCGGTCGCGGCGTGGCTCCAGCCTACGATTTTCTGGGTACCGGGGGACAGCAACTCAAAGTTGGTGAAGTTGCGATTGAGAATCGGAAGGTCTTCGACGTATTTCGAGTTGAATTCGATCGAAACGTCGGAGCGGTCGGTCTTGAGCTGCTCGACTTCACCGCTGACTTCGACAGTTTGTGTCACATCGCCTACGGTCAATGCGGCATCCGTGTGGGCCGAAGCGTCCGCCGAAACCTGGATATTCTTGACTTCGAATACTTTGAAGCCGCTCGCTTCAATGCGAACGTTGTAAAGGTCTGGAATCAGGTGCGTTACGGTGTAGTTGCCGCTTTCGTTGGTCGTCGTTTCCTCAACAGTGCCCTTGGCGATGTCGGTGACCGTGACTTTCGCGCCCACAACTCCAGCACCTTGAGGATCAGTGACCGTACCGAAAATGCTGCCGAACACCGCTTGCGCAGCTGCTTGCGGAACATGCAAGCCTATTGCTAAAGACAAAACAAGCAATCCCACCCAAAAAGATCGCTTAACCATCTCTCCTCCTTGCGGAACGAACGAGCCCAAACACCCCAGACAGTGAAGAATGATTCCGGACGCGGTCTCGACACGGACACCCCGCCGCGCGACGGAAATGCTAGTTATGTAATGAACGTGATACTGAATGGTTGAGGGAGAAATGGACGGCAGACACGCCCTGACAGTGGCATGTACATCGAGACACCCTCCCAGACGGACGACTACCTCGACACGAAAAGCACCCCAAAACTCAATTCGTCCGGGCTCGGCTGCTTCCGCAAAAAGAAACAGGAGGCTCGGGCCCTCGACGGGCCGAACACCAATACACCGTACCTACTATTAAAATTTTTTCTATGTTAGATTGAAGTCTCAGCGCGTCTGATACTGTTACAGTTCATAAAGCCCCGGCTTGCAAGCACATGTGAGGGTTGTTACACTCCGGTTAACCATGGGTGTCACGAGGGGCCCGTTGACGGAACGCGAGCAAAATCTTAGTCAAATCGATCGGCTAACGAACAGCCATGTGCTGCACGGGTCCGAATCCCTGTGCAAACTGCTGCGATACTTGGCCCGCCATGTCCTTGATCACCCAGGGACTTCCATTAAGGAATACCAAATTGCGACGGAAGTGTTCGGACGATCAGCGGACTTTGATCCTCAGCTCGACTCCATGGTGCGAGTGCAGGCGGGGCGGCTGCGGGTAAAGCTATCGGAGTATTACGCGGGGGATGGGGCTGAGGACCCGATCATTGTCGAGTTGCCGAAAGGGACGTACGTGCTTGCGTTTCATCACCGGGCGCCAGCGCCGGCTCGGCCTACGGCCGCGGGTAACGGAGCGGTGGCGACGCAACAGGCGGTAGAGGCAGCAGCGCCTCGGGGAAAATGGATCTTCGCGATCGCTACTCTGACGTTCTTGCTGGCAGTGGCTGCCGTCGTAATTCTCAGCCTGGTTTCAAATCGGAACTCGGCGCAGGCGGGGATTTCGCATGACGAGACTGTGGCGCCAGCAGCCATGAAGGTTTTCTGGAATGGTTTCGTCTCTGGGCAAGACGAGCCCTGGGTGATTTTCAGCAACGCGAAGTTCGTCGGCCGACCGGAGTTAGGGCTGCGGTACTACGACTCGGAGAAAGACAAGAATACGGCTATCTTCGACCAATACACCGGGGTCGGAGAGGTCCTGGCGGTTCATGCGCTGGATCATTTGTTCGAGGGTTTTCATCGGGAGATCCGAGTCAAGCGTGGAAGTCTGTTTTCGCTGGACGATGCGAAAAACAACAATCTGATCTTTGTGGGTTCACCGCTGGAGAATCTGACGCTGCTCGAGGTTCCCGGTACCGAAGATTTCGTATTTCATCGGGTTCCGTCGGGAGTACGCAAGGGTGATCCGGAAATTTTGAACGTGCATCCGCAACCTGGGGAGCCGAAAGAGTTTCTAGGGACGCCGGTCGGTGAGCCGCTGACGGAAGACTACGCGGTCATCGCGACGGTGAAGGGACTGGAACCGAGCCAAGCTGTGCTCATTCTGGCGGGTGGAACGACGATTGGGACGCAAGCTGCGGTCGAATACGTTTGCAACAAGAATTCGGTAGAACAGCTCTTGCTGCGGCTTTCGACGGCGCAGACCGGACAATTGAAGCCGTTTGAGGCAGTGATTCACGTCAAGGTGACACGGGGCGTTCCGGTTTCGACTGAACTGGTGGCGCTGCGCACGACAAATTGATGGCGCAACTGCTCCGGCGTTTTTCCTCGAGTCAATTCCCGTGAGTTCAGTGCGATGTAGGCGCTGACTTGGGGTCCAAGTCAGCAGCGCGCTGAAATTCCTTCGTCGCTTCGTCTTTTTCGCCTTTTCGCTGTAACGCCAATCCCAATTGATAATGAGCCGGCGCGTAGTTTGGTGTGGCGTTGATCGCCGAGCGAAACTGCGAGATCGCCCCGTCGAGGTCCCCGGCGTTCAGCAGACGCTTGCCGGAATTTGTGGCGAACAACGTCGCCTGCTGATTGGTTTTTTCCTTTCCGATTTCGATTCCAGCTTTCGCTTCTCGCGCGGCGCCATCGCTATCGCCCAGCTGACGCAAAACCGCGGCGAGCGTTGTGTGTGCACCCGCAAAATCAGGCTGCAAACGAATTGCTTCGCGGAGGGCAGCGGCGGCATCCTGAAGTTTATTCTGCTGTTTCAAAACTGTGCCAAGCGTGTAGTAAGCCTCGGCGTAATCGGGCTTTACCTGCACCGTTTTCTGGAGCTCTTCCGCGGCCGGCTGAAAGTCGCCCTGCTGCCAGAGGGTCACGCCGAGCGTGTAATGGACGTCGGCCTGAAGCGGATCGATTTGCTCCGCAGTGCGAAATTCGCCGGTGGCTTCGGGCAGCTTGTCTTGTAGTTTGAGCGCGAGGCCCAGGTCGTAGTGAAGCGTCGGGTCCTGCGGCGTGGTCTTCAAAGCGGTTTGAAATTGGGTGGCCGCCGCGACAAAATCGGTCTTCTGCAGGTAGGCGACGCCGAGATTGGTCTGGTACCCGGGATTGCCCGGCTTCAGTTTCAACGCGGACTGAAATTCCGTGATCGCGGTGTCTGCGTCGCCGGTCTGAAGCAGCGCGAGGCCAAGGTTGTTGTGCGCATCCGGATTATTGGGCTGTGCCTTGATGACTCGCCGAAACGATGAGAGCGCTTCATCGACGTTGCCGCGACGCTGCTCGACAACGCCGAGCGCGCTCTGCGCGTCGACGAGACTCGGGTCGAGGTTTACGGCAGCGGCGAATTCGCGCAGAGCGCCGTCCTGATCGCCTTTGTCGCGCAGCGCTCTTCCGAGATAGAGGTGCGCTTGTGGATCCGTCGGAGCGAGCTCCGCAGCTTTTTCGAGATGCGGAATCGCTTCCTCAAGGCTTCCGTCCTGATATTGAAGTACGCCGAGATGCAAATTCGCCGGCGCGTAGTTGGGGTTGACGCGAAGCGCTTCCGCATATTCCTTTTGCGCGTCTTTCAGTGTGACTAGAGCCGCGGCCGGACTCGCATTCGACTTGGCGGACGAATCGGCCTCGGTACTTTGCGCTGGATTCGTTGAAGATTTCGGTCCCGTGACCCCGCCGATTTTTTCTTCCATTACCGGCGCGGACTTTGCGCCTGAGGCGGCCGCCGCTTGCAGTGAAACCTGGCGCACCATCAACGTACCCATCTCATCGAGGAGATCGAAACGACCCGGATCGAGATCGAGCCCCTTTTGCATCTGCTTGATGGCGCCGGCGGTGTCGCCCGCCGCATCCAGGCAACGCGCCAGCGTGCGATAGGCTTCGGATTCCGTTGGAGCAAAACGAATCGCTTCGCGCGCGGAACGCGACGCCTGCTTCGGATCGCCCTTCACCAGATAGGCGTTCGCCATATTGATGTGCGCCTGAAAGAAATCAGGACGAAGATCGAGCGCCGCTCCGAACTGTTTGATCGCGGGATCGACTTGTTTTTGCGCGAGGAGAACCCACCCGAGCGAATTGTGCGCATCCGCGCTGCGCGGCTGAATCGCGACAACCCGCTCGAAGTCCGCCTTGGCCGTAGCGAGATCACCCTGTTGCAGCGCGGCGATTCCCTGTCCATAGATTTCGTCAGCCTGCGCAGCAGAATTCTGAGCCGGTGCGCGGAATGGCATCGCGAGAACGCCGACCAGAACTGCCCCTAGAACGAGCGCCCATTGAGCCGAAACAATGAACCGTCGATTCATCCAAAAATCGTAACATGCAAGGCGTATTCCGCGAGCGTGCAGGGTAGCGACTGCCTTGACCGGTTCAGGGTGCGCACCTACCATCGAATCCACGCTATGAAAATTGCCGATCCTCGCCGAAGGCGCGGAGTTCAGCGCTGGCCTCGCGTCGTTTTTGCGATGGTATGTTTCGCGTGCGCGGTTCTAGCCGCTGAGACGCATCAAAACGCGGAACAAAAACAGCCGGCAAAACCGATCGCGTATTTCAACGATGTCGCGAAAAAAGCCGGGCTGACGATGGTGAACACGTTCGGTGGCGTCACGACTAAGAAATACATCATCGAAACGACTGGAACGGGCGTGGCGATTTTTGACGCCGACAACGACGGCTGGCCCGACATTTTCATTGTCAACGGAACGAAGCTGGAGGAAAAAACTTCGGCTGCAAAAATAGGCAAAGGCGCAAACGCCGCGCCGTCGAATCATCTTTATCACAATAATCACGACGGCACGTTTACCGACATCACGCGCAAAGCCGGACTCGTGCACACCGGCTGGGGACAAGGAGTGTGCGTCGGCGACTATGACAACGACGGCTGGCCCGACATTTTCGTCACTTACTACGGCAAAAACGTGCTGTACCACAACAACGGCGACGGGACGTTTACCGACGTGAGCGAAAAAGCCGGAGTCGCGGGCACCGGCAAGGCCTGGGGCACAGGCTGCGCGTTCGTCGATTACGATCGCGACGGGCATCTCGATCTGATGGTTGCGAACTACGTCGATTTCGATCTCGCGAGCACGCCGGCGCCCGGTGAACGCGTGAATTGTTTGTGGAAGGGCGTGCCGGTGATGTGCGGCCCGCAGGGCTTGCCGACCGCGAACAACATCCTGTATCACAATCGCGGCGATGGAACGTTTGAGGACGTCACAAAACAAGCGCACATCGACAAAACGAGCGGCGCCTACGGCTTCAGCGTGACGACGCTCGATTACGACGACGACGGCTGGCCCGATATTTATGTGGCGTGCGATTCGACGGCAAGCATCCTCTATCACAACAATCACGACGGTACGTTCAAGGATGTCGCGGTGACCGCGGGCGCGGCCTTTAACGAGGATGGCCACGCACAGGCCGGCATGGGGTCGACCGCAGCGGACTTCAACGGCGACGGCCGTCTCGATATTTTCAAAACAAATTTCTCCGACGATACCGCGACGCTCTATCGCAACAACGGCGACGGAACTTTCGACGATGTGACGTTCGCCGCCGGCCTTGGACTGCACACGCAATATCTCGGCTGGGGCACGATGTTTTTCGATTTCGATAATGACGGCTGGCCTGACTTGATTCTGGTGAACGGGCACGTTTATCCCGAGGTCGATACGCAGCACCTCGGAAGCAATTTTCAGGAGCCGCGGATTCTGTATCACAACAACGGCAAAGGGACGTTCGCGGATATTTCGGCTAGTGCGGGGCCGGGGATCACAAATGTGAGCTCATCGCGCGGGCTGGCGATCGGCGATTTGTGGAACGACGGAAAACTTTCGGCGGTCGTGAGCAACATGAACGCGCCGCCGAGTTTGCTGGTGAACCAGGTTCGCACGCCGAATCATTGGGTCGCGTTTCACCTGACGGGGCGGTTCCCGAAGCAGCTCAAACGCAACCAGGAAGAGGATTCCCCCGGCGTGTTGCAATCAACGCGCGATGCGATCGGCGCGCGCATTACAGTGAAGGTTGGCGGACGAGTTCTGGTCGATGAGGTCCGAAGCGGCTCGAGCTTCATCTCCAACAACGACATGCGCGTTCATTTCGGACTCGGCTCCGCCACAAAAATCGATGCCATCGAAGTGCGCTGGCCCGACGGATCGATCGAATATTTCCCGCACGGTCCCATCGATCGGGTGCGGGAGTTGAAAGAAGGAACGGGAATGGCGACCTACTAGATGTGGCGCCGTTTCGCGATATCGATCTATTTCACGCCCGGTATCAGCGGCAGCAAGAATTCCTGCAAGCGCTGGCTTTCCGTCATTTCCAGGCGTCCGAGATGAATGCCCATTTGATTCCCCGCGCTTAGACGCACGACGCAACCCGCGCCAACGATCGGCCTCATCCCTTGAGATAAATGCATCGCGACGTTGACCGACGAGCCAACTGGAAACGCCCGCGGTGCTTTCACCAGCACGCCTTCCATGCTGACGTCGACGCTCTCGCCATCGATCTGCTGCGCGCCATTTGAAAGCAACACGCGCGACTTCACCGGAATGCGCCGCGTGCGCCGCCGCTCGTGCTCGTTCGAGGCCTGGGTCGCGCGCACCAGGCGCAGCAACCGCTCTCTGTCGACCGGTTTGTACAGAAAAAAGCTCGCGCCTGCTTCAAATCCCTGAGACACCGCCGTCGGCCGCTGGTCGTCGCTGATCAACACCACCGGCGTCATGCGATTGAATGTCGAGTCGCGCATTTGCCGCGTAAGCTCCGGCCCGTCGGGCGAAGTCATTCGCACCGCGAAAAACGCCACGGCAAACTTCCCCTCGCGCAAAATTTCGGGCGCCTCCGAACTGCGATTGAGCGTGAGCGAGTCGATTCCGACCGAGGTCAGCACCTTCTCGATAAGGTTGCACGTTTCCGCTTCGGTGTCGACGATCAAGGCTCGCTTTTGCATCGGTGATCTCGCTCGCTCTCATTGGATGAAGTGGATTTGCAGATTTCGCCCGGCGTTCAATCGCCCGCTCGACGATCAAGCGACTCAGTGATGCGCAGCCGCGCCGCCGGAGCCAGCGGCAGCAACGCACCCGCCGCCGCGCCCGATGCGGCCAACGCGGAAGCTGATGCTGCCGCCTTGGCAGACGCGCGTTTGTGCACGCCTTCGACCGGCAAAAACTCCGCTGCCTCCAGCATTAAGTCCACCCGCCCGCGCACTTCAAATTTTTCCAGCAGCGTGGACACATGGAATTTCACGGTGCGCACCGACACGTTCAATTTCGCCGCGATTTCTTTGTTGCTGAGATTTTGCGAAATCGCAGAAAGCACCTCATGCTGCCGGCGGCTCAACGGCATGCCCGCCACCTTGAATCCCGAGCAGCTCCGAATCAATTTATTCGCGCGGCCCACGATTCCGTCGACGAGATCCTCGCCCGCCGCGATCATCACGTCGAAGTCGCGTGGCTGCTGCTGTCGCGCCACGCAGTGAATCGCCAGCAGACTCGCCGCCTGCTCCGCCGGCATGCGCCCATCGTCGCCGGCACGAACATCGAATCGCCGAACCCCTGATTTCTTGTCGAAAAACACAAATGCTGTCGGTCGAACCGAAAACGATTTGGGAGCAACAACGGCGGCTGGCTGCACAGAATGCGGCAAAATCTTTTTCGCTCGATTCACATCGTCTCCTTCCTGGCGTTGAGAAAGCGGCGCAACAGAAATGTCATGCGGCAACTTGAAATGATGACCGCGCGCCGGCACTCATCCGCTCACCGGCCGACGGGCACTGCGAACGGCCCGCGCAAGCCCGCGCCCATCGCCCATCGCGGCCGCTCGGGCCGCGACACTTCGTAGAAATCAAATTGCACGCCGACGCCGCGCTTGCCCTCCTGCTGCACCGGCACCACGCGCACGACGTGACCCGTGCAAAGCCACTGCGCCGGCGGCACGCCCGTCACCTGCTCCGGCATTTCGACGAGCAAATCGAGCGACGAGCCCTTGCTCAGCGGTAGATCTGTGGTGAAAAACACGCCACGCTGCGAAAGATTTTCGGATCGCAAATGCTGCTCCGGTGCGTCGAACTTCCGGACGCGAACTCGCAAATCCGTGCAAACAGCGTGGCGAAGAGACAAACGGCGATCGTGGTCGAGTTTTTCGACAAAGTGTTCCATTCCGAACCTCCAAGAGTGCCAAAAGGGGTTGCAAGCGCAAAAGCGCTGCCGAAAGGGGAGGTCAGGAGAATCGTCCTCTTCTAATGAGGAAGGTAGGCTCAATTTCGTACTACATCGAATTTTCTTGGGTCGCGGAGGCGCGCTCAAGACAAATCGCTCGCGGGCCAAGTTGAGCCCTGCGAGCGATCGATTGTTCAGTTGTGATTTTCACCGGAGCGAGCCGGCCCTTACGGTTGCGGATGCGGCAGTGCTGCGGCGCGATCACGCATGTCCTTCGGCGCAGAAGGTTCGCTCAGCGGCGGCTTGCCCATGGTGATCGCCCAATGTTCGATCCAGCTCCCGCCGCCTTCGGCAACAAATTCATCGGGGAGGCTGTAAACCGCATCGCTCAAAGCCGTACCGAGCGGAACGAATCTGTACCCGCGCTTGCGCAACAAGTCGAGGACTTCGCCGATGTGCTCCGCTTCCAGATTGTTGGCGTGCATCAGCAGAATCTGGCTCGGCTCGTAGCCGAACAGATCGCGCGAGAGTTTCTCGAAGTAAGTAAACACTTCGGTCGTGTAGTCGAGGTACGACGTCACGACTTGCTGCTCGAGCGCGGTATCGCCGCGGCGTTTCGCGTCATCGTAAATTCCGGCGAACATCCAATCCCAGGCGTCCATGGTGACAGGGGCGATGCGATAACCGCGTTCGACGAGAAATTGTTCGGCTTCGCGGCGCGTCTTCAGGTCGCGGCCCGTATCGAGATAGGGATGGCGAAAATAACGCAGTGTCTGATGATGCTGCGTCATCAACAGGCGCGTGACGCTTTCGCCCTGAATCACGCCGTCTTCAAAGGCTTTCAGGCCGCCGCCATTTAGCGAGGTGTGTGCGTAGGTGTGATTGCCGAGCTCGAAGCCTGCGTCGAGCCACATGTTGAGCGCGGCGATGCGCTCGTTCACTTCGTCCCACTTGTAGTAGAGCTTGCGTTCGTTGACGAACGCGACCACGGGGATTTTCTCGTCACGCAAAGTGTCGGTTAGCCGCTTGGTCATCGACGTGATTTCCGCCGCCGTCATCGAGTTCGCCGCCCCGGCGGGCAGGTCGTCGATGGTAATCGAGATGGTGCGATCAGTTTTATCGTCGGCTGCGCGCACGTGGGTTTGCGTTTGCGCGAGCACGACAATCGCAAGCGCGGCTACGACGAGAGAGAGAAACACCTTCATTGAGAAAACCTCCCGGGCCCGTGGAGTGCGGCGCTTCAGCGCCGCTTTTACAATCGAAACGCCGCAACGATACTACACGACTGGCTGGGTCGTTGCGGGTGCGAGAGACTGCCTGTGCAGGCACGAATTCACTTTGAAGATTTCGACGATGTGGATTTATCAAAGGAGATCGTCCGGTCGATTCCCTGGCCTTCCTTCACGTAGATTAGCTGATTCGCCTTGATGTCTTTCAACGTGTCGATTTGTCCGCTGGGCCAGCGGATTTCGAGAAGGTCGACTTTTTCGGCTTTGCCGATACCGAAGTGAATGCGCAGATCGTTCTGCGAAATGTAGCTGCCGCCGCTGCGGACTTCGTCGATCTGCGAATGCGGCTTTTGTTCGCCAGAGACTGTCGTCACGCAGCGCAGGCGGGCGCCGATTCCGCTGCGGTTTGATTTCACGCCGATCGTTCGGACCTTTAGCCAATTGCTTTTTGTTGTGGAGTCGCAGCGCAGGAGCTGCGGGAAATCGTTCACTGTGTTGACGACGACGTCGATGTCGCCATCGTTGTCGTAGTCGCCGAAGGCGCAGCCGCGTGACGCGACTGGCGCGGTGATTCCCGTCCCGCCTTGCAGTGAAACGTCGTCGAATCGGCCGTCGCGCAAATTTTTGTAGAGCAATTTTTGTTGTGGATAGCCGGCTTCGGTGCGGAGTTGCTCGACTTCGGGGTAAACGTGGCCATTGCAAATCAGAATGTCGGGCCAGCCGTCGTTGTCCATGTCGAAGAATCCGACGCCCCAGCCGAGATATTGCGTGTGGCGGCCGAGTCCAGCGGCGAAGGTCGTGTCTTCAAACGTCATGCCGCCGAGATTGTGATAGAGCGACGGAGTATCGCCGGCGAAATTCGTTTTTACGATGTCGAGATTTCCGTCGAGGTCATAATCGCCGGCGGAAATCCCCATGCCGGCTTGCGGTTTGCCGTCGGCGCTGAGCGCGCAGCCGGATTCCATCGCGACATCGACAAATTTTCCGTTGTGCTTGTTTTGGTAGAGCGCGCTCGCGGTGGAATCGTTGGCGACGTAGATGTCGGGCCAGCCGTCGTTGTCGAAATCGGCGGTGAGCACGCCGAGTCCATACGTGCCGTTTGCTTCAAAGAGCCCCGCAGCCTCGCTGACGTCAGCGAAAGTCCCGTCGCCGTTGTTGTGATAGAGGATATTTTTGCCGCCGTTCAATCCCGGCGGGCCGCAGGCCACCATCACACCTTTGTAAAGACACGGACCGGATTCGGGGACGGGGGCTGTCGCGAGATCGAGATCAATGTAGTTCGCGACAAACAGATCGAGTTTTCCATCGCGATCGTAATCGACGAACGCGCAGCCGGTGTTCCAGCGCTTGCCGCTTCCGGCGACGCCGGCCTTGTCGCTCACGTCGGTAAAGGTTCCGTTTCCGTTGTTGTGATACAGGATGTTTTTTCCGAAATACGTGACGAACAGATCTTCGTAGCCGTCGTTGTCGTAATCGCCGATGCAAACGCCCTGGCCCCAGCCGGCGTGGCCGACTCCGGCTTTCGCGGTGACATCGGTAAACGTGCCGTCGCGATTGTTCTTGAAGAGGTGCGACATCGGCTCCTTCCCCGATGGAAATCCTTCGAGGCGAGAGCCGTTCACGAGAAAAATATCGAGCCAGCCATCGTTGTCGTAGTCGTAGAAGGCGACACCGCAGCCGGTCGTTTCGAGCAGATATTTATTTTTGTGTTCGCCGCCGAAGAGAGTTTTGACGTTGAGGCCGGCTTCTTTCGCGACATTGATGAAGCTGATGCCGAGGTCGCCCGATTTTGCAGAGGAAGCAGCGCCGCTTGCGGGCGCTTGGGAAGCGGCTCGCAGCCTCGCGCGGCCAAATAATGGCCGAGCCAGCGAAAGTACATTTTCAAAGGAGAGAACCAGCGCGGACCGGCTCAACGAGCGAAGGAATGACCGCCGCGAAGAAAACAAACTGTGGTACCTTCCCGCACCAGGCGTTCGCCGAGCGCTTGACACCAGGTTTTGGCGCACCGTCCCCAGCAACGGAGCGCTTTTGCATCTTTTTGTATCTTAACGTAAGCGCGCTGTGAATCTTCAATGCCCGGAGCCGCGGAAGTCGCGGCCGATCGACATGCAAATTTCCCGCCCCACGTTCGAGCACATTTCAAGCACAGCGAATCCAAAAGGGGTAGCTATATCGAACCGAATGCGATCCCACGCACGTTTTTGCGTTTTCGTCGTCGCGGCATTCGTGATTTTCGCTTACTCATCGCCGGCGCAGGAGGCTCTATCGGCGCGGCAGTCGCTCGAGCTTTCTCGGCCGATTCGGCCGTGGGAATTCTTGCCCGTGACCGGCACGCGCGCGGCGCTGTTTGGCAATGAATCGGGTCAGATGGAAGCGTGGATTTATCCGCTCAAACTGTTGCGTGACTTCCGCTTGGTGTTTCACGAAGGAGATCACGCTATTCCGGCCGAAGTTTTGGCGCGCACGATCGTCGTGCGTCCTGAATCGGCGACGATCGTTTACAGCAGCGATACTTTTGCGGTGCGCGAGACGTTATTTGTTCCGGTGAAGGAGCAAGGCGCGGTGATTTCGTTCGATATTCAGACGGAGCAGCCGCTGGAAATCGAAGCGCGCTTTATTCGCGATTTTCAGCTCGAGTGGCCGGCGGCGATCGGCGGCACGTTCATCGAATGGGACAAAAGTCTGCACGCGTTTGCGCTGGGTGAAGAGACGCGCAAGTTTGTCGGGCTCGTTGGTTCGCCGACGGCGGCGGATCCCGGGCTGGAATTCGACACAAACTATTTCGATTCGCAAATGAATACGATGCGGCTGGGCGTCACCAGCAAAGGCAAAGATCAGAAACTGATCGTAATTTCCGGTTCGGTGAACGGACATGCAGAAGCGGAAGAGACGTATCGCCGTTTGCTCGATGATCACGAAGAACTTCGGCAACAATCTGCGAAATATTACGAGGACTATCTGAATGACACAGTGAGCGTTGCGCTTCCGGATAAGCAGTTGGAGGAGGCATACGATTGGTCGCGCGTCAGCGTGCTGCAAGGAATGGTCGCGAATCCGTATCTCGGCACCGGAATCGTCGCGGGCTATCGAACTTCGGGGGAAAGCGCGCGGCCGGGATATGCGTGGTTTTTCGGGCGCGATGCGATGTGGACTTCGTTCGCGCTCAATTCAGTTGGGGATTTTGCCGATACGCGTACCGCGATCGACTTCGTCAGCAAATTCCAGCGCGAAGATGGAAAAATCCCGCACGAGATTTCGCAGACGGCGAGCCTCGTCGATTGGTTCAAGAAATTTCAGTATGGATATGCATCCGCTGATGCGACGCCGCTGTACATCATCGCGATGAACGATTACGTCGTGCAGAGTGGCGACGTCGATTTCGCAAAGCAAAAATGGGACAGCTTGTGGAAGGCCTATCAATTCATGCGCTCGACTTATGACGCGCAAGGCTTTCCGCAAAATTTCGGCGTCGGTCACGGATGGGTTGAAGGTGGGCCGCTGCTGCCGGTGAAAACCGAGTTGTATCAGACGGGACTCGGCACCGTCGCACTCGGCGCGCTCGCGAATCTTGCCGAAGTCAGCGGACACGGCGACCTGAGCGGCCAACTAAGGCAGGAATTCGAGCAGCATCGGCCGCTGATCGAGAAAGCATTCTGGTTGCCGGACAAGAATCGCTACGCGTTCGCACTCGATCGCGAAGGCAAACCGGTGGATGAACTAAGTGTGCTCGCGACGGTACCGATGTGGTTCGGCTTGCTCGACGAGCACAACGCCGCCGCGACGATCACGCAGCTCGCCGATTCGGATCATCAAAGCGATTGGGGCATGCGCATTATTTCGGATCGCGCGTCGCGCTTCAGCGGAGGCGGGTATCACTTCGGCTCGGTGTGGCCGCTTTTCACCGGCTGGGCTTCGGTCGGAGAGTATCGCTATCATCGCGCGCTTCCCGCTTACGAAAATTTGCGCGCGAACGCGCTGCTCGCGCTGGATGGTTCGCTCGG
>Ga0209006_10002331_pt1 | contig 17332 bp, 7 predicted proteins | sample JacPin_JW_Ref_O2_FD_188567 | JGI IMG/M metagenome (GOLD analysis project Ga0209006, IMG submission 188567) | Forest soil microbial communities from Algoma, Ontario, Canada - Jack Pine, Ontario site 1_JW_Ref_O2 (SPAdes) (version 2) | ecosystem: Environmental > Terrestrial > Soil > Boreal... | reverse complement strand
GCTGCCGCTCGGGCTGTGGGTGCCGGTTCTGCCGGGCACCCGCCAGGTCACCGTCGGCGGCGCGATCGCCTGCGACATCCACGGCAAGAACCACCACAGCGCGGGCAGCTTCGGCGACCACGTCCGGTCGATCGAGCTGCTCACCGCCGACGGGGACGTCCGCCAGCTGACCCCCGACGGTCCTGAGTCCGAGCTGTTCTGGGCCACGGTCGGCGGCAACGGTCTCACCGGCATCATCCTGCGGGCGACGATCCAGATGACGCCCACCGAGACCGCGTATTTCATCGCCGACGGGGACGTGACCGCCAGCCTGGACGAGACCATCGCATTGCACAGCGACGGCAGCGAGGCCAACTACACCTATTCCAGCGCGTGGTTCGACGCGATCAGCGCGCCGCCGAAACTCGGCCGCGCCGCGGTGTCGCGGGGGTCACTCGCCCGGCTCGAGCAGCTACCCAAGAAGCTGCAGCGCGATCCGCTGAAATTCGAAGCGCCGCAGCTGCTCACGTTCCCCGACATCTTCCCCAACGGGTTGGCGAACAAATACACCTTCGTCCCGATCGGCGAGCTGTGGTACCGCAAGTCGGGAACCTATCGCGGAAAGATCCAGAACCTGACGCAGTTCTACCACCCACTGGACATGTTCGGAGAGTGGAACCGCGGCTACGGCAAGGCTGGATTCGCGCAATACCAATTCGTCGTGCCGACCTCGGCGGTCGACGAATTCAAAAGCATCATCGCCGACATCCAGAAGTCCGGGCACTATTCATTCCTCAACGTGTTCAAGCTGTTTGGTGAGGGAAATCAGGCGCCGCTGAGCTTCCCGATCCCGGGCTGGAACGTGTGCGTTGACTTTCCGATTAAGCCGGGAGTTGGGGAGCTCCTTGGCGAACTGGATCGGCGGGTGCTTCAGTTCGGCGGACGTGTCTACACGGCCAAAGACTCCAGGGTGACGGCAGAGACGTTCCACGCCATGTACCCGCGGATCGACGAGTGGATCGCAGTGCGCCGCAAGGCCGATCCGCGCGGCGTGTTCGCCTCGGACATGGCCCGACGCTTGGAGCTACTGTAAATGCTTGATGCCGTGGGCAATCCGCAGACCATCCTGCTGTTGGGCGGTACGTCCGAGATCGGCCTTGCCATCTGCGAGCGCTACCTGCGCACCGCGTCGGCGCGGATCGTGCTGGCGGCAATGCCCGACGACCCGGGCCGCGACGATGCCGTCGCACAGATGAAGGCCGCCGGTGCGCGGGAAGTCGAGCTGATCGACTTCGAGGCCACTGACACCGCAAGCCACCCGAAGATGATGGAGGAGGCGGTCGCCGGCGGGCATGGCCCCAGAGATATAGGCCCCAGAGATATCGACGTGGCGATCGTCGCGTTCGGACTGCTCGGCGACGCCGAAGAGCTGTGGCAGAACCAGCGCAAGGCCGTGCAGATCGCCGAAATCAACTACACGGCGGCGGTATCGGTGGGCGTGCTGCTCGCCGAGAAGATGCGCGCCCAGGGGTTCGGCCAGATCATCGCGATGAGCACCGTCGCAGGCGAACGGGTGCGGCGATCCAACTTCGTCTACGGCTCGACCAAGGCCGGGCTCGACGGCTTCTATCTGGGCCTCGGTGAGGCGCTGCGCGAGTACGGGGTTCGGGTGCTGGTGATCCGGCCCGGGCAGGTGCGCACCCGGATGAGCGCCCACATCAAGGAAGCGCCGCTGACCGTCGACAAGGAGGACGTCGCGGAGTTGGCCGTGAATGCGGCGGCCAGGGGCAAAGAGCTGGTGTGGGCGCCGCCCGCATTCCGCTACGTGATGATCGTGCTGCGGCATATTCCGCGGGCTATTTTCCGGAAGCTGCCCATCTAGATGCGGCTCGTGCGGGTGGTCGGCCACATGCTGATTGCCGCCGTCGTGGCAGTCGTCGTCACCGCGGTGTCGCTGACCGCGATATCTCGCGTGCAGTGGCCGGCCTACAACACGTCTAATCAGCTGCACGCGCTGACGACGGCCGGTCAATTCACGTGCCTCGCAGGACTGTTGGTCGCCGGCTGGCTGTGGCGACGCGGGCGGGCAAAGCTCGGCTGGACCGCCGCTGTGGTGTTCCTTGCCGCATTTGCGGTGGTGACCCTCGGGATGCCGCTAGGTGCCACCAAGCTTTACCTCTTCGGCATCTCGGTGGATCAGCAGTTCCGCACCGAATATCTGACGCGGCTGACCGACACCGCCGCGCTGCACGACATGACGTACGTCGGGCTGCCGCCCTACTACCCGCCGGGGTGGTTCTGGATCGGCGGTCGGGCCGCGGCGCTGACGGGCACGCCGGCCTGGGAGATGTTCAAGCCGTGGGCCATTACCTCGATCACGGTCGCAATCGTGGTCGCATTTGTGTTGTGGACCAAGCTGATTCGCTTCGAACTGGCGCTGATAGTGACGGCCGCGACCGCTGCGGCGACGCTCGCCTACTCGCCGACCGAGCCGTACGCCGCAATCATCACGGTGCTGTTGCCGCCGATGCTGGTGCTGGCGTGGTCGGGCCTGCGGGGTGGCAGTCGTGGCGGCGGCTGGGGTGCCGTCGTCGCCGTCGGCATCTTTCTCGGTTGCGCCGCCCTGTTCTACACCCTGCTTTTCGCCTACACCGCCTTCACCATCGTGATCATGGCGGCGGTCGCGGTGGCCGCCCGCGGGCGGGCCGACCGCCGGTTCGATCCCCTGCTACGGCTGGCGGTGATCGCGGCGATCGCCGTCGCGATCGCTCTGATCGGGTGGCTGCCGTACCTGCTCGCCGCGATCGCCGACTCGCCCGCGGGCTCGGGGACCGCGCAGCACTATCTGCCGTTGGACGGCTCGCAGCTGTCCTTCCCGATGCTGCAGTTCACGCTGCTGGGCGGGCTGTGCATGGTCGGCACGCTGTGGCTGGCCGTCCGCGCCACGTCATCGACCCGAGCGGGTGCGCTCGCGATCGGCGTGGTCGCCGTCTACGCCTGGTCGCTGCTATCGATGTTGACCACACTGCTGCGCACCACGCTGCTGTCGTTTCGGCTGCAGCCGACCCTGACCGTGCTGCTGGCCGCAGCGGGCGCGTTCGGTTTCGTCGAGGCGACGCAGGCGATCGCGCGTCGATACAGCCCCATCACTTCACGGCGGATCGTCGCCTGCGCCGGGGTGCTCGGCGCGCTCGGCGCGCTCGGCTTCAGCCAGGACATCCCCAACGTGCTGAAGCCCGATCTCGTTGTCGCCTATACCGACACCGACGGCAACGGGCAGCGGGCCGACCGCCGACCGCCGGACGCAGCAACGTACTACGCCGAGATCGACGCGAAGATCCGCCGGGTCACGGGCAAGCCGCGAGACCAGGTGGTGGTGCTGACCGCCGACTACAGCTTCCTGTCGTTCTATCCGTACTGGGGATTCCAGGGGTTGACGTCGCACTACGCGAACCCGTTGGCGCAATTCGACAAACGGGCCGCGGCCATCGGAAGCTGGGTCGAGCTGAAGAACCCGGGCCAATTCATCGCGGCGCTCGATGCGCTGCCCTGGAAACCGCCCACCGTCTTCCTGATGCGCCGCGGCGCGAACGACACCTACACGCTGCGCCTTGCCTCCGACGTCTACCCGAACCAGCCCAATGTGAAGCGCTACCAGGTCGCATTCGAGGCGACGCTGTTCTCTGATCCGCGGTTCTCCGTCACCGTGATCGGGCCGTTCGTGCTGGCCATCAGGCTTGCGCACTAACATCTACCTCCGTGGCGGGCGTGGCGGGCGGCGGCGCGGGCAACTACCGGACCGCACGGATCGTCGCGATGGTCACCGGACTGCTCGGGGTCGCGTTGGCGCTGGCCACTCCGCTGCTGCCGGTCAAGCAAACGACCGCGCAGTTGAACTGGCCGCAGAACGGCGTCTTCTCGAGCGTCACCGCGCCGTTGATCTCCTACGTCGCCACCGATCTGAACATCACCGTGCCGTGCCGCGCGGCCGCGGGGCTCGCGGGCCCGGAGAACGCAAACAAGACCGTGCTGCTGTCCACGGTGCCCAAGCAGGCGCCGAAGGCCATCGACCGCGGACTGCTGATCCAGCGGGTCAACGACAAGCTGCTGTTGATCGTCCGCAACACCCCCATCGTGACCGCCCCGCTGAGCCAGGTGCTCAGCCCGGCGTGCCAGCGGCTGACCTTCACCGCGCATGCCGACAAGGTCACCGCGGAATTCGTCGGCCTGGTCAAGGGGCCCGACAGCGACGACCCTGGCGCACCGCTGCGCGGCCAGCGCAGCGGCTATGACTTTCGCCCGCAGATCGTCGGTGTCTTCACCGACCTGTCCGGGCCCGCACCACCGGGGCTGAGCTTCTCGGCCACCGTCGACACCCGCTACAGCAGCGCCCCGACGCCGATCAAGATGCTGGCGATGATTCTCGGCGTCGCGATGACGGTGGTGTCGCTGATCGCGCTGCATGTGCTGGACGGCGCCGACGGGATGCGGCACCGCCGATTCCTGCCGTCCCGATGGTGGTCGGCCACGCCGCTGGACGGCGTCGTCGCCGCGGTGCTGGTGTGGTGGCATTTCGTCGGCGCGAACACCGCCGACGACGGCTACATCCTGACGATGGCGCGGGTGTCGGAGAACGCCGGCTACATGGCCAACTACTACCGCTGGTTCGGCACCCCCGAGGCGCCGTTCGGGTGGTACTACGACCTGCTGGCGATGTGGGCCCACGTCAGCACCGCCAGCGTGTGGGTGCGGCTGCCGACGCTGGTGATGGCGCTGACGTGCTGGTGGCTGATCAGCCGCGAGGTGATCCCGCGGCTGGGCCACGCCGTCAAGACCCACCGCGCGGCGGCGTGGACGGCGGCGGGCATGTTTCTGGCGTTCTGGCTGCCACTGAACAACGGGCTGCGGCCGGAACCGATCATCGCGCTGGGCATCCTGGTCACCTGGTGCTCGGTGGAACGCGCGGTGGCCACCAGCCGGCTGCTGCCATTGGCGATCGCCTGTGTCATCGGCGCGTTGACACTGTTCTCCGGGCCCACCGGCATCGCGTCGATCGGCGCATTGCTGGTCGCGATCGGGCCGCTGCGCACCATCCTGCACCGGCGCTCGGCTCGGTTCGGGTACCTCGCATTGCTGGCACCGATCGCCGCGGTCTGCACCGTCACGCTCATCTTGATCTTCCGCGACCAGACGCTGGTCGGCGAGGTCGAGGCCAACACGCTGAAGTCGGCGGTGGGTCCGAGCCTGAGCTGGTTCGACGAGCACATCCGCTACGAACGGCTGTTCATGGCCACCCCCGACGGGTCGATCGCCCGCCGGTTCGCGGTGCTGGCACTTCTCGTCGCGCTGGCGGTCGTGATCGCAATGGCGCTGCGCAAGGGGCGGATTCCCGGCACCGCCGCCGGCCCGAGCCGGCGCATCATCGGCATCACGATCATCTCGTTCATCGCGATGATGTTCACCCCGACGAAGTGGACCCACCACTTCGGCGTGTTCGCCGGGTTGGCCGGCTCGCTGGGGGCGCTGGCCGCGGTTGCGGTGACCGCAACGGTGATGCGGTCACGGCGCAACCGGGCGGTGTTCGCCGCGCTGGTGTTGTTCATCACCGCGCTGTCGTTCGCGAGCGTCAACGGGTACTGGTACGTCTCCAATTTCGGTGTGCCGTGGGCGAATGCGCTCCCCGCGTTCGAGTTCGGCTTCACCACAATGCTGTTGGGCCTCACGATTCTGGTGCTGTTGGTGGCGGCGTGGTTCCACTTCTGGAGACGGGACACCCCGCCGCCGGACGGCGACGACGACGACGTTGACACTGACGGGCGGTGGCGGCGGGTGCGGCGAATCGTCGAATCCCCGTTGGGGGTCCTAGCGTGGCTGCTGGTGGCGTTCGAAGTGTTCTCGTTGACCGCCGCGATGATCGGCCAGTACCCGGCGTGGACCGTCGGGCGGTCCAACCTCGAGGCGCTCACCGGAAAGACGTGCGGGCTCGCCTATGACGTGCTGGTGGAACAGGATCCGAACGCGGGCATGCTGACGCCGTCCGGCGTTCCGGTCGCCGACGGGCTGGGCGCCGGCACCGCTTCGAACTTCACCCCGAACGGCATCCCGTTCGACGTGTCCGCCGACCCGCTGATGCAACCACCGGGCGGCGGCGCGTTCGTTGACAGCACCACCGGAACCACCGCCAGGGGCGAGGCGGGCACCGAGGGCGGCACCACGGCGGTCGTCGGAATCAACGGCTCACGGGCCCAGCTGCCCTACAACCTGGACCCTGCCCGCACCCCGGTGCTGGGCAGCTACCAGTCCGGGATTCAAGCGCCCGCCGCGCTGCGCTCCGCGTGGTACCGGCTGCCGCCACGTGCCGAGGCTTCTCCGCTGCTGGTGCTCTCGGCCGCGGGGCGCTTCGATACCCGCGAGGTGCAGGTGCAGTGGGCGGGCGACGACGGGAAGGTGGCCGGCAGCGCCAGCTTCGCCGACATCGGGTCGCCCCCGGCCTGGCGCAACCTTCGCCTCCCACTGTCGGCGATCCCCGCCAGCGCGACCCAGATCCGGCTCTCGGCGACCGACGACGATCTGGCCCCGCAGCACTGGATCGCGCTGACCCCGCCGCGCATCCCGCAGATGCGCACACTGCAGGACGTGGTCGGCTCGAAGGACCCCGTCATGCTGGACTGGCTGGTGGGGCTCGCGTTCCCGTGCCAGCGGCCGTTCGGTCACAACGACGGTGTCGACCAGGTGCCGAAGTGGCGGATCCTGCCCGACCGCTTCGGCGCCGAGGCGAACTCGCCGGTGATGGACAACCTCGGCGGCGGCCCGCTGGGCGTCATCGAGTTGCTGCTGCGGCCCACCACGGTCGCCACCTATCTCAACCACGACTGGTTCCGCGACTGGGGGACACTGCAGCGGTTGACGCTTTACTACCCCGACGCCAAGCCGGCCCGGCTCGATCTCGGCTCGGCAACACGAAGCGGGCTGTGGAGCCCGGCACCGATGCGTCAATAGGTGGGTCGCATACCATCGGGCCTCGTGCCCAGCGATAGCGATGAGCGTCCCCACCGGGCGCAGCGCATCGCGCGGCTGGTCGCTGTGGTGGCCGGAATCGCCGGGATCGTGCTGTGCCTGCTGGTTCCGCTGTTGCCGGTGAAGCAGACGACGGCGACGATCCTGTGGCCGCAGGGATCCGGCGCCGACGGAAACGTGGGCCAGATCACCGCGCCGCTGGTGTCGGGCGCGCCGCTGGCGCTCGACGTGAGCATTCCCTGCCGCACGGTCGCGTCGCTGCCGGCGGCCGGTGGCCTGGTGTTCTCCACGGTGCCGCCGGCCGGTATCGACGCGAGCAGGAATGGGCTGTTCGTACGCGCGAACGCCGATGTCGTGGTCGTCGCGTTCCGCGATACGGTGGCCGCAGTGGCCCCGCGCCCGGCCGTCAACGCAGGCGCCTGCAGCGTCCTGCACGTCTGGGCCAACGTCGGCGGTGTCGGCGCCGACTTCGTCGGAATCCCCGGTGCCGCCGGAAGGTTGGCGATCGAGAACAAACCTCAGGTCGCTGGTCTGTTCACCGAGCTGAAGGTGCCCGCGCAACCGGGGCTGACCGCTCGTGTCGACGTCGACACCCGATTCATCATCTCGCCGACCGCGCTGAAGATCGCCGTGATGGTGCTGGGCGTCATCTGTGTGGTCGCGGCGATCGTCGCGCTGGCGGTGCTCGATCGCTACTCGGGTCACCGACTGCGCGGCTTGTGGCGGCGACGAGTGCGGGCCAACGCCGCCACGTGGCTGGCCGACGTCGGGGTGATCGGGACGCTGGTGTTATGGCATCTCATCGGTGCGATCTCCTCCGACGACGGCTACAACCTGGTCATCGCGCGGGTGTCTCACGACGCCGGGTATTTCACGAACTACTACCGGTACTTCGGCGCGACAGAGGCGCCGTTCGACTGGTACCAGGGCGTTCTCGGCCAGCTGGCGTCGATCAGCACGGCCGGCGTGTGGATGCGGCTGCCCGCCACGCTCGCCGGCATCGCCTGCTGGCTGATTCTGTCCCGCTGCGTGCTTGGCAGGCTCGGGCGCACGGTGGCCGCCAACAGGGTGGCGGTCTGGACGGCGGGCGCGGTGTTCCTGGCCGCGTGGCTGCCGTTCAACAACGGCTTGCGGCCCGAGCCGATCATCGCGTTCGGCACGCTGCTGACCTGGATGCTCGTCGAGAACGCGATCGCCAGCCGCCGGTTGGCGCCCGCGGCGATGGCGATCATCGTCGCGATGTTCGCGGCCACCGTCGCGCCGCAGGGTCTCATCGCGCTCGCGCCACTGCTGGTCGGCGCCCGCGCCATCGCCCGGATCATCGCCCGTCGCCGGGCGGCCGACGGCCTGCTCGCGCCGATCGCCGCGCTGCTGGCGTCGCTGACGCTGATCCTCATCGTCGTGTTCCGGGACCAAACGCTGGCCACGGTGGCCGAGTCGGCCCGCATCAAATACAAGGTCGGGCCGACGATTGCGTGGTACCAGGACTTCCTGCGGTACTACTTCCTCACGGTCGAAGACAGCGTCGACTCGTCGTTGACCCGGCGGTTCTCGGTCCTGGTGCTGCTGCTGTGTCTGTTCGGCATGCTCACCGTGCTGCTGCGGCGCGGCGGTGTCCCGGGGATCGCCAAAGGTCCGGTGTGGCGACTGATCGGTACGACGGCGGTCGGGCTGATGCTGCTGACGTTCACACCGACGAAGTGGGCGGTGCAGTTCGGTGCGTTCGCCGGGCTGGCCGGCGCACTGGGGGCGGTCACCGCGTTCGCGTTCTCCCGGGTCGGGCTGCACAACCGCCGCAACCTGGCGCTGTACGTGACTGCGCTGCTGTTCGTGCTGGCGTGGGCGACATCGGGCAACAACGGCTGGTTCTACGTCGGCGGCTACGGCGTGCCGTGGTTCGACAAGCAGCCGGTGATCGCGAGCCATCCGGTGACGACGATGTTCCTGGTGCTTGCGATCGCGACCGGTCTACTGGCCGGGTGGCTGCACTTCCGGATGGACTACACCGGGCACACCGAGGTGGCGGACAATCGGCGCAACCGCATCCTGTCCTCGACTCCGCTGCTGGTGGTGGCGCTCATCATGGTGGTGCTCGAAGTCGGGTCGATGGCCAAGGCCGCCGCGGGGCGCTATCCCGCCTACACCACCGCGAAGGCCAACGTCGACACCGTGTTCTCGGCGGCCAGCTGTGCGATGGCCGACGATGTGCTGGTCGAACCCGACACGAACGCCGGGACGCTGCAACCGGTCTCGGGCCAGCAGTTCGGCCAGTACGGGCCACTCGGGGGGACCGACCCGGTCGGGTTCACCCCGAACGGGATCAGCGACACCCTGGAGCCCCCCGAGCCCGTCACCGCCAACCCCGGCACCGTCAACTCCGACGGCTCACCGAACAAACCGAACATCGGGATCGGCTTCGCCGCGGGCACCGGTGGCGGGTACGGCCCGACCGGGGTGAACGGCTCGCGGGTGTTCCTGCCGTTCGGCCTCGACCCCGCGCGGACTCCGGTGATGGGCAGCTACGGCGAGAACACCGTGACCGCCAAGGCCACCTCGGCGTGGTACCAGCTGCCGCCACGCACACCGGATCGCCCGCTGGTGGTGGTGGCGGCCGCGGGGGCGATCTTCTACTTCGACGACGTGGGCAAGTTCCACTACGGGCAGTCGCTGAAACTGCAGTGGGGCGTGCATCGGCCGGACGGAAGCTACCAGGAACTGGCTGAAGTCATGCCCATCGACACCGTGCCGCAGAATGCGTGGCGCAACCTGCGGTTCCCGCTGGCGTCCGCACCGCCCGAGGCCAACGTGGCGCGGATCGTCGCGCTGGACCCCAACCTGAGCTCCGACCAGTGGTTCGGCTTCACCCCGCCGCGGCTGCCGGTGCTGGAGACGGCTCAGCAGTTCCTCGGCTCGCACACACCAGTGCTGATGGACATCGCGACCGCGGCGAACTTCCCTTGCCAGCGACCGTTCTCCGAGCACCTCGGCGTTGCAGAACTCCCGGAGTACCGCATCCTGCCCAATCACAAGCAGGTTGTGGTGTCCTCGAACCAGTGGCAGTCGGCCAGAGCCGGCGGCCCGTTCCTGTTCATCCAGGCGCTGCTGACCACCTCGACCGTGCCGACATACCTGCGCGGCGACTGGTACCGGGACTGGGGCTCGCTCGAGCGATACGGCCGGGTCGTGCCCGCCGACCAGGCGCCCGACGCGGTCGTCGATCAGGGCGGCACCACAGCGCGCGGCTGGACCCGCGTCGGACCGATCAGGGCACTGCCATGACCGCTGTGTTCGCCAATGTCGACCGGGAGCCGGCCCGCGCCAACGCGGTGCGCCGCGAGGTCAGGATCGCGCGCTGGGTCGCCACGATCGCGGGCCTGATCGGGTTCGTGCTCTCGGTCGCCACGCCGCTGCTGCCGGTGGTGCAGACCACCGCGACGCTGAACTGGCCGCAGAACGGCGAGCTCACGAACGTGACGGCGCCGCTGATCTCACAGACGCCGGTGTCGATGACGGTCACTGTGCCGTGCGACGTGATCCGCGGGTTGCCGCCGCAGGGCGCGATGGTGCTGGGCACCGCGCCGAAAGACGGAAAGCAGGCGGCGCTGGACGGGCTGTTCGTGAACGTCACGACTCAGCGCGTGGACGTCATCGTCCGCAACGTCGTGGTCGCGAGTGTGCCCCGCGCGCAAGTTGTTTCGCCGTCCTGTCAGCACATCGATATCATCTCGTCGGAGGCGGGGACGTTCGCCGCGTTCGCCGGGCTGACCGACACCGGTGGGCAGCCGCTGCGCAGCGGGTTCGCCGACCCGAACCTACGGCCGGCGATCGTCGGCGTGTTCACAGACATGACCGGCCCGGCGCCGCCCGGATTGCGGCTGTCTGCGGTGATCGACACGCGGTTCTCCACCAGCCCCACGGTTTTGAAGCTCACCGCGATGGTGGTCGCGATCGTGGCGACTGTGATCGCGCTGCTCGCGCTGTGGCGGCTGGACCGCGTCGACGGCCGGCGGATGCACCGGCTCATCCCGGCCCGCTGGCGGACCTTTTCCGCCACCGACGTCGTGGTGGTGGGTGGCTTCCTGCTGTGGCACATCATCGGCGCGAACTCCTCGGACGACGGCTACATGCTCCAGATGGCCCGCGTCGCGGGGCCCGCCGGCTACATGTCGAACTACTTCCGCTGGTTCGGCAGCCCGGAGGACCCGTTCGGCTGGTACTACAACGTCTTCGCACTGATGACGCACGTCAGCGACGCCAGCATCTGGATGCGGCTGCCCGATCTGCTCGCCGGGGTGGTGTGCTGGCTGCTGCTGTCCCGCGAAGTGCTGCCCCGGCTGGGCCCGGCGGTGGCGTCCAACAAGGCCGCGGTGTGGGCGGCGGGCCTGGTGCTGCTGGCGGCGTGGATGCCGTTCGACAACGGCCTGCGCCCCGAGGGTCAGATCGCCACCGGCGCACTGATCACCTACGTACTGATCGAACGCGCGATCATCTCCGGCCGGTTGACGCCGGCGGCGCTGGCGGTCGTGACCGCGGCGTTCACCCTGGGCATGCAGCCGACCGGGCTGATCGCGGTCGCGGCGTTGTTGGCCGGCGGCCGTCCCCTGCTGCGGATCCTGGTACGCCGGCACCGGGTCTTCGGAACCTGGCCACTGGTGGCACCGCTGCTCGCCACGGGCACGGTGGTGCTCACGGTGGTGTTCGCCGATCAGACTTTCGCAACAGTGTTGGAGGCCACCAGGATTCGCACTGCGATCGGTCCGAGCCAGGCCTGGTACACCGAGAACCTGCGGTACTACTACCTGATCCTGCCGACCGTCGACGGGTCGCTGTCGCGGCGGTTCGGATTCCTCATTACCGCGCTTTCGCTGTTCACGTCGATGTTTATCATGTTGCGGCGCAAGCGGATTCCCGGTGTAGCCCGCGGGCCGGCGTGGCGGCTGATGGGCATCATCTTCCTCACCGTGTTCTTCCTGATGTTCACCCCGACCAAATGGGTGCACCACTTCGGGTTGTTCGCCGCGGTCGGGGCGGCCATGGCGGCGCTCGCGACAGTGCTGGTGTCACCGTCGGTGCTGCGGTGGTCGCGCAACCGGATGGCGTTCCTGGCCGCGGTGTTCTTCGTTCTGGCACTGTGCTTCGCCACGACCAACGGCTGGTGGTACGTGTCGAGCTACGGTGTCCCGTTCAACAACTCGATGCCGAAGATCGGCGGAGTCACGGTCAGCACGATATTTTTCGCGCTGTTCGCAATCACTGCGCTGTACGCCATGTGGCTGCACTTCGCGCCCCGCGACCACGGCGAGGGCCGGATCGCGCGGGCGTTGACGGCCGCTCCGATCCCGGTCGCGGCGGGGTTCATGGTGCTGGTGTTCGTCGGGTCGATGGTCGTGGGCGTGGTGCGCCAATACCCGACGTACTCAAACACCGCCGCGAACCTGCGTACGTTCGTCGGCGGTTGCGGGCTGGCCGACGACGTGCTCGTCGAACCTGATTCCAACAATGGTTACTTGCGGCCGGTCGCCGGCGATTACGGCCCGCTGGGCCCGCTCGGTGGGGTCAACCCGGTCGGATTCTCGCCGAACGGCGTACCGGAACACATTGTCGCCGAGGCGATTCGGATGACGTTGCCGCAGCCGGGCACCGACTACGACTGGGACCAGCCGACAAAGCTCGTGCGGCCGGGCATCAACGGGTCGACGGTGCCGCTGCCGTACGGGCTGGACCCGGCCCGCACTCCGCTGGCGGGCAGCTACGTGGAAGGGCCGCAGCAGCAGAGCAGGTTGACGTCCGCGTGGTACGAGTTGCCGCCGCCCGACGGCGGGCACCCGCTGGTGGTGATCACTGCGGCCGGCACGATCAGCGGCAACAGCGTGTTCAACGGCCACACCCAGGGCCAGACCGTCGAGTTGGAGTTCGCACGGCGTGGACCGGACGGCGCGTTGGTGCCGGGCGGGCGACTGGTGCCCTACGACCTCGGGCCCATCCCGTCCTGGCGCAACCTGCGGTTCGCGCGCTCGCAGATGCCCACCGACGCCGCGGCCGTGCGGGTGGTGGCCGAGGACCTGTCGCTGACACCGGGCGACTGGGTCGCGGTGACGCCGCCGCGGGTGCCACAACTGCGCTCGCTGCAGGAGTACGTCGGCTCGGCGCAGCCGGTACTGATGGACTGGGCCGTCGGCCTGGCGTTCCCGTGCCAACGGCCGATGTTTCACAACCTCGGCGTCACCGAGATCCCCAAGTTCCGAATCACCCCGGACTACAACGCCAAGAAGCTGGACACCGACACCTGGGAGGACGGCCTCAACGGCGGCCTGCTCGGCATCACCGACGTACTGCTGCGGGCGCACCTGATGTCGACATATCTTTCACATGACTGGGGACGAGACTGGGGATCGTTGCGGAAATTCGACACGATCGTTGACGCCAGCGCGGCGAAACTGGATCTCGGCACCGCCACCCGTAGCGGATTGTGGAAGCCAGGCAAGATTCGGATCAAGCCGTGACCAGCTCCGGGTGGAACTTCGCCGCCATTCGGCGTATCCCGTCGTGCCAGTCGACCGCGGTGCCGCCGATGAGCTCGCGCATCCGGGTCAGCTCGCTGGGCCCGCCGCGCAGCGCGTGCGGGCTCTCCTCGAACACCGGTTCGGTGCCGAGAAGCGCGCCGAGGTAGGCGCACCACTCCTGGAGGCTGACGGTCTGGTCACCGGCCCAGTTGACCGTGGTCGCCGGGACCGACGCGACTTCGAGCAGCTTGGGAACGGTCGCGATGATGTCGTCCTCGTGGATGGGGTTGTAGCGGGCCGGTCCGCCGGGCGGGACCGGGATCGGGATTCCGGCCAGCATCATCTCCATGTGGTAGTACGGCCACCCGCCGTTGTCGCCGTACGGGACGTTGAGGCGGGCGATTGTGGTGGGCACGCCGAGCACACGCGCCGTTGACCGGGCGACGGCCTCCCCGGCGATCTTGCTGATGGAGTACGTGGGGAACAGGAATTTGTGATTGTCGCCCAGGGCGGCGCGCTCGGTCCGCGGCTCGTCGCCCGGGGGGTCGTACACGGCCGCCGACGAGCAGTGCAGAAAACCCTTCGCGCTGCGGCAGTGGGCCATGAGGAGGCCGACCGACTCCGCGTTGGCGCCAAGGTCGGCGTCCCAGTCGCCGCTCTTGGCCACCGCCACGTTGAGGACGTAGTCGAAGTCGGACGGGAGCCCGGTGAAATCACCGGTGGCCAGGTTGACTGTCTCGCACCGAATCCCGGCCTTTTCGAGGCTTTCCCGCACCGCGACGTCGGTGAAGCGGGCAATGCCCCACACCTCGTTGTCGGCCGCCAAGGACCGGGCGACGGGAGTGGCGACCTGGCCGGTCGGGCCGGTGATCAGGATCTTGGCGCCGCGGATGGGGATCATGCCCTTGCCACCGTCACCGGGATGCCGTTGAGCGCACCGTTACCCGATGGTTCGTCGATGAACGTCGGCGGCGACAACGCGTTGGTGTTCACGCCCGGTGAGCCGTTCGCGACGGACATCCGGGTGCCCGGCTTACCGTGGCCCCAGCCGTGCGGCATCGACACCACGCCCGGTTTGATCGCGTCGGTCACCTCGACGGGGACCTGCAGCTTGCCGGTCGGTGACGCCACATCGACGATGTCGCCGGTGGCCAGGCCGCGCCGCTGCGCATCGGCGGTGTGCATCAGCAGCGTGCAGCGATCGCGGCCCTTCATCAGCGACGGCACGTTGTGCAGCCAGGAGTTGTTGGACCGCAGGTGCCGCCGGCTCACCAGCACCAGTTCGTCGGGCGCCCGCTCGATCCGCTCGGCCAGCCGTGGCAGGTCGTCGAGCAGGTACTGCGGCGCCAGCCGGATCTTGCGCTCCGGGGTGCCGAGGATGTCCGGCAGCTGGGGAATCATGGGCCCGAAATTGACGCCGTTTGGACGCCGTTTCAATTCGGCCAGCGTCAGCCCGTCGGGGTTCTCGCCGTAGCGGTCGCCGAACGGGCCGGTGCGCAACGTCAGGTCGAGGATCCGCTCGGGCCCGCCGTGGTCGTAGTGGCGGCGGATCGCCGCGCCGTCGAGCCCCTGGGTGAACGCCATGTAGTCGAAGAACCCGTCGTCGATCGCGGCGACGTCGACGTCCTCGGCCGGAGTGCCGGTGCACAGGCCGGTCAGCCGGATCAGGATCTCCCACTCCTCGGGGCGGCCCGGGTCGTCGGGCGCGAACACCGGCGCCGAGTAGTTCGCGACGCTGTTGACCGCGAACGCGAGGATCAGGTCGTCGTGGTGCGGCTGCTCCAGCGGCGACTGCCCGGGCAGGATCACGTCGGCGTGCCGGGTCGTCTCGTTGATCCAGCAGTCGACGGAGATCATCGCCGCCAGCTGCGGCAGCGCCTCGTCGAGCTTGTCGCCCGCCGGGCTGGACAGCACCGGGTTGCCGGCGACCGTGATCAACGCCCTGATCTGCCCGTCGCCGGGGGTGGCGATCTCCTCGGCCAGGCACGACACCGGGGCCTGGCCCAACACCTCTTTCGCGCCGCGCACGCGGGTGTGCCAGCGACCGAAGTTCGCCACCCCGCCCTCCATGCCGGGCTGCGGCTGTCCGGTCACCGTCCACACGGCCGGCCGCGCGAACATGCTGCCGCCCGGGCTGTCGAAGTGGCCGGTGAGGATGTTGATCACGTCGACCAGCCAGCTGGCCAGGCTGCCGAACTCCTGGTTGCACAGCCCGATTCGGCCGTAGATCACCGCCTTCGGCGTGGTGGCCAGCTCGCGGGCCAGGCTCCTGATCCGCTCGGCGGAAATCCCGGTGACACCGGCCACCCGCTCCGGCGGCCAGTCGGCAGCCACGCCGCGCATCGTCTCGACACCGTCGACGTGCGGCCCGGCCGCGCCGAGCGACACCAGCCCCTCGTCGAACAGCGTGTGCGCGACCGCCAGCAGCAGCGCGGCGTCGGTGCCCGGGGTGATCGGCAACCACTCGGTAGCCTGCGCGGCGGTCTGCGTGCGAACCGGGTCGACGACAATCACCTTGCCGCGCTTGCGTATTCCGTCGATGATGCCCATCACGTCCGGCGCGGCCAGCAACGAGCCCTGCGACGTGGCCGGGTTGGCTCCCATGACGACGATCAGGTCGGTGCGCTCGATGTCGGGCACCGGGAACGTCCACCACCCGCCGTACATCAGGTGGGACGTCAGGTTCTTCGGCCACTGGTCGACGGTGCCCGGCGAGTAGCTGATCGGGATGCCCGACATGCCAAGCAGCACACCGGTGTAGCGGCCGAGGGAGAACGAGTGGGCCAGCGGGTTACCGGTATACGCGGTGACAGCTGCGATGCCGCGCTCGTCGATAACGGGCTTGAGCAACTCGGTGCAACGGCGGAACGCGGTGTCCCAGTCCACCTCGCGCCACTGCCCGTCGACCTTGATCAGCGGCCTGCGGATCCGGTCGGGGTCTTCGTGCACCGCGCCGAGCGACGCACCCTTCGGGCACAGGTGGCCGCCGCTCCAGACGTCGTCGCGGTTACCGCGGATGCCCTTCACCCGGCCACCCGCAACGTCAATCTCCAAGCCGCACATGGCTTCACACAGCGGGCACGTGTAAAGGTGGCGGCCGTCTTCGCCGGTGGGAGCAAGCGCTCCGGTGAGCTCGATGGTCACCCGCTCACCGTACGCCTTAATCGCTACGGTCCGTAGCGGAAGGGGGCGGCTCAGGGGCGGGGGAGCCGATTCGTTGGGTGCGCAGTTGCCGTGACGGGTGTCGGTGGATGCTGCTAGCATCGAATGTATGTTCGAATCGGTGAGGTCGTCGCTGGTGGACACCTTTTATGGCGTGGAGGATGCCGGGGTAGTCGCGGCAATCGGGGTGGCTGCGGTGGAGGAGAACGCGGCGTGTGCGCGCCGGTTGGAGGCGATGGGCGAGTTGTATGCCCGCCGGGCTCCTGAGGACGATGTGGAGCGCATCAATTGGGCGATTGATGGGCATTCGAGTCTGGTCGCGGAAGTCTCGGCGGAGTTGGGCATCAGTCGGGGCCGTGCGCATGGGCAGCTGCAGTATGCGATCGACCTGCGCGAGAAGCTGCCGCAGGTGATGCGGGTGTTTAAGACCGGCGCCATTGATATGCGGATGGTGATCGCGATCGTGAACCGGGCGGGTCTGATCAAGGAACCGGCGGTGATTGCCAGGCTGGATGCGGTGTTGGCCAAGTGGGCGCCGCGGTGGATGCGGTTGTCGGGGCCCAAGCTTGAACAGCGCGTCGATTGGTGGGTGGAGCGGGTTGATCCGGCCGGGCGGCGGGTGCCCAACCCGCAGCCCGAGGACCGCTACGTCGAGTGGTTTCCGGCCGCAG
>Ga0209006_10002330_pt1 | contig 17334 bp, 17 predicted proteins | sample JacPin_JW_Ref_O2_FD_188567 | JGI IMG/M metagenome (GOLD analysis project Ga0209006, IMG submission 188567) | Forest soil microbial communities from Algoma, Ontario, Canada - Jack Pine, Ontario site 1_JW_Ref_O2 (SPAdes) (version 2) | ecosystem: Environmental > Terrestrial > Soil > Boreal... | reverse complement strand
TCACGCCAACGTTGCCGATCCGCGTGTTCACGATACGCCCGTCGCGCGATGACGACGTCATGGCGATCGCAGCAATTTACGGTCATCACGTTCTCAACGGCATCGCCTCGTTTGAGGAAGTCGCGCCGAGCACCGAAGAAATGGCGCGGCGTCGAGCCGAGCTGGTGGCGCGCGGTCTTCCTTATGTCGTTGCTGAACGCCGCAATGGACCAAATGGCGGAAAGGTCGTCGGGTATTGCTATACCGGACCGTATCGGGCGCGTATCGGCTATCGCTTTTCGCTTGAGGATTCAATTTATATCGATCCCGGCGAGGTCGGGCGCGGCATCGGCCGTGCGCTGCTCGCCCGGGTGATCGAGCGCTCGACCGAATTGGGCTATCGCCAGATGGTCGCCGTGATCGGCGGCAGCGAGACACTGCCGTCGATCCGGCTCCACGCCGCGCTCGGCTTCACCCATGTCGGGATCTTGAGCGCTATCGGCTTCAAATTCGGGCGGTGGATCGATTCAGTGCTGATGCAGCGCGCGCTCGGGCCGGGGGACACCACCCTGCCGGGCTGAGGAGGTGATTTATGGCTGAAGCGTTTGCCGATCCTGCGGTAATCAGCGGCTATCACGCGCACATCTATTATGACCCGGCGAAGACGCGGGAAGCCGCTGCGCGGTTGCGCGAGGGGCTCGCCGCCACCTTTCCTGCGGCGACGCTCGGCAGCTGGCATGATGAGGCTGTCGGGCCGCACACCGTCGCGATGTACCAGGTCGCTTTCGCGGTCGAGGATTTTGCCCGGCTGGTGCCGTGGTTGATGCTGAACCGCGACGAACTCGACGTCCTCGTGCATTCGCTTGCTGGCAACGCCTATGACGACCACACGGTCTACGCGATGTGGCTCGGCGATAAATTGCCGTTACGGCTCGACGTGTTGAAACGCGTTTCGGCGCGCCTCTGATTTCTTCACGTTATCCCGGCAGGCGCCGGGAACCATCACGCGGTGCCGTGCGTATAACAGCACGACAAGCGCGATCCCCCGACAAGCAACCGTGCTCGTCAAACAATATCGGTGGTGTGGCTGCCGTCCTGAAGGCAGAAAACCGGAGTGCGCCTACCAGGTGCGCTGCGGGCCGCAGTCGACGTGGACGAAATCCGATTCCGGATAATAGCCGACGCCGCCCAACCGGCACTGGTCCGCGAGGCTCAGCGCCGCATTGTGCACTTGGCTGAGGCTGCGCTGTTCACAGCGCATGTCTACCGCCATGCCGTACATGTGGTAGCTGTTCGAGGCGACGCCGCTCTCGTGCAACCACAATTGATGGTTGGTTTCGGGTGAGCGGTAGCCGCAAACCACTTGAATCGGCTCGTGGATTTCGAGCCGGTCGCGCAGGCGGCTCAACACGTCGAGCACCCCCGCGTTCATCGGCCGGACCTCGTCCGAATGATGATCGCGCAGGATCCAGTTGATGTCGCGCACCACCTCGCGGATGTAATGGCCGTCGGCCCAATACACTTCGCGCAAGGTCTCGCTAGTATGCATGTTGTAGAGCGAGATCGAGCGTGGTGCGAAGGAGATCGCCGGAGCGGGTCTTATAAAGGCAACACCCGTAGCGACCGCGGCGACGCCGAGTATCCGGCGCCGGCTCAGCAACGATGACGACAATGCACTAGTCTCCCCGACAAGCTGGGAGATTCGTTAGCACCAGAAATTGGATCGGACAACCCCTTCCGATGCAGAAAACGCACTTCAGAAGCCGGTTTTTGCTGTGGGACCGCCCGCTGGTTGATCGCCTCGGAAGGCTGCTCAGCCCCCGCGTTGGTTGATCGGGGTTTGCTGCGCGAGCGGGGGTTGCGGGGCGTGCGTCAGACGTTGGGCGATATCGGTGTCGCGTTGATAGACATCCTGGCGGAACTGCAGGGCGCCATCGGCCTCGACGAACGCCGTTTGGTAGACGATGAAAACCGGGATGGGCGCGGGCAGGTTGCGCCGGTTGGTCGTGCCGAGATTGATGTTCTTGGTGATGTCGTCTTCCGAGATCCCGAGCAGCAGCGAGGCGAGCTCGCGCGGGTTCTGTACGCGCACGCAGCCGTGGCTGAGCCGCCGGTTATCGCGGGCGAAGTAGGACCGGAGCGGCGTGTCGTGCAGATACACGTCGAACTTGTTCGGCATCTCGAATTTGAGCCGCCCGAGGGCGCTATACGGCCCCGCTTCCTGCATGACCGAGCCGTTGTCGCGCACTGTCATGTGGTGCCTTTCGAGGTAGCCCGAATCGGCCTCGATAAGCGGCATGATCTCCTTCTGGGCAATCCCGTAAGGGATGTACCAGGGCGGGTTGTAGAGCACGCTGACGATATTGGTGTGGAATTCCGGGGTCTGCTTATCGGTCTCGCCGACGACGACGCGCGTGGTGAAGATCGACTGGTCGTTGCGGAACAGCTGCAATTGCGCGCTCGCGGTATTGACCCAGACGCGGTCGCCGGGGACCTGCCGCGGCAGCCAGCGCAGCCGCTCCAGATTGACCGCGATTTGCCGGGCGCGCAGCTCTGCCGGGACATTGAGCTCGATCAGCGTTGCGTTGCCGAGCTTACCGTCGCCGGTGAGCCCATGGCGCTCCTGGAACTTCTTCAGCGCCTGAACGGTCGGCTCGTCGAAGCCGTTGGTCGCATAACCGGCGGGCAGGAAACCCTCGATCGCCAGGCGCTTCTGCAGAAGGTGGGTGCGCTCCGCAGTTTCGGTTTCGGGCACGTGCGGCCAGCCACCAGCCTTGGCCATGGCCTTGTAGGATTGGTACGCGCGCCGCAGCGCCGCGTAATCGGGCGTCTTCGGCGCCAGCGCGGCGATCGCCGCTTCGGGGTTCGGACTGGATAGTGCGGCGTCGAGTGCTGCGACGACATCGACCGGGTCCGCGCTCAAATCTTCGTCGTCGCCCCGCGTCTCGCTCGGCACCGCGCCGCGCGCGAGCGCCTCGGCATACCCGAGAAACGCGTCGGACAGCAGCATATCGCGGTCGGTCGGCGACAGAGCGGTCTTGGCAAAGGCGGCGACGTGGAAGCTGTCGGGATCGAGGCCCTGATCGCCAGCGTTCAGCACCGCATGCCACAGCGCGGTCGCTTGTGCTGCGTGCGTCGCCCAGACCGGCTGGTCGCCATGCCCGTCATAAAAGCGGCGCAGCAACGCGGCATGCAGCGTCTCGCCGGCTATGCTAAGGCCGCCGCTGGCGGCGAGACGCGCCTTGATCTCGCTGTCGCCTTGTGTCGCGTTGGGCGACGCGGTGACCGGCAGCAGCGTATTCGCCTCGCTTGCCGGGGCATTGTCCGCCGATGCCATTGCCGACGCGCCAAGCGGGCCGAGCATCAGCGAGATGGCGAGCGCCGCCGCTGCAACGGGTGAGTGCACAATGACCTCGTTCATCGCGGTTGCCTCGGGCGAGCGCCCGAAGCGAAGCCTTTTGAGAGCGTAGGGCAATCCTTGGCAGGAAGAGTACATCGGGTCAACTTACAGGTGATCGGTTTATAGTTTATCTACGCTATTCATGTCGCAACGATTACGGCCGGCGCCAGATCGCGCGGACGCCGACCAGTTCTGCGCCTCGCGCATGGGGCAAGCGAGAGCCCTCTTTACCACGATCATAGCGGGCAAATAGCCTGAAACTCTCGCCAGTTCCGCGGTCGAAGATGATTTTGCTTTCATCGGCGGGTTTTGCGGGTGTTAAAATAATACGCAAGAGGATAGCGGTGGAGAGGAGCGGTGACACGCATCGCATTCGCCGTATTCATAAGCGCATTCCTGGCCGGTACCGCCGCTGGTGCCGCGTGCCCAGGCGACCAGCCGAAAAGCCATCCGACCAAATCGCACAAACAAGCGGATAACTGCGTCGACCTCAATGCGGTTCCGCAGATTTCCGCCGGTGTCGTCAACGCCGAGCCGATGCCCACGGCTGCCAAGGCGCCGACTTACAGCGTGCCGACGACAGGGCCGTACGAGGGCCCGACCCTTGGGCTGACGAAGCCGGAGCCGGGGGTCAGGGCGACACCTACTGTCGGCTACCACTGGACGCTCGAATAAACCGCTAGGCTGACCCCGTCGCGGATTCCGGCAACGGTCCGACATAAGCCGAGGAGGGCCGGACCAGGCGTCCCTCGCGCTGCTGTTCCATCGCGTGGGCAAGCCAGCCGGCGCAGCGCGCCACCGCAAAGACCGGCATGAACGCGTCGCGCGGCAGCCCGACCGCATCGAGCAGCAGCGCGGCGTTGATCTCGACATTGGGCTGCAATGCCGGTCGGCCGGGCTTCACCCGGACAAAGGCATCGGTGACGCTGCGCTCGACCTCGGCCGCGAAAGCGAGCCGTCCGGCGCCGGGGCCGAGCCGGGCGCCCAGCCGGTGCAGCGCGTCGCCCAGGATCAGCGCGCGCGGGTCGCCGCCCTTGAAGACGCGATGGCCGAAGCCCATCAGCCTTTCACCCGAGGCAAGCTTGCGCCCGGCCCAGGCGGCGACGTCGCCGCTCGCTTCCGCTTCGTCGAGCATGTCGAGGGTCGGTCCCGGCGCGCCGCCGTGCAAGGGCCCGGTGAAGGCGCAATAGGCTCCGAGCGCGGCGCAGGCGAGGGAAGCGCGGCTCGACGCGATGACCCGCGCGGTAAAGGCCGAGGTGTTGAGCCCGTTATCGATCAGCGCCGTCCAATAGGTGTCGAGCGCCTCGGCCATCGCCGGATCGACCGGGTGCCCGTGCACCATGCGCAACAGGTCGGCGGCGGTCGTGAGCGCCGGGTCGGGTGCGAGCGGCGCCACGCCCTGGCGCTGGCGCAGCAGCGCCGCGATCGCCACCGGCACGGTCGCCAGGATCGCGTCCGGCGGCGCCGTATCCGACAGATTGGCGAGAGCGAGCCGGGTCCCTTCGACGATCGTTCGCGACGCGGCGCAGTCGATCCATTGGCCGAGGCCGGCGAAGGCGGCTTCCCGTGCGCCGCCCAGCCGGGCGCGGATCGCGTCACGATCGAGCCCGTCGCCGGCGAACCCTTCCCAGAGCAACCCGACGGCGCCCTCATAGCCGAACCGGGCGACCAGCTCGGCGAGAGTGTAGCCACGCACCCACAGAATTCCCCGCGCGCCGTCGCTGTGGCTCAACACCGTTTCGGCGGCAATCAGCCCGGCAAGCCCGCTATCCATGTTTCGGTTCCCGCTGGTGCCCCGAACGAGGCAATCGTGCGGTGATCCGAGGCGAGCGCAGCGCGAATGTCAATCGTGGCTAGTTGAGCGGCGGCACAGCGGCCCGTTAGGGTTAGCGGCGACCGGCGTCGTTCGCCGCTGTCTCGCGACGGTAGGAATTCGGCCGATCGTAAAAGGCCCGTTGTTTCTCGTGCCAGGCGGCGCGCTCGGTGTGGTCGATGATGCCGTCGTGATTGGTGTCGATTTCGTCGAACCGGTCGCGGAAGCGGCGGTCGCGCTCGGCCGCGGGCATCGCCGCGAAGAAATCGTAATAGGCCTTCTGCCGATCGAGCCCGGTCCGTCGCTCGGCGCTCAGACCCTTTTCGGCAAGCTCGGCGGCGATCTGGATCTGGCGTTCTTCGATAAAATGCAGCCGCCAGTCGCGGTATTGCTCGAAGGTGATGGTGTCAGTGGCGGCGTTGGCGGTTTGCGCTGGCGCCGCCTGAGCTGGAAGACAGCAGGCGACGGCAAAAAAACCGGCGGCCGCGGCAAGCGTGTATCTAGCTATCGCGTTCATTGTGACTCTCCCGGACTGGCTGTTGAGGGTTGCGTTAACCATAACGCCAAGAACAAACCATGCACGAGAGCGAGTCAACCCGTTTGTTCACCTTTTATGCTCTTTTTAGCGGTTTGCGCCGAATTCGAGCCGTGCCGGTCGCAACCCGCGGCGCGCGACCGATATGGCTTTATTGATCGCCAGGCGCGAAGCGCGCTTCCGGGTAGGTGAGCGCGTCGTACGAGTCCGCGCACGCCGCAAGGGTCGTGAGCGCTATCAGGCACAGGGTGACGTAAGCCAGCCGTTTCATCGGTCCAAGCCTCCGCTATCGCTAACGGCGATTCCAACTACCCCGGCTCGCGATAGTTCCGGGCGCAATCGTCACAGCGCCTGCGGCTTCCGCGCGGGGCCGCAAAGCCCGCGATAAGACCGATACTGGCCGGCCTTTGCGATCTCGGCGCTTCGGTGTCTTGCCCTCGATCGGGACCCGTGGCACAAGGCCTGCGGGGGTATGGGCATGCCGGATTTTGCCATCGAGGATGGCTGCCGCGGTGTGGTGTGCGGCGTCGACGAGGCCGGGCGCGGGCCGCTCGCCGGGCCGGTTGTGGCTGCGGCGGTGATCATCGACCGCGCCTGTTTCACGACCGAATTGCGCGACACTCTCGACGATTCGAAGCTGTTGCGCCGCGATATGCGCGAGGCATGCTATCGCGCCCTCGCCAATTGCGCGCGCATCGGGGTCGGCGCGGCGAGCGTCAGGGAGATCGACCGCATCAACATCCTGCGCGCGAGCCTCCTGGCGATGTCGCGGGCTGTCGCGGCGCTGGGCGTCGCCGCCGATATCGCTCTAGTCGACGGCAACATGGCGCCGCCGCTCGCCTGCCGCGCGCAGACAGTGGTCAAGGGCGATGCGCTGAGTTTTTCGATCGCCGCCGCCTCGGTCGTCGCCAAGGTTACCCGCGACCGGATTATGCATGCGTTGGCGCGCTGTTATCCGACCTATGGGTGGCAGACAAACGTCGGATATGCGACGCGCGAGCATACCGAAGCGCTCGGTCGCTTCGGCGCCACGCCGCACCATCGTCGCTCGTTCGAGCCGGTGCGCCTCGTCGTCGAGGGCGGGCCAATGACTCTCGAATTGCCAAATCTCGAGCTGTGCTCGGTTAAACCGATCGAATAATTGACGGATTCCCTGCGAACGCGCAGATTGACGGCATGGAAGCCGCCGCCCCTCTGCTTGAAGAAGGCGTTATCGACGGCGATTGCCTCGATCGCATGGCGGATCTACCCGAGGCCTCGGTCGATCTAGTCTTCGCCGACCCGCCCTATAATCTGCAGCTGAACGGCGAGCTGCACCGGCCCGACAACAGCCGGGTCGACGGGGTCGAGGACGACTGGGACAAGTTCGCCGACTTCGCCGAATACGACCATTTCACCCGCGCCTGGCTCGGCGCCGCAAAGCGCCTGCTAAAACCGGCCGGGGCGCTCTGGGTCATCGGCAGCTATCACAATATCTTCCGTATCGGCACGGCACTGCAGGATCTCGGCTTCTGGATCCTCAACGACGTGGTGTGGCGCAAGGCCAACCCGATGCCCAATTTCCGCGGGCGGCGCTTCACCAACGCGCACGAAACGCTGCTGTGGTGCGCGCCCGACCGCAGCGCGCGCTACACCTTCAATTATGACGCGATGAAGGCGCTCAACGACGAGCTGCAGATGCGCAGCGATTGGCTGATCCCGATCTGCGGCGGGCCGGAGCGGCTACGCGACGAGGCGGGCAAGAAGGCGCATCCGACGCAAAAGCCGGAGGCGCTGCTGCATCGCGTGCTGCTCGCCTCGACCCGCCCCGGCGAGCTGGTGCTCGACCCGTTTTGCGGCACTGGCACGACCGGCGCGGTCGCGAAGCGGCTCGGCCGGCGTTTTATCGGCATCGAGCGCGACCCCGCCTATGCCGCTCTGGCGCGCGACCGCATCGCCGCGGTGACGCAAGCCGACAGCGTGCTTCTCGCCACCCAATCGAAGCGCGATGCGCCGCGCGTGCCGTTCGGCAGCCTGGTCGAGCGCGGCATGATCCGGCCGGGCGAGGTGCTGTTCGATCAAACCGGGCGATACCGCGCGCGGGTCAGGGCCGACGGCAGCCTGATCTCGGCGGATCACCACGGCTCGATTCATGCGGTCGCCGCCCAGCTCCAAGGGGCGCCGGCGTGGAATGGCTGGGCCTTCTGGTATGTCGAGCGGCCCAGCGGGCCGGTGCCGATCGAGGCGTTCCGCCAGCAGGTGCGCGCCGAGCGCCAATAGGCGTCATTGCGAGTCATGCGGCGACGCAGCAATCTAACGCAGATTGCTTCGCCTGCTGACGGTGGACCTATGCCCTACGACCGCAACAACGTCTTCGCTCGCATCCTGCGCGGCGAGCTGCCTTGCGCCAAGGTGTACGAGGACGAGCACGTACTCGCCTTCCGCGATATCGAGCCCCAGGCGCCAAACCACGTCGTGCTGATCCCCAAGGGCGAATACGTCACGGCCGATGATTTCTCGGAAAAAGCTTCCGACGCCGAGCTCGCAGCGTTTATGCGCGCGATCGCCAAAATCGCCAAGGCGGAAGGGGTCGCGGAAAGCGGCTATCGCATCCTCGCGAACACCGGCCCGGCGGCGCACCAGGCGGTGCCGCATTTCCACCTGCACCTGTTCGGCGGCCGCGACCTCGGCGCCCGGCTGTTGCAGCGCTCTTGAACGGCAGACGGGCCGGAGTTTCCCCCGGCCGGCGCTCTGCGCGTTGAGCGCTACGGTTGGTCGGGGACCAGTGGCGGGGCGCCGCCGACCTCGTCCCAGATCTGCACTTCATCGCTGCGCGAAGGCAGCCCCACGATGCTGACGACCACGCCGAGCGCGGCGATGCCGATCGGGTAGAGCAGCCCGCTCAACGCTACGCCGGTGAAAGCGGCGATCGAGGCGCCGGCCAGCGGCACGAGTCCGCCGAACACGCCGTTGCCGACATGGTAGGGCAGCGACATCGAGGTATAGCGGATCCGCGCCGGGAACAGCTCGACGAGGAACGCGGCGATCGGCCCGTACACCATCGTCACCAGGATGACCATGTAGAAGACCAGCACGCCCAAGAGGAACGGGTTGTCCTTGACCGCCGCCATCCAGGTGAAGACCGGCCAATAGCTGATCGCAGCGAGCAGGAACCCCAACGTCATGATGTTGCGGCGGCCGATCTTGTCGCTGAGCGCCCCAAACACCACAAAAAACGGCGCCGCCAGGGTCAGCACGACCATCATCAGAATATAGACCGTGACATACGGCACCTTGAGCACGGTCGTCATGTAGAACAGCGCGTAGAACTGGCCAGTGTACCAGACCACGCCTTCGGGCGCCGTGGCACCGAACAGCGCGAGCAGGATAAGCCCCCAGTTCTTGCCGCTCGAAAAGCTTTCGAGCGCCGGGTTGGCCGAGGCCTTGCCCTGTTCCTTCAATCGCGCGAAGAGCGGCGATTCCTCGAGCTTCATGCGGATATAGATCGACAGGCCGACGAGGATTGCCGAGATCAAGAACGGGACCCGCCAGGCCCAATCCGCGAAGGCCGCGTCGCCAAAGCCGAGCCGGCAGACGAGGATCACGAGCAGCGCCAACACGATGCCCATCGTCGCGGTGGTCTGAATCCACGAGGTGTAAAGCCCGCGTTTGCCGTCGGGGGCGTGCTCGGCGATATAGGTCGCCGCGCCGCCGTACTCGCCGCCCAGCGCCAGACCCTGGATCACGCGCATCAGGACGAGGAGGATCGGCGCCAGCGAGCCCAACGTGTCGAAACCCGGCAGCAGGCCGACGATGAAAGTCGCGGAGCCCATCAGCAAAAGTGTCAGCATGAAGGTAAATTTGCGGCCAATCAGGTCGCCGAGATGGCCGAACACGATGGCGCCGAACGGACGCACGAGAAACCCGGTCCAGAACACCGCCAGGCTGGCGATGAACGCGAGGTTCGGATCCATCGCTGGCGAGAAAAAGTGTTTGCTGAAGAACACGGCGAGCACGCCGTACAGGTAGAAATCGTACCACTCGATCAGCGTGCCGACCGAAGAGGCGCTGATGATGAACGGCAGGTTTGCCCGGACCGCCGCGCTGGGTCCGCTGGTCTCTACAATCGACGCCATAGGCTCGTTCCTCCCGTCGCGCGCCCTGTGACCCAGGCTACGCCCCTAGGAAGGCTAGCTGAAATGGCGAGAAAACAAAATGTCGCAGTTACCGGCGCAAGGCCGGCGGCTGGTCAGTTTCCCAGTAGTGCGCGCAGCCGCTCCGGGACCGGCTCGTCGGCGACGTGGCCATAGAGCGCGCCGAGCACATCTTCCCCATGGCCCTCCCCATTGAGGAAGGCACGGATGCGCCGGTCGATCGAACAATGCGAGCCGGCGGAGCGGGTGCGGGGGGTGGCGATTTTGAGATTTGTCATCATCGGTCGATCTGGCTTGTCCACTGGATTGCAACTCGCGACTTTCAGAATGTGAACAGCTTGTAACACGTTTGTATCCGTCAATATCCGTGCAAATTTGCTATGCGTCCGGCGCATGGAACTTCCGTGCGCCATGCATTGGGGATCTTCGCTCGCCCCCGCAAGCGCGAATGCAGCATCACGCCGTGCGAATCGCTATACTCCGGTTAAAGCACACGAGGCTGATGGATGACGAACGGCGACGAGGCAGACGGGTTTCTCGATCTCTTCCGGGCGCGCGGCGCGGAAATCTCCGATGCCTGCACGCGTTGCGGCGATTGCTTCCGCGCCTGCCCGATGACCGAGCCGGGCGGCATCTCCGATGCGGACCCGAGTGCAACGGCGGCTGCCATCGTCGATCTGATCACCGGCGGCACCGGCACTGACGACGCCGTGCGCTGGGGCGAGATTTGCAGCGGCAGCGGCAATTGCATTCCCGCCTGCCAGCATGGCATCAATCCGCGCTTCATGGTGCAGATGGCGCGCGGCTTTGCCCGCCGGGCGCGCGACGGCGCGCCACTGGCGACGCGCTGGCGCGGCCAGTTCCAGACGATGAGCCGCAGCGTGCGGGTGCTGTCCCGGCTGCAATTGCCGCCCGAGACGCTCGCCCGCTTCCGCCGCGCCCCCGAGCCGCGCGCGACGCCGCCCGATGTCGTCTTCTATACCGGCTGCAACGTGCTGCGGACGCCGCATATCGCGCTCTTGAGCCTCGACGTGCTCGACCGGCTCGGCGTCTCCTATGAGGTGATGGGCGGCGTCGGGCAGTGCTGCGGCGTCTACCAGTTCCGCGAGGGCGATTTCGCCAACAACAGCAAGATGGCAAATGCGACGATCGACGGGCTGGCCTCGGCCGGTACCTCGACCGTGCTGTCATGGTGCCCGAGCTGCCAGATCTCGATTGGCGAGGTGTCGCTGCCGAATTACGAAAAGCAGTTCGGCGCTCGCCCGTTCGACATGAACCCGTTCCTCGTGTTCCTCGCCGACCATGCCGACGAGCTCGCGGGGATGATGGTGCGCCGGGTCGAAAAGCGCGTCGCGCTGCACGAGCGGCCGGTATTCCCGCAGACCATGGAGGCGGTCAGGAAGCTGATGTCGATCATTCCCGGCATCGAGCTGGTCGAGATCGACGTGCCGCGCATCGGGACTCAGGCCAACACCTTGGCGCAGCTCCCGAAATTCAAGCAGGAGCTGATCGAGCGCGAATTCCGCGCGGCCGCCGATGCCGGGGTGACGACCTTGGCGACGATCTATCATGCCGATCACCGCGAGATCTGCGACGCCGGCACCGGGCGCAGCTTCGAAATCGTCAATTTCATGGAACTGCTCGGCGCGGGACTCGGCATCGACAGCGAGGATCTCTACAAGCGGCTGAAGCAGATCCGCGAGATCGACGACATGATCGTCGACGCCGCGCCGCTGATCGAGGCGAACCGGCTCGATCTCGACACGGTGCGCGATGCGCTCGCGTTCGAGTTTGGAGCGTAGCCTTCGGATGCCGATCCGCTCGTTCCTCTTTGTCCCCGCCGATAGCGAACGCAAGCTCGCGCGCGGCCTCGAATCGGGCGCCGACGCGCTGATCCTCGATCTTGAAGACTCAGTGGCGGCGGCGAATCGCCCGACCGCGCGCAAACTGGCCCGCGAATTCCTCGACGCGCACGGCCCCGACAAGATCGCGCGCTATGTCCGCGTCAACCCGCTGGCGAGCGGGCTCGCGCTCGACGATCTCGCCGCGACCGTCGCCGGCCGGCCCGATGGTGTCCTGTTGCCGAAATGCGTGCCGGACGATGTCCGCACCCTCGACCATTATTTGTCGGCGTTTGAGGCCGCGGCCGGCAATCCGGTCGGCACGACCCGCATCGTCGCGATCGCGACCGAGACCCCGGCGGCGGTCTTCGCGCTCGGCAATTACGCCGGCGCCTCGCCGCGGCTCGAGGCGGTCACCTGGGGCGCCGAGGATTTGTCGGCCTGCATCGGCGGCAGCAACCGCACGCTCGACGGCGCCTATGACGGTCCGTACCAGCTGGCGCGCTCGCTGTGCCTGCTCGCCGCCGCCGCTGCCGGGGTCGCGGCGGTCGACACGATCTACACCGATTTCCGCGACGAGGGCGGGCTCAAGGCGGAATGCGCCGCGGCGCGTCGCTCGGGGTTCGTCGGCAAGATGGCGATCCATCCGGCCCAGCTGGCCGCGATCAATGGAACATTCTCGACCAGCGCCGCCGAGCGCGACTGGGCCGAGCGCGTCATCGCCGCCTTTGCCGCCAACCCGGATGCCGGCACCTTGGCGCTCGACGGAAAGATGATCGACAAGCCGCATCTGGTGCTAGCGCGGCGGCTGTTGGGACTGCCGACGGCATAAAAGACGTCACACGGTCAGCAGGTGCCGCGTCTGCAGCTCCTGTCGAAGCCCGTCAATGTCGATGTCGTTGCGGTGGCGCTCGACATAACGCAGTTCACTGCGGTAGCGGTCGCAGAATTCGATCATCGCGGGGTGCCAGTCGTCGTAATGGTTGCGCTCGGTGTGTTCGGTTTGTGGGCCGAGGTTGTGGGCAATTTCGTCGGGCCCGCAGGAGAGCGCCTGGAGCACGCTGACGACGGTGCGTTGCCGGTCGGTCACCAGCATCTCGTAGTCGAGCCGGTATGGCGTGATCCGGGCAGCGGCAAAATGATCCTCCATGATCCGCTCGGCCATCAGCATCAGGATAATCTCGCGCCACCATTCGGTATCGTCGATCGCCTCGCCCTGCGGCTCGTGCAACCGCTTCTCGCTGCCGTCCGCAAAGCGGTGCCACAGCCCGGTTTTCTTCGCCTTGGCGTAGGACCAGCCCTGGCCGACAATATCGCGGCGGGTCATCCAGAAAAACACGGTCCGGCGCGGCGCAAAGAGCTCGGGAAACGAGATCAGCTCGCGCAATTGCTCGAAGCGGAACGGGTCGATCTCGAAGCCAAAGCGGCGGTTGGATACGCTGTGCCGCACGACCGCGCGGAAATAGCTGGGAAAATCGGTCGTTTCCCATTCCTTGGCGAGCTCGACGATGCGCTCCTCGTTAAAGAATTCGTCGGGGTTGCCGCACAGCCCGCTCTCGGCCAGCAGATGCGTCAGGAGGGTGCTGCCGCACCGCCCGGTGATGAAGATCACGTAGGCGAGCGCGACGCCCGATCGTGCCCAATCGAACGCGCGCAGCGGCGTCGCGTCTGCCGGTGTGTCCGGAAAACAGTCGGCGAGGCGGATCATGTGTGCATCGCTGCGGGCGTGGTGAAACCTCCTGGAATCATGCGGGAACCGCAGGCGCGGCACAAGCAAGCCGCCATCAACCGCCGAACCCGGGGATGTCGGCGGCCGTAATGTGATAAAATGTCAACGAACCCGCGTCTGGCAGCATAGCATGACGCTTCGATCCCCCTGCTTCCTGGCCGCGATCTGCGTCGTCGCGCTCGCCGCGTCGTTGCCGGCTTTCGCCGATCCGGCATCCGATCAACAGATCATCCACGTCCTCAACCGCATCGCCTTCGGGCCGACGCCGGCAGATGTTGCGCATGTCAAAGAGATCGGCATCGACCGCTATATCGACGAGCAGCTCCATCCCGACAAGATCGCCGAATCGCCGGCACTGACCGAGCGGCTTGTCGGGCTCGACACGCTGAAGCTCAACCCGGTGGAGCTGTTCAAAGAATATGGACCAATCCTTCCGATCATGAATGGTGGCGTCAAACCGACCCCCGAGGAACAGAAGGCGCGGCGTCAGCGGGCGCGGATCATCGTCCAGCAGGCCCAGGATGCCCACATCTGGCGCGCGCTCCACAGCCGGCGCCAGCTGCAGGAGGTCATGGTCGATTTCTGGTACAACCACTTCAACATCTTCGCCGGCAAGGGTCTCGACCATCTGTGGGTTGGCCGCTTCGAGGCCGACGCGATCCGGCCTTACGCGCTCGGCCATTTCCACGACCTGCTGCTGGCGACCGCGCATTCCCCGGCGATGCTGTTCTACCTCGACAACCAGCTCAACACCGCGCCCGGCAGCCCTGGCGCGAAGGGCAACCAGACCGGCATCAACGAGAATTATGCCCGCGAGATCATGGAGCTGCACACGCTGGGCGTCGATGGCGGCTACACCCAGGACGACGTCATTGCGCTCGCGCGTATCCTGACCGGCTGGGGGCTCGCCCGGCCGGGACTGGGGCGCGGCGACGGCTCCGCCCAGGTGTTCGATGAGTCGCGCCACGACGTCACGCCGAAGAATTTCCTCGGCCGGACCATCGAGCCAGCCGGCGAGGCGGAGGGAGTCGAGGCGATCGGCATGCTCGCGGCGAGCCCGGCGACCGCGCACCACATCGCCTTCGAGCTGGCGCAGTATTTCGTCGCCGACAACCCGCCGCAGGCTCTGGTCGACCGGCTCGCTCAGCGCTTCCACGCGACCGACGGCGATGTCGCCGCGGTGCTGAAGACGCTTCTCACCAGCCGCGAGTTCCGCGATAGCGCCGGTCAGAAATACAAGACGCCGTACCAGTACGTGGTGTCGGCGGCGCGCGTCGCCGGGGTCGAGGTCAACAACCCGCGGCCGCTCATCGGCACGATGGCCCGGCTCGGCGAGCCGCTCTACTATTGCCAGACGCCGGATGGCTACAAGAATACCGAGGATGCCTGGCTCAGCCCCGACGCGACGACGCTCAGGATCGGTTTCGCGACGGGCCTCGGCCGCGGCGCGCTTCCGTTGAAAAACCCGCGGCCGGCGCCGCCAGCGGCGCCGGCCGTGATGGCGACGCCGCAGCTCGTCGCGGATCGGCACGAACCTCAGCCTCCACCCAAACCCGAGCCGCTCGATGCGGCGCCGCTCCAGGCTCTGCTCGGCCCGACCCTCGGCGACAACACCCGCTCGGCCGTGGCCGCGGCGCCCGACAATCTCAAGGCGGCGCTGATCCTCGGCAGCCCCGATTTCATGCGCAGGTAGGTGGTGACATGAACAGGCGCGATCTTCTCGGGATGGCCGGCGGCGTGGCGCTCGCGCCGCTGCTCGGGCCGGTATGGGCGGCGCGCGCCGACGAGGCGCCGCAGCGGCTGGTCGTCGTCATGCTGCGCGGGGCGGTCGACGGGCTCAACGTCGTCGTGCCCTACGGCGAGCAGGCCTACTACGACGCTCGCCCGACGATCGCGATCCAAAAGCCAGGTGCTGACAACGGCGCGTTGCCATTGGACGGGCATTTCGCGCTGCATCCCGCGCTCGCGGCGCTGCTGCCGCTGTGGAACGACGGGAAGCTCGCCTTTATCCATGCGGCCGGCTCGCCCGACCCGAGCCGCTCGCATTTCGATGCGCAGCAATTCATCGAGAACGGCACGCCGGGCCATGCGACGACGCCAGACGGGTGGATGAACCGCGTGCTGGCGGCGCTGCCCGGGCCGCGCACCCCGACCGATGCGCTCTCGGTCGGACCGACGCTGCCCTTCATCCTCAAGGGCTCCGTCGCAGTCGCCAATCTGCCGCTCGGGCCCAAGGCGGCGCAGCCGATGGCGATTGATCAGCCCCAGGTGGCAAGCGCCTTCGACAAGCTTTACGCCGGCAATGATCGGCAAAGCCTGGCCTACCGTCAGGGGCGCGAGGCGCGTACCGAACTGATCGCCGATATGTCGACCGAGGAACAGATGGCCGATGCCGGCGCCCCGCCGGCCGATGCGCTGCCGGCGATGGCGGATCATCTCGCGGGCCTGATGACCAAGGACCGGCATCTCCGTCTCGCCTTCGTCAGCCTCGGCGGCTGGGATACCCACGTCAACCAGGGTAATCATGCGGGCCAACTCGCCAACCGGCTGAAGCCGCTCGGCGACGGCCTCGCCGAACTGGCGCAAAAACTTGGGCCCGACTGGAACGACACGGTCATCGTCGTAATTTCCGAATTCGGCCGCACCGTTCACGAGAACGGCAATGCCGGCACCGATCACGGCCACGGCAATGTGATCTGGGTCCTGGGCGGGAAGGTCAACGGCGGCAAGATCTACGGCGAATGGCCCGGCCTCGCGACGGCGCAGCTTTACCAAGGCCGAGACCTGGCGGTGACGACCGATTACCGGCATCCGCTGGCGCAGATCCTCGAACGGCACATGCGCCTCAACAATGCGGCGATGGCGAAGATCTTCCCCGGCATGCCGGCCCCGCGCGGCAATCTCGGACAGATTCTCGCCGCGTAAGGCGGGGTGCCGCCGGCTCGATCATCGACTATATAAGCCGGATGACAGAAAACCCGCTTTTTGAGGAATGGGCGACGCCGTTCGGCTTGCCGCCCTTCGACCGCATCCGGCCCGAGCATTTCCCACCCGCCCTCGACCGCGGCATGGAGGAGGAGATTGCCGACATCGCGGCGATCGCCCATTCGCCCGAGCCGCCCAGTTTCGCGAACACGGTCGAGGCGCTGGAGCGCAGCGGCCGGCTCCTCAATACGGTCGGTGACCTCTTCCACAACCTCAATTCGAGCGCGACCAACAAAGAAATCGACGCGATCGCCCGCGATTACGCGCCAAAACTCGCGGCGCACCGCAGCAAGATCGCGCTCGATCCCGACCTCTTCGCGCGCATCGACGCGCTTTACCGGCAGCGTGCGACGCTCGGTCTCGCGCCCGACCAGCTGCGCCTGCTGGAGCGCCACCATCTGCGTTTCGTGCGCGCCGGTGCGTTGCTCGGACCCGCCGAGAAGACGCGGATGGCCGAGATCACGACGCGCATGGCCTCGCTGCACACGCATTTCGGTCAAAATGTGCTGTTCGACGAGGACGAATGGCGCCTCGTGCTCGACGAAGGCGATCTGCAAGGCCTGCCCGATTTCGCCCGCGAGGCGGCGGCGGCCGCCGCCAAGGAACGCGGCCTCGACGGCAAGTACGTCATCACCCTGTCGCGCTCCTCGGTCGAGCCGTTTCTTTGCTTCTCGGCACGGCGCGACCTGCGCGAAACCGCGTATCGCGCCTGGGTCCAGCGCGGCGAGCATCACGGCGAGCATAACAACGCGCCGCTGATCGCCGAACTGCTCGCGTTGCGCACCGAGCAGGCGCGGCTTCTCGGCTACGACAGCTACGCCGCCTATCGGCTCGACGACACGATGGCGAAGACCCCGGACGCCGCCGAGCATCTGCTCGAACAGGTCTGGACCCCCGCCAAGCACAAGGCCGCCGCCGA
>Ga0209006_10002329_pt1 | contig 17335 bp, 17 predicted proteins | sample JacPin_JW_Ref_O2_FD_188567 | JGI IMG/M metagenome (GOLD analysis project Ga0209006, IMG submission 188567) | Forest soil microbial communities from Algoma, Ontario, Canada - Jack Pine, Ontario site 1_JW_Ref_O2 (SPAdes) (version 2) | ecosystem: Environmental > Terrestrial > Soil > Boreal... | reverse complement strand
GGATTGGAGGCGCCGGCGCCATTCGCAGGGTTCAAATTTGGGTTGTTGGTGAGAAGTGTGCTCGTCAACCCGTTGACTATCGGAGTTGTGGAAAGCGCCGTGAACCTGTTCTCTCCGTTGGGATTCTTCGCGACAGGATAGGTTCCGAAGTAATGATCGAACGACACGTTCTCCTGGAAGATCACCACTAAATACTGAATCGGGGTTGTCGTTGTTGCGGCTTTTCGGATTGTCTCCGGTTTAGAGGAAGCGGCGAAAGCGGGAACCACGGTCGGACCGAGAGTAACGGTCAATGCCAGCAACAATGCGAGTGCCCGCCTCAAATTTGGAAGACATGGCTTCTCTTTTATCATGCTGAATACTCCGTTTCTTGAAATTTGCCCGGCGCAGGGCACAGACTTTCCCCGTGACGGAATTGTCGAGACACGTTACGTCAGGGATGTTACGGGGAGATGTCGCCAATATTAAGCGCAGATGAAATTATGCTCTGCAGGCCGCCAGTCGCCACGTTTCGCGGGGGCACGCATGGCAATTCAGAACTCGAGTGTTAGACCGGAGCGGTTTATGAGCGCCGGCGGATTTGAGCAATCCACCAAGGAAGCTCTGGCTGATCAGCTACGATTATTCAGTTCTCGATGTCATTCGTTCCCGCAAGTTCGCCCTGGTGGGGGGATCTCCAACTGCGCTCGATCTTGGTGTCGACTTCGTGCACTTGTAGAGCCCCGTTCGCCGCGAGTTCGCGTGGCCTCGACGTTATCGTGTCCTGCGACATCCCGCAACGTAAAGCGGTCCTGCATTCTCGCGTCCTGGCGGCAAGACCTGGCCCGAAGCGAAGGTGTAACCTTCCAGCCTATTTGCCACCGCGCAATCGGCGATAACGCCCAATCAGCGTGTTAGTCGAGCCATCGTGCTTGAGCTGAGGCTCTGCGGAACTCTGTAGCTCCGGAATGATGCGCTGCGCCAGCACTTTGCCGAGTTCCACTCCCCACTGGTCGAAGGAATCGATGTTCCAAACTGCGCCCTGGGTAAAAACACTGTGTTCATAGAGCGCCACCAGCGAACCCACCGCTCGCGGTGTCAGCTTTTCCACCAGGATCAGGTTGGTTGGCCGGTTGCCTTCAAAAACGCGAAACGGAATTTGGAACTCAGGCACGCGTTCGGCCTTCACCTCCTCGGCCGTCTTGCCGAAAGCCAGCGCCTCCGCCTGCGCGAATAAATTCGCCATCAGATAATCGTGATGGTCTTTAAAGTCGCTAAGCGGCTGGCAGAATCCGATCAGGTCGCACGGAATAAGCTTGGTGCCTTGATGAATGAGCTGGTAAAACGAGTGCTGCCCGTCGGTTCCGGGCTCACCCCAGATGATCGGCCCAGTCTGGTAGCTCACGGGTTGGCGGTCGAGATCCACGTGCTTGCCGTTGCTCTCCATCTGCAGTTGCTGCAGGTAAGCTGGAAAGCGTTTGAGATTGTCCGAGTAGGGCATGATGCCGATGGTTTGCGCGCCGAAAAAATTGTTGTACCAGACAGTAAGCAGGCCCATCAGCAGCGGCAGATTCTTCTCCGGCGGTGCCGTGCGGAAGTGCTCGTCCATGTCGCGAAATCCGCCGAGCAGATCTTCGAACCCCTTCGGGCCGATCGCGATCATGGTGGAAAGTCCGATCGCGGAATCCATCGAATAGCGCCCTCCGACCCAGTCCCAGAATCCGAACATGTTGGCGGTATCGATTCCAAATTTAGCGACGCCTTCCGCGTTGGTTGAGACTGCGACGAAGTGCTTGGCGACAGCCGCATCGCTTTTGAGCGCGTCCACGATCCAGCGGCGGGCGGTCGCGGCGTTGGTCATGGTTTCCAGCGTCGTGAAAGTCTTCGAAGAGAGAACGAATAAAGTTTCCGCGGGATCCAGGTCGTGTGTGGCTTCGGTAAATGCAGCGCCATCCACATTCGCCACAAAGCGGAACTTCATGGTGCGGTCGGTAAACGTACGCAGCGCGTCATAGGCCATCTCGGGCCCCAGGTACGAGCCGCCGATGCCGACGTTGATCACGTTCTTGATGGCTTTACCGGTGTGACCCTTCCATTCTCCGCTGCGCAAGCGGTTGGAGAACGCAGCCATCTTATCCAGCACCGCGTGCACGTCCGGAACCACGTCTACACCGTCGACCTTGATCTGCGTGCCCTTTGGAGCGCGCAGGGCAACGTGCAGCACCGCGCGGTTTTCCGTGATGTTGATCTTCTCGCCGCGAAACATTGCGTCGCGACGATCAGCGACCCCGCGTTCTTTGGCCAGCTGAAGCAGCAGTCGGATGGTTTCATCGGTAATTCGATTCTTCGAGTAGTCCAGGTAAAGCCCTGCGCCCTCGGCAGCCAATCGCTGGCCGCGACCGGGATCATCGGCAAACAGCCGCCGCAGTTCGACTTCCTTGATCTTGTCGTGGTGCGCTTGCAGCGCATGCCAGGATGGCGCATCGGTCGTTCGCTGGGTCATTGTCGGCTCCTTTTTCGTTTTTCTTACTAAATGTTTTGATTTCCCCACGGTCCATCGTCGGTGATGAGCTGTGTCGGCTCATGCCTCGCACGAATCACCAAGCCGACTCCAATCCAGCCTTCTGCTGCAGACATTCTCGCACTGCGCCAAGTCTCAGGAAAGTCTGTCTCACCGCGTTACGAATGTATTGTTCGGGCCGCTCCGATCGGTTCTCCAGTGACCCGTTCAGTGGTCTATTGTGCACAGTATTTTCCCGAAGATTGTGCGAACTTTAAAGCATATCTCAAGAGCAGGGCATGGCAAAAACCGCAGTTGGTTTGTTTTTGAGAATGGGGATTCGTTGGCGATGTTGGTCGCGATCTCGAGGCCAACGGTTTCCCTCCCAAGGACCTCCATGTTTTAGGCGAGCCCGGGGAGATACCACAGGAGCTCTACGAAATCATGAACATTTTCGGACGTGTCAAAGAACGTGTTGGAGAATTCTCTTGGCGTGGATTGGCCGGGCAGCGTTTGATTCCTGTTTTGTCTTTGGCGCTGCTGTTTGCCAGTGGCCCTCAGAGGTTATTTGCCTATCAGGACGCACAAGCTCCGCCGCCGCAAAACGCGCCCCAGGTTGCGGACCAGCAAGCCCCGGCTCCGGACGCGCAGGCGCCGACATACACACAACAGACTGCCGAGCAGGTGCAGCAGTTGGTAGCGCCGATCGCGCTATATCCGGATTCACTAGTGGCGCAGATTCTGGCAGCGTCTACCTTTCCCGAACAGGTTGTCGAAGCCGATCGTTGGGTGCAGGCACATCCTGAGTTGAAAGGCGACGCTCTGGGTCAGGCCGTGGATCGACAACCCTGGGACCCGAGTGTCAAAGCCCTTGCCGCATTTCCGTCGGTGCTGGGAAATATGGACAAGAATCTCTCCTGGACGTCATCTCTGGGTGATGCCTACTACAACCAGCAAGAGGATGTGATGGCTGCGGTGCAAGTGATGCGCCGGCGGGCGCAGGAATCCGGCAATCTCAAGACTACTCCGCAGCAAACCGTGGCGACGCAAGACGCAGACATCAGCATTGCGCCTACCGATCCCGATGAGGTTTACCTCCCCGCATACAATCCGTGGTCGGTCTATGGTGGCCCGGTGATGGCGTGGCCGGGATGGTATCCCTATCCGGGAATCTGGTTCGGTGGCCCCTACTTGAGTTTTGGAATGGGCTTCGGGATCGGCTGGTACGGCGGTTTCGGATGGGGCTGGAATAACTGGGGATTCAACTGGCGCGGCGGATACGCGATGTACAACCACGGCCGGTACTACTCGCGGAGCAACACGTTTTACAACCGGAGCAATTTCTACCGGGCGGGAGGTGCACGCGGGGGAGCTAACGGTTACCGCGGCGGAGCAGGTGCCCGCGCCGGCGGAGGCAACAGGATTTCCAATGGGAACGTCGGCGGGCGGGGCGGAGTGGATGCCCGTTCCGGCGCTGCGGCCAGGCCTTTCAATGGAAATACGCAAGCCGCTCGGGGATACGCTGCTCCTCGCGGCCAGAGCGGTGTCCGTTCCGGAGCTTTCAGCGGCTACCAGCATGGCGGGCAGGCCAAGAGCTCGTCATCGCGCGGAAGCGCCAGCATGGGCGCAGGTGGAGGAGGATCTCGTGGCGGCGGTGGTGGAGGAGGACATGGCGGGGGCGGCGGGCACCGGTGATCGGAAGCTCGTTCTGTTCATGGCATCTGAAAATCTTCAAATGGAGAAATGTCTATGCGGCGAACCAAGCTGAACCTCGAAGGATTTCATTGTCCCCGTCTTACCAGTCTGGCTAGGCCGGCCAGGCTGGCCGCGATCACGATCCTTTTGGCGGCGTTGGCTGCCACGCGTTCCATGGCGCAGCAACCGCGACAAACGACATTCGCCTCGGCGGAGGACGCGGGCACCGCACTCGTGACGGCAGCACAGAATAACGACGAAAAAGTGATGCTCGATATCCTTGGAACTGACGGAAAACAAATCGTCTCCTCGGGAGACGACGCCGAGGATGCTCAGAACCGCGCAAATTTCGTCCAGAAATATCAGGAGATGCATCGCCTGGTGAAAGAACCGGATGGCAGCACTACTTTGTATATCGGCGCGGAGAATTGGCCCACTCCCATACCGCTCGTGAACAAGGGCAATTCGTGGTATTTCGACACCGAGGCGGGCAAGCAGGAGATTTTGTACAGGCGAATCGGCGAAAATGAAACATCGACCATTCGCGTTTGCCAGGAACTCGTAGCGGCGCAAAAGGAATACCACGCGGCGCAACACGACGAGTACGCGCAGACCATCTTCAGCGATCAAGGGCAGCACAATGGCCTTTACTGGAAAGCCGGGGATGGCGAACCCCAAAGCCCCATCGGTCCGCTGGTCGCGTCGGCCGTGGCAAAGGGCTATGCCAAAAGCCCGGACGGTGCTCCCACACCTTATCGCGGTTACTACTACCTCATCCTGACCCGTCAAGGAAAAAACGCACCAGGCGGTGCGAAAAATTATGTCGCCAGCGGCAAAATGACCGGCGGCTTCGCCTTTGTGGCGTATCCGGCGGAATACAGATCGTCCGGCGTGATGACCTTCATCGTTGGCGAAGATGGCGTTGTGTACGAGAGGGATCTCGGGAAGAAGACCGATGCTGCTGCCAACTCCATGAAGGAATACAACCCCAACTCTAGGTGGCAAGAAGCTGAGGTGGAGCGGACGGCAGCTACTGTCGACCAAGCCAGCAGGTAAGGGGTATCGCACGAAGCCTGGCAACACAGCAACCCGCGCGTAGTGTCTGTCCACGACTCGGGGGTATGCGGGGAAGCTATATTCGAGTCACTCCGCTAACTTCTAATACTTCACAATCGCCGCAAACGATTTCGCATGCAATGACGCTCCGCCTACCAACGCCCCGTCTATCTCTTCCTGCGCCATCAGGGTCGCCGCGTTCTCCGGTTTCACCGACCCCCCGTAAAGAATCCGTAACTTGCCGGAAAACTCTTCGCCAAAAATCTCCGTAGCTTCGCGCCGAATCACCGCATGTGCCTCTGCTGCAATTTCCGGAGTAGCCGTCTTGCCCGTGCCGATTGCCCAGACCGGCTCATAGGCCACTACCATCTTCGCTGCTTTCTTCGCTGAAATCGCATGAAATGCCCGCACGCATTGCCGCCGCAGCACGTCGTCCGTCAATCCTGCCTCGCGTTCTTCCAGCACTTCGCCCACGCAGCAGATCGGCGTGAGTCCGGCTTCCAGCGCGGCTTTCAAGCGGATGTTCACCGTGTCATCGGTTTCGCCAAAATACTGCCGCCGCTCCGAGTGGCCGACGATTACGTGTTTCACTCCCAGCGCGAGCAGCATCGCAGCAGAAATCTCGCCGGTAAACGCTCCTTCTTCCTTCCAGTGAACATTTTGAGCGCCAATGGCCACGCTCGATCCCTTCACTGCCTCCATCGCGTCCGCCAGATCGATATACGGAGGGCACACCACAATTTCATCGCGCGTGTGCCCCGCCACCAGCGGTAGAAAATCGCGAAAAAATTCGCGAGTCTGATCCGGCGTTTTATACATCTTCCAGTTGGCGGCCATTACCTTTGTTCTCATGAGTGAGCCTTTTCAATTTTGAATAGAGGCGGAGTGTCCAAGCGTTCGAGTTTTTCGGCAGCTCGCTGGAACGCGCGAACTGTTGAGATGTCGAAGAGCACGAACTTACACAACGTTAGGTGTTTTGCAGACGCGAGAGCCTCGATTGTCGCAGAAATTGCGATCGGAGCCGCTTCGGTCACCGGATATCCATACGCGCCCGTCGAGATCGCAGGAAACGCCAGGGAAGCGAGAACATGATCGTCGGCTAAACGCACCGACTCGCGATGGCAACTGGCTAACGCTTCGGCTACGCCAGGCTCCCCACCGCGATAAACGGGACCGACCGTATGAATGACATACTTTGCTGAAAGCCGTCCGCCGGTGGTGATGACCGCCTTCCCAGCCGGCAGCGTCCCAATTTCGCCAACGATTTTTCGGCACTCGGCGACAATAGCCGGGCCCCCGGCGTCGTGAATGGCGCCATCGACTCCGCCGCCCCCCAAGAGATATGAGTTAGCGGCGTTTACAATCGCGTCGGTGTTTTCCTCGGTGAGATCGGCAGGGCCATAAATCTCAATCGCTTTGCCCTGGTCGAGCACGAGTCTTATTGCAGAGATTTGCACGGCAGCATCTAGAGCGGTCACTTCTTATCCGTCAGCGCCTCAACCCCTGGCAGTTTCTTTCCCTCAAGAAATTCCAGTGAAGCGCCGCCTCCGGTCGAGATATGCGTGATCTTGTCGGCCACTCCCGCCGCGTGCGCGGCCGCCACCGAATCGCCGCCGCCGACGATTGAAATCGCTCCCACATTTTCCGCTATGGCTTGCGCGATCTTGAACGTGCCCTTGGAAAATCCGGGAACCTCGAACACTCCCATCGGGCCGTTCCACAAAATCGTCCGCGCTCGCGAAATCTCTTCGGAGAAAAGCTCGATCGTCTTCGGACCAATATCGAGCGCCATCTTGTCGGCTGGAATCGGCTGGCCCTCGCCAATCTGCTGCACGACGGCATTGATCTCCGGCTTGCTCGCAACGACATGGTCCACCGGCAACAGGAATCTCAAGTTTCGCTTCTTCGCTTCATCCAGCAACTCCCGTGCCAGTTCGACCTTGTCCACCTCCAGCAGCGACTTGCCAATCTCCTGCCCCTGCGCTTTGAGAAACGTATATGCCATCCCGCCGCCGATGATCAGCGAATCCACTTTTTTCATCAGGTTCTGAATCACGCCGATCTTGTCACTCACCTTGGCTCCGCCTAGAATCGCCACAAACGGTTCTTCGGGATGCTCGAGGGTCTTGCCCAGATACTTGAGTTCCTTCTCCATCAGCAATCCGGCCGCGGACTTCTGCACAAATTTCGTAATTCCCACCGTCGAAGCGTGTGCCCGATGCGCCGACCCAAATGCATCATTCACGTAGTAAGGCGCCAGAGCCGCGAGTTGCCTGGCGAATTTCTCATCGTTCGCTTCTTCTTCTGCGTGGAAGCGCAAATTTTCGAGCAGCAGGGTCTGCCCCATTTCCAGCTGCGTCGCCACCTCCTCCGCCTCCGGCCCCACGCAATCCGGACAGAACCCCACGTTTTCACCGCGCGCCAGTTCCTTGTCGAGCAGCATGCGCAGCCGCTCCGCCACCGGCTTCAGGCTCATCTTAGGATTGGGCTTGCCCTTCGGCCGTCCCAGATGCGATGCGAGAATCAGCCGCGCTCCATGCCGCAGCGCGTACTCAATGCTGGGCAGCGTCTCGCGGATGCGGGTGTCGTCCATCACCCGCCCATCTTCGAGCGGCACGTTGAAATCGACCCGCATGAATATACGGTTCCCACTGAGCGGAAGATCACGAATGGAAAGTTTGGACATGGCTGGTTGTCCTTCGGAAGGCAGAATTTAAGTTGCGACGGGTGGCCCATCCTAACGTCGCGTCCATTGCGACGTTAGGGTGGGTCCGCGAATTCCTACAGGCCCTTATCCGCGATGTAGTGAATCAAGTCCCGCACGCGGCAGGAGTATCCCCATTCATTGTCATACCAGGAGATCACCTTCACGCAATTTCCTGCCACCACAAGGGTCATGGGCGCGTCCACAATCGAAGACCGGGAGTCGCCTTTGAAATCAGACGACACCAGTTCGTGCTCTTCGAATCCCAGATACCCCTTAAGCGGCCCTGACTCCGACGCTTTTTTCAGCGCCGCATTGACTTCTTCCTTGGTCGTTTTTTTCTCCACCCATGCCACCAGATCAACCACCGAAACGTTCGGAGTAGGCACGCGCATGGCGAAGCCGTCCAGTTTCCCCGCAAGTTCCGGAATCACGAGCTTCAACGCCTTGGCCGCGCCTGTGGATGTGGGAATCATATTAATCGCCGCCGCCCGCGCGCGCCGCAAGTCCTTGTGCGGAAAATCCAGAATCACCTGATCGTTGGTGTAGGAATGAATCGTCGTCATGGTCCCGCTGACAATCTTGAATTCATCCTGCAGCACCTTGGCCACCGGCGCCAGACAGTTTGTGGTGCAGGACGCGTTCGAAATAATGTGATGCTTCGCGCCATCATACTTGTCGTGATTCACTCCCAGCACCAGCGTGATGTCCTCGTTCTTCGCCGGAGCCGAAATAATGACTTTCTTCACCGTCCCGCGCAAATGTTTTTTCGCATCGTTCGCATCGGTGAAGTGTCCGGTCGATTCGATCACCACCTGCGCCCCCACCGACTCCCAAGGCAACGCTCCCGGATCTCTTTCTTTGAAAACCTTAATCGTCTTGCCGTCGACCGTGATGCTGTCCGCCCCGGCCGAAATTTTATTGGGCAGGTTGCCCAGAATCGAATCGTATTTCAGCAGATGCGCCAGCGTTTTCGGATCGGTAAGATCGTTCACCGCCACGAACTCCAGCCCCGGATCCTGCAGCGCGGTACGAAAAACGTTGCGCCCGATTCGTCCAAAGCCATTAATGCCAACTTTAATTGCCATAGTTCCTCCCTTGATTATGATTGCCGATTACTCACTAAGTACGACGGTAGGCTCAGCGCCAGCACGACCCCGAACCACAAACAAATTATGTTAGCAGGGAATCGGAAGCGCCGTAAAATAGCCGCGGCGTTTGTTGCAGGTCTGTTTTTCAGTCGCCACTTCAATGAGCCGGATCGCTGACCATTCGATCACCGACGCTTTCTCCGACCTTGCCGTATATAAGTTCTGTCATCCTGAGCGAAGTTGCCGTTTCGCAAAGCGAACGACAACGTAGTCGAGGGATCTCCACCAGCCTGCGCGACTGTCGGCCCTCCACGGGAATTTGCACGACATCATCCTCGCGGGCGGCTGAAAGCAACAGAGTGCAGAGCCAAGTGTCCCGTTCACTCAAACGCCAACTCCACGAAAGCATCCGCACGCGACCACTTCGCAGACAGGCGCGCCGCCCAATACTTGCGATTGATCGTCTGCCGCGCCCTCGTATGTTCCTCGGGCGGCAAAACCCGTGCTGTCGCCGCGAACTCCGCCCCGGTAACTTTCCCCAGAATCGTGCACGGGGCGACTTTGGCCTGGGGATTATTCCGGATGCGCTTCATCTTGCCCATATCGCTCCGCGTCATCACGTAAAGCTTTCCGTCCTCTTCGCCGAACCAAATCGGAGTCGCGACTCCGACGCCGTTCTTGCGAAACGTAGTCAGTGAAATATATTTCTGTCCGCGAATGGAATCGGGAATCTGGCTAGCCACTCCTTAATTCTAACCGCGAAGTTGAATTTCGGGATCAGACCACGAGGCGGTAGCCGATAGCGTCCCAGTTCTACCCTGAATCCCGGTGCCTTTTGGGTTTACGATTTCGGGACACCACGGCGAACCATTGCTCCCGCCGCGGCATATGTGTTACAAGCCTGACATGCGTAAATGGATGCGCGATCGTTTTCAGCGCCGCAAGAAAAAGCCTGCCGAGTCGTCTGACCAGCCGGCTCCTCCGCCTCTGCAGCCCGCATATTTCGACGCCGAGCAACAGGCGGCCACACCCGATACAGAAAACGAAAGCAGCAGGGCATCTGCCCCCCACGACTCTGAGCCTCAACCGGAATCGAGGCCCCGCTCCCGTGGTCGTTCCGTTCGTTCTGCTCCCGCTCCGCACGTGGAAACTCCGGCCGCTGACGCCTCGCCCGCGGATACCGGCGACACCGCTTCCGCCGATGTTCCAAACGATATTCCATACCTGGTCCCTCACGCCATCGACCCTCCCCCGCCCGGCGAAGCGGCACGACGCCCCGGTAGCCGCCGACGTCGTGGTGGACGCGGCCGAAGCGGAGGCCGTGGCCGCGAACAAGCCGTCGCGCAAGCCTTCACTCCCAAAGGAATCACACCCTCGGTTCTGCCGGAAGCGGACGACTCTCTGGAGCCCGCCGAGCCCGCAGCCGCTGCTCCGTCTCCAGTGCTGCAGGCGCCCAGACCGCCCGCGGCCGCCACCGTGACGCAACGCGCGCCGAAAGGCATTGTTGTTCTCGCCATCGGCCTGCCCGGTTCCGGCAAGAGTTCCTGGTTCAAGCGCCACAGCGTGGTTCCGCTCTCGAGCGACATGATTCGTTCGCTGCTCTTCGATGACGTCCGTGAGCAGCGCTTTCAGGACCTCGTCTTCTCCAATCTGCGCTCCATGCTGAAGGCGCGGCTCATCGCCAAGCGTCCCACGAATTACGTTGACGCCACCAACCTCACCCCGCAGGAGCGCCAGCACTGGATCAAACTCGCCAAGGACTACAACTACGAAGTCCACGCCATTTTCTTCGACGTGCCACTTGAAGTCTGCATCGAGCGCCATCAGCGCCGCGACCTTGTCGTCCCCGAGGACGTCATGCGCCGCATGGCTGCCAAATTAAAAGCCCCTACATTCGAGGAAGGCTTCGCCAAAATCACTGTCGTACGAGTCAAGAAGAAAGACGACGGCGTTGCAGAAGAGAGCAATAGCTAAGCCCCGTTCCTAGCCTTTGCGTCCTTCGCGCGCTTTCCTTCGTGACCTTTGCGCTCAGGCGCTTTTGCCGCCATCCCCCACTCCAGAATTCTCTCTTCCATAAGTGTGCAAATAATTGCTCCTCCCCCCGCAAATGCCTGCGTAAACCGAGTTCTGCCCGCCTCCGCATTTGGCATGGAGTTTGCTTCTACCTTTGGTAGAGGCGTGGTAACACGCCGTAGTCACTCTCAGTAACTACGCTCTTGTGCGTCGAAATTCGAGAGCCGAGGACTTTACCAAATGAAAATGAAAATGACCCTGTGCGTGATGTTCCTGATTTGCGCCACCGCAGCCTTTGCCCAGAGTGCTCCTGTGCTGAACAACCAGCCAAGCGAAACTCAGATCGCCGACCACGTGATGCATGCCTCTCAGCACGACATGGCTCAATCCCAAAATCTTTTCGAGCACTCCGACTACTCCTATGCCCAGGGCGAGCGACCGCTTTGGGAGTTCGGCCCCGTCGGGCCGCCTCCGGTTCCCCTCGGCGATCTGGCCCGGACCGCCCGCAAAGAGCACGCGCTCGATAAGAAGGCCCAGATTATTTGGGAAAAATAATCCGTCTGAAAGAGACGCTCGAGAAAAATATTTCGGTAGGTCTGCGGGCGCCGGGTTGACCCTAAATCACCTTCCCGGCCCCGCGTTGTTCCATTCCTTGTTTCGGCGGAGATGCGCAGGTGGGGCAGCCGCCCTCGGCTGTCCGGTCGAGGGAAGCTCGACGGGTTCTTCGCACCAATGCCACCAATGCCTGATCCAGATGACAGGACCGGCCCACCCGCATAAAATGCTCCCATGAGGAAAACCTGGGCGGCAGGAATCGTAGCAGCGGGAGTGGTGCTGGCAACGCTTGCAATGGCGCCAGTGGCAGCAGCACAGCAGGATGAAGAAGGTCCCACGTCCCTCTTGAATTTCCAGGTGCTGAAAGACGACAACGGAAAGCCGGTGCGCAGCGCCAGCGTCATCATGCATCCCGTCGGCGGAAATGGAAAACAGGGCAAGGGCGGCATGGAGCTGAAGACGGACGCGGAAGGGAAGTCGAGCTTCGATGGCATCCCTTACGGAAAGTTGCGCGTACAGGTGCTCGCTCCCGGATACCAAACCTACGGCGAGGACTTCGACATCAACAAGCCGAAGATGGATTTCACCATCAAACTGAAACGCCCGCAGAGCCAGTATTCGATTTACGGCGGAGCTGACAAGAACTCCAGCACGCCCCCGAAGCAAGACGCCCCGCCCCCCGACAAGAATCAAAAGCCAAACTAGGGAAGCTCAGATTACGGTCCTCTGTGTCCTTTGTGGTTTAGTCTTTTGCTCGAGTTGCTGAATAGTGAAGTTGAGATAGGGAACGCGGAGACTTATGGACTACCTATTGAAAACGGAACCGTCGGTCTATTCATTCGCCCAGCTGGAGCGCGAGAAAACCACCATCTGGGACGGCGTGTCGAATCCCGTCGCGCTGAAAAATCTGCGTGCGATGAAGCCCGGCGAGCGCCTCGTGATCTACCACACCGGAGATGAAAAAAGCGCGGTGGGCACGGCCAGCGTGATCTCAGTCGACGCCACCGACCCGAAGAATCCGCAAGTGAAGATCAAAGCCGGCAAATCGATTGCGAAACCCGTGACGCTGGCCGAGGTAAAAGCTCACAAGCTCTTCGCCGAATCTCCCCTGGTGCGCCAGGGCAGGCTGAGCGTGGTCCCGCTGACGGAGGCGCAATACAAGTTCCTGTCCGGCGAGTAGTTAGAAAAGACGGCTCATTTATCCGCTGTGTTTTTGTTGTGATCCTGAGCGGAGCATCTGCTTTCGCGACGCGAAAGCAGATGCGCAGTCGAAGGATCCCTGTCGCCAATCCGACTCGCGCCCTCTCCAGGTTCTTGAGGCGATCATCCAACCGCCGCGACCCCACAGCCGCGCCACTCCCCAACCGTCGTCCGTGATCTCCCCTACGAAGGATGCGCATCCCGCCGAATCAGCGTCGAGTCCAAAAAGAATCCCAGCCCCAGCGTAAACGGGATAGCCCCGAACGCGGCCGCGACCCACGCATCCGGCTCGACCCGCGCGATCAACGAAAATGTAATCGTGTATCCCACCGCCGCTGCGATCAGCAAAATGCCCGAGCGCCGCGACCGCGCAGCCTCCGCAAGTTCCGGCTCCATCGGGACGTTCACTCCCCGGCTGATCGCGGCCAGCCTTTCCTCGGTGCGCAGCTTGCGCACGCGGTAAAAACTGTACATTCCCAACACTGCCGTGGGCATCCCGAAAATCATGATTACTGCCGCCAGACCAGTGAGTCCGTCCATGGGTAATTCTCCTTCGAGTCGCGCCGTAGGCGCGCGTCCTGAATGCTGTCAAAGAACAATACGCTGGGCGCGGCGTGATAGTTCCCACGAAACCGCGTGACATCACCGTTCCACCCGGTCCCAATCTCGACCAATCTATCATCCAACCCTCGGCTTCCAGCTTCAGCCAACCCGGCCATGCCGTTACGCTTCCAAGCGGTGTAGAGTAGTGCCTGGGGCTGTGCCGGGTCACCTAAGGGAGACTCCATGAGATTCAAGCGTTGCACCAGAACGGGCGCAGCCGCGGCAGCCTGCTTGGCTATGTTGTTCATCGTTCCCGGTGCCCGGGCCCAGGAAACCAAAGAAAAAGTGACCATCGGCGATGTTGATCGCACCTACCTGGTACGCCTGCCGCGAGGTTACGACGCCAAGCAGAAATATCCCGTGGTAATCCTGCTGCACGGCATGAATCAGGATACCGACGACATGGAGCGCCTCACCCGCTTCGCGGAGTTGGCGGACAAAGACGGCATCATCGCCGTCTACCCCAGCGCGCTTCACGGCCGATGGAATGTGGGCGTGCGCCCGCCAGTGCAGCAGCCAGCGATGAGGAGTCCGGGACGCGGCCGCCGCGGAGGTGGAGGATATCCCGGAGGTGGCGGGGGCTATCCGGGCGGCGGAGGTGGTGGATATCCCGGAGGGGGTCAGTCCGGAGGACAAGGGCGCAATGATGAATCCAGGTCTGAGCCGGCGGACGACGTCGACTTCTTAAATCAGATGCTCGACCAGATGGCGTTGAAGTTTTCGCTCGACCAGGCCCGCATCTACGCCACCGGCTTGTCGGAAGGCGGCCTCATGGCCATGAAAGCCGGATGCTCCATGGCCGATCGCATCGCAGCAATCGCCCCGGTGGGCGCGGCCATGCCCAAGACGATGATCTGCTTGCCCTCGCGCCCGTTGGCGGTGGTGATGATCAACGGCACCTCCGACCCGGTGGTCCCCTATGGCGGTGGCACGGAGCACAATCTTCATGTGCCCGTCATCTCCGTTGAGGACAGCGCGAAAGCGTGGGCCAGGATGGCCCGCTGTGCCGAAAAGCCGACCCAAACCAAGCTCCCGGCTCGCGAAAAAGGCGGCATGGAAACCAAAGTCGAAACCTACGATGGATGCCAGCAGGGCGCGCAGGTTGTTTCCTACAGCGTGAAGGGCGCAGGCAATACCTGGCCCGGTGGCGAACAATACGAAGTGGAAAAAGAAGTCGGGAAAACCAGCCCCGATCCCAACGCCAACGAAACCATCTGGAGTTTCCTGTCAACCAAAAAAATCGAAGCAAAGAGCGACACGGATAAGCCGGCGCCGGATAAGAGTAGTGCCGATACCAGCACTCCGAAGTGAGCGGTGAGGAATCTGGGCGAGCCGTGCGAAGCGGCCCGCCCTGAGCGAAGTCGAAGGATCGCGTTCTCCGCGGTGCAATAATCGCGCCGTTTGGCTCGTTTCCTTATCGCTCCTGGTCAATATCGTCTACACGTCGGCCCGAGAGTTCAGCAATCCCCTCAGCCGTTCCTTCACCGCAGTCCACTCCGCCGCCACAATCGAAAATCGCATCGAGTCTCGAGCAATAAAGTCCGCAGCCATGCGATGCGCCCGCAGCGTCCCTTCGAACTTCCCGCCAATCCGTTCCAGCGCCGCGCGTGACCGCTGGTTGCGCGCATCCGTGTGAAAGCACACGCGCAACACTTGCCACGTTTCAAAAGCGTACGTCAGCATGAGCAGCTTTGCCTCCGTGTTTGCCGCGGTACGGATCGCCGAGCGAGTCAGCCATGTATAGCCAATCTCACAAGCGTCCGGAAACTCTCGCCCATGGCGCGCGTGTCCCACCGGCCACGACCATCGCTCGATATTCCAGAAGCGCGTAGATCCAACGACCGCACCGTCGCTCGCCCGCACAATCGCAAACGGCAGGGCGCTGCCAGCATCCCGCCAGGCCAAAGCGGTGTTGACATAAGTGATAGCCTCCGCCTTGCCCTGCGGAACCGGACTCCACTGATACAGCCCAGGGTCAGCCGCTGCGGCGATGACCAGCCCGTCGGCGTGAGCGCGCACCAAGGGTTCCAGACGAATCCGGCTTCCTGACAACACAAACGTTTCAGTCCCCATACTTGCGAGTATGCGATGAATCCACACCCAGCCACAACGTGAACTTGCACTATGCCGTCCAAAAGCCGAGGAATCCACCGCGGCCATTCCGAGAATAAAAAAAGATTGCCACGGATCCGACAGATCACCACGGATAAAACCAAAGCTCTTGCTCTGATCCGTGAAGATCCGTGAAAATCCGTGGCAAAGTTGGGTTATTACTACCCCTAGCAACTAGTCACTAGCCATTGCCCTACAACGACCGCAGGAAGTTCAGCAGGTCCTGCACCTGGGATGCTTTCAGCGTGTTGAATTTATGGATCACACCGACCGCCTCGGATCCGCTGCTGCTATGTGATTGAATGGCCTGGATCAGATCGGTCGTACGGCCATCGTGAAGAAAAAACAGCCGCTGCCCCAGCCCCCATAACGGCGCAGTCCGGAATTGCGTCGCCCCGGCCGCGCCCTGTTCAATGCCATCCGACAGCCCTGTTCCCATGCTATGCAGCGCAAAATCGGAATACGGATTGTAGGTGACATTCGACATGCCGGTGAACGGCGAAGCACCGGTGGTAAGCGCCGGCGAGTGGCAGAGATTGCAGCCGATCGTGTTGAACACCGTGGCCCCATTCAGAGTCGATGGCGTGGACGGAGCAGGTGCCGCGGGCGCAGAGAGGCGAATGAACGCCGCGAAGTTCACGATGTCGGATGCCATTTCCGATGTCGTGCCGATCGTCGTCCCAAAGTTGGAACTGCTCGGGTTCTGGTTCAAAATGTTGCTGGCGTCCTCGGGCGACGCGTTAAACACGCAGCCCGCCACGGCGCTGCGCTCGTTAGGAAAGTTTTCGTTGGAAACGCCTTGCTCCACGTTGTAAGCCTCTCCCACAAAAATCAGGAGCGACTTGTTCTGCGCCTTCCAGCCGAAACGAGTGATTGTTCCGTCGTTGCCGCTGGTGTTGAAGACGCCTTTGATCTTGAGCGCCGCTCTGGCCGAAGCCGTCGCCGCAAGATTGGCCTGCAGCGTGGCGTCGGGCGTGGCCTCCACCAAGCCCAGCCCAAACAGCGGCGTGGGGATGCGGAAGATCACATTGTTGGCGGTGAGAGCGTCTGCGAAGTCCGGTTGCGCCAGAGTGCAGCCCGCGGCGTCGGAACGCCCCGCGATGGTGTAGAGGCCGTGAACTCCTCCGTCAAGAGTTCCGGTCGAGGTCTTGATGAAGCGGGCTTCACGCACCGGCCCGTCGGCAGTAATAAATGAGGGAACCGCGTTGGTCGCGCCGTCCAGCGCAGCCAGCGCCACTTGTGGATTCGCGATCGGATTTTGCGGGCTGCTCAGTCCCGGACTGCTCCCGCCAATCGTGGGCTGGGCATGGCACTGCGCGCAGCTATTGCCGTTGAAGGTTGGCCCGAGTCCAACTCCGTTTTCGCCAGGGATGCCGCCGGAAACAGAATCTATTTCCTGAAAACGCAGCTGCGCCTGATTGAAGAAGTTCTGCTCATTGGGGTTCAGGGTTGAGTAAAAACTTCCAGCCGCCGGCGGACCGGAGCGCGGTCCGGGGTCGTTTTGCGCGTGTAGCGGCGCGATGCCGATTGCCGCCAACGCGAAAAGAGAAAGTGAAAGAGAAACGGTAGCCATCAAATTCCGACACTTCATCTTGTACCTCCGCATTGTGCACTTCCGTGCAAGGGGGATAGCAGGAAGATAGACACACTTCCAGCTCAAGCTTTTTCTTGATGACGTGCAGCGCGAGGTCGGGCTCCGCTGTTCGGCTCAAGCTACGAGTCGGCAAAAAAATAGCCGGTACCGTGCCTGCCGCGAACGGAACAGCACTGTGGGAGCGGTATCCCACCAGGGATTTCTTTTCTCAGGCGAGAAAAGAGGGTTCAAAC
>Ga0209006_10002328_pt1 | contig 17340 bp, 13 predicted proteins | sample JacPin_JW_Ref_O2_FD_188567 | JGI IMG/M metagenome (GOLD analysis project Ga0209006, IMG submission 188567) | Forest soil microbial communities from Algoma, Ontario, Canada - Jack Pine, Ontario site 1_JW_Ref_O2 (SPAdes) (version 2) | ecosystem: Environmental > Terrestrial > Soil > Boreal... | reverse complement strand
CGGCCTACGAAATTGCCGTGGGAGTCGTAGGTCTCAGCGCCGAGTAGTTCGGTTGCGTGAAGCATGGTGGCTCCTTGATGACCATCAGCCGGATCGGCGGATTTTGACGCCGCGTTTCAGTCCGGTACAAAAAAAAATGCCCGAAGCCAGCATGCAAACCGGCCTCGGGCGGAACAAAATACCCTAGGCTAGTTTAGGCCTGGCTTCGCCTTCCTGTTTTCACGAGCGGACTGCGAGAATTCAGCTCTAATAGCCCCATTACCGGCCTGGCCCAATGTGATGAGCCGGAACGGGCCGCGAAGCAACTGCGCCCGATCTGATTTCACGGCAGGGCCCGGACTCCATGGCTCCGAATTGGACGGGTGCTCTTCCATTCCGATGCACATATGTTCATTTCGACTAGTAAATGCAGATGATATGTTTGTCAAGCGAAGAGTGAGGGTTTAGCGACTTTTTGGCGATGTGAACAGCATATTTTGAGGTTTTTGGTGGCGACGGCGGCAATCAGCGGCGTAGAGAGTCCAATAAGTGGCGAGAATATAGTCCTTCGGTGCGAACCCGAGAGAGCGGGCGGTACGGTTGATCTCAGCAGGCTTGCCTTCGAGCTCGAGAAAGATGCCGACAGGGGTCTCGTCCAGGTCAAGATGAAGCGAGCGGCGGCGGAAGCTGGTGCGATACTTCTCGTATTTGAAGCCAGCGCGAAAGCCGAGATCTTGAATTACCTGGGGCCACAGCCCTGGTTTTCCGACAGCCAACTCGCTCTCCATCCGCTGTTTGTAGAGCGCTCTCTTGCGCGAGATTAATCGGCGGGCGAAAGGCGGCGACTTGGCCGTCAAAATGGTCGTTCGCGGGCCGCCGCGTGAGCCGTTTCCTGGCGCAGGTGTTTGTATTCGGAGACGCAACAAACGACCGTGACGCCAAAAGCTCGAGTCAGGAGTATCGAAGAGTGTGTTCTGTTCCAAGACTCGGCCGCACGGCACAGCGCCGATCCGCCGTATACGGGCCAGAACTTCGCGAAGACTCGAAACGCGCAGCTTAATTTCAGTTTCGCACTTGGTGCTTATCTTCGCGGTCACGCCTGAGTATAAACGCTATTTAGTTATTTATTCCCACTTGCGTCAGAAAGTAGGCGTAATCAAACGCTGTTTCGTGCAGCCGATCGTAGCGCCCTGATGCGCCGCCATGGCCGGCGGGGCTCATGTTTGTCTTTAGGATCAAAATATTGTGGTCTGTGCGGAGAGCACGCATTTTGGCCACATACTTGGCCGGCTCCCAGTACATCACCTGGCTGTCATTGAAGGACGTCCTCACCAGCATGTTGGGATATGCCTTCGCCTCGATGTTGTCGTAGGGCGAATAGGTCAGCATGTAGTCGAAGGCCGGCTTCTCCTTGGGATTGCCCCACTCCTCGAATTCGCCGACGGTCAGAGGCAGAGATTCATCCAGCATGGTATTCATTACGTCCACAAACGGAACCCCGACTAAAGCCGCGTGGAACAAATCCGGCCGCATGTTCAGAACTGCTCCCATCAGCAGGCCGCCGGCGCTTCGCCCTTCGATCACCAAACGTTCCTTCGAACCGTATCCTTGGTCCACTAGGAATTCGGCAGACGCGATGAAATCGGTGAAGGTGTTTTTCTTATGCATCATGCGGCCGTCGTCGTGCCAGGCCTTCCCCATTTCTCCGCCGCCGCGAATATGGGCTACGGCAACCACCACACCACGATCGACCATGCTGAAAATTTTAGGATCGAAGCCGATATCATACGAAGCGCCGTATGAACCGTAAGCGGTCAGATAGAGGGGCCCCTGGCCATCCAGGCTGGCACCCTTCAGGTGAAGCACCGAAATCGGTACCTTCACGCCGTCGGATGCCGTTGCGTAAATCCGCTCGACGTTGTATCGCGTGCGGTCATAACCGCCAGGCACTTCTTTCTGCTTAAGCAAGGCGGAAGTTCCGGCCGCCATGTCGTACTCGAAAATCGATTGTGGCGTAATAAAGGACTGGTAGCTGTACCGGAACTTGGTAACGCCATACTCGAAGTTGACGTACGGAAATGTCTCGTAAGCCGGCTCCGGAAACTCGACAAGCCGCGACTCCCCGCTTTGGAGGTTGGTAACGCGAATCTGCGGTAACCCCTTCTCCCGTTCGTAGGAGATGTAGTAGTTCTTGAAGAAATCAGTGCCATCGAGCATCACGTCGGCGCGTTGCGGAACAACTTCCTGCCATTTCTTGCTGCCGGGATCGGAGACCGGCGCCTTCACCAGGCGAAAATTGCGTCCGGTGTCGTTCACGCGAATATAAAAGAAATCGCCGTTGTGATCGGGATAGTACTCGACGCCCTGTTTACGCGGTTCCAGCACTTTCCACTCAGCCATAGGCTGATCGGCGGAAATATAACGCGCTTCAGTGGTGGTGTGGCTTTCGGAGACGAGAAGTATGTAAGCTTTGCTGCGCGTCTTGCCCGTTCCGATATCAAACTTCTCGTCCTTTTCTTCATAGACGAGGGTGTCCGGGCCAGCCGTCCCGGTCGTGTGACGAAACATCTGATTGGATCTCTTCGAGACCGCATCTTCAACGGTATAGAAGATCGTTTTGTTATCATTCGCCCACGCGATGGAATCCACCCGCTCGACGTGGTCCGCCAGCGTCTTCCCCGTGCGCAAATCCTTCAGCGCCAGAGTGTATTGTCGGAATCCGGTGTCGTCCGTGGTGTAAGCCAACAGATTCCCGTCGTCGCTGACGTCGAAGGCGCCCAGGGACATAAAAGCGTGGTCCTTGGCTAACTGGTTCACATCCAACAGCACTTCTTCGGGGGCGTCCATGCTGCCTTTTCTACGGCAATGAATCGCATACTGCTTTCCCGCTTCCGTTCGCGAATAATAAAAATAGCCGCCCTCCTTGTACGGAACATCCACGTCAGTTTCCTTAATCCGGCTCAACATTTCGTCATAGAGCTTCTTCTGAAGCGGATCGGTGGGCTTCATAACTGCATCGGTATATGCGTTTTCGGCTTCGAGATAGGCCCGCACGTCTGGATTTTTCTTATCGCGCAGCCAGAAGTAGTTGTCCACCAGCTTGTGGCCATTGATCTCGGTGACTTTGGGCTCCTTCTTGGCGACCGGGGGCGCCGGGAGCGGAGATTTATCAGCCGCCGGCAGGACCAACACTCCGGTGAGAGCCAGAGAAGTAAGAACTGCAAGCGCGAGATAGACCTGCCGAAAACGGAGTTTGTTCATCAGAATTCCCTTCGCGAAATTTGAACCGAGAATTTCCTTCCCGGACTTGAAAACGGCAACTATTATACATCCGTTCGTCCGTGCAACGCCCTCGAGTAGAACAATCCCGGTGAATACGGCAGGAACGTGTTGCCAAACACGTGCGTCAGCAAGATAATCGCTTACCTGCTCGGCCCTGCCACGTTCCACCCATGGCAAGGCCTGCTTTCATGACCGAACCTACAACTCCATTGATGCGCCAGTACCACGCGCTAAAGAAGCAGCACCCGTCTGCCCTGCTGCTTTTCCGACTCGGCGATTTCTATGAGCTTTTCTTCGAAGATGCGGTGCTTGCCTCGCGAATTTTGCAGATCACTCTGACTGCACGCAACAAAGAAAAAGGCGACGCTATTCCAATGTGCGGCGTGCCATACCACGCGGCGGAAAATTATATTTCGAAGCTGATTCGGGCTGGACACAAGGTAGCTATCTGCGAACAGATGGAAGAGCCGGGACCGGGCAAGAACCTGGTGCGCCGGGAAGTGATTCGCGTGCTTACGCCGGGAACGGCGAGCGGAGCGGGACTGGTCGAACCAAAAGAAAATAACTACCTCGCGGCGGTGGCGCGGAAGAGTGCAGTGGGGATATCGAATATTGCGTTGGGAGCCACTGTATCCGGATCGGCGCAACGCACATCGCAAAGCAAAAGGGCTACTGAGCCGTTGATTGGGCTCGCGTTCGTGGACCTTTCGACTGGGGAGTTCCGCACAACGGAGTTTTCGGGGGACAAAGCGGAGGCGCGTCTGCGGGACGAACTCGGCGTTCTGCGCCCGCGCGAGATTTTGCTGCCCCGTCCGACGACGCTTTTCCCGACTGCAATTCCGACCGAAATGGATGGGCTTGGCGCGGTAGAGACGCGGCTGGATGAATGGGTTTTTCAGACCGATCGAGCGACGCGAGTTTTGGAAGAACATTTTCGCGTGGTTGCGCTAGAAGGTTTTGGGTTGGAGGCCCATCCTCAGGCTACCGCAGCGGCAGGGGCTGTGGTGCACTACTTGCGGGAGATGTCAGCGATTAGCGCTCGCAAGCCGGAAGGCACGGTGGCGATTCCTTCGTTGCGTCCGCCGGGCATGGGACTTGAGCATCTGGATCGGCTGGCTTACTACGAACAGCGAGATGCGATGATTTTGGATTCCGTGACCATAAGGAATCTGGAGCTAGTTGAGCCTGCCGCGGACGACGACGCATCCGCCACACTCTTGAAGGTCGTCGATCAGACTTCCACGGGGATGGGCGCGCGTCTGCTGCGGAGATGGATCCTGCGGCCGGAAATTGCCCTCTCGGAAATTAATGACCGACTCGACGCTGTCGGCGAATTGAAATCGCAAACCGTTGTACGTGAAGAATTGCACAAGGAATTGGAAGGGATCCTCGACCTCGAGCGCCTTACCAGCCGAGTGACGCTGGGAGCAGCAACGCCGCGAGACCTACAGGCTTTGCGGCAATCTCTGGATAAAGTTCCGGTGTTACGTCAACTGCTCTTGTCGGCGAAAGAAGGTGGGGCCGGCAGCCAGCGAGCCGCGCTACAAAGCCGACGACTGGTCGCGCTTCGCGAGCATTTGGACGAAATGGGCGATGTGCGCGACGTAATTGCACGCGGCATTTCCGATGATCCTCCGGCTGCATCCAGCGATCCCGGAGTGATCCGGCGCGGATTCGATGCGGAGCTCGACGAATTGCGCGACATTACGACGCGAGGTCGACAAATTATTGCATCTTTAGAAGAACGCGAACGCAAGCGTACGGGGATTCAGTCGCTTAAAATACGCTATAACCAGGTTTTTGGTTTTTACATCGAGATTTCCAAAGCGAACCTGCACTTAACTCCGGCGGACTATGAGCGAAAGCAAACTCTTGCGAACGCTGAGCGGTTTACTTCCACTGAGCTAAAAGAACACGAACAGAAAGTGCTCTCGGCGGAAGACCGTATGGTTGAAATCGAAAGGCGGTTATACAGCGAGATTCGTGAATCCATCGCGCGAGAAGCAGCACGGCTCCGTGACACGGCAAGCGCGATCGCACAGCTCGACGTGCTGGTCAATCTGGCACGCATCGCTGCGTTGCGAAATTACACGCGTCCGGAATTTACGGAGACCGAGCTACCTCGCAAGGAAGTGCGAGAGAACGGGAGCGCCACCGGGCGAAAACTTAAGACGGAAGTTAAGCGAGGCATTTTGCTGATTGCCGCCGGACGGCATCCGGTGATCGAAAGGTTGCTCGAAGAGCGCGGCGAGAGATTTGTGCCGAACGATCTGTATCTGAACGACGAAAAGCAATTTCTTCTGGTGATTACTGGGCCAAACATGGGCGGCAAGTCCACGTATCTGCGACAGGTGGCGCTGATTTCGATCCTCGCGCAGATTGGATCCTTTGTGCCCGCAGCCCAAGCCAAACTGCCTCTGCTGGATCGCATTTTTACCCGCATAGGAGCTTCCGACAACCTGTCGCGGGGCCGCTCGACATTTTTGGTTGAAATGAGCGAGGTGGCGGCGATCCTGAGCACTGCCACGGCAGCGAGCCTGGTGCTGCTGGACGAAGTGGGGCGCGGGACGTCCACGTTTGACGGGTTGTCGATTGCGTGGGCGGTCGTGGAAGCGCTTCACGCCGGGGCGCGGCCGCGGACACTTTTCGCAACGCATTACCACGAACTGACTGAACTGGAGCAATTGCTGCCGGGAGTGCAGAACGTACACGTCTCGGTGCAAGAATCGGGCAGCGAAATTGTTTTCCTGCGGCGCGTGGAGCCGGGTAGCGCGAACAAGAGTTACGGGATCGAAGTAGCGCGGCTGGCGGGATTACCGAGGGACGTGATATCTAGAGCGAGAGAGATTTTGCGGCGCCACGAACAAAAAGAAGAAAAACTGACGGAAGAGCTTTCGCCCGGAGCCGCAGGTGACGAAGCGGCACACAGAGCGCATCAAACAAGTTTTACCGCACTGGATGAATCAGTGCTAGAGGCTTTGCGCGGAGCGGATTTGAACAAACTTACTCCGCTGGAGGCCCTGCTTCTGTTAGCTGCGCTTCAAAAACAACTTTCATGACGAAACGGCAAAAATCGATGATGGTGCTGGGTATGATGTCGGGGACGTCCGCGGACGGCATTGACGTGGCTCTGGCCCGGATTTCCGGCCGCCCACCGCGTCTTTCGATAAAGCTCGAAGGGCATCATCACATTCCCTTCCCTGCTGATGTGCGCAAGGCAATCCTGCGCGCGGCGAATGGCGAGCCAACAAAACCGGCGGAAGTCAGCCAATTGAATTTTGCGCTTGGCGAAGAATATGCGATCGGCGCCGCTTCGGCATGCAAAGCGTGGCGAATCCCAATGCGCCGGATTTCGTTGATCGGTTCGCACGGGCAAACGATTTACCACCAAGGGACGCCTTCTTCATTTTTGAATCATTTGCGGGTTTCATCCACTCTGCAAATTGGGGAACCCAGCGTGATTGCCGAACGCACCGGAGTCACGACAATCGGAGATTTCCGGCCGGCTGATATGGCGGCCGGCGGACAGGGCGCTCCGCTAGTTCCGTTTGTTGATTATTTGTTGTACCGGCACCCGAAGCGGGGCCGCGTGGCGTTGAATATCGGCGGAATTGCAAACGTCACCGTAATTCCTGCCGGAGCAAAACCCAAGGATGTGTTTGCATTCGACACTGGCCCGGGAAACATGGTGGTGGACGCGCTAGTGGAGGAATTCACAAACGGGCGCTCGCATTACGATAAAGACTCCGAAATGGCGTTGCGCGGATGGATGCTACCGAAGCTATTGAACGAAATGATGGACGATTCCTTTCTGCGGAAGGAACCTCCTAAAACGGCCGGACGAGAGCAATTCGGACGAGCGTACGCGGAGAGAATATTGGCCTGGGGCAAAAAACATCGAGCCAAGCCCGCCGACGTGGTACGGACTGCTACCATCTTCACTTCCCTTTCGATTGCGAGCGCATTTCTGAAATTTATTCTGCCGCGAACCCGGGTGGATGAATTGATCGTTTCAGGCGGAGGCGTGCACAATTCGCTTATGATGGTGTACCTCGCGGCGATTTTGCCCGGATTTCCGATCGTTACATCCGATCAGTTCGGAATAAAGCCCGAAGCGAAAGAAGCTTTGGCGTTTGCGGTTCTTGCGTACGAATGCTTTCATGGACGCGCGAACAATTTGCCGTCTGCGACCGGCGCCAATCATCCGGCAATTCTTGGGAAGCTTGTTCATGTGCGCGCGCGTTAGTTTGCGCAGTTGTGTGTCCGTCTTAGCTTTAGTTACGTTGCTAGTTCCCGCTGGTTGCTCCGATTTCAACCCCGCAGCCGACCCTGCGACGCTGGTGTTTCTGATGGAATCAGCGCCTACGAATCTTGACCCACGCATTGGCTCGGATGCCACCTCGGCCCATCTCGATGGACTACTTTTTTCTAGCTTGGTGGCGCACGATGCCCAAATGAATGTCATTCCGGACCTAGCTGAGCGCTGGGAGACGCCCGATCCGCTGACGTACGTGTTTCATCTTCGTCAAGGCGTGAAGTTCCATGATGGCCGCGAACTTACGTCAATCGACGTGAAGTTTACGTTCGATTCAATTATTGCCGGAGCAGTGAAGACCCCGAAGCGCGGCGCTTTTCGTACGGTTGCTTCAACGGAAGCTCCGGATGCACATACATTTGTGTTCCATATGCGCGAACCCTATGCTTCATTTCTTTTTGGACTTACCAGACCCAGCGTCGGCATTGTCCCGCGCGACTCGACCTCTGCAATGTCACAACATCCGGTGGGAAGCGGACCGTTTCGTTTCGTGAGCTCGGTGAGGGATGAGGAAATTATTCTGGAGCGAAATCCCGATTACTTCGCGGGTGCGCCGAAAATAGAACGCATCCGTTTTCGAATTGTGCCGGACGCGATCGTTCGCGCGCTCGAGTTGCGCAAGGGTTCGGCGGACGCGGAGATCAATTCCCTGACGCCGGACATGTCGGATACGCTCGCGAAGGAACAGGGGCTTGTGGTAGACGAACGGCCCGGCACACCTGTGACTTACTTGGCGTTCAATTTCGAAGACCCTATCCTGGCGCACCGCGAGGTTCGTCAGGCGCTGGCTTACGCAACCGATCGCGCAATGCTGGTGAAATATCTGCTGCGTGGGCAGGCACGCGTGGCTACGGGGCTGCTGCCGCCGAATCATTGGGCGTTCGATGCGGACGTAAAGCAGTATGGCTACGATCCTGCGCTGGCTGAACAATTGTTGGATTCGGTGGGGTTTCGTCGCGGAGCGGACGGCGTGCGATTTCATTTGGCACTGAAAACTTCCACGGATGAGTCCACGCGGCTGACGAGCGCAGCAATTGCCGATCAGTGGAAGCACGTGGGAGTGGCGCTTGATTTACGTCCGCTCGAATTTGCCACATTCTTTTCAGACATTTCGCGCGGAAGTTTTCAGCTTTACACGCTGCGCTGGGTGGGAGCGAACAACGATCCGGATATCTTCGAATACGTTTTCGGTTCGAAGAAGATGCCACCGGAAGGTGCCAATCGAGGGCGTTATCGCAATCCGGCGCTGGATGCGCTACTCGATCGGGCGCGAGTGGAAATGGATCAGGAGAAGCGAAAGGCGATCCTTTGGCAGGTTCAGCAAATTGTTGCGGAGGATGAGCCATACATCAATTTGTGGTATCCGGATAATGTCTGCGTGCACCGCGCGAGATTGACGGATATCTTGATTCCGCCGGGGGGCGACTACGAATTTCTGGATACGGCGCGATTACAGTAGGAATGGCGTGTCGTTCTTAGGCAGATGAGCCACTTCTAAGGGCTCTCACGATTTCGTCTTCGGGGAGCGCGCCTTCGCGAGCCAGCGTCCAATTGTCGCCATCGATGCGCACGATCGTCGAGGCCAGCACCGCTCCGGTATCTCCAGCGTCCAAGATCAACGGCAAGCGATTGCCGAGTTGCTTCACGATTTGCGCTGCGTTCGTGCAGGATGGAAAACCGGAAAGATTCGCACTCGTGCCGGTAATGGGGCCGCCGACTGCGTCGATGATGGCGGTTGGGATAGGAGAATTCGCCCAACGCAGAGCGACACGGCCGCTGTTCCCCGTAACTTTTAATGGAAGGCGATGGGTAGCTTCCACAACAAGAGTTAGGGCACCGGGCCAGAATTTGTGCGCGAGAGTCAGGAACACGTCGGGCACGTCCCGAATCAGGGTGACCGCTTGTTCGATTGAGTTCACCAGAATCGGAAGCGCTTTTGTTTCCGGACGGCCTTTGGCCTGGAACACGGCTTCAATCGCTGAAAGATTGAATGGATCGACGGAGAGCCCATAGAACGTGTCCGTGGGAACGCCAACAACTTCGCCGCGCTTGATGAAGCCAGCAGCGTAGTCCACCACGCCAGGTTCAGGGGCCTTGGAAGATATTTTAAGAACTTCGACGGGCAATGTTCACTCGCGGCGCTGTGCCATGATGCTTTGGGAAGCTACCACAGGGATGGGCGGACAGGCAAGCCATCGACTCGTTGCGATCCGCGCGGGATACGAGTCTGCGAGGAATTTACAAAATGACAGACTTTCGGCGTTCGCAGCGGGTTTACGCAAGCGCATGCGTTTGTTACGCTTGTTACATGGCGCGACAGCTCCCCTCTGGCAAGAAATTACATGATGCGCACGAGCCCGAAACCGACACTTCGCGAGAACGTTCCACCGCCAGGATTATGCCGGTGCAAACTGATAGCATCACCAGCCGCGACAACAAATGGCTGAAGAAGTTTCGGGCGGCGTTGCGTGGCACGGGACCAGGGCAGGGCGAGCCAATTGCCTTGGAAGGGCCGAAGCTGGTGGAAGAAGGCGTTCGTGCCGGACTTGAAACGGAAGCTTTACTGGTAAGTGAAACGGGCGAACGGCAATTAGAGCGCATACTGCGTGCGGCCAGTGATAGCGAGTCTGGAATTGCGCGATCAAGAATTTTTCGGACCACCGACAAACTCTTTGAGAGCGTGGCAGGCACTGAGACGCCTCAGGGCATCGCAGCACTTTTTCGAGCGCGTGAATGGAATTTTGATGATGTCCTTCGCGGCCGCGCGGATAGCGGCGGAGCGTACCGCAGCGATGCCCCGCTCGTAATCGTGATGGCCGCGGTGCAAGATCCGGGAAATGTGGGAACGATTGTGCGGTCGGCTGAAGCGTTTGGGGCGTCGGGAGTTATTGCGACTCGTGGCACGGCCGATCCGTGGTCGCCGAAAGCGTTACGGGCGTCGGCGGGGTCAGCGCTTCGTTTGCCGTTACTGCGAGGCATGGCCGCGCCGGTGCTGCTAGCGCAGCTGCGAATTGCGGGCGTAAAGATTCTGGCGGCCGGGACGAAACTAGACGATGGTTCGATTCCGAAAAGCGTGAACGTAGATACATTTATGGCTGACATGCGCGGTGCGTGCGCAATATTTATCGGCAATGAAGGTGGAGGTTTGCCAAGTGAAGTGGAGCATGCAGCCGACAATTGGATTTCAATTGCAATGAATGAGGATGTGGAATCGTTGAATGCGGGCGTAGCTGCGTCGGTGATTTTGTTTGAGGCAGCGCGGCAAAGGCGAGGCGCGTGAGTTTTAATGGGACTTTTTAAGACAATCGAGCCCGAACCGGAAGCGGAATCGCAAGCGGGGCGTCCGCTTGCGGATCGCATGCGTCCGCGGACGCTCGACGAGTTCATCGGACAAGAAGAGCTTCTAGGCCCCGGGAAGCCGCTGCGCACGCAGATCGAACGCGACGATTTGAGTTCGATGCTGCTGTGGGGGCCGCCAGGGTGTGGCAAGACGACACTCGCGCGAATTATCGCCAAGAGCACGCGAGCAGATTTCATTCCTTTCAGCGCAGTGCTCGCCGGAATCAAAGAGATCAAGGAAGTAATGGCGAAAGCTGAGAGCGCACGGCGCTACGGCTTGCGCACAATCGTTTTTGTGGACGAAGTGCACCGATTCAATCGAGCGCAACAAGACGCTTTTCTACCGCACGTTGAGGCGGGAAATATCCTACTGATCGGCGCTACGACGGAAAATCCTTCGTTTGAAGTGATCGCGCCGCTGCTTTCGCGCATGCGTGTTTACGTGATGAAGGCGCTCACGAAGGGCCAGATCGTTGATCTTTTGCGGCGCGCACTGGCAGATAGCGTTCGCGGGCTGGGCAAAGAGAAAGTGGAGGCGCCTGAAGACGTTCTAGACCGGATTGCAGTTCTGGCCAATGGCGATGCGCGTTCAGCGTACAACACGCTGGAAGCGTTGGTGATGGGTACGACGCCGGATGCGGATTCCCGGCGGGTTTTGTCGCAGGCGCGTTTGGAAGACGTACTGCAGAAAAAGTTTCTGCTCTACGACAAATCGGGCGAAGAGCACTTCAATCTGATTTCGGCGCTTCATAAGTCGGTGCGAAATTCCGATGCGGACGCTTCGCTTTACTGGCTTGCGCGCATGCTGGAATCGGGGGAAGACCCGCTGTACGTCGCGCGGCGGCTGGTGCGTCTGGCGAGTGAAGATATCGGCTTGGCCGAGCCGCATGCGGTACAGGTTACTTTGGCGGCGATGCAGGCGTTCGAATTTCTGGGGCCACCGGAAGGCAATCTCGCGCTGGCACAGGCGGCCGTGTATCTAGCGCTGGCGCCGAAATCGAATGCGGTTTACACGGCGTACGGCGACGTTCAAGAAGATTTGCAAAAAACGATCGCCGAGCCTGTGCCGTTGCACTTGCGAAACGCTGTCACGGGATTGATGAAGCATATCGGTTACGGCAAAGGCTATCAGTACGCGCACAATTCGGAGGAAAAAGTTACCGATATGACCTGCCTGCCGGAGAGTCTGGCCGATCGTGTGTACTATCATCCGACCGATCAGGGATTCGAAGCGCGAATTCAGCAGAGGATGGAAGAGATCCGGCGCATTAAGACCAAGCGTCCAGATGAAAAGGATAAGGGATGAGTCGAGGGCGTCGAGATATGATTAATCGGAAGGAAAGACCGCGTTTCGCATTGCTCATGGTCGCGCTCGGGCTATGTATCCCTCTGTTCTCCTACGGGCAAGGAAAACCGCTGGTAAGAATCGACGAAGACGTTCAATCGTTCGCGATAGGGCCGGATAACCGAATCGTTTATGCCGTGCAGCACATGCGCAGGGTAAAAAAAGTTCGGCTGGAGCGAGATGACATTTGGGTTTCTTCGCCGGAGGGAAAGCAGAAGAAGATCGTTGACGGAGAAAAAATGTTTGCCGATCCCCTGCTGAATTACCAAGTGCAATCACTCGCCTGGTCACCCGACGGGCACCGCATCGCCGTGATGATGCAAACCGCAGAAATGGTGCAGCCAAAAGGCACGAAGGATCAGCAACTCGATGAGGAACAGACGCAAGCTCCGCGCGGACTTGTGGCTGTTTATTTGATGGACGACGAGGGCCATCAAATTCCCATTCAAGGCATGAAGGACGGACTGCTCAACGATGGTTACAACGCCGCATGGCTCGCGGACGGAAAGACGCTTGTGTACGTCACCAAAACAGGTGCGGAGTTCAACGAGCTGAATTCTCTGGTCCCATCCGTGGGAAAGAGTAAGCCGCTATTCGAGGGACACACTTTCGCGGCGCTGGCATGGAATACGAAGAACAACCAGGCATTTGCTATAGAGGAAAGCACCAAGGTGTTGACTTCGCCGATGCTCGTGCGGCTGGACTTGGCGAACGAGACACGGACGGCGATCGTTCCGGTGGACGAGTATGTGGGAGATTTTGCGGTGTCACCTTCGGGAAAGAAGGCGGGATATTTTCGCGATGGCGATACGCTCGAGGTGCGAGACCTTGCCAATCCAACCGCGAAACCCGTGCAGACGAAAGTGGCGATAGGCGTTTTCCAATGGGGACATGACGACAAGCGCGTTTTGCTAAAGCGGGGCGACCCACAAAAATCGGGCATTTTGACGTGGGTCGGCGTTTATGATGGCCGATTTGAACCTCTGCTCCACGATCTCGTGTTTCACGACTTCCAGCTCTCTCAAGATGGCGAATCTGTGGCAGTGACGGAACCGGGGAAAAGAAGTTTGCTGGTTTACGGCCTGCACTAGAGCAATCTAGGATTGGTTGCTGGGCTGTCGCGATCTTCTGAGATGTTCCTTCAACATACATCGGTTCATAATCACAAGAATTCCGGCTCGTCTGGCGCGCTCCGCAGCCTCGGCATGAACGATTCCCTCCTGCATCCAGACGCAGCGCGCTCCTATCTGAATAGCGGCATCGACAATTTCTGGAACAAATTGCGACCGCCGAAATATTTCCACGATATCGATCTGCGTTGGAACATCCTGAAGCCGCCGGTAGCTTTTGTCGCCGAGGACCTCGGTTTCGAAAGGGTTTACAGGAATAATTTGGTAGCCAACGGATTTGAGATATTCGGCTACGTGGAAACTTGGACGCATGCGGTCATTCGAAAGGCCGACGACGGCAATGGTTTTGCTGGAGTTGAGTATTTGGGTAATCGCTTCGGATTCGGAAAGGGGTTCCCCGGCGGAACGCGTGGCCGGTTTCGGAGCGGACGCTGCTTTATCGCCAAAATCGGCCATTTAAATCCCCGAAGTGTTTGAGTCGAGAAGTGACGGTGCGTGTGCCGCGGACTTGTGCAGGCCGGATGCTTGTACCTCACCCAGAGCGTGCAGAAATTTGCGATTTTCCTCGTTAGTGCCGACGGTGACTCGAATGGCCGATGGAAACCCCATCCAACGCATCGGCCTCACAATCACGCCATGTTTAAGCAACACTTCTACCAGGGGCTCGGTATCAGTTCCAAATATCACAAGCAGGAAATTTGCCACGGAAGGGACGAATTTGATGCCGAGTTTCTGCAATCCCGATGTTAGCTGCGCTAGTCCTGCGCGATTGGATTCCACGGAACGGCGAACGTGCTCGGAATCGTCCAAAGCAGCCAGGGCCGCGGCCTGCGCAATGCCGGAAGTGTTAAAGGGACCACGAATCTTGTTCATTTCAGCCAAAAGAGCTGCGGGGCCGATGCCGTAACCAATGCGGAGGCCAGCGAGTCCATACACTTTAGAAAAGGTGCGCAAGACGAGAAGATTGCGTCCGCCTCGAACGATTTCGACGGAGCGAGAATAATTCGAGGCGTCCACGTAATCACAGTAGGCCTCGTCGAGCACGACGAGTATGTGTTCGGGAATATGCGCGAGAAAAGCGTCGAGTTTATCGGCACTGAACATCGTGCCGGTAGGGTTATTCGGATTCGCCAGAAAGATTAGCTTCGTTTCCTCGGGCATTTCTCGCGCGATGGCTTCCAGATCGAAATGATATTCGCGCATTGGGACGTCGAAATATCGAGCTCCGGTGGCGCGAATCGCTATGTGGTACAGGGGGAAAGAGCCGTATGAAGTGACTCCGCAATCGCCGGGAACTAAGGCGATGCGCCCAGAAAGATCGATCAACTCAGTGGAACCGCCGCCCAGAATAATATTTTCCGCCGGGATTGCATGTTTTTTCGACAGGGCCTCTCGGAGATAGAAGCCGTTGCCATCCGGATAGCGGTTCGACAAGGAAAGGGCTTTTTGCGCCGCTTCGATCGCGAGAGGCGATGGGCCAAGCGGATTTTCGTTGGACGCGAGCTTGATGGCGCGCATGTTCAAGTCGCGTTCAACCTCCTCGATAGGCCTTCCGGGCACGTAGGGCGCAAGCTCGCAAATATATGGCGGAACAAGATCGTTAATAAAGTTGCTCATTCGCGGAGGCGCCTCAACGGTTTTTAGTAGGCCGCGAAGGCGGTCCGTGTTTCGAATGTTCGTTCTGCTGGCGGCGCTTTATATGCGTTCGCGGCGGTCGGGGGACGCTTGCCGCGTTGGCGGGGGCTCGATCACGGCCCAGCGAGTAGCTCGTTCCCTGATTATTCTGCGCACTCTCCGCGACAATGGCAGCTCTTGCTGGACGATTTTCGACAGCCGGCGCGCCTATCGCAGGCCTTGGCGCCTTCCGGCCTGGTTTTGCTTTCGGCGTAAAAGGGCGGCGCTTTATGCGCGGTCGTCGAGGGGCTGTAACAGCGTCCGCGCTGGGTTGCACTAAACGCAGGAGGGTGGCAACTTCAGCATCCGAAAGCGCGCGATGGTGTCCAGGAGCGAGCGATTCGAGAGCAAGATTTCCGATGGCGACGCGTTTCACTTTTTCAACCGCATGGCCAGTTTGGAACAGACGAGTGCGCAAGACATCGGTGCGCGCTTCGGAAAGCGTGACTTCATACCACGGTGCATCTTTGCCTTTTATGCGGATGATATGCGCACCAGTCGCGCGGGAGAGGCTTTCAATCTCTTCGAAGGTGAGCAAGGTTTTCAATTTCAAATTGTAGGTTTGCTTGAGGTGGTGCGCTTTGAGCATCAAATTCGCCAGGTCGCCGTCGTTAGTCAAAAAAACGAGGCCCATGGCGTGATATTCGAGGCGTCCCACGGGGAAAACGCGTTGGGTGACTCCATGGAGCAAATCGCTGAGAGCGCGGCGCCCTTCGGGATCGCTCATAGTGGAAACTATTTCCGGCGGCTTGTTCAGGAGAAGATAAATTCTCTCTTTTTCCGGGCGAAGGAGCCGCCCGTTGACTTTGATGTGGTCGCGCGACTCGTCCGCCTTAGAGCCCATCTCGGTCACGGTGCGTCCGTTGACCGTCACCATTCCAGATGAGATGAGTTCCTCCGCGTGCCTTCTGGAGGCAATACCCGCGCGCGCAATAATTTTTTGGAGTCTTTCGAGCATGGAATTCGCTGTTGAGCCGACTACACAGATTAACATGGAACAGAAGATTCAGCGGTGATGCAGAGGGACGCGGACTTGAATATTTCGAAGGCTAGGACGCGGGCTCTGATGGGCCCTTGCCACCCGATGCCGCTGCAGCCCGTACGTTATCTGCTTCCGCGCTGGGATTTTCGGTGCTGTCAGTGTTTTCGTCGGAAATTTGCGCGGAGGCCGCTGCGACGTCAGCCTCAATTGGATCATCCGGGACGGTGCCAGCGGCTGTTTCGGCGTCGGCCACAGCTTCGGACGATAGTGCGGGGGCGACAGCGGAATCTTCGGGCTCGGTTGGTGCGATACCGGTGTCGTCGCCAAGGGCGGCTTGAGCCAAGGCTTCGAATTCTTTCAAACTGGGCAGTTCGTCCAAATCGAACAGGCCGAAACGCATGAGGAACTGTTTGGACGTGCGATAAAGAATCGGCCGCCCAATTACCTCTTTGCGGCCGGCAGTGGTGATCAATCGTTTTTCGAGAAGCGTCTTGATGACGCCGCCGACGTTCACGCCACGAATTTCGTTGATTTCAGGAATCGTAGCCGGCTGCTTGTAGGCGATGACCGCGAGAGTCTCGAGCGCGGGCATCGTGAGCCGCAGCGGGGGCTGCAGGCTCTTGATAAATTTGCGCACGACATCGTGATGCTGCGCCTTGGTGTAAAACTTCCAGCCGCCGGCAACCTTGCGAACTTCAATTCCACGGTCGTCGGTTTGATAGTTGGCGACGAGCAGGTCGAGCGCGCCGCGGGCTTCTGCTTTCTCCACGCCCAAAGCCTTCGCAATCTGATCGAGCGTGGCGGGTTCATCGGCTGCGTAAATGATAGCTTCGAGCGCTGCTTGAATTTCTTGTGGCGTCATCGTCAGAGATATTGCTCCTCAATTTGTGACATGGCATCGGGGCCGGCAAAAACGGCGTCGAACATTTTGTGTTTGCGCAAACGAATATTGGAGAAGAGTTCTGACTGCACCAGCAACACCGCCTGCATTCGCACCATCTCCAGGACGGCGAGCAAAGCAACGATCATGGCATTGCGTGTAGCGCAAGTTTCGAAGAAATCGATCAGCGAAATGGGATCCTCGTTCGAGGCTAAACGCTGGCGGAGGCGATCCATCATCTGCGCGATAGTTACGGTCTCGTGGTGCAGCTCGAACTTCTTGACGTCTTTCTTGCGCTCGAGGATTTGCTGGAAGGTCTTTACCAGATCCACGAGCGAGACGACCAGTTCACCTTGAACTTCGTCTCCGGTGTAGAGCGTGCGGTCGGGGTGCGACCAGACGTGGTCTTCTACT
>Ga0209006_10002327_pt1 | contig 17345 bp, 17 predicted proteins | sample JacPin_JW_Ref_O2_FD_188567 | JGI IMG/M metagenome (GOLD analysis project Ga0209006, IMG submission 188567) | Forest soil microbial communities from Algoma, Ontario, Canada - Jack Pine, Ontario site 1_JW_Ref_O2 (SPAdes) (version 2) | ecosystem: Environmental > Terrestrial > Soil > Boreal... | reverse complement strand
GCGGACGCGCAGCCAACGACCGCACAACTTTCAGCCATTGCAGCGACCGAGAAAACCACCTCTGATGTTCTGCACGGCTGGATCGAATTCAAGCGTGTAGATTTGCCCGGGTTGAATCGTGAGCTGCAAACTCTGAAGGTGCCGGAAATTCAACTGCCGGCAAATCTGGAACTAGACGAGTCACAACTCGACGAGGAATGAAAACAAGAAGATTTGAAGAGGCATCAAGCCAAATCTGTTCTCGTTCAATTGAGACTTTATTCTCCAATCTTTCGATAATCGCACAGCTGGCGGCCCACGCGGTGATTGCAAATTCTTGCAACTCTCAGCGGCGCATCGAAAAAAACTTGTCAATTCTTGTTCGGAACGGTTGAACGTTAGTGGAACGGAGTTATAATCGCGCGGCTTAGGGATTTTGAACTGGACTGGCGACCGGGCACACTCCCATCTGTGGCGGCAGATCAATCGGAATCCTCCTGAGAATCCGTTGCACCAATAATCGAACACTGCGAGGTCAACACTATTATGAAGGTATTCCGAACATTCGGAATTGCGCTCCTGGCGCTACTGATCTGTGCCGGTATCGCCAGCTCCCAGGAACCCTTTACTGCCGGAACTTGGACGACCATCAAAAATACCCCACCGTCCGCCGTCGCTCATGCCATGATGCTGACCGATGGTTCTGTTCTCATCAACAGTTTCTTTTTCTCCACTCACACTGACACCTGGTACCGCCTGATTCCAGACAGCACTGGAAGCTACATCAACGGCACCTGGGTCACCGCCGGCAGCCTGCCTTCAGGCTACAACCCGCTCTACTTCGGCTCAGCCGTTCTTCCCAGTGGCCAGGTGACGGTCATCGGCGGCGAGTACAACAATGGCGACGGCGTCTGGACCAACTTGGGCGCAATCTACAACCCCGCAACCAACAAGTGGCAGAAGCTGGCTGCTCCAACGGGCTGGACCATGGTCGGCGACGCGCAGTCTGTCGTCCTTCCCAACGGTCATCTGATGCAGGCCAATTGCTGCAACACGGACGAAGCCATTCTGACCATCACCAACGGCAAGCCGACTTGGGCGACCACCGGTACCGGCAAAGCTGACTGGAACGACGAAGAAGGCTGGACTCTGTTGCCCAGCGGCAACGTCCTGACAGTCGATGCCTACGTCGGTTCTTACAGCGCGACCGGAACGAACTCGGAACTCTACACCACCAGCACCGGCACCTGGGCTACGGCGGGTAGCACGGTGAAACAGTTGTGGGATTCTTCTGCCGCTTGCGGCGGAGAGAATTCCGCTTCTTACGAAGTGGGTCCGGCTGTGCTTCGTCCCGATGGCACAGTTTTCGCCACTGGCGCGAATCGCTGCGCCGCAGGTCACACTGCGATCTACAACACCGCGACTGCCACTTGGGCCGCGGGTCCGGACTTCCCGGCAGGTCTCGACATCGCCGACGGCCCAGCCTCGTTGCTGCCCGATGGCAACGTTCTGCTCGACACCAGCAAGGGAATTTTCGGAACTGGCGTCAAAATGTATGAGTGGGACGGCACCGCCCTCAACGCGACCGCGGAGCCGGTCAATGCCTCCATCGACAGCTCCTATGTCGGTGACATGGTGATTCTGCCCACGGGCCAGGTTCTGTACACTGATTTCTCGTCGACGGTCCAGATCTACACCCCGGCGGGAACCTACCAGGCAGCGTGGCAGCCGAAGATTACCTCGGTCAAGGCTACCCTCACTCATGGCAGCACCAACAACGTAATCCGGGGAACCCAGCTGAACGGCTTGTCGTTGGGCGCGGCGTATGGCGATGACAATCAGTCGGCTACCAACTGGCCGATCGTGCGCATCACCGATTCCACTGGCACTGTGGTGTATTGCAAGTCGCACACCTTCAGCACCATGGGCGTTGCCACTGGATCTACGGTCGTGTCGGCTCAGTTCGACATTCCGTCCACCATCGCTACCGGAACGGCAAGCCTCGTAGTCGTTGCAAACGGCATTCCTTCGGCCGCGAAGACGGTGACTATCAACTAACGTCACTTTCTCCACGGGCTGAAAACACTCACACGCCTCGACTCCTCGCAGAGTCGGGGCGCTTTTTTCTTGCGCCGGGGCGTTTCCGGTAAATTCTTCTCAGAGCCCTTCGACCGCCTGCTGCAACTCCGCCGCAATCTGTTTCGCATCCATCCCCGGATCAAACTTGATTGGTTGGCCAATGCGAATATGAATCTTTCCTGGCGGAGCGAATTTCCTTCCCGCATGCTTCACTTCAAATAAACCGGAAATTCGCAGTGGCAGAACCGGTATCCCCAGATTATTCGCCAGCAATCCAATGCCTTCGCGGAATGGAAGGATGTGCCCATCCGTGGTGTGCTTGCCCTCGGGAAAAACGAGAATACTGTAGCCACGATCCACCGCTTCGCCAGCATAGGCGAAACTCTGCCGGAATCCTGCCTGACGCGGGAGCGGAAACAGATTTAACAAAGACACACCCAGAATCCATTGCAAGCGGTCGTAGGCCCCGAAAAAAAATCCGCGGCCGGGCGCGGGAGTGCGCAAGGCTTCCAGCGCCTCGCCGCCGGTTGCCGTTGCCAGCCAATGGCGCAGGCGCGCTGGCAGCGCCGTTTGAATGAATCCCACGTCGACGTCGTCGATGTGATTCGAGATAACCAAAAGAGGTCCACTCCATCCGCGCAGATTTTCTCGCCCTTCAACTCGCGGCCAGCCCAGCAGTGCCATCGCCGGCCGCATGAGCAGATAATGCGCCGCCGCGCGAATCCAGAGAGCCGGCCAGCTCAAGGTCCAGCGCGGGTAGTGGTAAGCAACACGCTCGGTTGCGCCACCATGTAAAGGTTTTTTCAGATCGCTCAGAGTTTGCGTTTCACGAAAACCAGTTCCGCCCAGGTCAACCTGGTAGCGTTCCTCAATCGCGCTCAACAATTCCACGCGATCGAGAGAACTCAATCCCAGATCGGCTTCCAGATTGGATTCGTTGGCCATCGCGCTCAACGGGCGACCCGTAACGCTGGCGACCAGTTCGGCAAGCGAGCTTTTCGCTCCGGGTCGGGATGTTGCTGGCACACCAAGAATTTGTTCCTGCGCGAATTGCTGAATCACTTGCTTGCGCGGTTTTTGTGTGCTAGTGCGGGGGAAATCCTCGTCCGGCCACTGCACCCAGTGCCGTATTTGCTGGTACTCGGCCAATGATTCGTTCGCGCGCCGCACCGCGGCCTCAAGGCCATCATCGCGCAAAATCACTACCGCGCAGGGTTCCGCATTGCCCCCACGCTCAATTCCCACGACTACACAATCTCGAACCTCCGACTGGCGGCGCAGCGCAGCTTCCAGATCGTCTGGATAAATATTCAGTCCGGCGGGAGTGACGATCACATCCTTCTTACGCCCCTTAAAATAAAGATTTCCCGCCTCATCCAGCGCGCCCAGGTCGCCGGTGCGATACCATCCATCGTTGCCCGCAACTCCATTCGCGACTTTATCAGCGCCAGTCTCGCCCGTGCCGGACTGCCAATACGCAGAAGCCACGCCGCCTCCCCGCACCAGAATCTCACCGTCTGCGGCAAGTTTGACTTCGCGCCCCGGCAGCACTTTTCCGATCGAACCTTTTCCCAAGCGGAACGGATGATTCACGCTGATCAACGACGTCGTTTCCGTGAGCCCGTAGCCTTGAATCACGGCATAACCCAATCGTCCCCAAAATTCTTCCGCCTCGCCATCGAGCGCCGCGCCTCCGGAAATGAACGCCCAGAACTTCCAACCGAACTGGCGATGAATGTCGCGAAAAATCCACCACCGCCGCAGAAAGTGTTTTCCTTGAGCCACCGAAAAACGCTGCCGGAAAGCTTCCAGTTTGCCCTGATCTTCGAAATCGCGCTCCAGTTTCTGTTTCAGCGATTGCAATACTCGCGGCACGCTCACAATCACCGAAACTCTTTCCCGGCGAACCGTGCTCACAATCTCCGCAGGTTTGAACTCACTCTGAAATATGACCGTGCCGCCCATGATCGGGGGCAGGAACATTCCCATAAATTGGCCGAAGACATGGCTGAGAGGCAGGAGATTCAGAAAGCGCACTGGATGCACGAGGCGCTCATATTTCAAATAGCCGCGAATCTGTTTTGCCAGAGGCACCACGTTCGTCAGCACATTCCCATGCGTAATGACCACGCCCTTCGGCTCCGCCGTGGTGCCGGAAGTGAAAACAATCTGCAATGTATCATCGCGGCCGATGGACTCGACTGGGATCGTCATCGCGGAATGGGAACTTAAAGCCTCCGACAATTCTTCGAGAATCAGGAACGGCGTACCTTTTGCGATATCCTGCAAATGTCCACGCGAACAAAGCACAAGCTTCGCCCCCACCTGGAGCAGCACTCGCCCCGCAAAATCCGCCGCCGCTCCATCGTCCATCGGCACGACCACCGCACCGGCAAGTGAGCACCCCAAAAAAGCGCCAACCCACTCGGCACAATTCTCTCCCCAGAGCATCACGCGGTCGCCCTCGCGAATTTGGCGCGCCTCCAGTTCGCGGACAAAACGAAAACACAAATCTCTCACCTGTCCGTAGGTGAACCATTCCATGCGATAGCCGCGCCGCTGCCCGTAAGCGCGCTCACGCAAGTGCGCCTCAAAGTTCGGCAATAAGAATTCGGCTAGAGATGAAGATTCGGGCATGAGGAGACGAGTCAGGAAATGGTACCTGACCTCATCAGAGCCAAGTTTAGTTGCAGAAACGAGTAAGAGGAAATCCCAGGCCGAAATCCCAAGTTAAACGAGGAGCTACTCTCGGCCCACTCCCAGCGCATCGGCCACGCGATTGATGTAGTTGAACCACGACGCGATTAGCGTGATCTGCAAAATGCCGCGATCGTCGAATCCGGCGGCGCGCAAGCCTTCCATATCGTCTTTCCAAACCTTGGTGGCGTCGCGAGTGAGCTTGACCACGTAGTCCAGCATCACTCGTTCCTGCGGTGTGATAGGCGCAGTGGTGTAGTCGTTCTCCAGCGCTTCTACCAGGCCTTTGTCCAGGGTTACGCGACGCAGAAACTCTGCGTGGGATTCGATTCAATACTTGCAACGGTTGGTGACCGACACAACGGTCGCGATCATTTCATGCTGCCGCCGCTGGAGCGGCAGGTCGGGCGCCATGAGCGAGCCGAAGGTACTGAAGGCGTGATACAGAGCCTGCGGAATCAGCGTGTGTGAGCCGACAATCGAGGAAGCTCCGGAAGTATCGGGATGAACAGGGTCCGCGTACTCTTTGGGATAAAAACTTTTCTCGCCTTCAATTGCCTGGCGAAGTTGTTCATCGGCCTGGGTCAGAGGAATGGTTCGAATCCATGTCATAAGTGCGCGTTGATCACCGCAGAATGTTCTGCAATTATCGCAGAGGACACAGTACACCGCCGCAAACAGACGGCCTATAGCGGATTTGTATTAGTGACGTGAGGCGGAATGGACTACTACTCTTCCCGTGTTACTCGAATCCACTCTTCCATCTGATCCAGATACTGCGCCAGCGCGCGGCGTCCAGCTGCGGTCAACTTATATTCGGTGCGCGGGACGCGCCCCTCGAAAAATTTCGAACAGCCGATGTACTGCGCCTCTTCCAGCTTGCGCGCATGAACGCTCAAATTTCCGTCAGTGGTTTTCAAAATCCGCTTCAGGTCGTTGAAGCTCAGCGATTCGTTGGTGGCCAGCGCACTCACAATGCCCAAGCGGATGCGCTCATGGATTAGGCGGTCGAGTTCCGGCAACTCCATGACGCGCTGGGACGCGTGCCGTTGGCGGCGGGCGGCGGTTTCAACTTTACCGGTTTTCTTGCGCTCCACTAAGGCCCTACCCACCGTGCCTCCTCGCGATCATGATTCCAAACAAGATATGCAGCCCGCCGAATCCCGCCGCTAGCAGCCAGTTCCCCCACGCCACCGGACCGACCACGGCTAGCCCGCCCAGCGTCATGAAGCACATGCCCATCACGGGAACGATCGCCACCGAAAACGCGCCACCTGTAGCGATTCCTGCCCCGTAGAGCAACAACCACGTCGCCGGTAAGACCGATTGCGCACCCACGCGGTACAACAAGAAAGTCAGAAATGCACCCGCGAGCAACGGCGGCAAAAGCCCTAACGCCACTTTTCGGCCAGGGCCGGAAAATATCGGCAGACCACGCCGATTGGCTTTCCATACAATCGACAACAGAGCAATCGTCACCGCAACCAGCGCTTCGCCCAGCCATACCCGCAACCAGGCAAAGCCGGGAGGCTGCCGGGATGCTACGACTGCAGCGCCGATCGCCGTTACTCCAAGCAACACCTGTCCCCACCCGGAAACGGCGGTAAACGATGCCGACCGCTCCATGGTTTCGCGGATGTAGCGCAAGTCCTCGGCGGCGCGCGAGGGAAGTGGCCGCACGGGTCTTCGCCGAAATCTTTGCCGATGCGTCCGCTGTTCCGCCATCCACTAAGACTAAGGTACGCGGTACGGCATGGTCAAGTACTTTGTATAACAAAGATAAAAGCTGTTTCTTCTGTTTTTGGATCTCTATTTTGCCGAAGACTTTCCCGCCGCCAGGCCCTGCGCGAGCGCGAACGCCACATACACCCCACCCGATTCCGACTTCGGGTCTTTGCCGCCGCCCGCCGCGATGACGACAAACTGACGCCCATCTACCTCGTATGTCGCAGGAGTCGCATTTCCGGAGAATGGCAGCGGCGACTCCCACAGCAACTCCCCCGTCGTTTTGTCGAAGGCGCGAAATTTCTTATCGAAGTTAGTTGCGCCGATAAACACAAGCCCGCCAGCTGTAACGATGGGACCGCCGTAGTTCTCAGTGCCAGTGTTCTTTTGTCCTTGAGCCGCGAGTGCCGGGTACTCGCCCAGCGGAATCTTCCACAGATATTCGCCGGTGTTGAGATTGATTGCATTCAAGGTGCCCCACGGCGGCGCGACTGCAGGATATCCTTCCGGATCGAGAAATCTTTTATAGCCAGTAAAGCGAAAGGGAGCATCGGCGGAAATTTGAGCCGAACCGCCCAGCTCTTTGTTTTCTCCGCTGATCAAATACGCGACCAGGGCGGAGGTTTGATCGTCGGTCAGGTTCGGAAATCCAGGCATTCTGCCTTTCCCGTTCTCGATCGTCGCGGTGATTTGCGCGCGATTAAGCCGGGATGCCACTCCCACCAGAGACGGGAACGCCGGCGGCGACCCGCTCATCTTTTCGCCATGGCAAACGCTGCACTGGCTCATGTAGATCGCCTTGGCATTGTTATCGCCGGCATTTTCAGCGAGCGCTCCAGTCCATGCAATGTCATTCGCGTTGACGTAAATGACGCCGGTTTCGATATCGACTGCGGGACCTCCCCATTCCGCTCCGCCGTCGAAGCCAGGAAAGATGACCGTGTCTTTGCCAACGCTGAAGGGGACGAACTGCCCTTCGCTGCGGAAGGTTCCGAATTTTCCCAGCGCCCACTGATGAGCTTCCGGCGTTCGGGTCGTCAACATATCTTCGGTAAGAAGCTGACGAGCAAAGGGAGCAGGTCTGGTTGGAAGCGGTTGCTCCAGAGCAGCTTTTTCGCCGGGCACGGTACTCGCCGGATATTTTCGGTCCTCGATCGGAAACAGCGGATCGCCATTGGCGCGATCGAAAAGATAAATAAATCCCTGCTTGGTGGTTTGCGCAACCGCATCCACATCTCTTCCGTCACGCTTGATGGTGAGCAGCGCAGGCGATGCGGGGAAGTCGCGATCCCAGATGTCGTGGTGCACTCCCTGAAAATGCCAGATCCTTTCTCCGGTCTCGGCGTTCAACGCCAGCAAGCAATCGGCGAACAGATCGTCGCCGATGCGATCGCCTCCGTAAAAATCGAACGCGGCCGAGCCAGTGGGAACATAGACGACGCCGCGCTTAGCGTCGAGCGCGAATCCCGCCCAGTTGTTCGCCGCACCGCTGCTCTTCCACGCATCCTTCGGCCAAGTATCGTAACCAAACTCGCCGGGGTGAGGGATCGTGTGAAATGCCCAACGCAGTTTGCCGGTGCGCACATCGAAGGCGCGAACATCGCCCGGAGGAGCAGGCAGCGTCTCGGGATTGCGGCCTCCGACAATGATTAGATCTTTATAGACGACCCCGGGGCTGGTGAGATAAACAGATTGCGCGGAGGCCGGTTCGCGCCCAAGATGATCGCGCAGATCGATCCGCCCTTGATCCCCGAAAGTTAGGATCGGCTTGCCCGTCGCGGCGTCGAGGGCATAAAGAAAATTCATAACGCCGACCAGAATGCGCCCATCTTTTTTCTTGACCTCTTTATCAACGCCGGAATCTTCGCCACCCGACCAGTAAGCCAATCCCCGGTCCGGCTGCGTGCCCAGAATCTCGGAGTCGAACCTCCACAAGAGTTTGCCTGTCCCTGCATCGAGCGCGAATATTTTCTCTGCGGGAGTGATTCCATAGAGCACGCCGTCGACGATGATGGGAGTCGTCTGCAAGCCGCCCACTTCCTGCGTATCAAACTTCCACGCGACAGCGAGTTTCTGTACATTGGCGCGATTAATCTGTGCCAGGGAAGAGTAGTGATTGTTCTCGGCAGAGCCGCCGTAGGAAGACCAATTTTGTTGAGTAACTCCGAACGGAACAGTTGCCGTCGCCATCAGGAAAAAAAATGCAATGAGTCGTATCGTGAAAGAATTCATTTTTCTCAAGCGCAACTTCTTGGTCGCCCGGCGAATCTTATCAAAGGGCAGGTCAAGAGCGTACTCAATTTGCCCCTTGACGCGCCTACCCCAATTTTGTAGCATCATAACAACAGGTTCGCTCTTCGGAGCGGACTTGGGATTTCATGAAGAGTGGCTGAGGGACGAGCCCTTTGACGCCACAGCAACCGGATCGGGATCATATATCCAGACCGCTGGTGCTAACTCTCTCCTGGAAACGGGACACATGAGATTCGGCATGCGAGCTTCTTTCATTTGCGTTCCGAGCCTCATTTCCATTTCCCGGAAATTGAGGCCTTTGCTTTTTAGGGCGTTTTTGCTGGCTCGTCCTCAGCTACTCGCACAACTCGCGATCGAGAGTTCGATGAGACCGAACTTGGATCAAGATCGCGACTTAGAAAGCGAGCAGCAACATGGCTGACTACGAACTGCGGTGCCGAGAATGTGGACGGAGCTGGGGCAATCAGCCTCGCTCGATCTGCCACGATTGTTTTTCTCCTCTGGAAGTTGCCTACGACTATGACGCGGCGCGCGCGTCCATCAGTCTAAAAGAGATCACGCAGCGTCCGCCCAACATGTGGCGTTATTCCGAGCTGCTGCCTCTGCCACCAGGATTCGAGCCGCGCCTGCCGGTGGGCTTCACGCCGCTGTTGCAGGCTCCGCGGCTGGGAGCGAAGCTCGGCGGGAAGTTTGCCGCGAAGAATGTCTACATTAAAAACGACGCTGTGTGCCTGCCCACGCTGAGCTTCAAAGACCGCGTGGTCGCTGTGGCGCTGGCCCAGGCGCGCGAATTCGGCTTCGACACCGTCTCCTGTTCTTCCACCGGCAACCTGGCCAACGCAGTCGCCGCACACGCCGCGCGCCTGGGATTGAAGGCGTGGATCTTTATCCCCGCCGATCTGGAGCCGGCAAAAATTCTCGGCACCAACGTTTTCGGCGCGACGGTGGTTCGCGTCAATGGCAGCTACGATCAGGTCAACCGCCTGTGTTCGCAAATTGCCGAGGAGCATCCCTGGGGTTTCGTCAACGTCAACCTGCGTCCTTATTACTCTGAAGGATCGAAGACCGTGGGCTTCGAGATCGCCGAGCAACTGGGCTGGCGCCTGCCCGATAACGTCGTCTGCCCCATGGCCGGCGGATCGCTGATCATAAAAATCAAGAAAGCCTTCGACGAACTGGTGACGGTGGGTTTGGTCGAGGCGAAAGAAGTGAAATTCTTCGGCGCGCAAGCCACAGGATGCTCGCCAATTTCCACGGCGGTGAAAACGGGATCTTCGGAAATCGAGCCGCAAAAACCCGCGACGATCGCCCGCTCGCTGGCCATCGGAAATCCCGCCGATGGTCTCTACGCGATCAAGACCATTAAGCAAAGTGGCGGCTGGAGCGAAGATGTGAGCGATCCCGAAGTCGTCGATTCAATCCGATTGCTGGCCGAGACCGAAGGAGTGTTCACCGAAACCGCCGGCGGCGTCACCGTAGGCACAGCGGGAAAGCTCTATCGCCAGGATCGAATCCTGCCGGAAGAAACAACTGTGCTGTGTATCACCGGCAACGGCCTGAAGACCACCGATGCGTTGAACGGAGTGTTTGAATCCGAAGCTCCAATCGCACCCAAACTGCCGGAGTTCGAGAATTACCTCCAGCGAACGCTCGACGCGGCGGATGCGGACAAGCAGTTTGCTGTCGCGGCTGGCGCTTGAGGGAACTTAGCAGTACATGCGGCTCACGATGGCACGGGCTCAGGTGTATGAAGAGACCGTAGTCCGCGAACGGATTGCAATTCAGACGTCATGCTCCGCCTGCCTTGCCTGCCGCAAATACCTCCGGCGGAGGCGGTTGATTGATGAGCATCCAAAACATGCCGATCTGCCGGATGGTTTCGCTGAACTGTTGAAAGTCAACCGGCTTTTGCGCGTAGGCGCTTACTCCCAGGTTGTAGCCCTCGATCAGATCTTGCTGCTGTTTCGACGAGGTGAGAATAACGATAGGGATCTTCTTCGTGCGCTCGTCGGCGCGGACGGCCCGCAACACCCCCAGGCCATCGACTTTGGGAAGTTTCAGATCAAGTAGCACGAGCCTGGGAGGGTGGGCAAACGTTCTGTCCTTGTGCGCACCGCGGCAAAAGAGGAAGTCCAGGGCCTCCGCTCCGTCCTCGGCCACCTGAATGACATTTGCAAGTTTGTTGCGGCGCAATGCGCGAACCGTCAATTCCGCATCCTCGGGGCTATCGTCGACCAGCAGAATCTCAACTTCGTTAGACATGGATGACCTCATCATTGGTTATGGCGTGTGCTGCGCCAACTTGTGTCGTTCGAATCGGACCCCTCTCTGCGACACCCAGCGTGAAAAAGAATGTCGCTCCTCGGTCAAGCTCCGCTTCCGCCCAGATTCGCCCGCCGTGCTTCCGAATGATACGTTGCACAATCGCCAGCCCTACTCCCGTGCCTTCGAAATCGCCGGTCTTATGCAGCCGCTGGAAAACGCCAAACAGCTTGCCCGCGTACTGCATCTCGAAGCCCGCGCCATTGTCCTTGACGAATATGACGCGCTCACCGTTCTGCATCGTCTCTCCCACCTGAATCACCGCCCGCTGCTGTCTGCGGGTGTACTTCACGGCATTCGAAAGCAGATTGACGAACACTTGCTTGATGAGTCCCGGATCGCAGTGAGCGCTGGAAAGACCCGCAATTTGCCATTCAATTTCTCGCCCCGAGTACTCCGGCGCTAGCTCCTCAACAACCTGGCGCAGCAGCGGATCCAGCAGCGTATCCTCGAGTAACAGTTCCTGTCTCCCGACCTTGGACAAGCTCAACAAATCATCAACCAGATGCCCCATCTTTTGCGCGCCGTCGGCGATCTTTTTCAGGCAGCGCTGGCCCTCCGCATCGATGCGAGGCCCGTAATCTTCGATAAGAACGCTGGAGAATCCAGCGATGTGGCGCAGCGGCGCGCGTAGGTCGTGGGCCACCGAATATGCGAAACTCTCGACCTCAACATTCGTCTCCGACAACTCGACCGTCTTTTGCTCCAGCATCTGATTCACGTGCTTCAGGTTTTGTTCCGCCAGATTGCGCCGCCCGATTTCCTTTTGAATCACCAAGCCCTTTACCAGCAAAATGAAAACTGCCAGAGCGTTTCCAAACGCGATGATGAGTTTCATCTTTCGCGTGCTGGCGCCCGCCGTTTCCAGGTGTCTGCTTAAGAGCATCGCTTCAGTCCGGCGCATCTCGGCGATCTGGGACGCAATCAATCCCATCCACATTTCACCGTTGTTCGCATGCGCCACGGCTTCCACCCCGGCCAATAATCCGCTTTGGTTTCGGACCTCGATCCCATCGTGTAATTCCGCCAGCCGTTCTGCGATTAGGGGAGCGAGCCGCTGAGTCGCTTCCCGCTCCACTGTATTGTCGGCGATGAGGTCTGGAAGCTCCTTCAGATCTTGCTCCACCCTCTCGACGCCAGCGCCGTAAAGAGCCAGATATCTATCCTGGCCGGTAAGCATGTAACCGCGCTGGCCAGTCTCGGCCTGCGTGATATCGATACGAACAGCCTGGAGTTTCTCGACAACGAGAAGTGTGTGCGTGACCCATTGGCGGTCGCGCTCATTCCGGATTTGGCTCCAGAAAGAGAGCGCACCGATGCACACCACGATCAAGAGCGCGCAAGCCGCGATGGTCTTGCTGAAGGAGGTCACATAATCCTGAACGTGGACGGTCCTGAAGTTCCATCGGCCAACGGAGGGAAAACTTTATGGAGTTACCCAGAAGTCTTGCTGAAGGGATCGTACGGGAACAAAAATATGAGCGGCTAGTTACGCCGCTCACAAAGGCATTTCTCTACGAGAATTTATGATGTCGATCCCGCCCACTCTAATACTGTCCTACTCGTCCTCGGTGGTTTCTCCGGGAAGCGCCATCTGGCTTTGAAAGGCCGAGAAATCGACTAGCGAATCCAGATCCGTGGGGTCGGTCGGCTTTTCCAGCCGTCGTTGTACTTTCTTTTCCGTCTTCTCGCGCTGCTTATCCTGACGCGAGCGCTCCTTTTGTCTTTTGTTAAAGCTTGTGCGTCCTGCCATGGGCACACCTCCTCAAGAATAAATTTGGCAACGCAGACTTCACCAGCGAATCTCGGCAACGGCGCTTCGCTAGATATGCGGAGCTGCTGACTTACCAGCGCGGTTCGCGCGGCTGACGAGCGTGGCCTTGATAGTCGTCACGTCCGCCGCCGCCGCCGCTGGACCGTCCGCCACCTCCACCCGAACGGCCACCACCGCCGCCGCCTCCCGGACGTCCTCCTCCACCCGGACGACCACCACCGCCCGGACGCCCGCCACGAAATCCGCCTCCTCCGCCTTCTGTCTTCGGCCGAGCTTCGTTGATGTTCAATGCCCGTCCACCCAGCTCTTTGCCGTTCAAGGCGGCAATCGCCTTTTCGGCTTCGGCGGAGTCGTTCATTTCCACGAAGGCAAATCCACGGGAGCGTCCCGTTTCGCGCTCGGTCACAATGCTGACCTGTGCAATGGCTCCGTGAGGCTCAAACAAATTTCGCAGTTCCGCTTCCGTAGTGCTGTGCGGGATGTTGCCGACAAATAGCTTCTTCATACTTTCCTCACTGGTCGTAATTCGGTGTAACAGCTAAGGCGCGGGCAAGCGCCGAGTCGCGGCTAAGGCTGAATGTCGCCGGTTTTGGTCGCGGGCGGTGTGGAGAGTGGAGGTTTAGCTGCCGCATGCGGGGCTTGGCCGCCGGCTGTTATGAGTCCATGCACCAGAATTCGATTGCGCTGGCGCTGAGAAATTCTTTGCTTGCGCACGCGATTGAAGCGCGACTTGTCGCCATTGATCGATGACATCGCATTCCTCCTGATTGACGCGGTTATGCGCCCGATGAAACAGGTCGTCTCAATCGCGAAGGCGCAGATTAGGTTTGCGATGTGTCTTCGAGAGTAAGCTCGGTAATGATTATACCTGTTTTGCCGGCTTACGCTGCGCCGCAATTTGCAGGCCCTTCGGGGCGACCCTCCACAAAGGCGCGAAGCAAACGCCAGCTCATGTCAGCGCGCGCCGTTCCACTGCGCTTCAATCTTTGGCGGCCGCAACAGAGTCTGCAAGACCACGCAGTATTGCTCCGTCTTTTCCCCCAGTGAACGCAGTTGCTCCGGCGTTGCCTCGGGCGCGTCAACGTTGAATCGCACGCGAATCGCTTCAAAGCCCACCGGCACTTCCTTGGAAATTCCCAGCGTTCCCGACAAATCCATATCTCCGTCAACCGTCACATCAATATGGCGAGTCTGAATTCCCATCGCCGTTGCCACCAGTTGACAGGTAAGCTGCGCGCAGGCGGCGAGCGCCCCAAGAAGAAGATCGCCAGAGCAAGCCGCGGTGCCGGTCCCGCCAACTCCCTTGTGGGCTTCGGCTTGGTAGATGGCGCGGCCAATATCGACAGAGCATGAAAGCGGCGTGGCCGTCTCGCTGCCTTTTGCCGTTAGAGTGATGCGGGAGCTGGCCGGATCGCGCCGATACTGCTCCTTCAACGGCTTCTGCAGCGATCTGATATCCGTGACAGTGTTACCCATAAATCCTCCGAAATATGATTCCCATCAATTTGATGACAGATATAAATGACACATACGGTCGGCAAAACTCCGAACTACATCCCAAATCTATCCCGATAAGCGCTCGGCGCAACCCCCGTATGCCGCTGAAACAGGGAGCGGAAAAATGCCAGGTCCTGATATCCCACCGCGTCACTGATTTCCTGCATCGAGCGGTGATTGCTCTCCAGCATCCGCTTGGCTGCCGCCACCCGCAATTTCTGCACGTAAATCAATGGACTGTCCCCGGTTGCCTCTTTAAAGCGGCGCACGAAATTGCGCACGCTCATGCCCACGCGGCGCGCCGGTTCTTCCAGCGGAAACGTCTTGGCGAAGTTCTTGTGCATCCACTCCTGCGCGCTGGAAATCGAGTCATCCGTATGGTCGGTCTTTAAAGGAACAATCGCGAACCCCGATTGCCAGGCACGCGGCGTCTCGATAAGCAGCGCCTTGGCGGTCTGCACGGCAATCTCGTGCCCACAGAATCTTTCGACCAGATATACGCTGAGATCGAGCGACGCGTTCACCCCACCGCCGCAGTAAAAACCTCGGTCCTCGGTCACCATGAGCTCCGGCATCCACTTCACCTTGGGATATTTTTCGCGAAACCGCTCTGCCAACCCCCAGTGAGTCGTGGCGCGCTTGCCGTCCAGCAAACCTGCCGCCGCGACCAGCCCCACACCGGAGCACACGCTCGCAATGGCCACGTCTTTCGTGCTGCGGTGCTTCAACCAGGGCACAATCGCCGCGTTACGCTCAACCACATCGTCCACGCTCAGGCCAGTGGTGGGAACGAAGATCAGATCGGTTTTGCCCACGTCTTTGAGCGCCAGGTTCGGCCGAATCTGAATCTCGCCATCGCAGTTCACCGGGCGCCCATCCGCCGACGCCGTGACCACGTGAAAGTTGGGCGCAAGCGTCGATCCGGTGAGGATGTTCCACAACGAGCCCGCGTGGCGGAAGACTTCCATCGGCCCAATAGCCGTCGAGGAAAACATCTGGTCGAGAAGCAGAACCGTGATCTCTTTCATGTTGCGCCCCACAATCGTCAAATCCGTGTTCCCTAACAAGCTGTCCCAAAAGCCGTCTGGCCTAAACGCCCACCTACAATGGCATATATGCCATCTTGTTGCAAGCTGATTTTGCGCCTACTTTCAATCATCGAAACGTGACTCAGAAATCACGCAAGGAGTTGAAGACACGCAAATGGCGACCGCGCAAAAGCTTCCCAAAATAATCAATGGGGTCAACGTTACCGATTTATTCACGACCATCGATGCCATCAAAGCCACTCCCGCGATCGCAAAATTCAAATTTCGTATTCACAACCAATGGAGTGGAGCCAGCCAGAACCGCTCGACGGTGGATAACTTTCATGGCGCTGGCCGGGAGCTGTCGCGGGCGAAGCCTTTTGTGTTGGAAGCGGATGAGCCTGCGGTTCTTCTGGGCAAGGATGCGGCGGCAAATCCGGTGGAGCATCTGCTGCACGCGCTGGCTTCTTGCCTGACTACGTCAATGGTCTATCACGCGGCGGCGCGCGGAATTCAGCTGGAAGAAGTTGAGTCTTCGTTTGAAGGCGATCTCGATCTGCGCGGGTTTCTCGATCTCGACAAAAACGTGCGCAACGGATACCAGGGAGTTCGAGTCAACTTCAAAATCAAGGCTGATGTGGCCGACGAGCAGTTGCAGGAGATTGTTGAACTTGGAACGGGACATTCTCCGGTGTTCGATTGCCTGACCAGCGGAGTTCCGGTTTCGGTGAAAGTGGAACGGATCTAGCTCGGCGAATTTATTTCGTCGAATTTATTTATTCAACGTAAAGCGAGTTTTCGGCAAAAAGACGACTTTGCCAGGGCCGCGCAAGTGTCTTCAGTTGAATGGAGACGAGACAAGGCTTCAAACAAGAGAATAAGGAGAAAAAATTATGACACGAATCACAAAGTTTGTTCGCGCTTCAACCAGAACCTTGCTGCCCCTGGCGTTGCTGGGCAGTCTCATTGCGGCCTCGCCGGTCTTCGCTCAGGACTCGGCACAGCACGCGATGCACTCGGCGACCGCCGTGCCGGCTCAGCTGGTGCAGGATGTTCGCGCGGCGACGAAGCAGTTCATCAACGTCAACAATGCCGGTCCGGCCGGGTATGCACCCGCGTTTGGCTGCGTCAGCGGTCCCGATCACGGAGCCATGGGCATCCACTACGTCAACGGCCCCCTGGTGACCGACGGCCTTATTGACGTCACGCATCCGGAAGCACTGATCTACGAGCCGGTGGGAAATGCCCGCAGGCTGGTGGGCGTCGAGTACATCGTGGATGCGGCCACGTGGCTGGCGAACAATGGCGGAGCACCTCCGCAACTCGACGGCCAGGATTTCCAGTTCATCGCGGCGCCGAACCGCTTTGCCCTGAATGATTTTTTCGAGCTGCATGTCTGGGCCTGGCGCGATAATCCGCAGGGCGCTTTCGTCGACTGGAACAACCAAGTCAGCTGCGAAGGCGAGTAAAGGATTCGCAGGCGTCTGTTCTGATAGAAAACGCAGGGTGGGATTCGCCCAATGAATCCCATCCTTCACGTTTGGGAGCGCCGCGCATTCCTCACCGCACGATTGCGCGCAGCCAAATCGGTTCCGCTTTGGGGCAATGTGTACTTTGTCGATATCTCCCTAGCCCCTCCCCCCCGGTTTGTGAAATCGTTTTAAATCTTCGAGTTAGCGGAAATTTCCCGGCAAATACCGCCGGATAAAAGACTTAAGGGGCTAGTTCTCTTAAATCAATGAGTTATGACCCAGTCGTGTTCTCCGGCGTTTCGGGAAACACGCTGCTCTTGCTGAGGCAATCATCAAGCAAAGTAAAAGTGCGGCGCAAGGTCAGATGTCACAGGGAGGCTGTGGATTTCTTGGCGTTGACGAGGAGATCAAAACCTCAAGCGGTCGGCAGTATCGATTCCCACCCGCCGAAAACCGCGGCGAGTGGGGCAGCCATTTTCGTGGCGGCGCTGGCTGGGGAGAAATTTCTTCTATGTGGAG
>Ga0209006_10002326_pt1 | contig 17348 bp, 13 predicted proteins | sample JacPin_JW_Ref_O2_FD_188567 | JGI IMG/M metagenome (GOLD analysis project Ga0209006, IMG submission 188567) | Forest soil microbial communities from Algoma, Ontario, Canada - Jack Pine, Ontario site 1_JW_Ref_O2 (SPAdes) (version 2) | ecosystem: Environmental > Terrestrial > Soil > Boreal... | reverse complement strand
TGTAGGGCAGGATGCCGTAACTCGAGGCGACTTCGCGCTTGATCGTGATGTCGAGCATTGGCGCGGTATTGAGCTGATCGGTGGCGACGTCGACGACCCCGGGGATGGTCTTGAACTTGTCGAAGAACTTAGTGGCCCATTGATTGAGTTCGCCCTGATCGGCGTCGTTTATGGTGTATTGAAACTGTGTCTTGTTCAGCCGGGCGCCGATGGTGATGTCCTGAGCGGCTTGCATATAAAGTGTTATGCCCTGGATCCTGGCGAGGTCGGTGCGCAACCGGGCGATCACCTTGTCGATCGGGTCACGTTGGCCGTGGGGCTTGAGCTGAATGAATACACGGCCGTCGTTGAGCGTGTAGAGGCCACCGCCGGCACCAACCGCCGATCCCACCGTGTCGACGGCGGGGTCCCGCATGATGGCGTCTTGCAAAGCTTGCTGGCGTTCCTTCATCGCTGCGAAGGAGATATCCTGCGCGGCCTCGGACTGGCCGATGATCAATCCGGTGTCCTGCTGGGGAAAGAAACCCTTTGGAATGACGACGTAGAGATACCCGGTCAGCGCGATGGTACCGAACATCACCATCAATGTTGTGAAGCGGTGCCGCAGCACGATCTTGAGGCCTGCCTCATAGAGATGGAGCAGGCCATCGAAGCCGCGCTCGGACATCCGATAGAGCCAGCCGTGTTCCTTGCTCTCCGGTTTGAGCACGTATGCGCACATCATCGGGGTTAGCGTACGCGAGATCACCAGCGAGAGGACGAGCGCCGCACTCACCGCGATGGCGAACTCGCGGAACAGCAATCCGACATAACCGCTCATCAGGAACAGCGGAATGAACACGGCGATGAGCGAGAACGTGATAGCCATGACGGTAAAGCCGATTTCGCCGGACCCCTTCATGGCCGCATCGTACGGCGAGAGGCCGCCCTCCATATGCCGCACGATGTTCTCGATCTCGACGACGGCGTCGTCGACCACGAAGCCGACCGCGATCGACAGCGCCATCAGCGAGAGGTTGTCGAGGCTGTAGCCGAGCTCGTACAGCACCGCGAAGGTGCCGATCAGCGCCAGCGGCACGGTGACGGCGGGAATGACCGTCGCCCAGAAATTGCGCAGGAACAGAAAAATCACCATCACCACCAGCGCGACGGTCAGCAGCAGGGTGTTCTGCACATCGGCGACGGAAGCGCGGATGGTCTGGGTGCGATCGGAAATGAAATTGACTTTGATGGCGGGCGGTATCGAGGCCTCGAGCACGGGAAGCATGGCTTTGATCCGGCCCACCGTCTCGATGACGTTGGCACCGGGCTGGCGCTGGATCGACAGGAGGATCGCCCGCTTCTGATTAAACCAGGCGGAGATCATCTCGTTCTCGCCCGCACTGATGGCGTGCCCGATATCGCGGATGCGGACAGGCGAACCGTTACGATAGGCGATGACCAGATCAGCGTATTGGTCGGGCTTGAATAGCTGATCGTTGGTATTGAGCGTGAAGGTTTGCCGCGGACTGTTAAGCGTACCTTTCGGCAGATCGACGTTGGCTTGGCCGAGCACCGCGCGCACATCTTCGAGGTTGATGCCGCGATCCGCGAGCGCCTGCGGATCGACTCGTACTCGGACGGCCGGCTGCTGCTCACCTCCGATGCCGACGAGACCGACTCCGGATATCTGGGAGAGTTTTTCCAACAAAATATTTTGCGCATAAGCATCGACAACAGTCAGCGGCAAGCTGTCTGAAGTGATGCCAAGCACGAGGATCGGCGTGTCGGCCGGATTGACTTTGCGGATTTCCGGCGGATACGGCAGGTTTTTCGGGAGGTACGCACTCGCTGACTGGATCGCAGATAGAGTATCGCTGACAGTCCCATCGATCTGCCGGCTCAATTCGAATTGCAGGGTGATTTGGACGTAGCCGAGCGCACTCGCCGATGTCATCTGCGTGAGGCCCGGGATCTGCCCGAACTGCAGCTCGAGCGGTGATGCCACCGTTTCTGCCATGGTCTGCGGATCGGCGCCCGGCAACTGCGCGGTCACGGACAAGGTGGGATAGTTTACGTTCGGCAATGCCGCCACCGGCAGGAGCGGATAGGCGATCAAACCGCCGGCTAGCAATCCGACCATCAGCAGGGCGGTCGCGATCGGTCGCTCGATGAACGGTGCGGAAATATTCATGGGATCGGCGCCTGCAGTGCGCTTTGTGCAGCCGCTTCCTCTGCGGCGCGTCCGTGCAGGATCGTGACATGGGCTCCGGGTTGAAGCTTGTACTGCCCGTCGGTTACCACCTGCTCGTTGGCCTTGAGGCCAGAGTCGATGAGCGCCTGACCCCCGCTGATTTGGGCGATTTTGATCGAGCGGATAGCCACCGAGCTATCCGGGTTGATCACATATACATAAGCTCCCTGCGAGCCTTGCAGCACGACTGATGCGGGAACGGTCAGACCGTCATGGCGCGTGTCGAGCAACAGCCGCGCGTTGACGAGCTGACCCGGCCACAGCAGATGCTTCTTATTGGGAAATTCGGCTCGTAGCCTGATCGTGCCGGTGGATTGGATGATCTGGTTATCGATGAGGTTCAGGATGCCCCGATCGAGCTGCTTGCCGTCCTGACTATCGACGAAGACCGTAACCGTTCCGTGCGACAGGAGCTCTTGAATAGGAACGAAATTGGCTTCCGGCAACGTGAAAATCAGTGAGATCGGCTCGATCTGAGTGATATCAACCAAGCCGTTGACGTCGGTCGGGTGGATGATATTGCCGATGTCGATCTGTCTGATCCCGCTGACACCATCGATTGGCGAGGTGAGGTTTGTGTAACTAAGGTTGACACGCGCGCTTTCGATGATCGCCTCGTCGGCTTTAATTATGGCGACGAGCTGATCAACAATGGCCCTTTGCGATTCAGCGAGCTGAACTGCGATCGACTGTTGTTTCGCGAGATCAGTGTATCGATTGAGATCGATCTTGGCATTCTCCAGGTGTGCCTGGTCACGGTCGCGATTGGCGATCGCCTGATCGAGTTCAGCTTGATACGGTCGCGGGTCGATCACCGCGAGGAGGTCGCCTTTCTTCACTTGCTGACCTTGCTGAAAGCTGATCTTGACGAGCTGTCCAGTGATCTGGCTGCGTATCAGCACGTTGTTATACGCGATCACCGTGCCGACGCCGCGCAGGTAGATCGGAACATCGCCGCTTTTGACGGTGGCGGCAACGACGCCCACGGGCGGCGGCGGTGCGGCCGGCGCTTGTGGTGCCGGCGTTGAGTGAAAAGGAGACGTGCGCGTCACCGCCACAGCGCCACCAGCGGCAGCGACCGCGAGCACAGCGAATGTTATTAGCATCTTGGTTTTGCGTGCTCGTTTCGCCATGCTGCCTACTCAGGGCATCGTCGAAGTCGACGGACAGGGCACCGTTATTGCCGGCACTCTTGCGGTGCCGCCGAGGCGTTGCGAAGCATCGGTCGCCGAGCCGCCGAGACTCAGCGCCGGATCGGGAACGCCGCCGCTTAGACTTCGCGCCGTAACAGGAGCCGAGTTAAGCGGAGGCGCAGCGAGGTCGCCGGAACACGACGTCTCGGCTTGGGTCGCTATTGATGGAGAATTTGTTGTTTCCAAAGTCAACGTGGATTGAACCGGCAGTGAGCCGAGACCGTGCGTTCCGAGCCCCGTCGTACCGAGTCCACTGGTGCCTAGGGCGGTTACGCCAAGCGCCTTTGTGTTCGGCGAGGCGGTCGCAGTGGCCGGGGTCGATCTTCCGAGGCCCGACGATACGGGTGAAACCGGCGAGGAAGGATTAGCATTCGGCACGGTCGCGGCGGCGGAATTTGCGAAGTTTAGAGTGCCACTGACCCCGGAAGTGCTGCTCACCGAATTACATGGCGCCGCCGTGCTGGCCACGCCGATGCCGGAGGACGTGAAGCCGTTTGTTGGGCTAAGGCCGCCGCTTGTTGGGCTCAATCCGCCGGCGTCGAATGGCGAGAGAGCGACCGCGCCAGGGCCTCCGCTCGAGCACGGCCCGGGCTTGGTCGCGTCGGTAAACGGTGCCGGAGTGGTTTGGGAATTATCACCCAGAGACTGGCCGAAATCCGCTCCGAGGGGTGACGTTGCGTTGATGCCGCCTTGGCTCGGCGCGCTGATCCGCGAATTACCGAGGGTTTGGCCGAAGTCCGCCCCGAGCGGCGAGGTCGCCCCTATACTGCCCGGGCTCGACGCGTCAGTCTGCGCCACGCTCTGGCCGAGGCCAAACGTGGCGGCGAGGATCGTAGCCGCTGCAAGAAGAGATTTCATCTCAATCTCCGTTGCGATTGGCTCCCGTCCGAAAAGACAACGGTATCAACTTCGCTTACGCAACTCGCAAGCGGCAAAGATGATCCGCTCCAAATGCCTAAAAACTGGCAAAAGGGATCAACCGCTCACACACTAGCAACACTCATAGATCCTGAACAAGGATCCTTCAAACGTGCACAGATGTTGATGCTGGACTTTCACGACGCAAGGAGAACGGCATGACTACTGTCAAGGGAGCGCACGTGCGGAAGAGGACAATTGCTGTCATAGCAGCCGCCTTGCTTGGCGCGTCGACGATGGGAGGTAGTGCCCTGGCGCGCGGCGGTCATGGCGGCGGTCACGTGGGCGGTGGCGGTCATGGCCACATGGGAGGGCACGGCTTCGCGACGGCGCATGGACACTACGGCCACGATAGCCGCCGGCTTGCTAGGGGTTTCCGTGGTTACGGCGGCTTATACGGGTTCGCCGGCGGTAACGGTTACTGTAATCCCTACGTCTACCCCTACAACTGCTATTAATCGACTAGGGGATTCGTCGTCTGCAATCGCGTGCCGTCCTCTGCAATCTGACTGCGCGCTCAAGTTTTTGTATAGACGCCAACTGTCGAGATGGCTAAGCCGCCGCGATTGGATGCGGGTGCATGATCACGTGCGGAGCGCGCGGCAAGAAAATTCGCGGAACCGCCTTCGCGACGATGAGAGACGCGCAGCGAACTATTAGCGCACCGCTTTTAAATGCTCGATAGCCGATCTGATAGCCGAAGGTTTGGCCGAGCAGTCATTCAAATCAGACTCCATTTTCGCACGCGTTTCGCCGACGTCTCCACTCTCAAGCCCGCAGTCGTATCTTTAAAGCAGAGCGCAACGGGATCGTCGCCAGATCAATATCGTTGGCGCGCCCCGATCAGAAATCGATAGCTAAAGTCGGAGGCTCTTCCGCGCGATGGTGATAGTTGGCAGCCAGCGCTGGGTCTTAGGCCCAGACGGCAAAAGCTATTTTAGATATATCAAAACTGGAAAAGAAGTTGAATCGCAATCACGCAACACTATCAACGCGATGGCAGCCACACTATCACTCGGTGGCAGTGAAGTGCGCAAATATCGGTCAGAAGAATGCAACAGGAAGAGCCAATCGGGGTGGATTTTATTTCATAAGAGAGGGTATCAGGAGCAGGAGCAAAGAGATGCTTTCAAGGCGAAACATCCTCGCGACGGCCGCTGCAGGCGTAGCATTGTCCACCACGACGGCTCGCGCGGCCACCTTCGGCAACCCAGATGAACCGGCCGAAGGCGCGGTCAATGTCACCAACCCTAAGGCGCTGATAGATCCCGGGCCTCAGGATCAAGGTCTCGCCGGAAATGAGCCCGCCTTCCTTGACCCGCCGGCAACCGACGTCAACGGCATGCCGCAGTATTGGGCTTCGTTCAATCTGTCGCCCAAGCGCATTCAGAACGGCGGCTGGGCACGGCAGATTACCCAAGACGATTTTAAGATTTCGACGACCATCGCAGGCGTGAACATGCGCCTTGGCCCGGGCGGTGTTCGTGAACTTCACTGGCATCAGCAAGCCGAATGGGCGATTATGACCTACGGCATCTGCCGTGTCACGATTCTGGACCAGAATGGACGTCCGCAAGTGGCGGATGTGAAGGAGGGCGACCTCTGGTACTTCCCAGCAGGCTTGCCTCATTCATTGCAGGGTTTGGAACCTGATGGCTGCGAGTTCGTCATCGCCTTCGATAACGGTAATTCATCGGAATTCAACACCCTGCTGGTGACCGATTGGATCGCCCATACGCCACCCGACGTGCTGGCCAAGAATTTCGGCGTGCCGGCGGAGGCGTTCAAAAATATTCCCCTGCACAACAGATGGATCTATCAAACGAACACCCCGGCGCCGCCACTGGCAGCCGTCGAGGCACAGATGGCGGCAGTTGCCGGCAAGCCGCCCAATCCGTTTGTGTTCAGGCTCGGCGATATGGCGCCGAATCGGGAAACGAAAAGTGGGACAGTTCGTATTGCCGATAGCACCAACTTCCTTGCATCAAAGACCGTTGCCGCTTCGATGGTCACGATCAAGCCGGGTGGCCTGCGAGAAATGCATTGGCATCCCAACGCCGATGAATGGCTGTACATTCTCAAGGGTGCCGGACGTGCGACCGTTTTCAACACTGGACCACAAGCCATCACCGCAAACTTTCATTCGGGTGACATCGGTTACATCAAGAAGGCGTTTGGCCATTATCTCGAGAACACCGGCAACACCGACCTCGTGTACATGGAAGTGTTTCGCGCCGACCGCTTCGAAGAAGTGTCGCTGTCGGATTGGTTAGCTCACAGTCCTATCGACATGGTGGCTGAGACGCTGAACCTCGATCGGTCGGTTGTCGCTCAGTTTCCCAAGAACAGGCCCGATATCGTTCCGGTTTGATCGGGAGCAAAGAGCTATCGCACTTGCGTGCTTGTCGCATGCGCGCGCGGCAGCGCGCCGTCCGGGCGATCGCCCTTCGCTCGGGATGTACCTATCTGAGGAGGCTCTCACAAAACGATTCAAGCAAGCCCGTTCGCTCGCGGCGTGAGATTGATGCGGGCCTCCAACCGACGGCGCAAAATCAACTCTTCTCCTGTTCCCGGCGCTTGGCTTTCGGAACGGCATCCACCATGCTCAAGAAGGCCCGCGCGGCACGGCTGGCGTGACGCTCGCGGTGGGCGAGTACATGGAACTCGCGTTCGGGCAGACGAAAATCGATCTGCTGCAGGAGACCGGCCTCAAGACTGGGCGCCGCGATTGAAGCGGAAATCACGGCTGCCCCCAGGCCGGCTTCTGCGGCGGAGCGCACCGCTTCGTTTGAAGGCAATTCCAAGACAACGCGCAGCGCGTGGGCTTTCAGGCCGAACTCCGTGAGCGCGGCTTCGAAGACTGATCGGGTGCCTGATCCGCGCTCGCGCAGCACCCATTCGACTTCCACGAGGTCCCAAGGCGAGACTTTGTCGCGCATGACCAATTGGTGATCGGGGGCCGTGACAACGATAATCTGGTCCCGCGCAACCGCCGTGCTGGTGAGCTGCTCACTGTGAATGACTGCTTCCACAAAGCCAAGTTCCGTCTCCCTATTCTCGACCGCCCTCGCTACTTGGACCGTATTTCCGATACTTGCTCTTATCTCGATCTGCGGATAGGCGCTGCGAAATGCGGCTAAATGCCGGGGCAACCAGTAATTCGCAATGGTTTGGCTCGCCTGAACTGAAAGGACGCCTCGTTTCAAGTTGCTGAATTCCATGAGTGCCAACTCGGCCGCCTCGACAGTGGCGAGTACCGCGCGGGCTTCCTTCAAAAAGGCTTCACCGGCGTCGGTCAGTTCAATGCGGCGTCCGATCCGGCTAAAGAGCTTCGTTTGGTGCCGCCCCTCAAGGCTTGCGATCGCGTGACTGGCAGCAGACTGCGCGAGGTTAAGGGCCTCAGCTGCTTGCGTCACATGCTGCCGCTCTGCAACGGCCACAAAGATACGAAGTTGATCCAGTGTCACTCCCATCTCCTCTCAGCACGATGGGGCCGCATACCTCCGAACCACCGATCAATCTGCCCACAAGATCATATCCAACACCAATCGGCATTGGAAATATTGCCTTTCATCATCCAGGTTGGGGTTGTCACTTGCTACATCACTGACCACACAACGATGAGGAGGTTGAAATGGTTAACAAGATCAGCACCGTACTGGCTGCGGCACTCGTGATTGCTTCGGTCGGCGCCGCGTCGGCACGTCCGGCTTGGGAAACGACGCGGTTTTTCGCGCCCGCCGAGCGTTACGACGGGGTGGTCTACCCGCACAGCGACGAGCGCTTTTGTTATATGCCGAGTTCACCCTGCGGCAACAATCACCGCGTCACGAACTAACGCATCTGCCTCAGAGATGCGATCGATAAATAGTCCTGAGCATCATGGGGCCGCGGCCTTTCAACGGGCGCGGCCCCTTATATTCGTCAGCCACTTGTCGATCGGCCTCGTCGCGCGAGAGGGATGAGGTTCAACGTGACCCTCATCACAAATCATGACGCATCTGTTTGATCTGACAGCAGATCGATTTTATCGATCATTCCTAACACCAATGAAGGTTGGAAATTCCCCCTTTCGTGGCCCAGTTTCACTTCGATCACTGAGAATAAGGAGCTAGGTCATGAAAAATCGAGTTCAAAGCAAAATACTCGCAATTGCCGCGGCTACGTTGATTGGATTAACCGGCAGCGCTGCTCTTGCGCGCGGCGGTGGCGGGTTTGGTGGCGGTCATGTCGGTGGCTTCGGGGGTGCTCACGTGGGCGTCTTAGGCGGCTCTCATGTCGGCGGCCTTGGCATGGCTCATATGGGCGACCTTGGCATTCACCCGATGGTCACGCCCGACATCTCGATGCACCGCAGCCTGGATGGCCACGGCCTTGGACACACACGGATCTCTCACGAATTGGGACACCATCACGTCCGCGGTCTGTACGGTGAACCACTCTACAACACGAACGATTGTTCCCTTCCGGATGATCTCACGATTGAAAGCTGTCCGATCAATCCGGATACGGAATAGGAGACCGCGGTGAAAATCGTACTCGCGTTGCTCATATTTGGAAGCATCGCTTCCTCCGCATCGGCAGCCGGTACGGAGATGCACGAAATGGCGTCAGAGCACGCCTCTCCGCAACAGCAGTCAACAAGCCAGCCAATGATTCCTGGCACGCTTGCGCGCGATCGAAATTTCGACGGCGGCGCTGGCGGATTAGGACGTTGGTAACGGGAGGCCATCATGGAACAAATCAAATTCGCCAGATCTGGTCTGATCACCTCACGCATCGGTCTCGGCACCTGGGCTATGGGCGGTTGGATGTGGGGCGGTACGGACGAGGCTCAGTCGATCGCAACCATTCGCTCCGCTATCGATCGTGGCGTGACACTGATCGACACCGCTCCGGTCTACGGCTTTGGCCGCTCCGAGGAGATAGTCGGCAAGGCGCTGGAAGGATCGTTGCGCCACAAGGTGGCAATCGCCACGAAGGTTGGCCTCGCGTGGAAAGGCGATACTGTCTATCGCGATTCCCGGGCTGCTCGCCTTCGAAAGGAGGTCGAGGATTCACTGCGGCGACTCCGCACGGACGTTATCGATCTTTACCAGGTGCATTGGCCGGATTTGGAGACACCGATTGCGGAGACCGCACGGACGATGGAAGATCTGCGCCGCGAGGGCAAAATTCGAGCGATCGGCATCAGCAACTTTTCGCCGGCGCAGATGCGCATGTTCAGCACGGACGCCAAGCTCGACGCCGTGCAGCCGCCATACAATCTCTTTGAACGCGATATCGAGGCCGACGTAATGCCCTACGCGGTGGATGCAGGACTTACTGTTCTGAGCTACGGTGCGCTCTGTCGCGGTCTTCTAAGCGGACGGATGAGCGCGGACACGGAATTCAATGGCGACGATCTCCGCAACGTCGATCCGAAATTTCAAGGTAAGCGCTTCCGCCAGTATCTCGATGCGGTCGCCGAGCTCAAGAAGTTGGCGAAAGAGCGCTTTGGCAAATCGGTATTGGCACTCGCGGTGCGCTGGGTGCTCGATCAAGGCCCAACGATCGCCCTCTGGGGTGCTAGGCACCCTGGTCAGCTTGACCCAATCAGTGATGTCGAAGGCTGGCATATTGACGCCGCGACCAAACACGACATCGATGCCATCCTCAAGCGCTTCATCGTCGACCCCGTGTCGCCGGCATTTATGGCGCCGCGTGTGGCCCGGCCCAAGCAGCAGAAGGCGGCCTGAGCGCCGGTTCCAATAGCCGCGGGCTGGTTGCAATCCGGAGGGCCCGACATCAGGATCAGTTGAGTGCCTCATGCTGCGAGCGTGGTGGATTGGGTTCATTAGGGATGGCGCAACGGTCATCCGCCATACTACGTAGCGGACGGCCGCAATCCAAAACGGGCTTTGCCAGCCCTCTGTTCGCAAACTCAATAGCGCAACCTCTCACCAAGGTCGGGTCCTTCTTGAGAGCGGATCCCACGCGGTGGCGCAGCCCCCGAAAGCGCGGCAGCCAGACCCTCCAAATCGTGGATCAACACTGTCAACGGTCAATGGTCTCGTTCAATCGCGAGGGCGCGTAGCCATTTTTGCCGTCTGATTCGTCGCAATTTGCAGCTTGTCAGACAGCCATGAGCGGCCGACGGCTCCGGCCTGTTCGCCCCCTGCCAAGATGGACGCAAAGCGCCAGCCTTCATGAAGCTTAAGCGTCCATTTCTGGACGGAAACACGGATCGTTTGATCGCCAATAGTGACCTTTTAAGCCAGCGCACAATCTTCTGAGATGCAGCCACTCGCCTTGAGCTTAAGCGCGCTTGCCTTAGGCGCTGGGACCCAGTCTTCGGGTTCCGACGAGTAACGAGAGGGGCTATTGAGCGACTACGTTCCCCCGCCGGCCATCGCGCGTAAGGTCGCGAAATTCATTTCTCCCGTTTGGAAGGCTGCACCATCCGAAAAGCCGGCAGCATTCGCTGTCGCGGCCCGATACGTATTCGGATTGGCGGCAGACCGAGATTTTCCGCAGACCGACGCTGCTGATTGGCTGCAAAACACGGCCGTTGTTATGGGCCTAGTCGGCACATACGGCGAGGACGAGGTGCAGCACTGGTTAGCGGAGGCCGCAGATTCTCCGCTGTTCGAGGATGAACAGGAAATCAGACGCGAATTCCTTCGCCAGTGCCTTTACACCGACGGCGGCACTTTAATCTGCAATCTGGCGAACACCCTCACTGCGCTAAGGACAGCGCTGCCACACATTGTAGCTTACGATGACATGGGACGCACGACCGTCTTGATGAAATCACTAGAAAAGGAGCAAGACGTTGCAGCGCGACCGCTTACGGACGTGGATATCGGCCTCATTCAGGAGCGCCTGCAACATCTGGGGCTGAAGCAGCTTGGTGCCGACACCACACACCAGGCCATCGAAGTGCGTGCCGCCGAGTGTCGGTTTCATCCCGTCCGCGATTATCTAGACAAGTTAGAATGGGATGGCATTAAGCGAGCGTCCAAATGGCTTCACCGATATCTAGGTGTTGCTGACTCCGAGTATGCAAGTTGCGTCGGAACACAATTCGTAATCAGCATGGTCGCCCGGATTTACGATCCCGGATGCAAGGCGGATCACATGCTGATCTTGGAGGGTGATCAGGGCACGTTAAAGAGTACGGCGTGTCGTGTGCTGGCGGGGCACGCCTACTTCTCCGACAATCTTCCCGACATTACTACCGGCAAAGAAGTGTCGATACATATCAAGGACAAATGGCTGGTCGAAGTCGCCGAAATGGACGCTATGAGCCGTGCCGACACCACCGCGCTGAAGGCCTTCGTCAGTCGAACTGTGGAGCGTTATCGCCCCCCTTATGGCAGAAAAGAAGTCATCGAGCCTCGTCAGTGTGTCTTTGTAGGAACGACTAACAAAGAAGTGTATCTTCGCGATGAAACCGGAGGCCGTCGGTTTTGGCCCGTAAAGACGGGCAGAATTGATCTTGAAGCACTACAAAGCGACCGCGGCCAGGTCCTGGCCGAGGCTGTAGCGCTATACCGCCGAGGCGTTCCATGGTGGCCGAATAAAGATTTTGAAAAGCGCGTCATCGCGCCTGAGCAAGAAGCGCGCTACGAGGTCGACCCGTGGGAGGAGCCAGTTGCCGCTTATTTGCGAACAAAGATCAAAGTAACGGTCGGCCAAGTGGCGGCCGACGCGCTTGGTATCGAAAAGTCACGTCAGGGAACCATCGAGCACCGGCGGATCATAGTCGTGCTTCAGCGTTTGCGTTGGGAGCGCCTCAAAAAAGACTCGCGGGGGAATAGGCCATGGGCCTCCAAAGACAGCGGACTGGAATAGCCAGCTCACATCTCAATGCCGCCGCTTGGCACGCCGCGTGAAGATCAGAGCCGTTCACCCGTCTTGCGCGTCGAAGCTTCGGCTAGCCGTACCAGAAGCTTAATCTCTTGGCATAGGGACAACAGTGTGGCTCTCCGCTAGTCGAGTGGGGTGATCTGCTGGGCGAATACGCTCGAATCAGGTCCGCAGATCAGTCATCTTCGGCTACCAGCCGACTTCCGCCAGCACGACACTGCGCTCTAAGAGACTGCTTTCCGTGTTTTGAGCGCAGCATGCGACCGACCCCTCCAATCGCGCGGATCTGCCTTTGGCGCCCCGGTGTGATTGGAGTTCCGGAACGGGCACTAACGGCGCACGGCGCACTACGGCGCATATCAGCGGAGAGCGGATTGCCGACCTTAGGGGAGGAATTATAGGGCGTGCGCCGTTGTAAGCATGTGCGCCGTAAATGCCAGAACGGCCCTTGGTGAGGCTGCCTTCGGCAAGCCTTGGCTCCACAGAGGCGTAGGATGCGGGCAGTTCTGCGAACTCGCTGGCAAAAGAACGTCTCAAGCCGGAACAACGCCCAATCCACAATGGTCCAGGACGCCGTTAACAGTGGCGGCTGCCGCAGTCTAAACTCGTACAACGACTCACCGATTGGGTCGGCAAATCGCATGTCGTTCCGGTTAGCGCTGCGTCAGTTCCACTACGCTTCATGGAAATCCACCGAAATGCGCGACGAGATCACTCGAAAGGTTGCCAAGCTCCGCACACGGATACGCGCCGAGCACGAATCTCGCTACCAGAAGGAAAAGCAGCTCTTCCCACGACAAGAAGGATGAGGTCGGCGCCAAATTGTTCCTCGTTGAACAGCCCTTTATCGCTGGCCGGAAGCCAAAACGCGCTTTGCCTGTGGACAACTTCGTATCGCGATTATGCGAAGCCAAAAAACTTCGGCTGGACGTTGACTTCCATCTTGCGCAGCAGGGTATCAATTGTTCCTATTTGATTACACGATTGTATGTTTATCGCGCATTTAAAGATGCGGAATTCGAAGAGAAGTATACGCCTCTACACAGAGGCGATCTCCAGGCTGCCGCAAAATTATGTGAACTAGCAGAAGGTGCTTTGGAGGAAATCGTGTTGCAGAGATCGGAGGCTTTAGAAAGTATCCATCTCAAAACCTCAATTACCACTTCTTTGAAAGACATTCTCGGAAAGCTGCAACGGGAGAAAGCGGAGCTCCAGCAGCGGGTTCGTGACACGCCGAGCGCAAAGGGTGAGGTATGGAGAATCAGATTTGCCCGAACGCTTGGGTATGCGTGGCTCGACCTTACAGGACGCAACCCGGCCTGGGCAGAAGGCCAGGGTTTTCTTTTCGTAAATTTCGTTGAAGCAGCGCATGAGACTGTTAGCAGCGCCTTTCAAGGGACTTGGGCGCGTCAATGCAGAACCGCAATCCAGCGAGAAAATCGCCTACCTGCCGGAGAACGCTGGGACTTCAGGCGCTTGATTCGGGAGCACCCACTAGTGAAATTTCGCTCCTCCATCAGCACTGACGCGGAAGCTTCGCTAACTTAGGCGCTTAAACGATCTGGACGCGAACGTCAGCAATTTGAGCAACCTTCGCGGCCTTTAAACCCAAGCAAAATTCTATTTCATACGAGCGCTCTCCTTTGGTTGGGACGCCCCACCCTGTTGCGCTCGGACGTCGTCCATCCGGTTTGACGAAGGACCGCGCACCAGGGTCGATTGATCGACCCGAAATGAAAGACGTTCGTAACGTACCAAGGCAGGCCCATAGTCGCCGTCGCAACGATGCGGCCGATGGGCACGGGTCCTTCTTAGTTGGTCTCCCAATGCGGGGGCGCCGCAGCCCGAAAGGCCGCCAGCTAAGGTCACTGAAAGTTAGGTTGATTAGGTTGCCCGTTGACCGATGCCGGTCGACTGGCGGGCGACAGATTGCAGGTCCTTCATCCACTAAGCCCAACTTAGGCTTTTTTCGAATACAGCCCCCTTGCCGAGACCGGCACGCCGAGCGATCCTTTCGCCCGGTGTGTCGAGAAAGCTGGCGCCCGTGACGGCGGCTTTCAAGTCACCTTCCGCTACTCGCCGCGCGGCACCGGCGCGCGAACTTCACCCAATCATCAAGCGGATCGTCGAAGCTATAGTCGTAGATATCATTGCCGAAGAAGATCAAGCAAAAAAACTTGCGTCCGCGAATCTGACGATCAACAATAACCCCCCCATGCCCCTCGCCTTCATTTACGCACGCTACTCCAGCGACCAGCAGCAGGACCGCTCGATCGAGGATCAAATCGCGCTCACCCAGGCTTATTGCGAACGCAAGGGCTACCAAGTGGCGAGTGTGTTTGCCGACCGCGCCAAATCCGGCGCCTCCGCCATCGATCGTCTCGACTATAAGCGCATGATCGCCGCTGCGGCCGCCGGAAACTGCGATGTGATCGTCGCCGAGGATCTGGATCGCCTATCGCGCAATCAGGCTGATATTGCGCATTTGCACGAGCGCATGACCTTCGCGGGCGTCGCAATTGAGACCGTCGCTGATGGGCTCGTCAACGAAATGCACGTCGGACTCAAGGGCACGATGAATGCCCTTTTCCTGAAAAACCTTGCACTTAAGGTTCATCGAGGCATGGCCGGCGTCGTACGAGAAGGCCGTCATGCCGGTGGCCTTGCTTACGGCTACAGACCCATCAAAGGCGATCCGGGCTGTCTCGAAGTTGTGGTCGAGGAGGCCAAGATCGTTCGGCGAATTTTTCTTGACTACATTGCGGGTAAACCGGCTCGCATGATTGCTGCTGAACTCAATGCGGAGGGGGTGTCACCGCCGCGCAAAAGCTTTTGGCGCGCATCTACCATCAGTGGGCACGGCAAGCGTAAGACCGGTATCCTCCAAAATGAACTCTATTGCGGCCGCCTCGTTTGGAACCGCGTGCGCATGGTGAAAAATCCCGACACCGGCAAGCGGATCTCGCGCGTGCGACCGGAAACCGAGTGGCAGCGTCGCGATGTGCCGCATCTCCGAATAATCGATGTTGAAGTGTTCGACCAAGCTCAACATGTGCGACGCCAACGCACTCACGATACTCATTGGCGCGCGCGTCCCAAGCATCTATTCTCGGGATTGCTTCGGTGTGGCTGCTGCGGCGCTGGCATGTCGAAAAAAGATTCTAAGGCCGCGCGCCCCCGAGTGGAATGCTCCCGCCGCCATGAGGCGGGCAATTGTGAGAACAGGCATAGCTACTACTTAGACAGTATTGAACGCATTGTTGTCGGTGGCTTGCGTGAGCAGCTCGGCAGCGAAGAGGCCGTCAAATATTTTATCAAGTGCTATAATGACGAACGTCAGCGCAAAGCTGGTGCCGGCGGCGATAAGCGTCGCACGATCGCAGCTAAGCTAGCCGAGGCGGAGCGCCAGCTAGAGCGAGCCGTAGGAGCCATCATTGCAGGCCGGATCACAGAGGAGGAGGCCGCCACGCACATGCCTGCGCTCCGCCGGCGTCGAGCAGAACTTTCCGAGGAGTTAGCGGTAATCGATGGAGGCGCAAAGCTCATTACCCTACGTCCCGCCGCAGTCGAGCTTTATCGCCATCGCCTGTTACGGCTCGAAAAAGCGGTGAATGCCGGCTTAGCTAACGGTCAGGACGAAACGGCCAAGACCATCCGGAGCATGATCGAAACTGTGACCGTCATGCCGACGCCGGCCGGGGAAATGCCCGGCGTTATTGTTAGAGGGGATTTAGCCCCAATTCTCGATCTAGGCCAGCACGGGCCGCAAACTGGCGGAATGGCTGGTAGCGGAGGACGGATTTGAACCGCCGACCTACGGATTATGATTCCGCCGCTCTAACCAACTGAGCTACTCCGCCAGACCGTCGCCACTATGATGTCGCATGTCCTTTTCGAAAAACCGGTTTCCACTTTTCCGGGACATGCTCAAAGGCCAGCCATCGGCTGCGGCGGACATTTAGGGCACTTTGCCGCCGTTTCCAAGAGGAAATCGGCCCCGCTTTCGAGGGACCGGGACGTCAGGAGCCGGGGAACCTTGAACTAGGCCGTTCCGCCGATCTGCGCCGTCTCGGCGACGGCTTCAGCACCAGAACCCGCCACTTTCGCGTACCGGATCAGGGAAAAATGCCCGAGCGGCGGCATCGGCCGGCGCTCGACCAGGCGCACGCCGCCATGTGCCGTGGCCCAGCGGGTCAGGCGGTCGAAGCGGAATTCCGGGCGCCAGCCCAATCGCCGCGCCAAGGGCGCGAAGCATTGCTCGGCGATAGCGCGGGGGCCGCTTTCGGCGCCGAGATGGTTGACCAGAATGATCTCACCGCCGGGTTTTACAACGCGCACAAATTCGTCGAGCGTCACCTCGGGGTCCGGCACCGTCGTGATCACATATTGCGCGACGATGAGATCGAAGATGTCGTCGCGGAAAGCGAGCCGCTGGGCGTCCATCACCGCGAGGCCCTCGACATTGGTCAGGCGCTGGGCGGCGACGCGCTCCTTGGCCTTGCGCAGCATCGGCGCGGAGAGATCGACGCCGATCAGGCGATTGGTTTTCGCATAGTCCGGCAACGACAGGCCGGTGCCGACGCCGACTTCGAGAATGCGGCTGCCGCCGATGCGTTCGGCAGCCGCGATCGAAGCTTTGCGGCCGCGATCGAACACCGCGCCGAAAACGACGTCATAAACCGGAGCCCAGCGGGCGTAGGCCTTGGCGACAGCGTCCTTGTCGAGTTCGCTTGTCATCGCGTCCTCGCCGCGGGCGCGCCGCGCAATTAATGCGCTGCGGCCAAGTTTGCGGGATCGGCGTGCTTGACGGCCGCCGCCGCAACCGTGGAGGCAATAATGCCGCCGCCGAGCACGCGCGCCTGCCCTTCGGCGGAATCGTAGACCGCGCAGGCCTGGCCGGGCGACACGCCGTCTTCGCCGGCGATGAGCTCGACTTCGACGCCGCCGTCAGCGGTGGCGTGCAGCCACGCCGGCTGCGGCGCCCGCGTCGAGCGCACTTTCACGAACACCTCGCGGCCGTTGTCCAAGGCTTCATCGAGCACGCCGGGGCCGATCCAGTTGATGTCGCGCAAGCGGATGCGGCTGGTGCGCAATGCCTCGCGCGGGCCGACCACGACCCGGCGCGAATGCGCGTCGAGGCGCACCACATAGAG
>Ga0209006_10002325_pt1 | contig 17353 bp, 13 predicted proteins | sample JacPin_JW_Ref_O2_FD_188567 | JGI IMG/M metagenome (GOLD analysis project Ga0209006, IMG submission 188567) | Forest soil microbial communities from Algoma, Ontario, Canada - Jack Pine, Ontario site 1_JW_Ref_O2 (SPAdes) (version 2) | ecosystem: Environmental > Terrestrial > Soil > Boreal... | reverse complement strand
CGCCGCTATTCCCGACTCCAAGTCCGACTACCGTCCCGACCCCAACGCCCGTACTGCGTGGGATCTGGCCTGGCATCTGGCCAACTCCGACGTTCAGTTCTTGACCGGAATCGCCGACCTGCAGTTCAAAATGCAGGCGCCAGCGCCGGGAGAAAAACCGAAGACGGTATCCGAACTCGTCGCCTGGTATGACAACAACATCAAGAGCGGAAGCGCCAGAGTCGCAGCTTTATCCGCGGAACAACTGCTCACGCCGGTCGACTTTCTGGGAGCGTTCAATTTTCCGGCCGTGATGTATCTGGGCTTTCTCAACAATCACTCCATACACCATCGTGGCGAGCTGGCCACTTATCTGCGACCCATGGGATCGAAGGTACCGAAGATCTACGGCGGCAGCTTCGACGAACCGATGCAAATGCCGGAACCAGCGACCAGCGCCGCCTAATGGACGACTCCGTAGATTGCATCGCAGGACCGGACTAAGCGCCGCACCACAGAACTTCGACCGGATATTTTCTGAAATCACGGTCTGAAGTGAGCACGGTCAGCCCTTCCACCATGGCCTGAGCGATCAACAATCGATCGAACGGATCCTGATGGTGGGAGGGCAGATCGTAAACCTTGACGGCATGCAAGTGGCTCACTGGAAGCGGTAGGAGCCGCTGCTTCGCCATAAATTGCGGTATGCATTTTGCGGGAGGCGAAGGCAACGCCAATTTACCGAGCCGTGCCTTGATGCTCAACTCCCAAGCGGTCGCGGCGGAAAGATAGACTTCCGAGTCGCCACTTTCGAGAATCTCGCGGCCGCGCTTATTGATCTTCTCGACGGAGCCGATGCTCCATAACCACACGACGCTATCGAGAAGATATCTCACTTACGCCTTCGTCTTGGTTTCTTCTCGGTCTTTGGGGGATCGCCTCCGTAAAAAGCGGCGAGTAGATCGTCCGGCAAAGGAGCGTCAAAATCGTCCGCAATCCACACCTGCCCCCGCGCGAATCCCAAAGGGCGGGATGACTTCTTCGCCTCCACAGCGATCAGTCGGGCGACAGGCGTGCCTGCGCGGGCAATCGTTACTTCTTCGCCCGCGGCCACGCGCTGCAGTAACCGAGAGAGATGGGTCTTAGCCTCGTGGATGTTGACTTCCATCCTACCCAAAATAGACTAAGTCTCCAGACTAAGTCAACGAAAAACCGGCAATATATATGTCGAAATCGGCCGTCGCGCGAGAACAAAAAGCAATTGAAATGGCGCGGATGGAGAGCCGAGAGCCGCGCCATCTCAAGAATCTAAGGACGAGTTGGGTAGGCAAATCTAGGCCTGCGGAAGATGAACGCCATGTTGGAAGTGATATTGAAGAATGCGTGCGGCTAGCGCGGGAGTCACGGTGCCGCCGTTGGGCTTGATGGCACGGACAACTTCGCCGCGGCAGACAACTTCTGTCTCTGAGAGGCCGGCTATTTCCGCAGGCAGCACCAGGTTAATTTCCAGTTGCACGGTGGGCTGCAGCGCTTCGTCGGCCTGGAAGAGCATGCCGGAGCGGCTGATATTTTCCGTTTGGCCGTCGTGCCAGCTCTTTTCTCCGAGACGACGGTAGCGGAGCGGCAGGTGGAGTTGAAATCGCTGGGCGCGGGAGGGCGGGAACGACTCGCGTCCCTGCGAGGCATGTTTTTGTTGAGTCGATTGGGCGGAAATGGAATGAGCGGACATGGAAATGGAAACCTCCGGGGGAATTTGACTTGCATCGAGCACTTCGCGGACTTTGTCTTTCAAGTCGCGCAGGGTGAATGGTTTCTGGAGCAGGCGGATTCCCGGCTCCAGCGTGCCGTTGTGTCCGATTACGTTTTCGGTGTAGCCGGACATGTACAGCACTTTTGCGTTCGGGCGAATTTCTGACATGCGCTGGGCAAGCTCACGTCCGTTCATGCCGGGCATAATTACGTCGGTGAGCAGCAGGTGAATGACGCCTTCATGAGCGATAGCGATTTGCATCGCTACTGCACCGTCGGCGGCTTCAATAACGCGGTAGCCTTGCTTTTCAAGGAATTGCCGGGCCAGGTATCGCAGGTTGGCTTCGTCCTCGACGAGCAGGATGGTCTCGGTGCCGGGTTCGGCGCCGGCGGCATCGGCTAAAGTGACGACCGGGACGGCGGCTTCGTGGGTGGCTGCCACGCGCGGGAAGTAAATTTTGAACGTCGTACCCTTGCCCACGTCGCTCGATACCCAGATGTAGCCACCGCTTTGCTTGATGATTCCGTAGACGGTGGAGAGCCCGAGGCCGGTGCCTTTTGGACCTTTGGTGGTGAAGAAAGGTTCGAAGATATGGGATTGGGTTTCTTGATCCATGCCCATGCCGGTGTCGCTGATGGCGAGCATGACGTAGTCACCGGGGCACAGCGGGGAGTGAAGACGGGCATAGTCTTCGTCGAGGGTGACGTTGGAAGTTTCGAGCGTGAGTTTGCCGCCGGAGGGCATCGCATCGCGGGCGTTGACGGCAAGATTCATGATGACCTGATCGATCTGACCGGCGTCGGCGCGGACGGTTCCCAGTTCCTGCGCAGGAGTCATGATCAAGTCGATGTCTTCGCCGATCATGCGGGTGAGCATCTTCAGGTTTTCGGTGACGATTCCGTTCAGGTCGAGGATGCGGGGAGCCAGCATTTGCTTGCGGCTGAAGGCGAGAAGCTGGCGGGTGAGCGCTGAAGCACGTTGCGCAGCGCCGGCGATTTCCTGGGCCGGTCCCCGGAGGGCGGGATCGGCGCCGAGGCGGTCGAGAAGAAATTCCGAATAACCGGAAATCACCATCAGCAGATTGTTGAAGTCGTGAGCGATGCCTCCAGCGAGGCGTCCAATGGCCTCCATTTTTTGCGACTGGCGAAGCTGGTCTTCGAGAGTGCGGCGTTCGGTTACGTCCTCGGCGAAAAGCTCGAAGACGACACCTTCTTTACCGTTGGAGACCGAGCGGCCGGAAACACGGACGGCGGTGGTGGTGCCGTCTTTGCGCCTCCAGTCGGCGGACAGCCCGGTGAAGGGCGTAGCCGATTTCAAGTAATCGGCCAGGACGAACCATTGCTGTGTGTCTGCATATAGACCGCCGAGATGGTGGCCGGCGATCTCGGAGAAATTTTGATAGCCGAGCATGGAGAGCATGGACGGGTTGGCGTCAAGGAGCTGACCCGAGGAATCGCAGCGGCAAATTCCGTAAGGAGCGTTGGTGACGAGCGAGCGGAAATTCAGCTCGGAGCGGCGGAGGCCCTCTTGCGCGGAGCGGAGCGCTCCATTAAGCCAGCAGATCAGGAGCGCGATAAAGACGAACAGCGCCAGGCGGATGATGGCGCTGCGATACTGCGCTGGCGTGTGTTCTCCGGCCAGAGAGAAGTAGGCGCTGACGGTGAGAGCGAACGAAGTTGCGACCAAGCCGGGCTTCCAGCCGCCGTACCAGGCGCTGACCATGACGGCCACACCAAAGACGGCCAGGCGGCTTTCGGCAATATCCGCAAGCAAGAGTGTGGGAATCAGAGCCAGGGTCGTACTAAGGACAGCAACGCCGTAGCGGAGAATCGGAGCCCGGGCCGGAGGAATGCGGAGTAGGGGGAGGGTTACTCGCATAGAAACCATGCTAGTTCCAAATCAGGAAACAAGCGAGTTACAGGAGTTCATTTCGCCTTGACAAATGTAATGTGCGGGGCAGGAAGGGGATCAGTGGCCGCTGGGACAATGGCTGAACGGCCAATGCTCCATGCGGATTGCAGGAGTAACAGGGATGTACTGAACGGCTGAACGGCGCAATGACCACACTTGTAGATCAACGTGGAAGGCCATGCTCATCGTATCCGAGGATTTCGTCTGCTGTGCGGGGATCAATAACTGGCAGGCAATCGACTCGGCGCAAAATGTCGTCGAGATCGACCTTCTCCTTGGTACGTTTGGCTCTCTTCTTGGATGGAGTGGTCATCAGGTCAGCAACGGAATCCTCCCATTATTGTAATCTGCTGCCCTTCCATCTGGCACGCGGCAACCGGGAACTGGTACTATCGCGCCAGTGGCAACCGTCAGGAACACTCCCAAGATTACAGATGATCGTGAGCGGCTGGTTTCGGCCGCGCCGGTCGAGGACGATTCATCGTTTGAGCTGAAACTCCGGCCGCAGCGATTGGTCGAATTCATCGGGCAGAGGAAGGTCAAAGAAAATCTGGCCGTTGCGATTGAGGCGGCGCGCTCACGCGGCGAAGCCATGGATCACGTTCTGCTCTACGGTCCGCCGGGACTGGGAAAGACGACGCTGGCCAATATTATCGCCAACGAACTGGGAGTGCATTTTCAGCCGACGGCTGCGCCACTGCTGCAAATCAAGGGCGACTTGACGGCGATTATCACCAACATGCAGGACAAGCAGGTCCTCTTCATCGATGAGATCCATCGCCTTCAGCCCGTATTGGAAGAACTGCTTTACTCCGCACTCGAGGATTACAAGCTCGACATTATTATCGGCCAGGGGCCTTCGGCGCGCACGCATACGATGGATGTGAAGCCGTTCACTTTTGTTGGCGCGACGACGCGTGCGGGGCTGCTCACCTCGCCGCTGCGCTCGCGCTTCGGCATTGTGCTGCGGCTGGAGTTTTATACGACTGAGGATCTACAGATTATTGTGGAGCGGTCTGCGGAAATTCTGGGCGTTTCGGTCGATGACGCCGGAGCGAAGGAAATTGCCAGCCGTTCTCGTGGAACTCCGAGAATCGCTAATCGTTTACTGCGGCGAGTGCGCGATTACGCGCAGGTACGCGGCGCGGGCAAAATCGATCAGCCCACGGCGCAGGCGGCGCTGCAAATGTTGGAAGTGGATCAGTACGGATTCGATGAGGTGGATCGCCGCTTGCTGTTGACCATCATTGAAAAATACCAGGGCGGACCCGTGGGTGTGAACACCCTGGCAGCCGTGCTTGCGGAAGAACCTGATGCCATCGAAGAAATCTACGAGCCCTTTCTAATGCAGATTGGATTCTTGAACCGCACTCCGCGTGGCCGCGTGGCGACGCAGCTGGCATACGATCACTTCGGCATTACGCCCAGCCGGAGGCAGAGTTCGCTGTTTTAATACCCCAGTCCGGGTACCGAATCACGAACCCAACCGTACCGGCTCACCCGAGTGTGGCCGCAAGCTGAAGTAAACTGCCGCACTGATGATCATCGCTCCGCCCAGGATTGCTGTCTTCGCCAGCTTTTCGTGCAATAGCGTCACACCGAGCACCGCGCCGAGCATCGGCTCCATGTTCAAGAACACGCCGGCGTGCGATGCGGGCACCCGTGACAATCCCCAATTCCAAAGCAGATAGGCGCCCGCTGTGGCCAACAGACCTTGTGCCAGGACTGCGGCCCATGACTCGAACGAAAAATGAAACCGCACGGGCCGAGTCAGTTCCACCCAGCCGACCAGCAAAATGGTGCCAGAGACAAGCGTAGCGGCGGTTACGTGAAAGGCATCGTGCTTGTTGACCAGGCGCTTGCTACAGAGAATCATGGCGACGGATGCGAACATTGAGAGCAAGACCAGCAAATCTCCGCGGAGGGTCGGTTGTGGGCCCGACGTGCCGGTCCTGGTAGAAATCGCAATAAGCACCGCGCCCGCGCCTGATAGTGTGAGCAGTCCCCACTCGATGGGCCGCAGGCGCTCGTGAAGGATCAATGCAGAACTAAGGGCAAGCAGCATCGGCAGGGTTCCAACTATAAGGGATGCGTGCGAGACTGTGGTTAGCTGAAGTCCTTTGAACTGCACAAGAAACTGCAACGGAACGCCGATTACGCCTGCCAGAAGCAGCAGCAATAGGTCTCTTCCTCGATACGGCTTCCAGCGCCTAATCAGGATGGGAGAAAGTGCAAGTGACCCGGCAAGAAAGCGGAATGAGACGTTCTCAGAGACCGTCATCTCGCGAAACGCAATCTTGCCAAACAGAAATCCCGTCCCCCAAAGAGATCCGGCGAGAGCGAGGGCTGCTATTGCCAGCCGGTGGCGGGTCTTATCATCCATAGTGTTCCATGCAAGCCGGGGCTCGTCGGCTGACCAAATAATTCCGGCGCTCCACGTGCTTCTCATCCTAGATGTTACCTAACCGTTTCCGGTATTCGGTATAAACATCACTTTCTTGTTCTGTCTGGCTCAGAATGGTGTATCTTGCTGAGTTCCCCGTGGGGGGCGGGGAAGGAGCGGGGAGTTTTGCATTTGCCTTCAGTCCGCCGTCGAGAAATCAATTATTTCGTGAAGCTGGCCGTCGCGGCTATGCTGATTCTGTCGGCAACAGAACAGCATGCCTGGGCTGTTTTGTGGTCGGGTGCTGACATATTTCAGGACTCGAAATCCGATTCTCAGTCCGCCGGTTCGTCACAGCAGAATTCCACTCCTCAGAATCCGCAGACCACGCCGCAAAATCCTCCTCCGCCAGTTGAAGCAAATCCTGCCGTTCCTGGACAGAAGCCCGAGCCTTCGCTCCAGAATCCTCCACCTTCGGCACAGTTGCCCGAGCCGGCAATTAAGAATCCAGAGGTACATCCGGCGCCGAAACCCTCGCTGGCGCCACCGACGCTGACCATTCCGCGACTGGAGCACGCACCTACGCTTGAGAATTTTCTCAGCATGAAGCCTGCGGGAGAAGTCGCGAGGCAAATGGTGAAGGTCACCGGGTTTGTGCAGAGAAATCCGCATGATGGTGAGGCTGTCTCAGAGTCGACGGAAGCCTATCTCGGTTACGACCAGAAGAATTTTTACGCGGTGTTTGTGTGCTTCGACGATCCTAAGAAGGTTCGCGCGCGATTGTCGCGGCGGGAGGATATCTACGACGACGATGAAGTGGAGGTGATGCTCGACACCTTTCACGACCGCCGCCGCGCCTATGCATTCCAAACCACGCCACTGGGGGTGCAATGGGACGCGATCTGGACCGAAGCCTCACGCGACGAGGTCAGCGGGAATTTTGATACATCGTTCGATACGGTCTGGGACTCGCACGGAAAGGTCACCGACCGTGGCTTTGTAGTTTTGATGTCGATTCCGTTTAAGAGTCTGCGTTTTCCCGCGATGCGCCAGCAGGAGTGGGGAATTATTTTGTACCGCGGCGTCGTGCGGAAAAGCGAAGACTCGTTTTGGCCGCACATTTCTTACAAAGTATCTGGCCGCTTGGGACAGGCGGCGACGCTGCGTGGACTCGAGGGCATCTCGCCCGGGCACAGCCTTGAGTTGATTCCGTACGGTGTAATGCGCGGATTCAGAGCGCTGGACCAGCGAGACCCAAATAACCCCTATTTTCAGAATGCCCAGGTGCAGGGACAGCCGGGCATGGACGCGAAATTTGTAATCCACGATCACTTTGTCGTCGACATGACGGCCAATCCCGATTTCAGCCAGGTGGAATCTGAAGATCCGCAGATCACGGTGAATCAACGTTTCGAAGTTTATTTTCCCGAGAAGCGGCCATTTTTTCTGGAAAACGAAGACTACTTTCGCACGCCGCTCGATTTGTTTTTCACTCGCAATATCGAAGATCCTTCGGCGGGAATCCGCCTGACCGGCAAGGAAGGACCGTATTCGGTTGGCCTGATGGCCACCGATGATCGCGGTCCCGGTCTGGCCGTGCCGAGCTTTTGTCCGGGTTCTGACACGGGATGCTTCTCCAATCTTTCCGGCACTCGCTCCTACTTCACCATCGCGCGAGCGAGCCGCGATATTTTCAAAGAGTCGAGCGTGGGACTTCTGTATACCGACTGGGAGTGCCCGGCCACCGGCGAAACGAATCGAGTCGGCGGGGCGGATACGCGGTTGAAGTTCAATGCCAACTGGACTCTCGAAGGCCAGGCTGTGGTGAGTTCCAGCAATCTGCTGGGCCTGACTTCCACGAATCAGGGCCCAAGCTTTGCGAACCTGGAAACCACTTGCGAAGCGGGCTTATATCCGTTCAGTTCCGGCAATAAAGGCAATGGCAACTACTTTGCCGGTCCCGCCGAAAAGCTGGACCTGAAACGCGATGGGCTGCACTTCACTTATGAGGGAATCTATGACGACATTAGTCCTGGATTTGTGACCGTGCCGGGATTTGTGAACCGCGTCGACATCCGTGAACTATCTCAGGAGATCGACTACCGTTTTCGTCCGAAGAAAGGTTGGGTTGTTGACTGGGGTCCGACGCTGAATCAGCGCTACGTATTCGATCACGAAGGCAATCGGTTGGACACGGACTATAACCCCTATCTGGCGATTCAAGGCCGGGGACAAACGTTCGTTTATGTGCTGCCCTATGAAGAGTTTCGGGAGCGGTTGCGGCCCCAGGATTTTGCCTTTCTTGGTTTAGCAGTGAACCAGAACCAGGACTATCACGAACACCGCAGCGGAGCGTCATTTCAAACAAGCTATTTTCCCAAGGTTACGGCGGGCGCGAGCTACTACTGGGGAGACGGAGCGAACTTTGTGCCTGCGGCAAACGCCGCGCCGCAGTCTCTGCTGTCGCGGCTGGACACAGCCACGGGAACGCTGACGTTTCGTCCGCTCAAACCGTTGAAAATTGAGAATACCTATCTTTATGAACGCTTACGGGCCACGGAAAGCGAGTATCTGTCAGCGCTTTCGCCAATCTCCGATGCTCGCATCGGAAAGGGCATCTTCAATGATCACATTTTGCGGAGCAAGTGGAACTGGCAGTTCACGCCGCAGCTTTCCATGCGCGTGATTCTGCAATACAACTCGTTGCTGGCGAACACTCCCGGGAACACGTTCTATCCGTATACGTATCTGCCGACGGAGAAGCAATTCAACGCGGATTTCCTGATCACCTACCTGGTGCATCCCGGTACGGCCATTTATGTCGGCTATAACAGTGATCTACAGAATCTGGATCACAATCTGAACTTCGATCCGGCGGGATTGGCGGGCCTCTACAGTTCGAAGGGCTTCATGAACGACAGCCGGCAGTTTTTTGTGAAGGTATCTTATCTTTTCCGTTTTTGAGGGAAACTGTCTGCAAGGCTTGCGTGCGAACTCGCCTCCGAGTCACTCCGTTTGACAGTTTTCTGTGACTGCCCCTAACCTAGTTTCTTCATCATTCTTATGAAAGTTTTGGTTTTAGGAAGCGGCGGACGCGAGCATGCGCTGGCGTGGAAGCTGCGCCAATCTTCGCGCATTTCGCAGTTGTACTGCGCTCCGGGCAATGGTGGAATTGCCGACGAAGCCGAGTGTCTGCCGGTTGATCTGAAGAGCGTTGATTCGCTGCTCTCCTTGGCATCTCGGCTGAAGCCGGAGCTTACTGTCGTGGGACCGGAGTTGCCGCTCTCAATCGGGATCGTCGATGAATTTACCAGCCGGGGCTGGCCGATCTTTGGGCCAACGAAGGCGGCGGCGCAGTTGGAATCGAGCAAGAGTTTTGCCAAGGAATTTCTGCAACGTCATAACATTCCTACTGCGCCTTATGCCATCTGTGATTCGGTCGAGCAGGTGCGATCAGCATTGAGCCATTTTCATCTTCCAGTAGTGGTCAAGGCGGACGGATTGGCAGCGGGCAAGGGCGTGGTGATCGCAAAGAGTAAGGAAGAAGCGGCGAGCACGGCGGCGGAGATGTTGAGCGGCCGGATGCTTGGCGATGCCGGCGCCCGCGTAGTGCTGGAAGAGTGCCTGGAGGGTGATGAACTGTCATTCCTGGTGGTGAGCGATGGAGAGCGGGTCGCTCCGCTCGTGGCGGCGCAGGACCACAAGCGTGTGGGCGACGGCGACACCGGACCGAATACGGGAGGCATGGGAGCTTATTCGACGCCGGAAATTATCGACGATAAAATGCGCGACTGGCTGGTGAACCACATCGCGCGGCCGGTAGTTGCGGGGATGAAAGAAGAAGGCACTGAGCTGAAAGGCGTGCTCTATTGTGGTCTGATGATGACAGCACGCGGGCCGATGGTGCTGGAATTTAATTGCCGCTTCGGCGATCCGGAGACGCAGCCTATTCTCATGCGCATGGAGAGCGATCTGGTCGATGCGTTGCAAGCGTCGGTCGAGGGACGAGTGAGCGAAGGCGATTTCAAGTGGTCGAGCGATGCGTCGGTGTGTGTGGTGATGTCGTCGGGCGGATATCCGGGAACATTCGAGATGGGCAAACGAATCGCCGGCATTGAAGATGCCGACAAGATAGAAGGAGTGAAAGTTTTCCACTCGGGTACGGCGCTTCACGACGGAATGTTCTATTCTTCCGGCGGGCGGGTGTTGGGCGTTACGGCGCGAGCGCCAGAACTGCCAACGGCCGTGCAGCGGGCTTATCAAGCGTGTGCAAAGATCAGTTTTGACGGTGCTCACTATCGCAGAGACATCGCGGCTCGAGCGCTGAAAAATATTTCATAAGGAAATTCATGACAAAACCACTGGTTTCGATCGTTATGGGCAGCGATTCCGACTTGGAAATTATGCGCGAGGCGGGAAAGGTGTTGGAAGAATTTGGCATCGCTTACGAGATGGATGTGACCTCTGCGCACCGTTCGCCCGATCGCACGGCCGAGTTTGCGCGCAAAGCGCGAGAGAATGGCATTCGCGTGATTATTGCGGGCGCGGGCGGAGCCGCGCATCTTGCCGGAGTGATTGCCGCGCATACTACACTGCCGGTGATTGGCGTGCCCATTCCTTCGACATCTCTGCAAGGTATGGACTCATTGCTGGCAACGGTGCAGATGCCCGCCGGCATTCCCGTAGCCACGGTCGCAATTGGCAAACCGGGCGCCACCAACGCTGGGATCCTCGCCGCGCAGATGATTGGACTCAGCGATGATGCCATCGCGAAGAAGCTTGTTGCGTACAAAGAGAAGCTGGCGCGGGGAGTGGAGGAGAAATCGAAAAAGTTGAAGAGTTCGCTGGCGGGCTGAGTCCGACCTCCGCATCGTCATTCTTCAAACATCTTTGTCATTCCGAGGAGCGGAGCGACGAGGAATCTCAGCTTCGCTGGCGATCAAGGAAAACCAAGATCCCTCGCTCTGGCTCGGGATGACAATAAGTTTCTGGGTAGAAAAGACTCTGCCTTTAAAGCTTCAGCCCCTTCAAGTACTCTCGAAACGGTTCGCCTAGATCTTCGCGCTTGATGGCGAACTCCACAGTGGCTTTCAGGAAGCCCAGCTTGTCGCCCGTATCGTGGCGGCGGCCCTCATACACATAGGCGTACATTTTTTCGCGCTTCAGCAGGAGGCGCATGCCATCTGTGAGCTGCAATTCTCCGCCGGCCCCGGTGGGAGTTTCGGCCAGGCACTCGAAGATTGCTGGCGTCAGAATGTAGCGGCCGATGATCGCCAGGTTCGACGGCGCTTCTTCTGCCTTGGGCTTTTCCACCATGTTATTGATTTCGAACAGGCGTCCGTCGAAGCGGCCGTCGGCGGGCTTCACGTCGAGCACGCCGTAGGACGAAATCATTTTCCCCTCAACTACCTGCGTGGCCAGCACCGAGCATTGCGTTTCCTCATAGACCTGCGCCATTTGCTTCAGGCAGGGAACCTTGGCGTCGATCACGTCATCGGCGAGCAGCACGGCGAACGGCTCGTTGCCCACGAGCTCGCGCGCCATGAGCACAGCATGGCCCAGTCCCAGCGCCTCTTTTTGGCGAACGTAAGCCACGTGCATCATGTCCGAAATATTGCGCACAATGTGGAGCAGATCGGTTTTGCCCCGCTCCTCCAGCATTTTTTCGAGCTCGTAGCTGACGTCGAAGTGGTCTTCGATGGCCTGCTTGCCGCGCCCCGTAATGATGATGATCTGATTGCAACCCGAGGCCATAGCCTCTTCCACGCCATATTGAATGATGGGCTTGTCGACCAGCGGGAGCATCTCTTTCGGCTGCGCTTTTGTGGCAGGCAAAAAGCGAGTGCCCAGGCCTGCGGCGGGAAACACGGCTTTGCGAACTTTCATTGGCATAAGGCGGTCGTTGGTCGTTGGTCGCTGGTCGCTGGCTCTTCGCTATTCGCTCTTCGCTCTTCGCTATTCGCTCTTCGCTATTCGCTCTTCGCTATTCGCTATTCGCTATTCGCTATTCGCACTGCAACTGAGTATTGTACCTTGCGATGATCTCAGTCGACGCTACGTTTCGTCACTGAGGCATGTCTTGATTTTCAGTGGAACCGACTTCTGATGCAGTCTCAGTGCTTGCCAGTTGCTCCAAAACTGCGCGAAGCGTTCGCAACACTTCTGCCGGAGACGTCGCCTTTAAAACAAACTTCAGCATCCCGTCCGGAGTGAACTGCGTGCCACGCTGCGAAGCCACGAAAGCGGCCAACTGCTCGGGGTCGACGGAAGCACTCTGGCGGAATTTGAACGTCACAGTGTCCCGCTTGCGTTCGATGGCGTTTACACCGACTCTCATGCACAGAAGCTTGAGCGAGGCATAGTCCAGCAGATTGCGCACCGCTGGCGGCGCGGGCCCATAGCGATCTTCCAGTTCGGCGGCGACATCAGCGAGCTGCGATTCGGTTTCCACGCGAGCCACGCGCTTATACATTTGCAGGCGCTGATTTTCCTCGGGAATGTAAGTTCCGGGAACGCGGATGTTGAGGCCCAGATTGAGCTGAGTCTCCGCCTCGTCGGGAGCTGCTTCGCCTTTCATCTCGCGGACGGCGCGCTCCAGCATCTGCGTGTAAAGCTCGAAGCCGATGGCTTCGATGTGTCCGCTCTGCTCACCGCCCAACAGATTGCCCGCGCCGCGCAATTCAAGATCGAGAGCGGCGATTTTGAATCCCGCGCCCAGGTCGGAGAATTCTTTCAACGCGGCGAGACGGCGGCGAGCGATGGGCGTCAACTCCACTTCGGATGGAATCATTAGATACGCATACGCGCGCCGGCTCGATCGTCCAACACGGCCACGTAATTGATACAGTTCCGAAAGCCCCAGCCGGTCAGCGCGATTGATGAGAATCGTGTTGCAGAGCGGAATGTCGAGGCCGTTTTCGATGATCGTGGTCGCGACCAGAATGTCGGCTTCGTGATGCATGAACTTCAGCATCACTTTTTCCAGTTCGCCTTCCGACATCTGTCCGTGACCCACTGCGACTCGTGCCTCGGGCACCATGGCTTGCAGTTTGGCCGCAATCTCCCAAATGCTTTCAACGCGATTATGTACGAAGTAAACTTGCCCACCGCGCTCCAACTCCTGCTCGATGGCGGTCTGAATCAATTTCTCGTCCCACTTCGCGACCACCGTCTGAATGGCCATGCGATCTTTGGGCGGCGTCTCGATGACGCTCATGTCGCGCAGGCCCACCAGCGACATATGCAGTGTGCGCGGAATCGGCGTGGCTGACATGGTAAGCACGTCGACCTGCTTCCGCATCTGCTTGATGCGTTCTTTGTGCCGCACGCCGAAGCGTTGCTCTTCGTCGACGATGAGCAGGCCGAGATCAGAAAATTTGAGATCTTTCGAAAGTATGCGGTGCGTGCCAATCAAAACGTCGATCTTGCCCGCTTCCGTCTTCTCCAGAATTTCTTTTTGCTGCTTCGCATTGCGAAAGCGGCTGATCATTTCAATCTTCACGGGAAACGCCGCGAACCGCTGTTTGAAAGTTTCGTAATGTTGAAAAGCCAACACAGTTGTCGGCGCGAGCACCGCGACCTGCTTGTTATCGCTGACGGCTTTGAACGCCGCGCGCATCGCCACTTCCGTCTTGCCATAACCAACATCGCCGCACAGAAGGCGATCCATGGGCTGCGTCGACTCCATGTCGCGCGTCACATCCGCGATAGCATGAGCCTGATCTTCGGTCTCGTTGAACTCGAATGCATCTTCAAATTCCCGCACCCACTCGTTGCCCACAGGAAATGAATGGCCTACGGCGGTTTTGCGCTCCGCGTAAAGCTTAAGGAGTTCGTCGGCCATATCTTTCATGGCCTTCTTTACCCGAGCTTTGGTCTTGTTCCAGGTTGCGGTGCCCAGGCTGCTTAAGGCGGGCTTGGCGCCTTCCGACGAGCGGTACTTCTGCACCAGGTCTAAGCGCGTCAGCGGAACATACAGCCGCGCGGCGTCCGCATATTCGAGCAGCATAAACTCTGCGTTGCCGTCGCCCTGGTTGATTTCCTTTAATCCCTGATACTGGCCGATGCCGTGCTCGACGTGCACGACGTAATCTCCGGCTTGCAGATCACGGAAGTCGGAGAGAAACGCCGAAACCTTGGATTTCTGCCGCTGCGGTCGCGAAGCGACGGCCTCGGATTCGTCGAACAGATCACGCGCACCCAACACCGCGAGACGCGCCTCTGGCAGTATCACGCCATCCGGCACGTAGGCTTTGGCCAAGGTCGTGATGAGAACTTCGCCGGCGAAATAACTGGTCTCGTCGGCGTAACTTTCGCCGCCGCGGGTGCGGCTGCCCAGGCGGAACGAAACGTTGTATTCGGTAAAGACATCGGCGAGGCGCTCGACCTCGCCCGTATTCGGAACGGCCAACAGAACCTGACTGCCGTCGCTTGTGAGTTTTTTCACTTCTTCGAGTAGAGCTGGAACCGCTCCGTGGAAGCGCGGCGCAGGCTGCGACAAGAACGCGATCTCTGGCTGGGCGCCATCGTCGGAAGTTGTGATGCCCAGATGCTCGAGGCTGGCCCCGGGCAACGCGTTGGTTTTCTCCCACCAATCGTCGAGAGATTCAGCACCGGGGAGATATACATCCTCGGGCCGAACCAGGTTTCCCACCCCGCTACGTTCATGCGCTTCTTCCACGCGGCTCCAGAAGCGATCGAGTTCCTGTTTGAGCTGCTCTGGCTCATCGAGCAACACTGCTGCGCGAGGAAGCAAATCGAAGATGCTGCTCTCGGCGCCAGCCACTGAGGCGTAGAATTCCCAACCGGGAAACGTTGTCACGCCGCTGGAACGAATCGCGGCTTCCACAATTTCTTCCGAGCCCGTAATGCGCTTGCCCGAAAGCCGCGCGTGGATCGCGCCCAGCAGTTCTTCGCTCACGGGAGTTTCGGTTAGAGGCAGCAGCAGCGCTTCATCCAAGGGATTCGACGACCGCTGCGAAGCAGGATCAAAGCGGCGGATGGATTCGGCTTCGTCTCCGAAGAGTTCGATGCGCACCGGTCGCTCTGCCTCGGGCGAATAGACGTCGAGGATGCCGCCGCGCAGCGCATACTGCCCGGGCATTTCGACTACATCTGCGGGCGTGTATCCAACCGTATTCAGATGGGCCAAGAGGGCGGATGTATCGACCGATTCACCGCGGCGAATAGTGCGAGCGAGATCGGAATAATAATCCGCCGCGCGAAGGCGAATGGCTGCGGCCGCCACCGGAGTGAGCACAATGGAAGCTGTGCCTGTGGCAATTTTCCAAAGCGCGGTCGCGCGTTCTTCCTGCAGTTCGGGGTGCGGAGAAAGATTCTGGAAGGGCAGCACATCACGGGCGGGCAATGACACGACCGCTTCCGCGTCGCATGCGCCGGTGAGTTCGCAGAACCCGTGCAACACGGGGAGCAGTTCTTCCGCGTCGCGATTGTCAGAGACTACGACGATCAGCGGGCGGTCCGTGCTGCGGCGCAACAGCACCAGCAGCAGAGCTTTGGCGGTGGGCGTGAGTCCAGACAAACGTATCCGCCCCGTGCCCTCTTTCAGGTGGGAGGCGGCACGCGAGTAAGCGGGAAGTTTTTCTACGTCCGCGAAGAGTTCGCGAACGAAGGAAAGAAGCATGCAAGATCATTTTAGCAGGATGAAGGAAGTGAAGTGCGCCGTAAGGACAAGCCTCGCTACGCTTCGCTGGACAGCCGAGCTGTTAACCCCACACAGGAAACTACTCTCGCAGCAGTGGCCGCGTCAGGCAAGTCGGCCCGCCGCCACCGTTGATGCAGAGTTCGCCGCCGGGAAACGTGCGTACGTCGAATCCGGCTTGACGCAGCCGGGCGTTGGTCTTGCAGTTTTCTTCAATAGCCAGCAGACGATTTCCGCCCAGCGCCAGCACATTGCAGGCCAGCGTGTCACGCTCGGAGTTATCGATCTCGATGAACCGATATCCGCGCGCCTTGAGTAGTTCTACGGTTTCGACCGCCAGCCAAGGCAGATCTACCAGCGCGGTTTGTTCATCCAGCAGGCTAATCAATGACATCAAGTGCAGGCACGCTGAAGGCCCTGCGCTGTAGGGCAGGGGCGCTGATAGCACCTCGATGCCTTTGGGCGCGAGGAGGTCGCGCATCTGGCGGATGCCTTCCGCATTGGTGCGCGAACCCCGGCCGATGAGCAACGTTTTCGAGTCAAGCCAGACGATGTCTCCGGCTTCGGTGGTGCCGGGGGCGGCGATCTTTCCAAATATTGGAATTCCGTCGTTCTCGCCCAAAGTGCCATGACGCTTGCCTTCTGCAACACGGTTGGGCTTGCCCGCACGCATCACAATCAGGCCGAAGTCGGTAGCCAGCGATGCGTCGTGAGCGTAAACCGCGTCCAGCGTGAGATCGTCTGCGTGCTCCAGTTCAACAACTTTTACTCCTGCAGATTCCAACTCGCGGCACAACGTGTCGTGCTGTGCCTGAGCTTTTTCAAAGTTGGGAGCATGCAGAAAACCAAGTTCCTGCCATAGATCGGCGCGTTCCGGCTGGTTCCAGCCTGCCGTACGGGGCGAGCACACGAGCGCACGTTCCAGCCCACCAACCATGGAATGTCCGTTGAAGCGGATTGCGGCGATTGTTTCCGGCATGTTCAGATTGTGAAACCGATGTCTCCTGCAAGGAATCTAAACGGGCATCATGGCAAAAGCAACCTGGGAAGGCGCAGTGCTCGCGGAAAGCAATCAAACCGTGGAAGTGGAAGGCAACCAGTATTTCCCTGCCGATTCGATCCGCAAGGAACATTTCAAGCCGAGCAGCCAGCACTCGGAGTGTCCCTGGAAAGGTACCGCGAGTTACTACGACGTTGAGGTTAATGGCAAGCGGAACGCCGGTGCCGCGTGGTACTACCCCGAACCCAAGGCGGCTGCGCAACAGATTAAGGGATACATAGCTTTCTGGAACGGTGTGAAGGTGGAGAAGTAGCCGACATTGTTGATTGAAACGACGCGTCTCAGCGGTTTTAATCAATAATCAGAAATCAGCAATTCCTCTGGTTCCCTTGGTAATCCTTCGTACACTCCCTTTCGGTAACCCTTAGTAACCATGCGGTTCCGTACCTCGGGTCGTACAATTGGCCTTGTCCACAGGGCCATCTTCCTAAACTGAGATTGTCCTTACGACGTTTCAGGGAAACGGTCTCCCTCGGATGAAACGAGTTCACTAACCCAGGTTGGAGTTGCACCGATATGGCGTTTGGTTTCGGATTCAACAAACAGAAGGCTCTCAGCGCTGCGGAGAAGTATGTCCAGCAGGGCAAGCTGCAGAACGCCATTGCTGAG
>Ga0209006_10002324_pt1 | contig 17355 bp, 18 predicted proteins | sample JacPin_JW_Ref_O2_FD_188567 | JGI IMG/M metagenome (GOLD analysis project Ga0209006, IMG submission 188567) | Forest soil microbial communities from Algoma, Ontario, Canada - Jack Pine, Ontario site 1_JW_Ref_O2 (SPAdes) (version 2) | ecosystem: Environmental > Terrestrial > Soil > Boreal... | reverse complement strand
GGCGGGCTCGAGCCGGTCGATGACGATCTGGTAGGACGACTTGCCCGGATAGGTGGTCAGCCGCCCGGTCGCGATCACCTCGAGCCCCTCCTCGGGCTTGAAGCGGATGCGGCCGAACACGCCCTTCCAGATCACCGCGTCGATGCGCGCGCCCTCGTCCTTGAGGGAGAAGTAGCAGTGGCCGGAGGAATGCGGGCCGCGATAGCCGGAGATCTCGCCGCGCACGCGCACGTAGCCGTAGGCGTCCTCGACCGTGCGCTTGAGCGCGGCCGAGAGCTCGGAGACGGACCACTCCGGGATGTTGACGCGGGCCTCTTCGGTCAGGGGTACGGGCATGGGCGCAAGATAGGTGTGATTCGCGGGTTTGTCGCGGGACGCGATGGCTCGTAGCCCGGATGGAGCCCTCGGGTCTTGCCTTCGGCAAGCCCAAGGACAGGCTCAGCGAAATCCGGGGCCGGCGTCCCCGCATTCCGCTTCGCTCCATGCGGGCTACGGTGCTACGATGTTGGTCCTTCCAACCGTGACCAACCACACCTGCCGGAACCCGCATGAAAATCGGACTGTTCGATCACGTCGAGTGGGGCGACCGCCCGCTCGCGACGCTCTTCGACGAGCGGCTGCAATTCGCCACTGCGGCGGACGAGGCGGGCATCTGGTGCCTGCACGTCGCCGAGCATCACGCGACCCCGCTCAACATGACGCCGGTGCCGGGGGTGTGGCTCGGCGCGCTCGCGCGGGCGACGAAGCGCATGCGGCTCGGGCCGCTGGTCTACCTGCTGCCGCTCTATTCGCCGCTGCGGCTGATCGAGGAGATCTGCATGCTCGATCATCTCAGCCAAGGCCGGCTCGAGGTCGGCGTCGGGCGCGGCGTGTCGCCGTTCGAGCTCAAGTACCACAAGGTCGAGCACGACCAGTCGCGCGACATCTTCGTCGATGCTTTCGAATGCATCAGCGCCGGCCTGCAGACCGACACGCTCACCTACACGGGCCCGCATTATTCCTACGAGAACGTGCCGATCGCGCTGCGCCCGCTGCAGCAGCCGCATCCCGCCTTCTGGTACGGCTCGTCGAACACGACGGGCTCGACCTGGGCGGGCGAGCACGGCATGCATTTCCTCAGTCTCGGCCCGACCGGCTTCGCCAAGAAGAACATCGACGCCTACCGCGCGGCGCTGGCCAAGCGCGGCGGCCCCGCGAGCCCGAAGGCGGAGTTCTCCGGCGGCGTCGCGATCGGCGTGCAGCGCCACATCTTCGTCGCCGACACCGACGCGGAGGCGAAGCGCTTCGCCAAGCCCGCAATGGAGCGCCACCTCGCCCATCTCAACTGGCTGCGGGCGAAGCACGGCGCCGGCGCGACCGATACGCGCTTCAACGTGCCGCGCGGCGCGACCTTCGAGGAGGCGGTCGCCGACGGCTCGACCATCGCGGGCAGCCCGCAGACCGTCTATGCAGAGCTGGAGAAGCAGGTCGCCGAGCTCGGCATCAACTATCTGCTGACCTACCTCTTCCTCGGCACCATGTCGCTTGCCGAGGCGCTGCGCTCGCTGCAGCTGTTCGGCGCCGAGGTGATGCCGAAGCTGGCGAAGCTGTAATCATTGGGTTTTTCGGCTTGGGTTCGTTCTGCCAAAATGCCGGCACGCCCGATGGCGCGCTGCGGGTTTTCGGTGGCGAGGCGATGCCGAAACTGGCGAGGCTGTAATCATTGGGTTTTTTGACCTGGGTTCGTTCTGCCAAAATGACGGGAGACCGATGCCTGCGGAAGCCTCGCGCCTCGCTGCCGGTTTTTGGCGCCGAGGTGACGCACGAAGTGCGCCAGGGTGTAGGATTTCGCCTTCTTCATCTTCGTTGAAATCGTTGCTGTTATCCCAGTTAGCTTTGTTTTGCCAAAATGCTGGCGCGAGGCCCGCGGCACTCGCCAGCCGCTTTTCAGCGCGAAGCGATAGCGAAATCGGCGAAGCTGCATTCATTGGTTTTTTGGCTTTGTTTTGTTCGGCCATTGTGCCGGCACGAGCCGCGGGCTCGCTGCGACTTTTCGGTGACACGGCGATATCCAACCCGGCGGAGCTGTATTCATGGTTTTTTGGTTGGCTTGTTCGGCCAAAATGGCTTACGTCGCGAAGATATGATGTGAAGAATATTAAATTCCGATTGAAAACATTTTAATTGAGGCGCCCGTGAACAACAATGATGAAAGCGGCCGGCTGTGCACCGGCCGCTCTTTTTCGTATTGGCGCACGGCCAATGGCGCGCCAGCGTCCCGATCACGTCGCGCCGCGCGCGATCAAGGGCGCCCGTCCATCTGGAAATCATACGCCGACCGCTGGTTTCGCGCGTCGCAATATTGGAAGCCGTTCTGGCCCCACGACTCCACGGCGGCGAAGCCGCAGGCGGGCAGCGCGGATTGCGCCGCGAGGGCGCCAGGCGCCGGATATTGGCCGAGCCCCGGCGCAGACCGCACCGCGGTGGACGCGTAGGCGTTGGCGGGCATGTGCCGCACGTGGTCGCGTGCGAGCGCCGGACCGGCGAGAACCGCAACCAGGGCCGCGGTAACAAGAGCAAGCTTCGTCGACATGGTATTTCTCCTTTCGATGTCGTCAATGAGGAGACAGGTTGGCGGGTCGGGAAATTCCACCCACGGGCGCGATCGACGTCACTGCAGCGTGAAGGCGGTTTCACCGTCCGTTGGAGCGATCCTGATGGCGCGATCGACTTGGCGACATGCGCCATGTTCAAACGCAAAGAGCGGCCGGCAATGCCGGCCGCTCTCGCAACGTGATGGGATGAGCGCAGGTGATCGTCGTCAGGGGCGGCCCTGCGTCTGAAAGCCGCCGAAACGATTCGACAGATAGTCGGTCGGCCATCCCTCGAAGTCGTAGCTGCGGCCGTAGGCGGCGCGCGCGCTGTTGTCGAATCCCGCCCCGATGGCGCTCGACTTCACGACGGCCGCGCGGGCGCGGGGGTCGGCGTGGTGCTTCGCCGCGTAGCCTTGCGCCAGCGCCGGGCCGGCAAGCGCCGCAACCAGCGCGGCGGTGGTGATCACGATCTTCATCGACATGGTCTCTCCTTTCAAGCGTGACGCCGAGCAGACCCGCGGGCCGCGAACGAAATTCCGCCGCCGTTTCACCCTTGCGTGAGGTCGTCGCGAGCGGGGATCACGCGATGTTGCGGGAAGCGGACGCGTGTGCGCCTTCAGCCCGGCTGGCGCCCGATCATCCGGATGAGGCGCGCGCGGCCGCGCGCAAGGCGAGACATCACGGTGCCGATCGGCACGCCGGCGACTTCGGCGATCTCGCGATAGGACAGCCCCTGCACGTCGCGCAGCACGATCGCCTCGCGGAACGGCGCCGGCAGCGCCGCGATCGCGGCCTGCAGGTTCACGGCATCGGTCTTGGCGATGAGCGCCACCTCCGGCGTTTCATCGTCCGCCTCGAAGCACATCATCCGCTCGCGCTCGGCCGCGCCGAATTCGTCGGGCGGCACCAGCGCGGCCGGACGATATTTGCGCAACCAGGCGAGCGCCGCGCTGCGTACCGCCGCGAGCATGCGCGCCCGGCCGTCGCCGTCAGCGGTCGTCGCGATGACGCGGAAGGCGCGCAGACAGGCCTCCTGCACGACGTCCTCGGCGTCGACCGGATCGCCGGTGATCCAGCACGCGAGCGTATAGGCGTCATCGAGATGGGGCAGGATCAAGCGGGCGAAGCGGCCCGCGGCGTCGACGGCGCGGGCGCCTTCGTCGACGTCGCCGTGCGGCAAATCCGCGACGTCGTCCGCGACATCGCCCGGCCACGTCGCCGTGTCATCGAGCCGAAGAGTCACGACGCCCCCCGCGTCTGCGCCAGCGGCGCGCCGAAGCGCAACCCGCTGCAATCCCCCGCGCCGACACGAAACGGGCCAAGCGCCTATACGGGTGACGACTCGGCCGGAGGGTCGCTTATTCCATTCCCTGTGCGGTCGGCGGCCGAGGCGGAGCGGGCGAGCGCAACAAGAAATGGCCGGCCTCGCGGCCGGCCATTCTCGCTCGGATACCGATCCGCAGATCAGTTCCGGAACTGCGCGGGGTCTCGATCGGCAGCAAAGCCGATGTCGCCGTGGGAGAAACCGGTCCGGGTCTGGACCGACGCACGGGCGCCGGAGGGGATGCGTGCCGACGCATAGGCGCCGCTGCGAGCCGCCTGCCAGCTGAGATTATTGTTGACCGCCTCGTCGCTGCCCTGGCGGTCCGCCGCCATCGCGCCTGTGGCGCCGGCAACCAGCACGGTCGCGGTGAGAAGGGTGATGATCGTCTTCATGTGTCGTCTCCATCGATCTGTTTCTCTGATCGTGATCTCGGCTCCCCCGTCATCGGCTGGAGCAATCCCGATAACCGTAAGGACCGGGTCTGCCGCGCTGAAATTTCATCGAACGCTTGCGCAGATCGTCACCGTTGCGTGAGCTCGTGGTGAACGCCGCTCATCGTGGCGTGAGAGCGCTTCGGCCATGTCGATCGCGATCGGGAATTCTCACGCCCGGCGCCGGGTCTGTGCATCAGCAGCATCGAAAGGCGATGCGTAACGACGCGACGGGAGATTCGAGATGCGACGGTTCATGGCAATCCTGCTGGCGACGGCCGCGGCCCTGGCGTGGGGCGGACGCCCGAGCGAGGCGCAATACGCAGCGCAGCTCTATCCCTACTGCTCGCTGAGCTCGAGCAGCGGCGCAACGAACTGCTACATCCGCTCGCGCGAGGAATGCGGCAGGGACGCCTGCATCAAGAATCCCTGGTACATCGGCCAAGAACGTGCGTCACCCTATCTCGAAGGCCGCAAGTCGATGGAGCCGCACTACGTGCGGCCGTGATCGCGCTGGCGGATCTCGCGCCGCCGTCCACCGTTCTCGAGTGGCCGCTCATCGTCGGGACCGGCTCCCGCCGGCGATTTCCGCTACAGACGCGGGCACGGCGGCGCCGCCGCTGGTCATGCTCGCGATGAGCTTGCGGCGTGCGCGCGCGAGCCGCGACATCACTGTACCAATCGGCACCTTGGTCACCTCGCTGATCTCGAGATAGGACAGCCCCTGGATGTCGCGCAAGGTAATCGTCTCCCGGTGATGTGTCGGCAGGGCCGCGATGGCTGCCGCGAGCTGGGTCGCATCGACCTTCGCGATCAACGCCGCCTCCTGCATATCGCCTTCCGGACCCCGGGGCGGCGCGTGCGCAGATTCGACCGCTTCGAGATCATCGACCGCAAATTCGGCCGCCGGACGATTTTTGCGCAGCCACGTATAGGCCGTATTGCGTACGATGGTCAGCAGCCATGAACGAGCGGTTTCGTCCCTGACGCTGCCGATCGCGCGGAATGCGCGCACGCAAGCGTCCTGCACGACATCCTCGGCGTCGGCACCTCTGCCAGTGATCGAGCGTGCCAGCGAGTAGGCGTCGCCGAGATGGGGCAACACCAGTCTGGTGAAGCGCGCCCGGTCGTCATCGACCACGCCGATCCGGTTCCCCGCCGGGTTTTGCCGCGAGGCCGATGAAATCGGTGCCTGGCCGATTGGCTGAACCGTAATGAAGCGCATCGCGAACTCCCCCACCCCTGCTGCGGACCGCCTCGTGTGATCAGGAACTCGGATTTTTTCAATGGACCGTCAGCCCTTTCGTCCTGAAATCCGGGTCCCCCCGAAAATCGATCACAGTCAATGACTTGCCGGCTGTAGTCCCCTGAATGATACCCGGCATCACGGACGGTCGCGGGGGCAAACCGTGGACGCCGCGATTGCCGAGACGGCACGTTTGTGGTGCCGCAGGAGGGCGAAGATTTCAGGGAATTGAGTTTCGTCGAATTACGAATCCGGCGAGAACGTTCCGCTCAAATCGAAGACGCGAACGCCCAGCTCTGTCGGCATCGGCGCGAGCCAGGGTGACGCCGCCAATACGGTGCGCGCGTCGGACATTCCCCGCCGCCACCGCTCTTCCATCGAAGACCGGCTGAAATCGTAGTGCTTCGAGGCGCCCTGAGGCGCGGCGGGGTCGTAGATCAGCTGCACGATATCCATCTCGGTCACGCAACCAAGCTCGTAAAGCCGCCTGGCCTGCTCCGTGCTCTTGATCTCCGGCGGCAATAACTTGTGCAATTCGTTGATCGCGTGGCGCACATCGTGCCGATCGCGAAAGCTGCTCGAGCAGATCCTTGTCCGGCTGGAATAGCGGATATCTTTCTCGCGTTCGGCGACCTCGTCGAGATTGGCGGGTAGCGGGCCGTGAGACTGGAAGACGTCGACCTGAAAGGTCAGACGGCTGCGGCGTGGTGAATAGTCGAGCACGTAGCCCAGCGGCGTGTTGGAAAACAGTCCACCGTCCCAATAATGCTCGCCGTCGATCTCGACCGGCGGAAAGCCCGGGGGCAGGGCGGCGCTGGCCATGATGTGCTCGGGGCGGATGGCGATGCGCGCGCTGTCGAAATAGACAAACTCCCCGGTCCGCAGGTTGACCGCCCCCACGCTCAACCGCGTGCCGCCGCCATTGTTGATGAGCTCGAAATCAACAACGTTCTCGAGCGTGCGCTTGAGGGCCGCGGTATCGTAATAGCTGACGGGCGTGTCTAATGAGAACCAGCGAGGAGCGAAAAACCCCGACCGACCGAACAGTAACGAGCTCAGCGCGCTTGCCCTTTGTTGCCATGCCGCCAGCGGTCCCCGGAGCGGCAGCCAAGGGTCAATATGAGCGGTGAGATCCTTCCAAAAGGTCCGCAAACCCGCCAGGCGATGCTCCGGCGCGTTGCCGGCTATGATCGCGGCATTGATCGCTCCGATCGAGATCCCCGCCACCCAATCGGGCAAGTATTCCGACGATGCCAAAGCCTCGTAGACTCCTGCCTGATAGCTGCCGAGCGCACCGCCACCCTGCAGGACGAGGCCGATCTTCTTGTCATAGGACGCCGGACGGACGGGCGGCTTCCTCGGTTCTTCCGCCACCTCGGGCGTCGCCCGGCTCGGCGGGGTGAGCATCCCCGGGCCGTTCACGGGGAAAGGCCGCCGGCGACGCGACCGGGCAAGACATCCTCTCTATCCGTCGCCATGACCGGCGCCATGCACTCGAGCACGTCATCGCGGAGAACGAAGTGGTGAATGAGCGCCGCCGCGGCATGGCCCAATATCAGCGCGCCAAACGCGCAGGCGCCGATTTCGTGGATGCCTTCCAGCGAGATCCAGATCGCCCTGCTTTCGGACATCAAGGGGGGAACATGCCAGAAAAACAGCGCGAATTGACGGCCCCGCAACAGCGTCGCGGCCATGCCGGTAACCGGCTGGATGAGAAGCAGAGCGTAGAGCGTGTATTCGCTCATTTGAACGAAGGCGCGATGCAACCTGGACATGCTTGCGGGAAACGGCGGCAGCGTCGCGTGGGTCAGCCGCCACAACAGCCGCATGATCGTGATCATCCATATCGTCACTCCCAGCGATCGATGAATCTGGAGCAGGAGCGCCTTGTGGACGCCATCATGCGAATACGCATGCAGCCATGCGCTCGAGAACAGCGCGAGCACGATGAGAACGGTCGCCCAATGAACCCCTATCGTTACCCTGTCGAAGGGCGGGCGTGGAGTGCTCGCCTTGCCGGGCAGTCTATTGCTGCGAGCCTTAATGTCGCCGGCGGCGTTCTCCCTCGCGATTTCGGCAGAGGTGCCGGTCCCAGGAGAGAGGCTGCGCGGAGGAGCCGCCGAATCTCGATGCCGGCTGTCGCCGATGTTCGCAAGCGCGAAAGCGTCCGACCGACTGTCTTTGAGCACGGCAGCATCTCCTGTAGCTCGGAATTTGACGAAGCGCAGACCCGGTAGCACGCATGTTTATTCCCTCCGCTCTCATCCGCGCCGCAGCTCCTGCGAGATCTGCACCTTCAATGCGAAGAGCCTCGGCGCAACGCACCGAAGCTCCGCCGCTCTCGTGCGGGCGCGAGAGGTCCAGGACGCGGGCGCTACGTCCCCCTGGGGGCGCCGAACGAGATGAGCACGGGTCCGGAGTGGTTCCCCATTCGTCCGCGGTCAGTCGAGTTTCGGATGGAGGAGCTCCTGCGCTCGCGGCGAGCTCAGGCTGGCCTTGGTGATGATGGTCGCGGCAATAGCGAGCTTGGCCGGTACCTTGTCGCCTTTCGCTGCGGCGATCGCCGTCTTGACGGCGTCGTAGCCGATGCGGAAAGGATCCTGCACGATGAGCGCGGCGACCGCACCGTTCTGCATCGATTTGACGAGCAGGTCATCCGAGCCGAAGACGACGTAGTTGATCATATCCCCTGACGATTTGTTGTAGATCACCTGGCTCGCTCCGTCCGCCAAGGCCATGTTCGAGACGAACACGCCGCGCAGGTCCTGATCGGCGGCGGCAAGATCATTCATGATGCGGAGGCCGGCCGCGGCCTGGGAGGAAGCGACCTTGTCGCCGAGGACATTCAACGCCCGATATCTGTCGGCGACTTGTTTCCTGAAACCGCCGACGCTCTCATGCTCCGCCGCATCATCCGGTACGGCGGTTATGATGGCGACATCGCCTTCGGTATCCGCATAAGTCCTCGCCAGCGCGGCGGCGAGAGCGTCGGCGGCAAGGCGGCCCGCTTGAGCTCGGTCGGTCCCCACGAACGAGGTCCAGGCCTTGGTGTTGGCGGGTGAATCAATGCCGATGATCCTGACCTTCTTGGCGGCCTCATCGATCGGCCCGCCAAGCGCGTCAAACTGCGTGGGGGCGATCACGATTGCCGCCGGGCTGGATGCCACGGCCTGCTTGAGAATGCGGATCTGGTCGACGGCATCGGTTTCGGATCGGGCGCCGAGCTCAGTCACGTCGGCGCCAAGATCCTTGCCGGCTTTGCGCGCGCCGGCCAGCACCGCCCGCCAATAGGCCGATGTCGTGTCCTTCACGATGACCGCAATCACCGGCTTCGTCTGCGCCATCGTGGGCGCTGCGAAGGCGAGGCCGGATATGATGCCGGCCGCTACCAAGAGCTTTTTCATATTGTCCTCTCTTCTCGAGGGGCCGCGGCCCCTCCCCAGATCTGCAATCTCAAGCGGATTGCCCCGGCTCAGCTCGACGACGCCAGCGACTGATCGATGGTGGCGAGCACCTCCTTGCCCTGGACGAAGTTGACTTCCCTGATGCCGAGCACGGAGCGCAGCCTGTCGGCAGGCACGGGCAGCGGCACCGGCGCAGGGCCGACACCTGGCGCCGGCTGCAGGAAGCCCGTCGACCGCGCGGTGTGGAATGCGACGTTACCCTCCACCTTTTGTATGATTTGATGAATATGGCCGTTGAGCACCGTCACGGAGCCGAACCGCTTGAGGAGCGACAAGGCCATCTCGGCGTCATCGGTGCCCCAGCCCCAGTCCTTGTAGATCGTCCACAGCGGAATATGCGCGAAGACGACGATGGGTGTGGAGGCGGAGAGGCCCTTCACATCGTCCGCGAGCCAGGCGATCTGCTCGGCGCCGAGCTTGCCCATGCCGCCGGGCTGAAGGTTCACCACGTTGACGAGAGCAATGAAGTGAACGCCGTTCTGATCGAAGGAATACCAGCCCGCGCCTTTGGTGTTCTTGCCGTAGCGCTCGAGATAGGCCTTGCCGGGCGTTTCGTCGAGCAGGTCGTGCTCGCCCGGCACGTAATGGACGTCGAGCCGCGCGGCACCGATGACCTGAGCGGCATCGTCGAACTGCTGCGGCTTGGTGAGATGGCTGATGTCGCCGGTGTGGATCATGAATGCCGGCTTGTCGGGGAGCGCGTTGACCTTATCGATGGCTTCCCTGAGCGTGCCGAGCGCGTCCGGATTCACCGGTTTCACGTGGAAGCCGACATGACTGTCGGAGATCTGGAGGAAGGTGAACGAGCGCGCCGGGGCAGTTGCCGCTTCGGCCCGTCCCAGCAGGCTCAGCGATTGCGGCACGCCGCCGACAACGGTCCATAGAATGCCGGTTCCGGCCCAGGTCATGCATTCCAGGACCTTGCGCCGGCTCGTGCCTTCATTGTCGTCATGATCGGATGTCATCGTCTTTTCCTGATGTCTGGTCGCCACTGCCCCAAGAGACCCGGATCGGTGATCCTTCATTCCCTCGCGCGGCTCTACTTTCTTGAAAAAAATCGCGACGCCTTGGGCGCGTCATCGCCGACCGGCAGCATGGCGGTCGATCGGCCTTTCGGTACCAGGGGCGCGGTTCGGATCGACACCCGGAGACCCGCGTGGCCGCAACGGCAGTCGCGTGGTCAGTGCGCGAAGGTGGACAGCCCCGGTCGTGGGGCGCGCGCCAGCTCCGAGATGGCGGTCCTTCGCGAGCGTCAGGTCATCCGGACTTCTGCATCATGTTGAGCCGTCACAGCCAGCAGCTCCGGGTGGACTGCCGTATGCGCAAGGTGGAAGCCGTGCTCCGCAATGGCATCGAGCACCACATTCACCATTGCGGTGTTGGACAGGCTTCCATCTTGCCGCAAGATGACGCATCGCGCGAGCGACCAGCGTAGCCGGGGGTACAGCCGCCAGGGAAGCTTATGACCTTCCGGATCGGTCGCGAGCGCGTAAAGCCCGCTCTCGTCGCAGCGGAAAAGATAGAGCGTCCTTGCCGGCGCCGATTTACGGCCGCTCGGTCGTCGATCTGAGACCCGTTGCTCGAGCATTTGCATCGCGCCGTTTCCAGCTGGTTGCCGTGAAGCCAATGTGGCTTGCGCGGATGAGACCCCGGATTGGCATGATTCATTCCGGGCCAACCGCTCAATCCACGTTCAGAAAAACGTGATGCGATCGAGCGTGAAATGGGCCGACCGCCCGGGCGTGCCGCCGGCTTGTTGCGACATGATGGAGGACGAGGCACGACACAATTGATGCCGGCCTCGCCTGGGCTTTACCCAGCATGATGCACGGGAGCCTGTGAGCGATCTCAACGCGTCGTGATCGTCCTTCACCACGAACTCACGCAACGGTGACGATCTGCGGAAGCGCCCGATGAAATTTCGGCGCGGCAGACCCAGTCCTTACGATCATCGGGATTGCTCCAGCCGACGACGGGGGGAGCCGATACCTCGATCACAGAAACAGACCGATGGAGACTACACATGAAGACGATCATCACCCTTCTCACTGCGACTGTGCTGGTTGCCGGCGTCACGGGCGCGATGGCGGCGGACCGCCAAGGCAGCGACGAGGCGTACAACAATAATCTCAGCTGGCAGGCGGTTCGCGGCGGCGCCTATGCGTCGGCACGCATCCCCGCCGGCGCCCGTGCGTCGGTGCGCGTCCCGGTGCAGACCCGCACCGGCCTCACCCAGAGCAGCATCGACTTTCAGGCACAGGGAGCCGGTCAGTAAGCCGATCTGCGGATGCGTATCCGAGCGAGAATGGCCGGCCGCGAGGCCGGCCATTTCTCGTCTCACGTCCCTGGTCTTTGGCCGGCCGGGGCCTCGTAGTTGACCCAAGCAAGCAGCTCATCGGGATAGTCGAAGTAGAACGACCATGTTCACCAGATCGACGGTTGCCATCGCGAGATTGGAATCGAACAAACCGAACGCGACGCACAGGGCGCAAGCATCCATCGGACGCAGCCCCGGCGCCAGATCGAGCCCGACCGGAACCATCCTCGACTTCGTGCGCGCTCGTGGCGCCAGGAGCGCTGCGCGAATCGGTGAGGCGCAGTCGAGCGAGAACCAGGACAGCTTTACACTGGCCGACCTCGTGGCGATCGCCGGCCTGTTTCTGGCAACGGCGTTCTATCCGGCGATAACGTGGCTTCTGCTGTTCTTGACCCGTCTCGGACATGGGGCAGCGTGAATTGAAAAATGGCGCCGCGGGGCAAATTGGCGGTCGCCCACAACCGGCCGCCGTGCGCTTCGATGATCGAGCCGCAGATCGACAATCCCATCCCCAAACCGCCGGGCTTCGTCGTGTAGAACGCGGTGAAGAGGTGATCGAGACTCGCGGAGGGCAAGCCGGGCCCGCAATCCTTCACCGTGACCAGCACGCCATTCGGTCCATCCCGAGCGGTGGTGATGAACAGCTCTCGCGATCCTTCCGCGACCGCGCACATGGCCTGGACGGCGTTGACAATGAGATTGAGGACGACCTGTTGCAGTTGCACGCGATCTCCCGCGATCATCGGCAAGCCCTGCGCGAGGGCCGCGTGCACCAACGCGCCATTCTTGAGCGCTTCGCCACGGGTAAGCTCGATCACCTCGCGGATCGCCTCGTTGAGGTCCAGGTAATCCTTCCGCGCCGGCGACCTCTTGATGATCTCACGGATACGGTCGATGACATTGCCGGCGCGAGTGGCATCCTCGACAATGCGGTCGAGCGCCTGCCGGACCTCCTCCAGATCGGGGGGGTGGCGATTGAGCCAGCGCAATGCGGCATGGGCGTTCGTGAGCGCCCCGGCGATCGGCTGGCTGACCTCATGGGCGATCGAGGCCGTGAGCTGCGCCATGGTCGCGACGCGGTTCGCGTGCGCGACCTCCATCAGCATCTCGCGGTAACGCTGCTCGCTCTCGCGCGCCTCGGCTTCCGCCTGTTTTCGCTCGGTCAGGTCGAGAACGAAGGCGACGCCCTGGTTGCCCCCTTCCTCGAAGCTCGCCGCGCCGATCAGGATCGGCACACGGCTGCCGTCCTTGCGGACGAACTCCTTCTCATATGGTTGCAAGCTGCCGGTGATCTTCACCTCCTCAACGGCCCGTGCGCTGACGTCGAGCCATTCCGGCGACGTCAGGTCCGTCCAATGCACCCGGCCGGAAAGAAGATCCTCGCGATCGTATCCCACCATGCGGAGAAGCGTATCATTCGCCTCGATGATCCGACCGTCGATCTCCCAGAAGAATATCCCGATGATGTTGGCGTCCACCAGGCGCCGGATCTTGGCCTCGCGCGTGAGCGGAGTGTTGGGCGACGCTGCGCGCCGTGCAGGCATGGATGCTTCTCTTGCTCGTATCCGCAAGAGACCCGGATCAGCGATCATTCATTCCCTCATGCGGCTTTGTTTCTTGAAAAAAGAGTCACTACGCCTTGGGCGCGTCGTGGCTCACCGACAGCATGGCGATGGATCGGCCTTTCAGCTCCAGGGTCGCGATTCGGATCCACACCCGGAGACCCGCGTCGCCGCAACGACAGTTGCGCGCTCGCTGCGCAGAGCGGGACAGTCATGGTCGTGCGGCGCACGCCGGTTCCGACATGGCGGTCGTTGGTGACCGTCAAATCATCCGGACATCCGCACCATGTTGGGCCGTCACGGCCGGCAGCTCAGCGTGGACTGCCGCATGCGCAAGGTGGAAGCCGTGCTCCGCAATGGCATCGAGCGCCACATTCACGATTGCGGTGTTGGGCGAGCTTTCGTGATCTCTCGGCGCTTGCAGCCGATCTCAACGCGTCGTGATCGTCCTTCACCACGAACTCACGCAACGGTGACGATCCGCACAAGCGTCCGGTGAAATTTCAGGGTGGCAGGCTCGGTCCTTACGATTATCGGGATTGCTCCAGCCGATGACGGGGGGAGCCGATACCTCGATCACAGAAACAGACCGACGGAGACTACACATGAAGACGATCATCACCCTTCTCACCGCGACCGTGCTGGTTGCCGGCGCCACCGGAGCGATGGCGGCGGACCGCCAGGGCAGCGACGAGGCGACCAACAATAATCTCAGCTGGCAGGCGGCTCGCAGCGGCAGCGGCGCCTATGCGTCGGCACGCGTCCCCTCCGGCGCCCGTGCGTCGGTCCAGACCCGTACCGGCTTCTCCCCGGGCGCCAGCGGCTTCACCGCCGATCGAGACCCCGCGCAGTTCCGGAACTGATCTGCGGATCGGTATCCGAACGAGAATGGCCGGCCGCGAGGCCGGCCATTTCTTATCTCGCATCTCGCGCCAATCCGGGCTCGCAGAATGTTCAGCGCAGATTGCTGACGCCCGCGGATGAGGGCGACCCGTTCGCCGCGCGTCCGCAACCCGAATTTCCAGGCCGCCGAATCGGTCTGCATTCGTACGGCGACTGAGCCGAGCGACATCTCACGGAGGGACAAATCGTGCGCCAGGTGGCCGTTCTTCCCGTCCTCGCAGCGTTGATGTTGCAAACGGCACGGGCCGACGTCGTTCGGCATAGTTTCATTCCCGAAGATCTCCGCGGGCAATGGATGGAGGCGGAAGCGCGGCCGCAGGCTGCGCGATCCGTGATCAATCTGTCCGCCGCCGCCTACCAGGGCCCGCGGGCGAATTGCAGCGTCGATTGGGTCAGCCAGACGGCAGGAAGGCGCGGCTCGATCTATGCTGTGCATATGCGGTGCCTCGAACCGCTCGCGCGAGCCGACGTCAAGACGCCCGCAAACCTGATTATCTGGCCTGTCGACGGCGACCGGATCGAAGTGGGGCCCGACTTCGAGAGCCTGCACACGTTTCGTCGGTGTTCAGCAAGCTGTGGGCCGCGCGAGAATCGCAGTGCGGAATCGGCCCAGCAAATGCCAACGATCACGGCAGAATGATCGTGTCGCACGACCCTGCCCGCTATTGGGCATGACTCACGCGAGTTTCGGCGCTGGTGGAGACAGGGAGGCCCATTCGACGCAAGAGCGCCTGGAACCGCGGATCCGACCGCAGCGGGTCGAATATCGGGCGCAGGAGGATGGAGGCCTTGAACCGCGCTTCATAAGCCTTGTTCAGCCGACGCATCGCTTCATCTGCATCGCCAAGCCCCATATAGATCAAAGCGATATCCGCGTCGACCGATTGGTTCTGCGCACGGCGAGAATCCAGGTCGTTGATCATCCTGATCGCTTCGTCCCTCCGCCCAGAAAGCGCGTACGCGTAGCCGAGATTTGAGTCGTATGCTCCGCTGTGACCGGAGAGCGCGATGGCTTTCTGCAGCTCCGCGATCGCCGCGTCGTACATGTGCTTCTGCGCCAGCGCCTGGCCGAGCTCGTAATGGCCGGTGGCAAAGTTCTCATCGAGCTTCAAAATCTTCTCGCTTTGCGCAATCGCTTCGTCATAGCGGTGGGCGGCACACAATGCGTCCGCGATGTCCGCGTTGATGATAAGGGAAAGCGGATCAAGATCCTGCGCTCTTTGCAGCTCGCGCATCGCTTCGTCGTTCCTTCCGAGCATGAAAAGGTGCCACGAATACCATTGGTGCGCCGTTGCATAACCAGGATTGAATTTAATGGCCTGCTTGAACTCCGTCTCGGCAGCGTCCCAGTTCCAGCCATAGAGATCGAGCACGAAAGCCAGGGAGGCGTGGGCCTCGCCAAGGCTGTTGTCCAATTCCAGCGCCTTGGCCGAGGCGGCCGTGGCCAAGGGGAAGGCCTCGCGCGGAGACATTACGCCGTATTTCCAGTCGCCGGCGACCGCGTAGGCGTCGGCCAAGCCCGAATATGCTTCGGCATAGGCCGGATCGATCACGATCGCACGCTTGAAGGACATGATCGCCGCACGCAGGGATTCTCCGGTCCGCTTGCTCCACAAATAGCGACCTTTGACATAAGCCTCATAGGCGTCCGGATCGATCGTCCTCGACGTGGCGAGCGTCAGCTTTTCCTGCGGGTTGACGGCGATGAGAATCTGGTCGGCGATGGCACTGCTGAGCTTGCTTTGCAGGACCAGCGTATTCCGGATATCTTCGTCGTAGCTCTCGGCCCAGATGTGTCTTTCGCTACGCGCATCGATCAATTCGGCAGCGACGCGAACGCGCTCTTCGGAACGCGAGACGCTGCCCTCCACCACGGCGTCAACGCTCAATTCGCGGGCAATCTCGCTCAGGGGCTTGCGGGTATTCTTGTAGGTCATTGCAGATGTGCGGGAGATCACGCGCAACGCGCTGATCTTCGCGAGGCGTATGATCAGCGCATCGGTCATTCCGTCGACGAAGTAGTCCTGCGCAGCGTCGCCGGAGAGATTTTCCAACGGCAGCACCGCCAAGGAGCGAATGGCAGGCGGAGACTGGATTCGATGGTAGAAGCCCCATGCCACGAGGCCGGCGACCAGCGCCGAACCAAGGCCGAAGAGCAGCCGAATAGACGTGCGGGAGGATGGTCTCAGATTGGCCTTCGCGGGCGCCGGCAACAGGGCGGGCAATCTCCCGTCTGGAGAATCGTCGGGAACGGGTTCCGCGTCGGTGTCGCCGATGACTGCGACATCGGCGAGAAACCGGTAGCCACGGCGAGCGACGGTCTCGATGAAGCGCGGATTTTCGGCCGAATCGCCAAGCGCCTCTCGAAGCTTGCTGACGGCTTTGTTGAGGCCGTGATCGAAATCAATGATCGTCTCCGGCCAAAGTCGCCCCTGCAGTTCCTCCCGGGTGACCAATTCTCCCGGCTTCTCCAGCAGCAGAGCCAGCAGTCGGAAGGGTTGCTCTTGCAGGCTGAGGCGTTTGCCGTTCTTCGTCAGCTCGCCAGCGCGAAGATCGGCTTCGAAAACTGCAAACTTCAAATGCCTGGAAGCTTCCTTGGCCTGCATGGCAGATCCGCGCGCGCTGAAGATTCCATGGCTCGTGGAAACTCTGCGCCAACCTCCCTACCGGAGCCAATGCTAGGGAACCATTTGATTTTATTATGTTTTCTTGAGGACTCACGTACCAGGGAGGTAGGACTGACAGTCCATGGAAACACAACCTGCTTGCAATCACACACCCCGTACACGTTTGCAACGGCCATGCGCAGGACGCCAATGTAGCCGTGCACCGTTCGTTCCGTTTGCCAAAAGCGCAGCTATGAACGGGAACAACACCGGCGATGACGAGCACGCGCGCTTCGCACGGCTGGTTTTGCCGCATTTCGGTGAGGCCACGCGCTGGCACGCTCGCTCATCAGCGACCGCGCCGACAATCAGATGAGGTTCGGGAAGCGAGACGCCGGAAACAGCACTGTCGGCGGCCTCCCGGTTTATGGATATACACCCGGGTCCGCCGCGTCGCGGTTTCCGCCCGGTCAATCGTTGTCAGCGACACGAAAGACGCGGGTAAAGCGATCAATCTCGTCGTTCGTCGCGTCGGACACGACCCAGTAGCAGTCGCCGTTCTCGATCCAGCGCGTGACGTTGTAGCCGCCGAGCCGGCTCTGCACCGGCGCCAGCGCCTGCCCGGCGGCGACCGGGACGGTGGTCACGCTGATCAGGTGGGTTTGGTCGCGATAGACCAGCGTCGGCACCGCGGCCTCGTTGACCACGTCGAGGCGGGCGCCGAGCAGCGGAAAGCCCGCCGCCGCGAGATCGACCACGTGCGGCGCCGCCGCGTGCCGGCCGTCGAACCACGGCGCGACGACGCGCACGTCGGCCGACGCGATGTCGACGGGTCGCGCCGCCATCACGGCGCGGATGTGGCCGGCGACGACCTCGCGGCGCACCAGCTCGGTCGCGCTCGCGCCGGTCAGCAGCGCGCTCGCGCCGCC